>Ga0233380_1001083_pt1 | contig 12776 bp, 11 predicted proteins | sample ElkDunMinimDraft_9_FD_191541 | JGI IMG/M metagenome (GOLD analysis project Ga0233380, IMG submission 191541) | Fecal eukaryotic communites from dung pellets of Tule Elk in California, USA - Elk Dung F36 | ecosystem: Host-associated > Mammals > Digestive system > Large intestine > Fecal | place... | reverse complement strand
TCGGATCGTCGCCGGAGAATATCTTGTAGGTATAGATCAGCGATGGCGTCCACGGCGCTTTCGCGAAGTTGTAGCCGAGCTGCGCGCGCGCAGCCCAGGCAGACATGTTTATCCTGTTGTTCCACTCGTAAGCGAGGTCGCCGGTCACGAACCAGTTGCGCAAGGCGCCTTCTCGCCGGCTCCCGCGAAAGTACAGGTTGATCGCGTTGGTGCTGTCGCGGCCGCCGGGAATGATCGTGGGCGCACCCAGCCCGCCGAAGGCAGCGCGGATATACGGTGACTCCGAACGAACCACGTTGATGTACGTAAGCCCGATGAAGTCTCCCGACTTTGCATCATAACGGACGTCCGCCCCCGCCAATTGGTTGTGGCCGTTGTTGGACGGGATTTCGTTGGGCTGGATGAAGTAGCCCGTGATGGTTCGTCCCCCGCGCGTCAGCCGCACGATGGCCGCGCGCTTCCAGGCCTTGCGCGGACCAAACTTCAGGGCTCCGCGCCCGAACCCGCTGGTACCGCCGTTGGAAATGAGCATGCCGCTACCCAGTTGCAGCTCGCGCGGGCCTAGCGAAACGTCGATGTTCGTCCCCGGCCCCGTCGTGCGAAAACCCAGATAGCCTTCCTCTAGGGTGATCGCCCCCTGGTCGCGGGCGTCGAAAGCGTCGGTGCCCCAGGTCTTCGAGGCCACGCCGGAGAGCTTGCCATAAAGGACATGGCCGTTGGAGAAGGTCTTCTCGAACCCCACGCCGGGCTTGGCGTAGGCTTCCAGCCAGGTCTCGTCTGAGTTGAAGTCTGCGTCCGGCGCGTAGACCGAGGCGAAGTTCCAGAACAGGTCGTGCTCCGCCACCAGGTTGAGTCCGCCCTGGAAGTACCAGCGTACCTTGAGCCCGTCCTTGTCGTAGATCGAGGTGATGTTCCTGTCGGTCCGCGGCGGAGGCGAGATCTGCGCCGAGCGCAAGGCGGACGGGCCACCCTCGGGCAAGCTGGCCTTGCCGGTCCGTCGGACCGTGCCGTCCGTGACCTGCACGCCCATGTCCCGGCCGGCGGGAAGATCACAGCCGGTCTCCGGCTCGCACTGCGGCTCCTGCGCCCCTGTCTCAAGTGCCGGTTGGCCCGAGCCCTGCTTGCTGGAGCCTCCCTGCCCCTTGTCCTCCTGCACCCACTGGATGGCGGGCGGTGGTGGCATGTCGGCTGTCATTCTTGCCTCCGTAGAGCCGGCCCGCCGGGATGCCCTCTGCTGCTTGTCCGAGCCCGCCCGTTCAGCCAGTGCCGCCCTGGTCCTTGTAGATCACCCCGTCCTTCATGATGATCGCCAGGTTGTTGTCCGGATCGGCGAGCAGATTGATGTCGGCGATGGGATCGCCGTTGACGAGCAGCAAATCGGCCAGTGCCCCGGGGATTACCCGCCCAAGCGTGCCCTTGTAGGGCGAGCGCGGCCCGGCCATCGCCAGGAGCTCCGCATTGTCGGCCGTCGCCATCTTCAGCGTCTCCGCCGGTGTGTACCAGCGCACGAGCTTGGGCAGGTAATGCGGCTGGCGCTGAGGGCCCTTGGGATTGAGCTGGATGTCAGTGCCGAACGCGACCTTCAGCCCGAGTTTTCGGGCCAGCGGATAGACCTTCAGCGTACCCTGGGCGACTTCCTGGTACTTGAGGCGGTTGGGAGAGCCGGGCGCCGTGGGAATCGCGTCCTCATCCTCCAGGAATGGCTGCAGGCTCAACCACGCGCCCTTTTCCTTGATCCGGCGCAGGGTCGGCTCATCCAGCAGCTGCCCATGCTCGATCGAGGTAACGCCGCAATCCAGTGCCCGGTTGATCGCGCGCGGGGTATAGCCGTGCACCATGACGTAAGTGCCCCAATCATTCGCGGCGCCGACCGCTGCGGTGATCTCCTCCGGGCCGAATTCGGTCACGTCGAGGGGATCGAAGTCCGAACTCACGCCGCCGCCGATCGCGATCTTGATCTGCGAGGCGCCTCGGAAGAGCTGTTCGCGCACGCGCTCCAGGACCTGCGCCGGTCCATCGGCGACGATCACGTAGCCGGCCCGCTCGTGCGGGGTCAGCGGGCGGGCCAGCGGCGAAGGGAGCGAGTTGAGCGGACGGGACTCGCCGTGGCCGGAGGTTTGCGAGATGAGCGCGCCCGACGGCCATATCCGCGGGCCTTCGACCAGGCCCTGGTCGATCGCCTTCTTCAGCCCGAAGGTCGGGCCGCCCGCATCGCGCACGGAGGTGAAGCCCGTCATCAGGAACTCGCGCGCCGCGGGCACCTGCCTCACCTGCAGGTACTGCGGATCGTCGTTGGCGAAATCCATGGCCGGCAAGTTGTAGAATTCCAGGTGCGCGTGCGCATCGATCAGGCCCGGCATCAGGGTGCGGCCCCGGCCTTCAATAATTCGACCCGGCGCGGCGGTGCCGGGCCCTACCGCCGCGATCTGGTTACCCCGCACGACCACATCAGTAATGGTACTGAGACGAGGCGCGACGCCATCGAATATGCGGACATTACGGAACAAGATATCCGAAGCGGGCTGACCAGTCACTTGCGCCCTCCCAGATCGCGTAAGACCGAAGAGGCCTGCCCCGGCAGCGGCCAGCACTGCACGACGTTCGTAGAGCATCGCCTCTCCTTTGGGCGACTCTTGTCTTTGCCGCCAGGATCGGGACTATGGGATGGGGAACGTGAGTTCTATACGTACGACCCCCTAGCAAGCGGGGTCAGTCCAACGCACCGCCCTGTATTTGCCGGCCTACAGTGACGCATGGGGCCCACCTGGCCAACGCCAGGCGCGCAGGGCCAAGAGGGTTCCGCCGGAGTGCCTAACGCAGTCCGCGCGGGTGATACGCAAATGACGAAGGAAGCCGCTGGTCCGGCTGCCGGACGCAATCAAGCCAGGGCAGCGTCGCTCACAAAGGGATTGCTGCGGCGCTCGTCTCCAAAGGTGCTGACCGGACCATGGCCGGGGACGAAGGTGGTCTCGTCGCCCAGTGGCCAGAGGCGCCCGGTGATCGAATCGATCAGAGTGCGAAGATCACCGCGGGGAAAGTCCGTCCGCCCGATCGAACCCTGGAACAGCACATCGCCCACTGCCGCGAATTGCGAGGGGGCGTGGTGGAAGACGACGTGCCCGGGGGTGTGCCCGGGGCAGTGGTAGACGTCGAGTTCCAATTCTCCCACCGTCACTTTGTCGCCGTTTTCCAGCCAGCGATCAGGCTCGAAGCTGTGCGCCTCCATGTTCCAGCGGGGGCCGTCATCGTCCAGCTGGGCGATCCAAAAGCGGTCTTCCTCGTGCGGGCCCTCGATGGGCACGCCGAGTTCCTTGGCGAGTTCGCCCGCCATGCCGCAGTGATCGAGATGGCCGTGCGTGACGAGGATCTTCTCCAGCGTCACACCGGTCTTGGCCAATGCCTCTTTCAGGCGATCGAGATCACCACCGGGATCGATCAGCGCGCCCTTCATCGTCGTGGTGCACCAGAGGAGCGAGCAGTTCTGCTGCAAGGGGGTCACGGGCACGATCGCGACGCGCATGGGAGGCTGAGCTTGAGTCATGCCTTGCGGAATGGCGACAGCGGCCCGGGAATGCAATCCCGGCGCGGGATCAGAGCCGTCCGCTCTTCCAGACCGCGCGGCCGATAACCTCGACCTCGTCAGCCGGCCGCTCGATCGGGCGATAAGCGGCATTGTCGCTAAGCAGCGTCAGCCGCCCCGGACGGCTGGTTTCGAGACGCTTCACCAGGATCGCCCCATCGACCCGGACAACGTGGATGCCGTCGCGCAGGTCCTGCGGGCCGCTTTCGACCAGGATCTCGTCACCGTCGCGCAAGGTCGGCTCCATCGAGTCACCGCGCACCGCGATGGCGGTCAGGCGATCAGGCTGCAGGCCCTGGTCGCGCAGCCACCGTTCCGAGAAGTGGAAACTGCCCACCTCCTCCTCGCCGTCCGCCGTGGCGCCCGGCCCGGCCGAGGCCTGAAGATCCAGCCTGGGGATGGCGATCCAGTTGCCCGAGTACCCCCCGCCCATGCGTCCCGCGTACTTGTCGCGCGGGGCGCCGAGTTCGATCTCGTCCACGCGGAAGAACCGGGCGAGCGTGGCGCGGTCGTTCTCCTCCAGCTTCCGGGGGCTGCCCTTGCGGATGAACTGCTGGAGATAGCTGGCGTTCTTGCCCAGCATGCGGGAGAGCCGAGCGAGGCTGACCGACCGCTCTTCGGCAAGGGCGAGCAGGCGCGTGCGGGTTGCATCAAGTTCCATGTCGCAACGATACGACAGAGAATATTCCTAGACAAGTAGGATTTTCCGTGGAACAAATAGGGAACTTACTGCGAATCGGCGGAAACAGGAGGGAGCATGCTGCGGGCAATCGAACGTTTCCTACGCGAGACCGGCATGTCGGGGACGCAGTTCGGGCGGCGGGCGGCCGGCGATCCCCGCTTTGTGACTGACTTGCGCAACGGCCGTCAGCCACGGCCCACGACCATCTTACGAATAGAACATTTCATGAACAGATTCAGGGAGGAAGCTTGTGCAGATTGAACCCGAAGGCTCTCGCGCGATGATCCAGGCTTTGCGGCGCGAAGGCGCACGCGGGCCATGGCTGGCGCTGCTGGAAGACCTCCTGCGGCTCGCCGGGCCGGCGGCGCAGTTCCTGCACCACGCCGAGAAGCCCTGGTCCAGCGCCACTTTCGCAGGCGCCCGGCATCGCATTGCCTTTGCCTTCGAAGGACCGGAAGCCGTGGCAGCCGGCGAAACCTTCATCGCCGCCCTGCCCGGTCACGCGTTCACCCTGCGCGGTCACCTTGTCGTCGACGCAACCGTGAGCGCGGCCGAACACAGCCTCGTCGACCGCCCCCGGCTTTCCGTGGAGGCCGAACTGCTGGTGCTAGACGATGCCTGAGCGGTCAGTATCCGGCGCCGGGATCGACCCGGTGATGGAGCGGCTGTCCGGCGCGGAAACGCTCCAGGTTCGCCAGGAAGCGCTTCGCCCCGTTGCGCATGATCGTGCGCTGCGAGCGGCCGGACAAATGCATCGAGACATGCACGTTGTCCCGGCTCCAGAGCGGGTGGTCGGGCGGCAACGGCTCGGGATCGGTGACGTCGAGGAAGGCCGAGCCAAGATGGCCGGAATCGATGGCGGCCAGCAGCGCGTCGGTATCGATCACTTCGCCACGGGCAAAGTTGAGGATGCCCGCCCCCGGCTTCATCGCCGCCAATTCGGCCGGACCGATCATGGCGCGCGTGTCAGGAGTGGAAGGTACCGCGATGATGACCCAGTCGAAGTCGCCCAGCCGCGCGCGCCATTCGTCAGGCCCGAGCGCATCGGGCGCACCGGACGCCGGACGCCGGCGTACCTCGACGACATCGACATCAAAGGCGCGCAGCAGATGGCCGATGCGCCCGCCGATGGCCCCCGCCCCGACGATCATGGCGCGGCTGCCGGCGAGCTCGCCGGTGCCGGGCGGCTCGTGCAGCCACTCATGGCGCTCGGCCGCGCGCATGACCTGCCGATAACCCTTGGCGATCGTCAACATGCCGAGCACGGCATATTCCGCGATCGTGCCGGCGTGGAGCCCCGCGCCGTTGGTCAGCACCACCCCGCGCTCCGCCATCAGGCTCAGCGGCAAGTGATTGACGCCTGCAGCGACCGTGGAAAGCCAGCGAAGGTTCTCCGCCCGCCGCACCGCCTCGATCACGGCTGCCGGTTCGCCGAAGGAATCGAACCAGCCGATCTCCGCCCGCGGGACAAGGTCCAGAAGCTGGTCCGGCGTTTCGAACCACAGCGCCTCGACATCGGCCGGCAGGCGTCCCTCCAGTTCAGAGCGGGCCAGCGAAGTCAGGACGGCGATGGTCATTTACAGGTTCCCGGGATGCCTCGGCGCGGGGCAAAATCAAGGGAACACATCGGCATGGCAAGTTCGATCGCGCTTGTCGCAGCACGTGTGACACTGGCCGTGCCGATACAAGCAACTGCCCAGGCGAGAGACAGCCTCCGCCCTCCGAGGAACGAAACCCCCGCCGGGCGCGCATCCGCTCAGGCCTGACAACCCTCAGCCGAGCTTCCACTCCCAGCCGAGCGGGTCGCCGTCCATAGCCTCGACACCCTTGGCCGCGAGTTCGTCGCGCAGGGCATCGGAGGTGGCGAAGTCCTTCTCCGCGCGGGCGGCCTTGCGGCGCGCGAGGATCGCCTCGATCTCCGCCTCCTCGATCTGCGCGCCCTTGGGGCGCAGGCGCAAGTCGGCGCGGGTCTTGCCCAGCAGGTCAAGCCCCAGCACGGCGTCCATCGCGGCGATCACCCGCAGCTTGCCGTCCAGTTCCACCTTCTTGAGCCCGATCACCTCGTCCAGCACGGTCAGCGCCACCGGGGTATTGAGGTCATCCGAAATCGCGGCCTCGAAGCGTTCCACGTAAGGGGCCAGCTTGGGCGGCACCGCCCCGTCGGGGGCAGCAATCTCGCCAGAGACCAGTTCGGCATGGCGGGCACGCAAGGCCTCCACCTGCATCACCATCCGCTTTAACCGGGTCAGCCCGGCGCCCAGCCCGTCCCAGGAGAACTCCAATTCCCCGCGATAGTGCGCCTGCAGGCACATCAGGCGATAGGCCAGGGGGTGGTAGCCCTTGTCGATCAGCAGCTGCAGCCGCAGGAACTCGCCCGAGGACTTGCTCATCTTGCCGGAGCGCTCGACCAGGAAGTTGTTGTGCATCCACACGCGCGCGCCCGAGTTCTCCGGCGTGTCGAGGCCGTTGGTGCAGCAGTAGGCCTGGTTCTGGGCAATCTCGTTGGGGTGGTGGATCTCGCGATGGTCGATGCCGCCGGTGTGGATGTCGAACGGGAAGCCCAGCAGATCACCCGACATGACCGAGCATTCCAGGTGCCAGCCCGGGGCGCCGCGCCCCCAAGGGGAATCCCATTCCATCTGCCGCGTCTCGCCGGGGGGCGTCTTGCGCCAGATCGCGAAGTCGGCCGCATTGCGCTTGCCTTCCACCGCCTCGATCCGGCCCTCGCCCTCATCCGTCACGGCGCGCGCAAGGCGGCCGTAGTCGGAGACAGTGGAAACATCGAAGTACAGCCCGCTGTCGAGCTCATAGCAGTGCTGCGGGGCGATCCGCCTGGCGAATTCGATCATCCGCGGCACGTAGTCCGTGGCGATCGACCACTTTGCCGGCTCTCGCACGTTCAGCGCGCGGATGTCCTCCCAGTATGCCTCGGTGTAATGGCGGGCGATGTCCCAGATCGACTGGGCTTGCTGCCGCGCCATCTTCTCCATCTTGTCCTCGCCGGCATCGGCATCGTCAGTCAGGTGGCCGACATCGGTGATGTTGATCACGTGCGTGAGCTTGTAGCCCTTGAAGCTGAGCGTGCGCCCCAGCACGTCGGCGAAGACATAGGCGCGCATGTTGCCGATGTGCGGGTAGTTGTAGACGGTGGGGCCGCAAGTGTAGACGCGCGCCTCTCCGGGATGGACGGGCTCGAAGTCTTCGAGAGTGCGGGTCAGGCTGTTGTAGAGCTTCAGGGGGTTCATGCCGCGCGGATTGCCGCGCCCCCTCCCCGCGGTCAAGCGCGCCGGTAAGCGTCCTCAGGCATGGGCCACCAGCAGAACCCCGACGCCAAGGGTGATCAGGGCAAGCCCGGTCGCCTCGCGCGGGGCCAGCCACCTGCCCGAGACCTTGCGCGCGACCAGCGCCACGATCGGCATCTCGATCAGGCCGAGCGTGCGCACGTTCGCTGCGGGGGTGAGCGAGAAGGCCGCGAACCATCCGGCCGAGGCGAGCGCGCCCAGGCTGCCTGCTCCCAGGCTGGCGCGCCAGTGCCGCGCCGATGCCGCAAGCGGCGCCGCACCCTTAACCGCGAACCAGGCCAGGAGCATGGTCGACTGCATCGCCAGCGAGACAACCAGCATGGTGAGGCTGCGCATCATGAACGAGCCTTGCGGGAGGCCGTCTATTCCGGCGCGGAACGCTATCGCGGACAAACCGAAAAGCGCGCCGCTGGTGACACCGATCATCACCGGCCGTGCTTCCGCAAGCCGCGCGGCACCATCAGCCGGGCGCAGGGAGGCAAGGATGACGCCGACCGTCACCACCATCACCGCCACCCAGCCCAGGGCGGGCAGCTTGTCGCCGATCACCACCAGCCCCAGCAGGGCCACCGTCACCGGCTCGGTCTTGATGTAGGCGTAGGCGACGCCGAAATCCCGGCGTGCCATGACTTCCAGCATCAGCGCGGTGGCGCCGATCTGGCTTGCCGCGCCCAGCAGCATCCACGCCACGGCTGCAATGTTCAGCGGTGGCAACGGCTCTGCGGCGGCGGCCAGGTAAGTGGCCAGGAACACCAGCGCGAACGGCAGGCCATACACGAACCGCACCTGGGTGGCGCCCAGCGTGCCGATTTCCCTTGTCAGCCCGGACTGGAGCGCGTTTCGCAGGACCTGCGCTGCCGCCGCCAGCAAGGTGAAAGGAACCCACAAGTAAGCGCCCCACGACGCGAGGGCGGTCACTCCCAGCCAAGAAAGCGGACTTGCTCCTCCAGCGGCACCCGCGGACGCTCGAAGTTGTTCACCGGTGCGTCGGGGTCGCGATAACCGATGGCGATGCCGCAGAACAGGATCTGCTCTTCGTCCGGCACGCCGATCTCGGCCTTGATGAGCCGTGCGAAGAGGCTCATCCACTCTTGCGGGCAGCTGTCGAGCCCCTCGTCGCGCAGCAGCAGCATGATGGTTTGCAGCCACATGCCCACGTCAGACCACTGCGGCGGGCCCATGAAGCGCTCGAAGTGGCACATGAGCACGACCGGGGCCCCGAACGAGACGATGTTCTGGCGCGCGAAGTCCTCCCGCCCTTCCTTGTCACCCCGCGCGACGTCCATGGCGCCGTACATGCAGGCGCCCAGGTTCTGGAGCCGGGCGAGGTGCAGGGGGGAGGCATTGGGCTCTGAGAAGCTGTATTCGATGGGGTCCTGCGGCTCGGCGGTGAGCATCTTCTGCTGCAGCGCCCGGAGCGGCTCGCCGGTCAGAACGGTCGCGCGCCAGGGCTGGAAGTTGCAGCCGGAGGGGGCCATCCGCGCACGGTCCAACACACGGCGGATCGTCTCCAGGTCAACCGGCTTATCGAGGAATGCCCGGATCGAGCGGCGGGAGGCGACGGCTTCGGCGACGTTCATCGACAGTCCTCAAGCAAGTTCAACGGCATGGCTCCGGCAGTGTCCGGAAGGGCGGGGGATAGCGACACCGGCCGCGCGAGTACATGGACCGGACCGCAAAAACTGTGACGCAGACCGAGGCGCAAACCTGGATGGCTATGCGGCCGAACTGATCCGCGTGCTTTCGTCGGCGCGGTCCGGCATCCCGGCGATGCCACCCTTCCCCGTGCCGTCCTGGCAAGCCGCGGGCGCCGGCAGGCCGAAGTCGGCAGGATCGTAAGCGTGGCGCATGTGGCTGCCCGCGCGCGACTTCCCGGCATAGCGGCGCATCCGCGTGAGCACGGGCGGGGTAAGCGGCAGGCCGATCATCCGGTAGACTTTCTCGATCTCGCCGCGCCAGTCACGGCTCACGTCCTCGAACGCCAGTTCGACCTGCGGCACCGATGCGCGCGCCCGGGCATCGCGCATGCGCTGCTCGCGAAGGGCCACCTTGCGGGTCCATTCGCGCCCGATCCACAGCGGATCGACCGCATCGGACTGCACCGCCATCTGGTTGCGCACCAGAGAAGCGGACGACGCGATCACTTGCGCGCAATCGCGGCTTACGCAAACCAGTCGCGCATCGGGGAAGGCATGGAGCAGCGCCGGAAGGTCCTGGCTGAATTGCGGAACTTTCAAGATCCAGGGCCGGGTGCCATCATCGCGACGCAGCCACGCGACCGTCTGCAACATCCGGCGAAATTCACCATAGACGGCCAGGCCGTCGTCCGCCTCAACCGCCGCGCAATAGCCCGGAACCTGCCACTGCACTTCGAAGGCCGAGCCGAAGATCGAAAGGCTTTGAAACCCGATCTCCTCGTCAGGAGCATTCCAGCCGGTCGGGTGAATGGCATCGAAGTCAGGGTTCAGCAGCCGCGCCGTGAAGAGCCCGGCCCAGCCGCGAAGCTTGCGGTCGTCCACGCGGGGCCGCACCGGACGCAGGGGAACTGGATTCCAACTTTCGTAAAAACGGGTGAACGCCAATCGCGGATCGCTAGCCAGCAGCCGCTGCACGCGCGTCGTTCCCGAACGCATCTGCCCCACGACAATGACAGGCGCGGCGATCGGCTGCTCGGCAATCTCCGGGTGGTGGCGCCACAAGGCATGGGTGCGAAAGCGATCGGCCAGAGCGGCGACAAGCTGACCGTGCGCAATGGTGCGGCCGAGCGCGGTCAGGCGCGCCGTGCTTTCCAGGTCGGCGCAAAGCAGCGAAAGGCGCTGCCGCCAGCCGCAGCGGTCCGCGTCCGCCTCGCAGCCGGTGCGCCGTTCGGCCCTTCGGATCAGTTCGTCCGGATCGAGCGGGGGCCGCTCCGCCCAACCGCGATCCCACACCCGCTCTAGCGCGCTATCCGCCAAACGCAGCCGTGCGACCCGCATGGCCGGCGCATCCCCGCAGCCGGGCGACAGGGAAGACGATGCCGGGGCCGGCGACCTTGGGAGCGATGACATGGTGCCACAATGCACAACCCGGGGCGATGTGCCCGGCCCGCTGCAATCCGCCCCTGCCGGAAAGTGCCCCGCCCGCGCGACAAAGCGCGCAGGGTTGCGATCATTCCTCTTCGAACAACCCGGCCAGCTGTTCGATCATCGTGCCGCCCAGCTGTTCCACGTCCATGATCGTCACGGCGCGTCGGTAATAGCGCGTCACGTCGTGACCGATGCCGATGGCCACCAGCTGGACCGGTGACTGCCGCTCGATCCAGTCGATCACGCGGCGCAAGTGCGCCTCCAGATAGCCCGCGCTGTTCACGCTCAGGGTGGAATCGTCGACCGGGGCGCCATCGGAAATGACCATCAGGATGCGGCGGTCTTCCGGGCGGGCGAGAAGCCGGCTGTGCGCCCAAAGCAGCGCCTCGCCGTCAATGTTCTCCTTGAGCAGGCCCTCGCGCATCATCAGGCCCAGGTTCTTGCGCGCACGACGCCAGGGCTCATCCGCCTTCTTGTAGACGATGTGGCGCAGGTCGTTCAGGCGGCCCGGGTGCTGCGGCTTGCCACTGGCCAGCCATGCCTCGCGGCTTTGACCGCCCTTCCAGGCGCGGGTCGTAAAGCCCAGGACTTCGACCTTGACCCCGCAGCGCTCCAGCGTCCGGGCCAGCACGTCCGCGCTGATCGCCGCGATCGAGATCGGGCGACCGCGCATCGAACCGGAGTTGTCGATCAGCAGGGTGACGACGGTGTCCTTGAACTCAACGTCCCGTTCCACCTTGTAGGACAGCGACTGCCCGGGCGAGACCACGACACGCGCAAGCCGCGCCGCATCAAGCAGGCCCTCTTCCTGGTCGAAGGCCCAGGAGCGATTCTGCTGCGCCATCAACCGGCGCTGCAAGCGGTTTGCCAGCCGCGTCACCACGCCCTGCAGGCCCTTGAGCTGCGCATCGAGGTAAGCGCGCAGGCGCGTCAGCTCTTCCTCGTCGCACAAGTCCGCCGCGCCGACCACCTCGTCGAAAGCCTCGGTGAAGACCTTGTAGTCGAAGCTCTCTGGAATGTCGGTCCAGGGGCGGTTAGGGCGAACGGGGAGCATCCCCTCTTCGCCTTCCTCGCCTTCCTCGCCGTCGTCCATGTCGTCCGACGCGTCGCCCTCGGCCTCGCTGTCGCCCTCGTCCTCGCCCTGCGTGGGTTCGGCCGCCACCTCGTTGGGCTGCTGCTCCTGGCCGCTTTCCTCGCCGGTCTGCTCCTCCTCGGTCTCCTCGTCGCCATCCATGTCGTCGGCGTCATCGGGCTCCTGGGGAAGCTGCTCGGTGCGCGTCAGTTCCAGGTGCTGCAACATGTCCAGCGAAAGCGCCTGGAAGGCCTTCTGGTCATCCAGCGAAGCGGCCAGCGCCTCGAAATCGTCGCCGGCCCGGTCTTCGATCCAGTTACGAACCATGTCGACGCCGCCGCGCGCAGCCTCGGGAATGGCCTGACCGGTCAGCCGTTCGCGCAGCAGCAGCGCCAGCGCGGCCTGGACCGGCACCTCATCGGCGCTGTTGGCGCGCGTGATCGGGTCCGCCCCCATCCGCACGTCCAACGCGGCATCGAGGTTGTCGCGCATGCCGGCGAAGCGGTTGGAGCCCAGCGCCTCGTAGCGAACGAGTTCAACGGCATCGTAGCAGGCGCGCGCCGCCGGCTCCAAAGGCGCATTGCGCTGATGCAGACGCTCATCATGGTGGCGCAGCTTAAGGGCGAAGCTATCGGCAAAGCCGCGCGCCTGCATTGCCGCGGCGCGAGGCAGCGAGCGGCCGGGCATGGGCACGCGAAAGACGTTGCCGGTGGAACTGGGCGCGTCAGCGGTCCAGTTGACTTCCACTTCGGGGTCGTGCGCGATCGCGCGGCTGGCGCCGGCGAGGACGGACTTGAAGCGATCTGCGGGGGATTCGTCGGACATGTCGGCAAAACGCTAGACGTGGGAGGGCCGTGGCAGCAAGCCCGCAACGCTCCCCTTCGTCATTCCGGCGCGATGGCGCGGTAATGACGAAGGTCGGAGTGTCCAGCGGCCGCGCCGACGGTTCAGATCGTCTGGCCGGTCTTCGCCCAGTCCGCCAGGAACCCTTCGATGCCCTTGTCGGTCAGGACATGCTTGAACAACGCGTGGATCACCGCAGGCGGCGCGGTCATCACATCGGCGCCGATGCGCG
>Ga0233380_1001082_pt1 | contig 12782 bp, 12 predicted proteins | sample ElkDunMinimDraft_9_FD_191541 | JGI IMG/M metagenome (GOLD analysis project Ga0233380, IMG submission 191541) | Fecal eukaryotic communites from dung pellets of Tule Elk in California, USA - Elk Dung F36 | ecosystem: Host-associated > Mammals > Digestive system > Large intestine > Fecal | place... | reverse complement strand
ATTCAAGCCGCACTGGACGAGCGGAGCGGGTGCCCCGCGGCGCTTTGCCCGTGCGGCAGGGGCGGGTTTGGGCTAGATCTGGGCCCCTGGTGCCAAGGGGCCGGGCCAAAAGAAAGTTTGATCCGGAATGGATGACAAGCAGGCGATAAGGCCGGGAGCCAAGACTGGGGGTAAGGCGCGGGGTCGCGCGCGGGCCACGAGCGCGGCGCAGCCGCGAACCGGGGATCTGACCCTCCACCAGCTGCGCATTTTCTGGGCGGTGGCCCGCTCGACGACCCTCACCAATGCGGCCAAGCAATTGGGACTGACCCAGCCGTCGCTGTCCCAGCAACTGGCCAAGCTCGAGGCCAATGTCGGAACGCTATTGTTTCATCGCCGCTCCAACGAGATGGAACTGACCGAAGCCGGGCAATATCTGTTGCCCAAGGCCGAGCAGGTGCTGCGCTCGATCACCGAACTCGAGGACGGGCTGGGCCAGTTCGGGGCCGGGCAGCGGCTGACGCTGCGGCTGGCGGGGATCAATTCGGTGCTCCGCGTGGTGCTGCCCCGCGCGATTGGGGCGCTGCAGGGGCAGTTTCCCGAACTCGAATTCGACCTGCTGGAAAGTGCACCCGGCGAGATCCTTGACCTGCTGTATAGCCGGCGGGTGACGATCGGGCTATTGGCCGCCAATTCGGTGGCGCAGGCCGGCGTGGGCTTTGTGCAGGTGCCGCTGCTCGAAGACCCCTATGTGCTGGTCGTGCCCAAGGGGCTTGAACTCGATGGAGTGAGCGATCCGCAGGCCCAGTTGCCAGCCGAGGGGTGGCGGCTGCTCAACCAGGCCATCCAGTTCAGCTTTGGCAGCCGCCACGCCAGCCGGGTAGCCGATTGGTATGCGCGCCTCCTGCCCGAGCACCGGGTGGTGGCGCAGTGCCGCTCGTTTGAAACCGCGATCGGACTGGTGCGGGCGGGGGCGGGAGTGTGCCTGGCGCCGGCGCTGGCCTGTGCGGGACCCGATGGTGCAGTTGGCGATGTGCGGCTTTATCGGGTGCAGGCGCCGCCGCGGCGGATCGTGGCGCTGGTGCCCTCGCAATATCTGCGCATCGAGCCCTATGCGGCGATGCTCGAGGCGCTGCAAGCCAGCGCCGCCACCTATGCCATGCCGGGGATGGCGCCGACCCCGCCCTGGCTGGCGGCGGACACGGCCGACGAGTTCTAGCTTTCGTCGGGGGTGCTGGCGGGGGCCCTGGGGCGGCCGATGCGCCCCAAATGGGTCTGGTTGAAACCGCCGGCATATTTGAGCCCATAGCCAAAGGCGCGATCAAAGCCGATATGGGCGGCAAGGATGAGGGCGATCTGCCAGACGAGGGTCTGGCCCAGGAGCCACCCCAGCGCGCCGACAACCGCGGGCAGCAGATAGCTGTGGGCGGCGTTGTAGATCGCGGCGCCCAGGCGCGGATTGAGCGCATAGGCAGCAAAGCTGAGATCGGGCAGGAAAAACAGGACCAGGTAAAGCCAGGGCTTGCCGCCTGTGGCGAAAAACGCGGCGGTGGCGAGCGCGAGGGTGGCGAGGCCCTCGAGCCGCAGGATGAGGCGAACGCCCCCGGTGGCCGCGCCCGCTGCTGTGTCTTGGTCCATCACCGGCCCCTCCATGCTGCCCGGCACGCAATCTAGCGCGGCAAAGGGGAGGTTGGCGAGCCGGCTTGGCTGGCGATCAGGGGAGGGGCGGGCCGGGCGCCTGGCCCCGCCCGCCCTGCTGGGCTGTTAGGTCGAGATGCTCAGGATGTGGCTTTCAAAGGCCACGAAATCGCCTTCGATCCTGGTGCCATCCTTGGCGAGCGTGCGCTCGCCGGTGATGCGCAAATAGCCTTCGCCGATCACTTCCTCGATGATGTCATCGAGTTCGCGCTCATCGGTGAAGCCGATCTGGGTCCCATCGCTCGTGGTGAGTTGATAATCGGGCAATTCGCTCTCCTGTTTTCGACGGTGCCTGCCTCAACGCTCAAGCGGGCAAAAGGTGCGATGGGCAAGTGTGATGTGGGGGCGCGCCGTCAGGTCAGAAGCCGTTGACCGCCATCGGCTGGTAAGGGGCTTCGAGCTGGGCAATTTCGTCAGCGCTCAAGGTCAGGGCCTCGGCGGCGACAGCATCCTGAACATGCGACAGCTTGCTCGCCCCAACGATGGGGGCGGTGATCCCGGGTTTTTGCAGCACCCAGGCCATAGCCACTTGCGCCATGGGCACACCGCGCGCCTTGGCCACCGCCTCAACTGCCGCGACCACACCGGGGGCATTGCCCTGGGTCTGTTCATACATCGTCTTGTTGTAGCGGTCGGTGGTGGCGCGCTTGGTTTGTGTCCCCCAGGGTCGGGTCAGCTTGCCGCCGCCAAGAGGGCTCCAGGGCAGCAAGGCAATCCCCTGATCGATACAAAGCGGGATCATCTCACGCTCTTCCTCGCGATAGGTCAGGCTCACCTGGTTCTGCATGGAAACGAACTTGGTCCAGCCGTTCGCCTCCGCCGCATGCTGGAGCTTGGTAAACTGCCAGGCCCACATTGACGAGGCGCCGATATAGCGAGCCTTGCCGGCCCGCACGACGTCATGCAGTGCCTCCATTGTTTCCTCCACCGGCGTGTAGGGGTCGAACCGGTGGATCTGGTAGAGATCGACATAGTCGGTGCCGAGGCGCTGGAGGCTGTGGTCGATCTCGCTCAGGATCGCCTTGCGCGAGAGGCCCTGGCCATTGGGTCCCGGGCGCATGCGGCCAAACACCTTGGTCGCGAGGACAATTTCATCGCGTGGCGCCAGTTCCTTGATCACCTGCCCGGTGATCTCTTCGCTGGTGCCCTGGGCATAAACATTGGCGGTGTCGAAGAAGTTGATGCCGGCGTCCCAGGCATGGCGAAACATTGGGCGCGCGTCCTCGAGCCCCAAAACCCATGGCCGCTCCTCGGTCACCTTGCCGAACGACATGCAGCCAAAGCAGATGCGGCTAACCTCAAGACCTGTCCGGCCCAGTCGAGTAGTTCTCATGGTGGCTTCCTCAGCGTGTTGCGGGAGCGCCAAAGCAACGAACGCGCTGCCAAGCCCCAGCTTCCAAGGTCAATGTTGGGAGCTTCGGAACGTTCAGAACGTTTTAACTTTTGTGGATCGAGGCGCTTGCAGGCGCGGGCGCGCCGGTGCTGCGAGGTTGCTCGCGTCAGCAGTGTTGCGGTCCAGATGCTGCCGGGAAAAACGAAAGGCCGGGCACTAGGCCCGGCCTTTAATCGTACCATCCTGCTTTCACAGGAGGTTTTTGGAGCGGGCGATGGGATTCGAACCCACGACCCTAACCTTGGCAAGGTTATGCTCTACCCCTGAGCTACACCCGCGCTCCACTGTCATTCCCGCGCTGCCTTGGCATCGGGGCGACGGCGGCCTATATGCCTAATCGCCTTCTGCTTTGCAACCGCAAAAATGAAGCTTTTGCCAAGTTCGTTCACGCCGATCCCCCGCCGGGCTTGTCAGAGGCCTGTTTACGGGGGCAAGAAGACACCAAACTGCTTTTTTGCCGCACCCAAAGGCTTGCTCCCATGTCCCAGCCGTTCACCGCTTCCCCGTCCAGCCAGCCTGCTGCCTCCAATGGGGCGCTGGTCAAGAATTCCAGCGACGCCGCGTTCAAGGCCGATGTGATCGATGCCTCGCTCGAGGCGCCCGTACTGGTGGATTTCTGGGCGCCCTGGTGCGGCCCCTGCCGCCAGCTGACCCCGGCGCTCGAAAAAGTGGTCAATGAAAAGGCCGGCAAGATCCGCCTGGTCAAAATCAATATCGACGAGCATCCCGGCATTGCCGGTCAATTGGGCGTGCAGTCCATCCCTGCCGTGTTTGCCTTTGCCGGCGGGCGCCCGGTGGATGGCTTCATGGGCGCCATGCCCGAAAGCGAAGTGCGCCGCTTTGCCGACCGGGTGATTGCCGCCGCCCCGGCGCCCGGTCCCGCTCCCGATTCGATGGAAGCCCAGATCGCCGCGGCGGTCACTGCCGCCGAAGAGGCGCTTGGAGCGGGCGACCTGCCGCGCGCCGCGCAGATCTTTGGCATGGTGGTCCAGCACGCGCCGGACAATGCCGCCGCGCTGATTGGCCTGGCACGGGTGTATCTGGCAGCCGGTGAGCCCGACCAGGCCCGCGCCACCCTCGACATGGTGCCTGAGGCCGGGCGCACGGGCGAAGCCTATACTGCGCTCGCCAATTCGCTGCGCCTGCTGGCCGAAGCGGCCGAGCTGTCGGAAACCGCGACGCTGGAAGCGGCGGTCGCCGCCGATCCCGACAATCACCAGGCTCGGTTCGACCTTGCCGTCGTGCTCAATGCCGAAGGGCGGCGCCTCGAGGCGGCCGAAGCGCTGGTGGCGCTGCTGCGCCGCGACCGCACCTGGAACGAGGACGGCGCGCGCAAGAAGCTCCTGGAATTCTTTGAAGCCTGGGGTCCCAAGGATCCCGCCACGATCAAGGGCCGGCGCCTGCTGTCAGCGGCGCTGTTCTCGTAACGCAAAGGAAAGCCCTCGTGCTCAAGCGCCCCGCTTCCCCCGCCGACCTGCCCAAAAGCGTGCCGCTGTTCCCCCTCAGCGGCGCGCTGCTGCTGCCGTTCTCGCACCGCCCGCTCAATGTGTTCGAGCCGCGCTATCTCGACATGGTGGACGCCGCCCTGCGCGGCGATCGCCTGATCGGCCTCATCCAGCCCGAAGACAGCGAGGAAGAAAGCCCCAAGGGCCGCAGCCCGCTGCAATCGATCGGGTGCCTCGGACGAATCACTCATTTCGAGGAAAGCGGGGAAGGGCGCTATTTCATCATCCTGGAAGGCATCACCCGCTTCCGGCTGGTGCATGAATTGACGGTGATGACGCCCTACCGCCAGTGCACCATTGCGGCCGAGGAATTCGCCACCGATTTTAATCGGCAATGGGGGGAAGGGGCGGTCGACCGCGAGCGCTTCCTCAAGATGATGCGCGATTACGCCGAGTTCGCCGATATCGAGCTCAACTGGCAGGAAATCGACAATACCGGCACCGCCGACCTCGTCAATTTCTGCTGCATGGTCTCGCCCTATGGCGCGGCCGAAAAACAGGTGCTGCTGGAAGCCCCGACGCTCGAGCAGCGCGCCGAGACCCTGATTGCGATGACCGAATATGAGATCGCGCGGGGCGGCGCCGACGGCACGGCCCCGCTCAATTGAGCGCGCCCGTCAGCGTCCCCGGGGTCAATCCGCGCCATGTGGTGGACCGGCGCACGCTCGAAATGCTGGTCTGCCCGCTGACCAAGACGCGCATGACGCTGTCGGCGGATCGGAGCGAGCTGATTTCTGTGGCCGCGCGCCTGGCCTTTCCCATTCGCAAGGGCGTGCCGCTGCTCGCCCTTGATGAGGCGCGTAGCATCGAGCCTGAGGAAATCAAGGCGCTGACGCGCCCGCCGGCGCCCTAGATCGGCAGGCCCGAGAGGAGGCGCGGCCCGTGGGCGGAAAGACCCGCGGCACTGCGGATCATCATCTGCTTGACCGGGGTGGCGCGATCCACGAGCCCCAGCCCGAAATCGCGCAGCGCCCGCACCGGGGCCGCATCGGTGGAAAATAGCCGGTTCATCCCATCGGTCACGACAGCCATGCCGGCCGTATCGAGCCGGCGCCAGCTTTGGTAGCGCTCGAGCACGTCAGGGCTGCCATGGTCGAGCCCGAGGCGGAGGGCCTCGATGATCGATTCGGCCAGCGCCGCCACATCCTTGAGCCCCAGATTAAGCCCTTGGCCGGCCACGGGATGGACCACATGGGCGGCATCCCCCACCAGCGCCAGGCGCGGGCCGACAAACTGGCGTGCCAGCTGCAGGCGGAGTGGGAAACCCATCAACTCTTCCTCGAGAGTGACGGTGCCAAGGGTTGAGCCCATCACCGCTTCGATCTCGCGCGCCAGCTCGTCCTTGCCCATGGCGAGGAAGCGCGGGGCGTCTGCGGACTTTTCCGTCCATACGAGCGACGAGCGATTGCCGGGCAGGGGGAGGCTGGCAAAGGGGCCGGCGGGCCGGAAATGCTCATGAGCGACGCCCTCATGGGGCAGTTCATGGCCGATCGTGGTGACCAGCCCTGTCTGGCGATAATCATGGGAAAACACCCCGATCCCGCTCATCTGGCGCAGGCTCGATTGGGCGCCATCCGCGGCAACCACCAGCGGGGCGCGCAGAATGCGGCCATCGCCCAGCACCAGATCGGCGCCCATGGGCCCGGTCTGCAGGCCGGCAATAGTGGCGGGGGCAACAACGCTGATATTGCCAGCCACGGCGTCGAGGAGGACCTGCCCGCTAACCCGGTTGGGCACCATATGGGCAAAGGCTTCCCCGGGCGCGACATCGCCCTCAAAGCTCAAAAACAGCGGGCGCGACAGATCGCCGGGACCCGAATCGGTGATCCGCATGGCGGTGATCGCCTGCGCCTCTTCTTGCATTGGCCCCCATACGCCGAGCGCCGTCCAGGCGCGGCGCACGCTCGCGGCAATGGCCGAAGCGCGGTTGTCGCGCGGCACTTCAAGCGGGCGGCGGTCTACCAGGGCGATGCGAATGCCCCGGGCAAAACGCGAGAGCGCCAGCGCCAGCGTCAACCCTGCAGGGCCCCCGCCCACGATCACCACGTCGAACTGTTCAGCCTTGCTCATCGGGAACGCCTCCATTGCGGCTATTGAACGCGCCGGGGCCTGCAAGGCAAGAGTGCCAAGGGTCGCGCCAGGGCGCCTAAACATTGCTCAACCACCGCCGCCGGTGCCCAAAATTTGAGCAAAGCCACACGAACGGCAGGATGATTTTTGACCAGCTTTTCGTAGACCCTTGTTCTTGCACGCGTTTTTGTCCTGCGGCCGAGTTGGCACGCCGCTTGAGTCTTCCTGGGCATCAAGACCAGCGCAAGATGCAAAGGGGCTCGCATGAAACTGGTGATCGCTATTATCAAGCCATCCCGCCTCGAAGAGGTTCGCCAGGCACTCAATTCACTCGATGTTCACGGCATGACCGTGACCGAAGTGAAGGGCTATGGGCGCCAAAAGGGGCATTCGGAGATCTATCGCGGCACCGAATATGCCGTGCACTTCCTGCCCAAGCTCAAGGTCGAAATTGCGGTGGACGACGCGCTTGCCGACGCCGTTTCGGCGGCCATCCGCGACAGCGCCCAGACCGGCCGCATCGGCGATGGCAAGATTTTCGTGCTCGACCTGCTGGCCGTCACCCGTATCCGCACCGGTGAAACCGGCGCCTCTGCCCTTTAAGCGTCCTCGGGAGAAAACAAGAGATGAAGACGTCCAAAATCTTGGGGAGCGCCGCACTGGCTTCCCTGCTGCTGGCCCTGCCAGCCTTCGCCCAGGATGCGGCGGCACCCGCCGTTGAAGTTGTGGAAGAAGCCGCCGCAGCCACGATCGATACCGGCGATACCGCCTGGATGATCGTTTCGACCCTGCTCGTGATCCTGATGACCATCCCCGGCGTGGCGCTGTTTTATGGTGGCCTTGTGCGCTCCAAGAACATCCTGTCGGTGATCACCCAGGTGTTCGGCGCCTTTTCCATGATCGCCCTGCTCTGGGTCGCTTATGGCTATTCGCTGGCGTTTTCGGGCCCGAGCGAAGGTGGCCTGTCCGCCTTTATCGGCGATTTCTCCAACTTCTTCCTCGCCAATGTGAACCCCGATTCGGTTTCGGGCACCATTCCCGAGCTGATCTTTGTGGTGTTCCAGCTCACCTTTGCCTGCATCACCGCGACTCTCGTCGTCGGTGGTATTGCCGAGCGCATGAAGTTCGGCGCGGTGATGGCGTTCCTCGCGATCTGGTTCACCTTCGCCTATCTGCCGATCGCCCACATGGTGTGGTCGGGGGCTGGCCTCTTCTTCCAGATGGGCGCGCTTGATTTTGCCGGCGGCACCGTCGTGCATATCAATTCGGGTGTTGCTGCACTCGTCGCCGCCATCGTGCTGGGACCGCGCCTTGGCTACCTCCGCGAGCCGATTGCGCCCCACAATCTCGTTTTCACCTATATCGGCGCTTGCCTGCTCTGGGTTGGCTGGTTTGGCTTCAATGCCGGCTCGGCCCTGGGCGCCAATGGCGTTGCCGCCCAGGCGTTCCTCAACACCATCACCGCTCCCGCTGCGGCCGGCATTGCCTGGGCCGTGGGCGAAAAGATCACCCGCGGCCATGCTTCGGCCCTGGGCTTTGTGTCGGGCGCCGTGGCTGGCCTCGTTGCCATCACGCCGGCCGCCGGTTTTGCCGGCACCTTCGGCTCCATCGTGCTGGGAGCAGTCACCGGCTTTGTCTGCCTGTGGGCCGTCGTGACCCTCAAGCCGATGCTGAAGTATGACGACAGCCTCGATGTGTTCGGCATCCACGGCGTCGGCGGCATTGTCGGCGCGATCGGCACTGCTGTCGTCGCCGATCCGGCGCTGGGCGGCTTTGGGGCCGAGGGCTATGCCATGGGCGGCCAGCTGGTCACCCAGGTCATGGCGGTGGTTGTCGCCATCCTGTGGTCGGGTGTCGTGGCCCTCGTGGCGATGATGATCGTCAAGGCGATCTTTGGCGGGGCGCGCGTGCCCGAATCGGCCGAAGTCGATGGCCTCGATCTGTCGAGCCACGGCGAGCGCGCCTACAACTAACCCAAGTCTCCGGGTGGCGCCCCCCGCGCCGCCCGGATCCTCCGGGGACTGTTTATTGATCGTGGCGTGCGGCTCGTGTTCCTCTTGGCCCGCCCAGAGGCTTCCCACTCGCAAACTGCATGGGCCGCACTCCTCGATCAATCCTCCCAAAGTGCCGCCTTCCCCCCGCTGTTCGCGGCGCTGTGCCTGGGCCCGTTGCCTGCAACGGGCCCTTTTTCATGGGCAAGGGGGGGATGGTTAGCCTGCGATTAACCACACGGCTCTAGCATCGCCGGCATGCGGCCTGGATTGTCCCGGGCGCCACCTAAACCATAGTGCCCCATGCCATCACACCCCACGCCAATGCTCGACGAGATTCGCTCGGTGCCACAACGCGGCAACCGGGCCGCAGCCAAGCCAGCGCCAGCTGCCGTGAGCGCCATCGCCATCCGCATCCCGGTGCGCCTTGTGGGACTGATCGGGCTGGGGCTGGTGGCGCTCTGCCTTGTCGCCATGGCCTCCTGGTCGGTGGATGACCCTAGCTTCACTTATGCGACCACCAAACCCGCCGCCAACTGGCTGGGTTTCCCCGGCGCCGTGATCGCCGATACCCTGTTCCAGGTGTTTGGCCTCGCCGCGACGGCGCTGCTGGTGCCGCCTGCGCTTTGGTTCTGGGCGATGTCGCGCCGCCGCCTGCCCACCCGCTTTGGCCTGCGCGCCATCAGCTGGATCGGCGCCACCATTCTCGTGGCCGGAGTGCTGGCCTTTGTGCCCATGCCCGCGACCTGGCCGCTGCCTACGGGGCTGGGCGGGATAGTCGGTACCGGTTTTACCGTGCTCGCAACCCTGGTCGGCGGCGCCCAGCCGCAGCCGCTGACCGCGGCGCTCTTTGCTATCATCCTTGCTGCGCCTGCCATGGCCCTGTTCTGGATCGGCATGGGGCTGGGCACCGCCCGCTCGGCCAATCCGGGCAAGCCCGCCAAGGCGGGCAGCAAGGCGGCCGTCGAGCCCGAGCCGCGCGACCTTGATGAAGAACGCGAAACCAATCCGCTGGTGGATGTGGCACTCGGCGCCATGGTGCATCTGGGCTATTCCATCCGCACCGCCTTCCGCCGTGCCCGCGCCAGCCACGCCGAAAAGCGCGCGGCCGACAATGCGCCCTTCCGCGACGACGAGTTTGAGCCAAGCCTTGATGGCCGGAGCGCGCCCCAGCTCGAGCGGCGCGAGCCTGCAGTCGTGGCCGAGCCGCGCCGCGCCCTGTCGCGCACGATGCCTGAGCCCGGCTTTGCCGCCGAGCCGGTGGTCTCCCCGCGCATCAATGCCCGCCCGAGCTATGATGAAACCGAGCTCGATTATCCCGATGAGGCCGACGAGGACGACGTCCCCTTCGTGCCCGAAGCGCCGGCCAAACCGGTGGTCAATCACCGCCAGCAGGGCGATTCGCGGTTCCATCCCGTCAATCCCGCGGCGCCGCGCGTCGCCGCTCCCGCGCCCGCTCCGGTGCAGGGTCATCGCGTCGCGCGCGAAGCCCAGCCCTCGTTCCTCGACGAGCCCGGCGGGTTCGAGCTGCCCCCGCTGGCGCTGCTGGCCGAGCCCAAGCACAAGGGCCCTTCGCCCGAACATGCTCCCGAGCGGCTCGAGGACATGGCGCGCCAGCTCGAAGGCGTGCTGGAAGATTTCGGCGTCAAGGGCGACATTATCAATGTCCGCCCGGGCCCTGTCGTCACCCTGTTCGAGCTTGAGCCGGCGCCCGGCATCAAGTCGAGCCGCGTGATCTCGCTGGCCGACGACATTGCCCGCTCCATGTCGGCGATCTCCGCCCGTGTGGCGGTGGTGCCCGGCCGCAATGCCATCGGCATCGAGCTGCCCAACCAGATGCGCGAAACCGTTTATTTCCGCGAAATGCTGGCGTCGTCCGACTTCGAGAAGATGAAGGGCAAGCTGCCCATTTGCCTCGGCAAAACCATTGGTGGCGAGCCGGTGATCGCGGACCTGGCGCGCATGCCGCACCTCCTGATCGCCGGCACCACCGGCTCAGGTAAATCGGTGGGTATCAACACCTTCATCCTGTCGCTGCTCTACCAGATGACGCCCGAGCAGTGCCGCATGATCATGATCGATCCCAAGATGCTCGAACTGAGCATCTATGACGGCATTCCCCATCTGCTGACGCCGGTGGTCACCGACCCCAACAAGGCGGTGGTGGCGCTCAAATGGGCGGTGCGCGAGATGGAAGATCGCTATCGCAAGATGAGCAAGATCGGCGTGCGCAATATCGATGGCTTCAACCAGCGCGTCACCGAATCCAAGGCGCGCGGCGAAGTGATCACCCGCACTGTCCAGACCGGGTTCGACCGCGAAACGGGCGAAGCAATCTTTGAATCGGAAGAGTTCGACCTAGAGCCCTTGCCCTATATTGTCGTCATCGTCGACGAAATGGCCGACCTCATGATGGTGGCGGGCAAGGACATCGAAGGCGCCATCCAGCGCCTGGCGCAGATGGCGCGTGCTGCCGGCATCCACATCATCACCGCCACCCAGCGCCCGTCGGTCGACGTGATCACCGGCACGATCAAGGCCAACTTCCCCACCCGCATCTCCTTCATGGTGACCAGCAAGATCGATTCGCGCACCATTTTGGGCGAGCAGGGCGCCGAGCAACTGCTGGGCAATGGCGACATGCTCTATATGGCCTCGGGCGGGCGCACCAAGCGCCTGCACGGCCCCTTCGTGTCAGATGCGGAAGTGGAAGCGGTGGTCAACCACCTCAAGTCCCAGGGCGCGCCCGATTACCTCGATTCCATCACCGCCGATGAGGACGAGGATGGTGGCGGCGCGGCCGACTTTGGCGGCGGCGAAGATGGCGGCGGTTCGGGCGACGAGCTCTATGACAAGGCCGTCCAGATCGTGCTCACCGACAAGAAGGCCTCGACCTCCTATGTGCAGCGGCGCTTGGCTATCGGCTACAACAAGGCGGCGACCCTGATCGAGCGCATGGAGCGCGAAGGGGTGATCTCGCAGGCCAACCATGCCGGCAAGCGCGAAATCCTCGTCGGCAACAACGCCGACGGTTACTAAGGCCTGTTCAAGCGGCGGCAGGGCGGCGGGACGCGGGGAACCTTCCCGCTCCTGCCGCAATTGCTGTCTAGGCTGACCTCGAACACCAAAGCCCCAGGGAACTCCTCCATGTTACGCCGCGACGCTCTGCTGCTTGGCCTTTCGGCCGTTCTCGCCACCACGCTGCCCAGCCTGGCGCTGGACCGGGCCCTTTCGGCCGAAGAGCAGCAGCTGATCGCCGATATCGGCGCGCATAATTCCGCCATCCGCTCCATGGCCGGCCGGTTCCTGCAGATCGACACCAATGGCGGGCGCAGCGAAGGCACGTTCTTCCTCGAGCGCCCCGACAAGGTGCGCTTCCGCTACAATCCTCCCAGCCGCGAAGAGATCGTTTCGGTCGGCCGGGGCTTTTATGTCCTCAACCGCAAGGAAGAGACCTATTACGCCTATCCGCAGGACACGATCCCGTTGCGCCAGTTCCTGGGCGACAAGATCGACCTGCTCAATGCCAATGTGGTCGATGTGACGACCTCGGATGGCTATATGTCGATCACCGTGATCGATGAGACCGTGGCGGGCACGGTGCAGGTCTCGCTGATCTTTGACACCTCGACGCTGGATCTGAGCCAGTGGAGCCTCGTCGAGCCCAGCGGAGCCGAGCTGACCTTTTCGCTCTATGACGTGGAAAAGAACGTCGAAATCCCGCGCGCCTATTTCTCGATTCCCTCGACCTATTCGGCCCAGCAGCCGCGCTAACGCCCGGAGGCGGGGCTTTAGCGCATGACCATAAGCGCAATGAGCCCCGCGCCACCCACCAGGATGCGCCACCAGGCAAAGGGCGCAAAGCCATAGCGGCTGACAAAGGTCAGCAGGTAGCGCACGACGAGCGCTCCCACGACGAACGCGGCGGCAAAGCCGATTGCAACATTGAGCGCGATGGACGCATCGATCAGATCGCGGCTCTTGTAGAGATCATAGCCAAAGGCGCCCACCATGATGGGCAGGGCGATGAAAAAGGTGAACTCGGCCGCTGCGCGCTTGCTGGCGCCAAACAGCATACCCCCCACCACGGTCGAGCCCGAGCGCGAAACGCCGGGCACAAGGCTGAGCATCTGGAACAGGCCGACA
>Ga0233380_1001081_pt1 | contig 12790 bp, 12 predicted proteins | sample ElkDunMinimDraft_9_FD_191541 | JGI IMG/M metagenome (GOLD analysis project Ga0233380, IMG submission 191541) | Fecal eukaryotic communites from dung pellets of Tule Elk in California, USA - Elk Dung F36 | ecosystem: Host-associated > Mammals > Digestive system > Large intestine > Fecal | place... | reverse complement strand
GCTGAGCTCGCCCGACGGGTTCCTGGGCCTTGACGGCGCATTCCGCTTCACCCGGACAGGCGCGATCGAACGCGCGCTGGAAGTGCGAGAAGTGGGCGGCGGCACCGTGAAGGTGGTCAGCCCGGCAGCGGCAAAGTTCGCACCCTGACGGTTTTCCGCTGCGCAGCCAGGGGCGGGATAACTCACCCCTGCCGCTTGCGCGGCGAATCTTGCCGGACCATAACACGAACATGGCAGACGATCTCTTCGACAAGCTTCCCACCGCTGCCGGCGAAACCTACGACGGTTCGGCGATCGAAGTTCTCGAAGGGCTGGAGCCGGTTCGCCGCCGCCCCGGCATGTATATCGGCGGCACCGACGAACGCGCGCTGCATCACCTGGCGGCCGAAGTGCTCGACAATGCGATGGACGAGGCGGTCGCAGGCCACGCCAACCGCATCGAGGTCGTGCTGGAAGAAGGCAACCGCCTGACCATCGCCGACAACGGGCGCGGTATTCCGGTCGATGAACATCCCAAGTTCCCCGGCAAGTCCGCACTGGAGGTGATCCTTTCCACCCTGCACTCGGGCGGCAAGTTTTCCGGCAAAGCCTACGCCACCAGCGGCGGCTTGCATGGTGTCGGCATCTCGGTGGTGAACGCGCTGTCCAGCCACACGCGCGTGGAAGTGGCGCGGAACAAGGAGCTGTTCGCGCAGGAGTTCGCCCGGGGCGCCACGCTGGGCCCGCTGCAGAAGGTCGGCGCGGCGCCGAACCGGCGCGGCACAGCGGTGTCCTTCACGCCCGACACAGAGATCTTCGGGGACCAGAAGTTCAAGCCCGCGCGCCTGTTCAAGCTGGTCCGCTCAAAGGCCTACCTCTTCGCCGGCGTGGAAATCCGCTGGAAGTGCGCGCCGTCGCTGGCGAGCGACGATGTCCCGGCCGAGGCGGTGTTCCAGTTTCCCGGCGGACTGGCGGATCACTTGTCGGAACAGCTGGGGAACCGTGAGTGCGTCACCAGCCAGTTCTTTTCTGGCCGGCAGGACTTTCCCAAGGGCGAGGACGGGTCCGAGCAAGGCCGCGTGGAATGGGCGATCGCCTGGCCGCTCTACTCGGACGGATCGTATTCCTGGTACTGCAACACCATCCCCACTCCCGACGGTGGGACGCACGAACAAGGCCTTCGTGCCGCGCTGACCAAGGGCATCCGCGCCTTCGCGGAGCTTGTCGGCCAGGCCAAGAAGGCCAAGGACATCACGCCTGACGACGTGATGACCGGCAGCGAGATCATGCTCTCGGTCTTCGTGCGCGACCCGCAGTTCCAGAGCCAGACCAAGGACCGGCTCACCTCACCCGAGGCGGCGCGGCTGGTCGAGGCAGCGGTGCGCGACCACTTCGACCATTTCCTCACCGACAACATGGATCGCGGCAAGGCGCTGCTCGGCTCGATCCTGGAGCGAATGGACGAGCGGCTCCGTCGCAAGGCCGAACGCGAGGTCAAGCGCAAGACCGCCACCAACGCGCGCAAGCTGCGCCTGCCCGGCAAGCTGACGGACTGTTCCGGGGAGGGCGGCGGCGAGACCGAGCTGTTCATCGTCGAGGGGGACAGCGCGGGCGGCTCCGCCAAGCAGGCGCGCGACCGCAAGACGCAGGCGATCCTGCCGATCCGCGGCAAGATCCTGAACGTCGCCAGCGCCAGCGCCGACAAGATCCGCGGCAACCAGGAGATCGCGGACCTGCAGCTCGCGCTGGGCTGCGGAATCCGCAAGGACTGCGACCCGACGAACCTTCGCTACGACCGCATCGTCATCATGACCGACGCCGACGTCGACGGCGCCCATATCGCCACGCTGCTGATGACCTTCTTCTTCCAGGAGATGCCCGAGATCGTCCGGCGGGGGCACCTTTACCTCGCGCAACCGCCGCTCTACCGCCTCACCAGCGGCTCGACCTCCGCCTACGCTCGCGACGACCTCCATCGCGCCGAGCTGGAGAAGACCAAGTTCAAGGGCAAGAAGGTGGAAGTCGCCCGCTTCAAGGGCCTGGGCGAGATGAACCCCCAGCAGCTGCGCGAGACGACGATGAGCCCCTCCAGTCGCTCACTCATCCGCATCACCCTGCCCCCGGAATATGAAGGCCGCGCCGCCGTGAAGGACCTCGTGGACCGCCTCATGGGCCGCAATCCCGAACACCGCTTCCAGTTCATCCAGAACAGAGCGAGCGAGATCGACCCGGAGTTGATCGATGCGTGATCTCGGAAAAGTAATTGTCGCTGCCCTGGGCGCTGCTATCCTTCCTACTCCTGCAGCCGCTACTTCGCTGCCGGCACCATCCGATGAACTCACCGCGCGTGCTTCGAGCGCGTGGGAAGACCTGGCCATCGTAGTGGTTGGCGTCGACGCCGAGCAATCATCAGAAAACCTTCTGAATGCAATGGCCGGAGAGTTCAGAAAAGACGCAGATATGGTAGAGCTGGATGCAGCTTATCCGGGCTTAATTTCCGCGACAGTGGAAGCCATTAAGCCCGTTCTCCTTGCCGAGGCTGCGCGGATTTTGCCTCTCTACCGTAATGATTTGATGAAGCTTTATTCGGAAAATCTTAGCGCATTAGAGGCACGCGAAATCACTACATTTCTTCACTCGCCTGAGATGAAGATATTCAGATCTTTGATAATCGAGGGCAGAACATTTGATGCCACCGCCCGGGATCTCATGAAAAGCGACAGCATCTCACAGGCAGCCATGTCCAACGACGTCCGATTGGCTGCGTTGCAAGCGTCCTTGAAGATGCAGGGCGATGATCTGAGCACAGTGAAATCCTTCTTCGCAAGCCCCCTCGGACAGAAGTTTGGCGCGTTAAATTCCCGTAAGTTGGCGATCGACGAGAAATGGGCGAACTATGTCTCCGCCGACGGCGAAAAGGAAATCGAGGCAGTTGTCCTCGACACCATGATCGATCACGTCGGCAGGACTGACAAAGAGACCGCTCGAGGCATGGCAAAAGCCCTCAACCGCCAACAGAAGCTATGACGTGGTCGAAATTTTGACCGCCCTGTTACCTCACCCTTTTCACGTACAGCCCGCTCTCACGCTTTTCCGTCACGAAGTTCGGGAGCGACTTCACTAGGTCCGCCAGGCGCGAGAAGCCGTAGCTGCGGGCATCGAAGCTGGAGCGGTTCGCCGCTCGCTGGCCCACCTCGGACAAGCTCGCAAAGCCGTGATCGTCGCGCTTGCTGGCCTTCCAGGCGTCGCCCAGCAGCTTGACCAGCGCTTCGTCCACCGCGGGTCGTTCGCGAGGCGGGGCGGTGGTACCCGCCTTGTCCTTTGCGGCAGCCGCGGGCGGAGGCGAGGCGCTCTCTGCTGTGCTGGCGGAGGCAGGCTTGGCCGCCGGGCGGGGGCGGATCGCGGGAGGCAGGATCAGCTCGTCGGCCTTGTCCGCCTCGGCCATGGCGGCCAGATCGATGAAGCGCGTGCAAGCCTCACGAAACGCCTCGGGCGTCCGCGACGTGCCGAAGCCGTAAACCGGGGTGCCGTTCTGACGGATACGCATGGCCAGCGGCATGAAATCGCTGTCGCTCGTCATAAGACCAAAGCCGTCGACCCGCCCGCCGTAAAGCAGGTCCATGGCATCGATGGTCATCTTCATGTCCGTGGCGTTCTTGCCCTTGGTCAGATCGAACTGCTGCTGCGGCTCCAGGGCATAGCGGTGGACGATCGCTGACCAGCCCTTGAGCCCCGCCTTGCTCCAATTGCCATAGACCCGGCGGACATTCACTGTGCCGAGGTCCCCCAGGATGGTGAGGGCGGCATCGAGATCGGCGGGAGAGGCATTGTCCGCATCGATCAGCAGGGCGATGTTGCGGCTCGGAAGGTCAGGCATCGTGGTCCTCTCGCGGTCTGGCGGATGTCATGGGACTTCGCTTCCTTTCGCGAACGCGCCGCATCAGCACAAGCTGCGTGCCCGCTCCGCGGCGAGATAGGGGGCCCGGATGGATTCACAGACAAGATGGCGCGCCCTCCGGGAAATGACGCCGCGCATCTGTACTCAAGCCGCGAGCGTTCCCCCGCGTGCCTCTCGGACGTCCGTGACGGGCGGCTTGCCAAAGAGGCGACCGTATTCCCGCGTGAACTGCGACACGCTCTCGTACCCGACAGCGAAGGCCGCGGCCGCCGCCGACCGCCCTTCCGACAAGAGCAGCCGTCGTGCTTCGATGAGGCGGAGGCGCTTCTGGAACTGCAGCGGCGACAGCGAGGTGACCGCGCGGAAATGCTGGTGGAACGAGGATGCGCTCATCCCGGCGGCAGCCGCAAGGCGTTCCACCGGGACCGTCCTGGCGTAGTCCGCGCGAAGGATCGCCACCGCCCGTGCAATCCGATGCGCATGCCCATCCGGCCAACCCAGCTGGCGGATCGCCGCGCCATGTCGGCCGGCCAGCAGCCAGTAATGGATCTCCCGCAGCAGCTGTGCCTGGAGCACCGGCAGGGAAGCGGGCCGCTCGAGCAGCCGCATCAGCCGCAGCGCCGCATCGGCAACTTCGCTATCCGTGGCATCCACGCGAACGGGCGCCGCATCGGCCCCCACGTCGATCCTCATCTCCGCGCAAAGCTCTGCGATCAACGTGGGGTCCAACTCCAGCACGAAGGAGTAGTACGGCGCGGCAACGCTCGCCCGCGTGATCTGGCTGACGGTCGGCACGTCAGCGGTGATCAACATGGATTCGCCCGCCGCGAAAGCGAAGGTCTGCGTGCCCATCGTCACCTGCTTGGCACCCTGGACGACAATAGCCACAAGCGGGCGCGAGACGGCGTGCAGCAAGTCACTGGGAGCCGCCGCCCGGACTGTCGACAAGCCGGGAATGGGCGTCTGCGCGATCCCGTCAGCGCCCGAGCAGGCGTCAGCATGGCGACTCACGGCGGTGAGCAGACTTGTCATGCGCCGGGTTCTACGCCTCGCACAGCGCCGAGCAAAGTCGATTGGAGGATCAGGCAAGGATTGCCCAGCATCGGGAAACCCGAGGCGTCCAGCACGGGCGATAAGGGCTCAACCACTTCAGTGGCTCACCCAAGGAGCAAGGCCATGTCCAAGATCGCCCTCGTAACCGGTTCCAGCCGCGGCCTGGGCCGCAACACCGCGCTCAGCATCGCCCGTCGGGGCGGCGACGTGATCGTCACGTACCATAGCCGCACTGACGAAGCGGAAGCGGCGGTCTCGGAGATCCGGGCAATGGGTCGCCGCGCGGTCGCCCTTCAACTCGATGCCGGGATGGTGCCTACCTTTGCCGGATTCGCCGAAAGGCTGGGCCAGGCCCTGCGGAATACCTGGCAGCGCGAGACCTTCGACCATCTGGTGAACAACGCGGGCCACGGAGACATGGCGCTGATCGCCGAGACCACCGAGGCACAGTTCGACCAGCTGGTGAATGTCCATTTCAAGGGCGTCTTCTTCCTGACGCAGGCATTGCTGCCGCTGGTCGCGGACGGCGGCCGCATCGTGAACTTGTCCTCCGGCCTCACGCGCTTCGCGGCGCCGGGCTTTGCAGCCTACGCCGCCGCAAAGGGCGCAGTGGAAGTCCTGAGCGTCTACATGGCCAAGGAACTGGGAAGCCGCGGCATCGCGGTCAACACGGTGGCACCGGGCGCCATCGAAACCGACTTTCTGGGCGGTGCCGTCCGTGACACGCCTGACCTCAACAAGACATACGCGGGGATGACCGCGCTTGGCCGGGTCGGCGTGCCGGACGACATCGGGCCGATGGTGGCCAGCCTCCTGTCCGAGGACAACCGCTGGGTAAATGCGCAGCGGATCGAGGTGTCGGGCGGGCAAGCGATCTGATCGCCTTCCCTCAGCCGGAAACCGGTCGACCCGTGCCAGAAGCCCTGAGCGGCGGGTCGACACGGCCGGTTAGCGCCGGCGCCATTCGTCCCTTTCTGCGAACACCCGCGCCACTTCGTCCATGTGCTCGGCACCCCAGTTCGAGAGCGGGACGAGAGCATCGGCCAGGCTCCGGCCAAGCGGGGTCAGCGCATAGTCTACCCGGGGCGGCACTTCCTTGTAGTCAGTGCGGATCACGATGCCGTCGCTCTCCAGTTCCTTGAGCTGCTGGATCAGCACTTTGTCGCTGACTCCGCGAACGGCGCGCTTCAGCTCGCCGTAGCGGTTCGGCGCTTCAAGCAGGAAGTAGATGATCAGGGGCTTCCACTTGCCCGCGATGACCTTGAGCGTGGCGTCCAGCCCGCAGGAAAATCCGGGCACGCAGGAGAACTGAGATTTTGACATAAATCGCTACTTACCAAAAGGTGCATACTTGTCGATAGGTATGCGCCTCGCCAGCTTCGCGTCACTCAATAGAGGAAGCGAAGATGAACAGGTTGAACGGCAAGACGGCAGTGGTGACCGGCGGCGCCACGGGCATAGGCTTTGGAATTGCGCAGCGGTTCGTGGAGGAAGGCGCCTTCGTCGTCCTCTTCGGCCGGCGACAGGATCGCCTGGACGCTGCGGTCGCCCAGCTTGGCGGTAATGCCATGGGGGTCCGGGGCTCGGTCACAGACCTCCAGGATCTCGACAAGTTGTTTGCCGCTGTAGAGGCGGAGCGCGGACAACTGGACATCCTGGTTGCCAACGCCGGCACCGGCGATCTCGTCCAGCTCGGGCAGATCACACCAGAACAGTACGACGCCACTTTCGAGGTGAACGTGAAGGGTACCCTTTTCACGGTTCAGAAGGGCCTGCCGTTGATGCGGTCGGGAGGCTCGATCATCCTCACCGGCTCGACCACCGGCGAGATGGGAACGCCCGCCTTCAGCGTCTACAGCGCTTCCAAGGCGGCGGTTCGCAACTTTGCCAGAAGCTGGGCGCTCGATCTCAAAGGGACCGGCATCCGGGTCAATGTCATCTCGCCGGGACCAACGCTTACGGAACTGGCGCTCGACGTGGTCGGACGCGAGACATTCGAGGCGCTCGGCGCCAGCACCCCGCTCGGCCGCCTGGGCGATCCGTCGGAAATTGGCGCGGCTGCCGCGTTCCTCGCCTCGGCTGACAGCAGCTTCATGACCGGAGGCGAAGTGTTCGTCGACGGCGGACTGGCGCAGATCTGATCCCGCCGCGGACGCCGGTGCTCCCCGGCGTCCGGCACGCCTTGTCTGTCAATCCTCGTGCTGCTGCCTGACATGCTCGATATGCGCGAGGACGACCGCACGGTTCTGCCGATTGGCCTCGAAACGCGCGAGCGCCTCGTCGTTGGCAAGGATCGCACCGATGATCCGGCGGCGCCCCTCCCGCCAGTGCGCCACCCCGCTGCCGAACATGAGGCGCTGCCGCGCATGCTGCGATGTCGAATACTGCAGGGTGACCCGCGTGAGCATCTCGAACAGCGGGCGGCGCACCATGCGGAACAGAAGTTCCTGGAACTCCGCCTCGAAGCGGCCGACATCCTCAGAGCGCACGCCCTCCAGCCCCGCCAGCAAGACCCGCAGTTCCGCCAGCAACGCCGCGTCCTGGCAGCTTGCCGCGGACGTCGCGAGCTCTGTGAACAGCAGTGAGGTCATGTCGAGCGCTTCCTCGAAGGTCGCCGGGTTCATCCGCATGTACGAGTGAAGCGCCCGCTCGAGCGATTTGTCATCGGGTCGCGTGCCGTAATAGCCGCCGCCGGGGCCGCGCCGAACTTCCAGCAGCCCCTCATGCTCCAGAACCCGCGCGGCCTGCTGCAGGGTGACGATGCCCACCTCCAGCGACCGCGCGAGCTGATGGAGCGAGCCGATCAGCGTTCCCGGCTCAACCGCGAAGATCCTTTCGCGCAGCAGATCGGTCGTGGTCCCGACAAGGTTGCGACGCGACGAGTTCCGGCTGACGCTCACACAACACCCCAATTATATGCATAGTATTCCGATTTCTCCGGAGTTTTGACAGGATATTCAGCCAATTCAAGGCAATTGACCGCCTATGATCCACGACTAGTTTGGCGCCAGGATCGTGCATGATCGCGGCAAGAGGAGAGAGTGATGCCCTTCCAGCACCCGGATGTCTCGCGGTTCCCCGAGCATGCGCTCGTGATCGGGGACGACTATCGGGCCGGCGGCACCGGAGAGACTTACGCTCACCTTTATCCGGCCACGGGAAAGGTCACACGCGAGTTCCGCGGCGCGAGCGCCGACGATGTCGACCGCGCGGTGCAGGCGGCCAAGGCGGCGGCACCCGCCTGGCGCGCCCTGCCGGGCGACAAGCGTCGCGACCTCATGTTCCGGCTGGCGGCGGTGATCGAGGCCGAAGCGGACGCGATGTCGCCGCTGCTGACCGCAGAGAACGGTTCGATCATCATCGCCGGCGGCCACATGAGCGCCGATGCGGCGCAGAAGTTCCGCTACTTCGGTGGCTGGGCGGACAAGATCGACGGCCGCACGGTATCCACGTGGGGCGGGCCGGCGCACGATTACGTCGCCTATGAGCCGTTCGGCACGATCGGCGTGATCGTCCCGTGGAACGGCCCCTTGTTCGCCGCCACGATGGTCATGGCCCCTGCCCTGGCCGCCGGCAATTGCATCGTCCTGAAGGCACCCGAGCTGGCACCCTGGTCGATCATGAAGCTGATGGAGCATTTCCGCGGCGCCGGCTTCCCACCCGGCGTGGTCAACCTGGTCACCGGCGGGCCCGAGGTTGGCGCGGCCATGGTGTCGCACCCGGGGATCGACAAGATCGAGTTCATCGGCAGCGGCGCCACCGCCAGCAAAATCCTCGCCAGTGCGGCTGAAACGTTGAAACCAGTGGGGCTTGAACTGGGCGGCAAGTCCGCCGTCGTGGTGTTCGCCGATGCCGACTTGCAGGACGCCGCCAAGCGCGGTCTTTCCGGCGCGGTCAGCGCGCACGGGCAAGGCTGCGTCAACGGCACCCGCCTGCTCGTGGAACGGTCGGTCTACGAACCCTATATCCAGATGCTGGCGGCCATGGCCGGACATGTGAAGATCGGCGACCCCTTCGCGCCTGACACGTTCATGGGGCCTATCATTTCCGAGACATCGCTGAACCGGATTCACGGCATGGTTCGCACCGCCGCCGACCTTGGCGCCCGCGTAGTTTCAGGGGGCGAGCGGATGGGGGGGGATCACGCCGATGGCTATTTCTACCCGATCACGATCCTGGCGGACGTGGACCACGGCACCGAGCTTGCGCAGCGCGAAGTGTTCGGCCCGGTGCTGGCAGTCACCCCGTTCGACAGCGAGGAAGAGGCCGTCAGCCTGGCGAACGACACTGACTATGGGCTCGGCGCGTATGTCCATACGACCAACCTCGCCCGCGCTCACCGTGTCGCCAACCAGATGCAGGCCGGCCAGGTGCAGGTGAACGGCAGCGGCGAGGCGATGACGCCCTGCGTGCCCTTCGGCGGCATGAAGCGCTCAGGCCACGGACGCCTAGGCGGGATCGAGGGGCTGCGCGAATTCCAGCAGGTCCGCAACGTGTGGATCAACCTGAACGGCTGACAAGAACACCGGGGAGAGAACATGGCCTTGATGCAACCGCAGGAGCGCACGGCGCGCGGCCTGGAGACCGAAGCCGAAGTGACCGGCCGCCCTGCCGCTACGCCGGTCACGCTGGTCGAGGAATCGTGGCGCGACTTCATCTTTGCAGAAGTCTGGACGCGCCCGGGGCTGCCTCGGCGCGCCCGGTTCCTGGTCGCCATGGCGACCGCGGCGACGTGCAACCTCGAAGAACGGCAAGTGGATGATTTCGTCAGGGGCGCGCTGGTCGGCGGTCATCTTACCCTGGCCGAGCTGCGCGAGGCAGCCTTGCACCTGTCCGTCTATGCGGGGTGGGGCAATGGTGGCCGCCTGGACCGATCGGTCTCCCGTGTGGCGCAGGAACTCAGCCTTCCGCCCGCCGAGGTGCCGCCCATCCGGGCTGAGCCCTGGGATCCCGAACAGCGCAGCCGGACGGGCCACGAGGCCTTCGACAAGGTGATGACGTTCCCCCCCGGCCCTCCCAGCACGCCTTACCTGGAGGCGATCAACAACTTCGTTTTCGGCGAGATGTGGTCCCGCCCCGGCCTGGACGAGCCCTCACGCCGGTGGCTGACGCTGGTGGGCGTCTGCGAGTCGGGCGCCGACATTCCGATCCGCAGCCACATCCACGCCGCCATGGCCAGCGGCAACTGCCGCGCCGAAGAGATGCTGGAGTTCGTCCTTCAGTACGGCACCCATGCCGGCTGGCCCAAGGCCTCACGAATCCAGGGCGTCGTCCTGGAGATGATCGAGAAGGTCAAGAAGGGCCTGCCCTGGCACGGCTGAGCATATCCGGGAGGAGCGATCGATGAGCATTTTTCAGAACACAGACTTTACCGGCAAAGTCGCTCTGGTGACAGGCGCCGCCTCGGGCTTGGGCCGCGCCACGGCACGCAAGCTGGCCCAGGCAGGAGCCAACCTGTTCCTGGTGGACATCAATGAAGCCGGGCTGGCCGAAACCCTCTCCCTGCTGGGGACGACGCCAGGGGAAGTAGCCACGCTGGCCGCCGATCTTTCGGACACGGCCGCCGCGCGCCAAGTGGTGGACGCGGCGGTGGAGAAGTTCGGCCGGCTGGACGCGCTCTGCAACGTGGCCGGGCTGATCTACCTGGCCAACACCCCCGACATGCCGATCGAGCAATTGCAGCGGACGCTCGACGTCAATCTGATGGCCCCCTTCATCCTCTCGCAAGCGGCCATCCCGCACCTGCTGGAGACCAACGGCGCCATCGTGAACGTCGCATCATCCGCCTCGTACATCGGCGAGGCCTATGCTGCCGCCTACTGTGCCAGCAAGTGGGGCATCGTCGGCATGACCAAGGCCATGGCCATGGAGTTTCAGAAGAAGCCCATCCGCATCAACGCCGTCGCGCCAGGCGGCATGGTCACGAACATCGCGGCGAACTTCGTACCGCCCGAAAACTGCGACTTCGAGCTGCTCAAGCGCTTTTCCGGCATGCGAGGCACGGTGGAGGTCGATGATGTCGCCGACATGATCCTGCTGCTCGCCTCAGACGCGGGACGTGGCTTCCACGGGGCATGCTTATCGATCGACGCAGGGATCACCGCAGGCTGAGCCCTGCCCTTCCAGTACGAGGAACAACCATGTCATTCTCCCTCGATCAGTTCCGGCTGGACGGCAAGGTCGCCGTGGTAACCGGCGCCGGCGGCCGCGGAAATTCCATCGGCCGTGCTTACGCGGCCGGGCTTGCCGCTGCCGGCGCTGCGGTCGTGGTGGCCGACCTGAATGGAGACGGCGCCAAGGCGGTCGCCCAGGAGATCATCGCCAGCGGCGGACAAGCCGTAGGCGTGCAAGTCGATGTCGCGGACGAGGCTTCGACGCTCGCCTTGGGGCAAAGCGCCAAGGACGCCTTTGGCGGGATCGACATCCTGATCAACAATGCGGCGCTGATGGTCGACATTAGCTACGACAATTGCGAGACGATCAGTCTGGATGCCTGGAACAAGGCCCTCGCCGTCAATCTCAATGGCGCGCTGCTGTGTTCTCGAGCCGTGATCCCCTCCATGCGCGAACGCGGCGGCGGGCGGATCATCAACCAGACTTCGGGTGGCGCATTCCCCGCAACGGGGCTCTACGGCATCTCGAAGCTGGCGCTTGTCGGGCTGACCACCACGCTCGCCAAGCAGCTGGGCAAGGATAACATCTCCTGCAACGCCATCGCTCCGGGCAACGTGACCTCGGACGCCGGCAAGATGCTGGTGCCGGATGATTCCCCTTTCATCCAGTTCCTTAACATGACCTGCGCGCTGCGTGCCCGGGGCGCCCCGGACGAGTTGGTCGGCACCGCCCTGCTCCTTTGCTCGCAGGCGGGCTCGTGGATCACGGGGCAGACGATCCACGTCGACGGCGGCTGGGTCCTGCGGCCCTGACCAGCTCCTGCAGGAAGTATCCGGCGGCCGGCAGCGCCCAAGTCCTGCCCCTGACGACCAACGGTGCGCCCCTTACGCCGGCCCGTGCTTTCCCTGGCCGGGTTTGGCTGGCACAGGCATCGTGAACAAAGGGATGGTGGGAGAGCAAGCGTGCAGTACCTAGCCGAGATCAGGCAGGCTTGGCGGCCGCTTGCCGCAGCGACGCTCGGGCTGGGGACCGGCATGTCGATCGCGGGAACGATCACCAGCGCCATTGGCCCCAGCCTGGTGGCGGATGCCGGATGGACCAAGTCGCAATTCGCGATCACCGGCGCGCTCGGCCTGCTCACCGCCGCCTCCATGCCGTTCATCGGCCGCCTGGCCGATGTCTGGGGCGTAAAGCTGACGGCGCTGATCGGGCTCGTCGCCATGCCACTGGCCTTGCTCGGCTACAGCCTCAGCGGCGGGTCCTTCGCGGTCTACATGGCCGTTTTCGTCGCGCAGAGCATCCTGGGCGTCACCACCACGGCCACGGTCTACACCCGCCTTGTCGTGCAAAGTGTGGACCGGGCGCGCGGCCTCGCCCTGGCTATCGTAGCCTGCGGGCCGGCATTGTTCAGCGCCATCGGCGGGCCTGTGCTCAATGAATACGTGGAGGCCCATGGCTGGGCCGCCGCTTACCGCGCGCTGGCAATCTTCGTGGCCGTCGCCGGCATCGTCACCTTCCTGCTGATTCCGCCGGAGCGAGGTGCGTCGCGAGGCGCGCGGAAGGCACGACGGCCTGCCCGGGAGGACTACCCCGAGATCTTCCGGAGCCGGACGTTCTGGATCCTCTTCGGGTCCATGTACCTGTGCAACCTTCCGCTCACGCTGTACCTGGTGCAGCTCAAGATGCTGGTGATGGACAACGGCATCACGGGCGAAGGCGCCTCCATCATGTTCACGGCCCTGGCCG
>Ga0233380_1001075_pt1 | contig 12818 bp, 9 predicted proteins | sample ElkDunMinimDraft_9_FD_191541 | JGI IMG/M metagenome (GOLD analysis project Ga0233380, IMG submission 191541) | Fecal eukaryotic communites from dung pellets of Tule Elk in California, USA - Elk Dung F36 | ecosystem: Host-associated > Mammals > Digestive system > Large intestine > Fecal | place... | reverse complement strand
GCAGACATCTACCTGCATTCCGGTGGCCAGTATGAATGGGACAGCTGCGCTCCTGCCGCCGTGGCACTGGCGCACGGGCTCCATGCCTCGCGCATAGATGGCAGTCCGCTGATCTATAACCGGGCGGATGTATACATGCCGGATCTGCTGATCTGCAGGAAGGAGCATGCAGGGTTAGTGCTGTCGGAGATGGCCGCGCTAGGCTGAACGCCGCTAAATAGTGATGCGGTTTTGCAACAGATTTTAATAAAACCGGCACCTTCTCATTTTTTTGACCTGAAAGGGTTTGGTACTTCCTGCCAATCGGCTAGCGGGGCGTTGCGATAGCGTTGGCTCATTAGGGCAAGCGCGCGTGCGGTTGGGTCGCACCGCCGCAAGAGGAAGTTGGGGTCAGTGTTAAGCTGATTCATTTGAGGAGGAATTCAATCCATGCGTAATATTCGCAAGCTCGCGATTGCGAGCGTGAGCCTGTTTGCCCTTTCTGCGCCGGCATTGGCGCAGGACGCTGCGGACGCTCAAGAGCCAGTAGAACTTGGTTTTGATACAGGCGAGATCGTGGTTCAGGCCCGTCGCCGTGATGAATCGGTTCAGGACGTTCCGGCTGTTGTTAATGCGGTTACTTCGGCTGCCATCGAGAAGCTGAACATCCGCCGTCTGGAAGACGTGGCGTCGGTTGTTCCGGGCCTGGCACTGACCGGAAACTCGAATGGCATCGGCTCGACCACGTCGATGCGCGGCGTTCAGCACGATGTTATCGCCAGCGGTGACGCGGGCACAGTCCAGTACTATTACAACGAAGCTCCGGTTTCTTCAGGCGTTGTTTTGCAGGGCCTTTATGACATCGAGCTGGTAGAAGTCCTTCGTGGTCCGCAAGGAACGCTGAAGGGCCGGGCTGCTCCGTCGGGCTCGATCAGCATGACGTTCCGTCGTCCTGACCTGAACGAAGTTGGTGGATATGCCACGGGCACCGTCAACGACATCAACGGTTTCAACATCAACGGCGCGATGAACCTGCCGATTATCGAAGGTAAGCTTGGCCTTCGCATCGCCGGCCTGGTTTCAGACGATGACGGCAACCGCGTTCACGCGCTGACCAACGGTCGCGACCTGAAGAACAGCACGGAAGCTGGCCGTATCAGCCTGCGCGCCGATCCGTTCGACGGCGTTTTCCTGGTTGATGCCAGCTACAGCACACTGACTTCGGATGTGCGCCAGTACAACCAGGTCGAATCGATGAACCAGTTCGACGCTGGATTTGGTGCAAGCCCCACGACGATCCGTGCAAAGGACCGTCTGGCGGTAAACCGCATTCCGACTGAAGTGCGTACGCGTATCGAAAACTACAACGTCAACGCGCAGTTGAACGCTTACGGCCAGCGTCTTGTCTATGTGGGCAACTGGGCGCGCCAGGGGTTCAAGGGTTCGGATCCCTCGCGCGCTGGTGATCGCGCTGGCCTGTTCGAAAATCCGTATGGTGCGCAGTTCGAGACCATCAGGGGCGCTGGTGGCGCGACTTCCATCGGTCAGGTCTCTCCGCTTGCAATCATTCCGTTCTCGCAGCCCAACGATTCACGGGGCGATGTCGACACGCATGAGCTTCGCCTGCAGAACGAAGATCGCGTTGCCGGCATGTTCGACTACGTTGTCGGCGTCATGAGCTATGAGATCGACTCGCCGACGAACTTCCAGGAAGTTGGTGGCGGCCTTCAGAACCCTGATGGCACGCTTGCCGGCGTGGTGCTGGTTCCCCTGCAGCGCTTCAATAGCGCCAAGGAGAAGTCGGTATTCGGTAACATCACTGCGCATATCGGTGATCGTGCAGAACTTTCCGGTGGCGTTCGCCATATCTGGTACGACGGCAACGCTGGCGTTCGCGGTTGCTCGACCAACTTCGCAAGCTGTGTCGAAATCCCGTCGCTGCGGACCAATGCCGACCATGAAGCAACCATCTTCTCGGTTTCTGGTAAGTACGAGTTCACCGATGACCTGATGGGCTACGTAAGCTACGGCACGTCCTGGCGTCCGAACACGGTCGTCATCGGCGGTCCGACCTTGGCTTCGCCTGAGCAGCAGCAGTTCCTGGGTTCACCTCCAGAAAAGTCGAAGAGCATCGAAGCTGGTTTCAAGTCGTCGTGGCTGAATAACCGCATCCGCCTGAACGTGACCGCGTTCTATCAGGACTTCGACAACTACGCGTATCGTGCGCCCGGCATCGGCGTTTATGCGATCGATTTCGCCAGCGCCACGCAGCCGGTCCGCGCCTATAACTTCATCTCCGCTGTTCCGATTGAAGTGAAGGGCGTTGAAGCTGATCTGTCCTTTGCGGTTACGCCGAACTGGAACATTTCGGGCAACGTTGCCTATGCTGACGGCAAGATCAAGAACGGGACCATCGCCTGCCTTGACCTGAACGGCGACGGCGTGCCGGATACTGTCACTGGTGTCCCATCGCTTGGCGACTTGCAGGCTGCTACGGGAGCCGCCGGTGTTAGCGCATGCAACGTGACGCAGCGTGCCAACGGTTCTTCGCCTTGGAACTTCACGGTCCAGAGCGAATACTCCCGCTCGCTGTCCAGCGACATGGACGGCTTCGTGCGGGGGCTGTTCAGCTGGAAGGGCAACGCGCTTGGAGATCCGCAGAACGTTTATGACTCTGTAGAAGAATACGGTCTGCTTAACCTCTACGCTGGCGTTCGCGCTTCGAACGGCTCGTGGGAAATCATGGCTTACGGTAAGAACGTGACCAACACCTTCCGGGTGCTGTCGCGGTCGAACGGTCCTGAAACGACCAACGTGATCAATGCCGGTGGACCGATTTCCACTAACTACTTCGGGATCACGTCAACGCAGCCACGCGAATTTGGCGTCACCGCCCGCTTCGCATTCGGTTCGCGCTAAGATTAGCGATCTGGATTGAACATTGCGGCCGGCGGGAAACCGTCGGCCGTTTTTTTGTCGGACGCAGAGCCGTTTGACGAGTATGACAATCCTGCAACACTGTATGCAAAAATGGGTCTCACTCATTTTTTTTGCTGAATGTGCTTCCCCAAGCCCTGAAATGATCTACCCATAAAGGCAGGCTCCAGAAAGGAGCGAATCTACCACATAATTGATAATCGGTAGATTTTTGAGGATTTTGGGAATTGTAGCTGCAATTCCTGTGGGGAGAGGGAGCACTATGCGTACTATTGGGATACTCGCGACTGCGGGGGTGAGCCTGCTCGCGTTGGCAAGCCCGGCCTTTGCGCAAGATACTGCGGCCAAGGATTCTGAGGGCAGCCGTTTTGCCTCTAACGAAATCATCGTTGAGGCCCGCCGCAAGGATGAAAGCGTTCAGGATGTGCCGCTTGTCGTGCAGGCCGTTACCTCGCAAGACCTTGCCGATCTGAATATCCGCGAATTCAGGGACGTGCAGACTCTGGTTCCCGGTCTTGCGTTGTCGGAAAGCGCGAACGGTATCGGCGCCCAGGCAAGTATGCGCGGCGTTGCTTTTGACGTGAATGCCAGCGGTAACAACGGCACCATCGAATTTTACCTGAACGACGCCCACATCTCGCCGGGCATCCTGTTCATGTCGATGTATGACATCGCACAGATCGAAGTGCTGCGCGGCCCCCAGGGAACGTTGCGCGGTCGTGCATCACCATCGGGCTCAATCACCGTCACAACCACCAAGCCGCACCTTAGCGAAGCTGGCGGTTATGGTACAACGACGATCAACGATCTTGGCGGTTGGAACTTCAACGGCGCTTTGAACGTGCCGGTCATCGAGGATATGCTGGCGATCCGCATAGCGGGCCTGGTATCCGAAGACCACGATAGCCGGGTAACCAGCATCAACAACAGTTCGGATCCTTCGCGCAAGACGCAGAGCATCAGGGCGTCGGTTCAGTTCAACCCCTTCGATAACCTGAATCTGTTCGGTTCATACATGAATACCAGCCGCGACGTGCTTACGTTCGATCAGGCTGAATCGATGAATATCGTGGATGCCACTTCACCAGCCAGCCCACTGACAATCCGCGCGAAGGACCGCCTTTCTGTCCTTCGGGTGCCGCGTAGCTTTGAACAGAATGCCGAGATCTGGAACTGGTCGGCCGAATGGCGTGCTTTCGGCCAGCGGCTTAATTACGTCGGTGCCAAGAATAAGCAGAACCTGACCACCTTTGATCCGGGTGACAAGGGTGCCGCTTTTGCTCCTGCTTTGCCGGCAGCCGTGCTGAATGCTGGACAGTTGACCAACACATCGAGTGACGAAGATTTTCACGAATTGCGCGTTTCGTCGGATGAGCGCGTGTTCGGGATGTTCGATTATGTGGTCGGCTATCTCTATGACAAGCTCGATGCGCCATCTAGTGTGAGGCAGGCGACGCCTCTCCTTATTCCTGGTGCACCCGCGGCCGCGCGGGTTCTTCCCACGCCAATTGAGCGCTTTGGGGTCTCAAAGGAGGAATCGTTCTTCGGTAATATCACTGCCCATATCGGTGACGCGACTGAGATTTCTGGCGGGCTGCGCCGGATCAAAAGCAGCTCGAACGGCGGCCTTTCGATCGGCGGGGTTCTGGTTCCCGCAGCAAGCGAAGATCGCACGCTGAAGCATACTATCTACTCAGCGTCGGCGAAGCATAATTTCAACGAAAACTTCATGGCTTATGCGTCGTTCGGCACGTCCTGGCGTCCTGGCTCTTCAACCAATCCGATCTTGCTGCGCGACAATACGCAGCCGGATGCGACGATTTCCAGCTTCTACTTCCCGGCTCCGGAAAAGTCTGAATCTTATGAAATCGGTATCAAGAGCGATTGGTTCGACAACCGCCTGCTCGTGAATATCACGGCCTTCCACCAGGATTTCAAGAACTACGCCTTCACGTCGCGTAACGTCATTTATGCCGGAATTGGCGCGGATGGCGTTGGGAATGCTTTCACGGCTTCGCCGGGTCTGGCAGTCGGCGTTCCGGCAAAGGTTGATGGCGTCGAAGCGGAAATCGCATTCCAGGCAACCGACCGGTGGAATATCGGGCTGGTGGCCGCCTATGCGCACAGCAAGATTAAAAACGGCATCATTCCCTGCAACGATTACAACCCGCATGACGGTATTCCCGACAGCCTGCCGTCGGCGCCCACTTATGGCCAAATCATCGCTGCGAATGATGGGGCGCAGGTGGCAACCTGCGCTGTAAACTACCGGGCCGGTACGAATGCGCCGTTTAATCTGACGTTCCAGACCCAGTATGACATGCCGGTCTCGAACTGGATGGACAGCTATGTGCGCGCATTGGTGACCTATGCGGGCAAGTCGCAGAACGATCCGGCCAACGCTGTTGATAATATCAAGGCCTATGGCATTGTGAACCTGTTCGCCGGTATCCGTGATCCGGATGGCGGGTGGGAACTTGGCCTTTATGGCAAGAACATCTTTGATGTTCTGCGTGTGACCAGCCGTAATTCGAATGCCTTCAGCGCCAGCTATCGGGAACTGCAATTCGGCCCCGATGGCGCCCCCACAGGAGCCCTGGGGCGGACCGCTGTCAGCACCTATCGCGGGATCACCATCAACGATCCGCGCGAATTCGGGGTCAACCTGCGTGTGGCGTTCGGTTCGCGCTAAGCGAAGCCTGAAAAATCGACATTCCGGCCGGCGGGAAACCGCCGGCCGTTTTGTTTTGGGCTTTCCTCGCGCGGTATAATAAGCAACAATGCTGATTATTAATTCAGCGTTCCTGGGGAAGACGGCTTTGCTAGTGGACTGGGTGAAGGACATGCGGGCATGACGGCAACCCTATCTGAGACGTCAAAGCGGCGGCCGCGCGATCCAGAGGCGACGCGCGAAGTTATTCTTGAGGCAGCGCGCACGCTGCTGGCGAAGGACGGCCCAGATGCAGTCAGCCTTTCGGAGGTGGCCCAGTTGGCGGGTGTCAACCGCGGTACGGCCTATCAGCATTTCGCCACCCGAGAGAACTTGGTTCAAGCGACGGTCGAATCTGTTTCGGACAAGCTGTTTCGTGCCGTGTTCGGTGATCCTGAAACGATCGGGGAGCGCCGCGTTGAAGAAGTCGACGTGTCTGCCATGACAGAGCGCATGGGCAATTTCGCCATGCAGAATCATGAGCTGGGCCGCGCGTGGCTGCTGCAGGTTCTTGCGTCGCCCGATCCATCGGACGATATGTTCTGGCGGGAATATGTCGGCTCGCTCGAACGCTTTGCCGCAAGCGATCTTGCCGCGCCCGGCGTCGATGCAGAGGTGCTTTCAGTTATCAATCTTGCGGGCGTATTCCTGTGGCCGATCTGGGCGCAGGCGCACGATAAGGACGGGAAGGGAAAAGAGCGTCTTGCCGAACGCTTCACCCGGGAATGCCTGCGCTTGTCCATGTATGGATCGATGAAGGCAGGTGCATATCCCGCGATAGCTCAAAAGCTTGGCAACGCCGAGGCGAACGATTTGGGCGGCCATTGACCGCATCGCCAGCAGGATAGATAGGACTTTCGCCCCCGGAACGGCATCGGATTCCCTGATTTGGAATCATCGCCCGCGTCCCGGGATCAAAATATGCGCCGGAAATTAGCTCCGGCCCTTTCGCAGCACAGGGAGTTTTTATGTTTTCCGCCATTGTGATCGACAAGAACGACGACGGGCAGACGGTTGGCCTTCAGCAGGTTGATGAAAGCCAACTCCCTGAAGGCAACGTGACTGTTGATGTCGCCTATTCGACGCTGAACTATAAGGATGGCCTGGCTATCACCGGTTCGTCGCCGGTTGTTCGCAAGTTCCCGATGGTGCCTGGCATCGATCTGGTCGGCACGGTTTCCGAAAGCAGTCATGCTGACTGGAAGGCCGGCGACACGGTCGTGCTGAACGGTTGGGGTGTCGGTGAAGGCCACTGGGGCGGTCTGTCGCAGAAGGCCCGGCTCAACGGCGACTGGCTAGTTCCGCTGCCCTCGGCCTTCACGCCGAAGCAGGCAATGGCGATCGGTACGGCAGGCTACACTGCGGCCCTGTGTGTCGAAGCACTGGTCAATGCTGGCGTGACGCCAGACAAGGGCGAGGTCCTGGTGACGGGCGCGACCGGCGGTGTGGGTTCGGTTGCTATTGCGCTGCTGAAGAAGGCGGGCTTCACCGTTGCCGCTTCGTCCGGCAAGGCATCGGAAGCCGAATATCTGAACCAGCTTGGCGCGACGACGATCATTGATCGTGCCGAACTGTCTGAAAAGGGTAAGCCAATGCAGAAGGAGCGTTGGGCCGGTGTCGTTGATTCCGTTGGCAGCTTCACGCTGGCGAACGCCTGCGCCCAGACCCGCTACGGCGGTGCGGTTGCCGCTTGCGGTCTTGCCCAGGGCGCCGATTTCCCTGCCACAGTCATGCCCTTTATCCTGCGCGGCGTCAGCCTGCTTGGCATCGACAGTGTTATGGCACCCAAGGCGCCGCGTCTGGCCGCTTGGGCGCGTCTTGCGCGTGATCTAGATCCGGCGGTGCTGGAAGTGATCGGCCATGAAATCGGTCTTGGCGAAGCGGTGGAGGCGGCAAAGGGCTTGCTCGAAGGCAAGGTGCGCGGCCGCATCATCGTTGACGTTAACCGCTAAGCGCCAGTTTAGGGTAGCAGCCGGGGAGAGGATTAATGGCTGATTTTGGGACCAACGAAGCCCCAAAGATCGACCTGAGCGATGTAGACCACCGCGTTGGCCAGCTGGTCGGCGGTGGTCAGCTTTGGGAACCGTGCGCCAAAAGTGACATTCGTCGCTGGGTTATGGCGATGGACTATGTGAACCCGGTGCACTGGGATCAGGAGTTCGCGCGCGAGACGAAGTTCGGGGACATCATCGCGCCGCAGTCGATCGCTGTTGCGCTCGACTATGGGCATGGCTGTCAGCCAGCCTGCGTCGGCAATATCCCCGGCTCGCACCTGATTTTCGGTGGCGAAGAATGGTGGTGGTACGGCACGCATGTGAGGCCGGGTGACCAGCTTTTTCAGGAGCGGCGCTTCTACGATTACAAGGTAACCGAGACCAAGTTTGCCGGCCCGACGATGTTCTCGCGCGGGGATACGGTGCATCGTAACCAGCACGGTGGGCTGGTCGCCAAGGCACGCTCCACAGCGATCCGTTATCTTGCTGCCGAGGCGGAAAAGCGCGGAATGTACGATTCCATGCTTGGCGAAACGAAGCGCTGGACCGAGGCTGAGCTCAAGGAAATCGACAAGACGCGGCACGACTGGTTTATGTCGAACCGCGAAGGCAAGTCGCCGCATTGGGAAGAAGTCTCGGTTGGTGACAAGCTACCGCGCCGCGTGATTGGGCCGCACTCGATTGCCAGCTTTACGACGGAATACCGGGCCTTTGTGTTCAACATCTGGGGCTCGTTCCGTTGGACGGCACCAGAAGGCGTTGTGGATCCCTGGGTCAATCAGGATCCAGGTTGGGTTGATGGGTTCGGCTTTGACGAAGCCTTGGCACTGATCGATCCGCGCGCGCGCGATGGCCTGTACCTCGGCCCCTCGCGCGGGCACATCGATGGCGACAAGGCCAGCGAAGTCGGGATGAGCCGCGCCTATGGCTATGGCGCGACCATGGCTGCCTGGAACACCGACTATCTTGCGTTCTGGGCGGGGCATGACGGAATGGTTCGTCATGCGAAATCAGATTTCCGCGGCCCGGCGTTCGAGGGCGATGTGACGTTCATTGACGGTGAAGTGATCAACAAGATCGAAAATTCGGAATGGGGCTTCCCGGTCGTGCAGGTGAAGGTGACCATGACAAACCAGGACGGCACCAAGGTGGTGGTTTCGACCAACGAAGTCGAACTTCCTTACTGATAGCCGACCCAGAAAAGAGACGAAGATGGAAAGCAAGGTTGAGGTCGTGGACGGTCTGTCAATCGCCAGGGGCATTCCGCTGTCGGAAGAAACCGGGATCGGCGCGCTGACGCTGGGCGGATACCTGCGTGAGGTTACGCAGCGGTATGGGCCGAACGAAGCGCTGGTGCTGCGCGAGGACGACAGCATTGTGCGCTGGACCTATGACGATCTGTGGCAGCATGCCGTGCAGGTTGCCCGCGCGCTGGTGGCCAGCGGCGTAACCCACGGAACGCGGGTTGGCATCCTGCAGACCAACCGACCGGAATTCCTTGCCTCGTTGTTCGGCACCGCGCTGGCTGGCGGTGTAGCCTCTACTATCAGCACGTTTTATACCCCGACCGAACTGGAACAGGTTCTGAAGATGTCGGGCGTTTCCGTGCTGCTTCTGGAACGCAAGGTTCTCAAGAAAGACTTCGCCGAAATCGTCACCGGGCTTGAACCGTTGGTGGCGAACTCCGCGCCGGGCGAATTGGCATCGGTAAAATTCCCCTTCCTGCGCCATATCGCGATGGTGGACACTGACGAGCCACTTGGCGGGATCGAAGGCTGGGCAAGCTTCCTCGCGCGCGGGGAAAGCGTTTCACCAGAACTAATTGATGCAAAGGCTGCTGCCGTCCTGCCGAGTGATCCGGGCATTCTTAAGTTCTCGTCGGGCTCTACCGGCAAGGCCAAGGGTATCCTTTCCGCGCATCGCGGCGTGTGTCTGCAACTGTGGCGCTGGGCGCAATGGTATGCGGTTGACCCTGCACATCCGGTCCGCATGTGGTCAGCCAACGGCTTTTTCTGGTCGGGCAATTTTGCCATGGCCCTAAGCGGTACGCTGAGTTCGGGCGGGTCGCTGATTCTGCAGCGGTGGTTCGATGCCGAAGCAGCGCTGAACCTGATGGAGGCAGAAAAGGCCACCTTTATCAATGCCTGGCCGCATCAGTGGGCGCAAATCGAAGCCGCGCCGAACTATGGCACCGTTGATCTCTCGACGATCCATTATATCGACGCACTGACGCCGCTTGCGCGTCATCCCACCATCAAGACCGATTGGCGTGAGCCGGCGCAGGCCTATGGCAACACAGAGACGTTCACGCTGATCTCTGTTTTCGCAGCAGGAACCGCTGCAGAGATCGCGGGCACCAGCCATGGGCATCCCACGGCGGGTTCTACGCTCAAGATCGTAGAGCCGCTGACAGGTGAAACCATGCCACTGGGTGAGCGCGGTGAGATTGCCGTGAAGGGGCCTACGCTAATGCTGGGCTATCTTGGTATCCCGCTTGATGAATCGCTCGACGCCGATGGTTTCCTACGCACCGGTGACGGCGGATACATTGACGAGCAGGGTCGCCTTCATTGGGAAGGGCGCCTGAATGACATCATCAAGACCGGCGGCGCCAACGTCTCCCCGCTGGAGATTGATGCCGTAATTCGTGAGGTCGCCGGTGTGAAGGTGTCCCAGACCGTGGGCGTGCCGGATGAATTGCTGGGCGAAGTTGTGGTTGCCTGCATTGTGCCGCATGAGGGCGCGCGCTTGGATGAAGCCGGTATCAAGAGCTTCGCGAAGCAAAAGCTTGCCAGTTACAAGGTTCCTCGGCGTGTGCTGTTCTTCGAAGAAGACCAGCTTGAGACGACGGGCAGTGCCAAGATCAAGACTGCGGATCTGCGCAAGCTGGCGGCAGAGCGCCTCGCAGCGGAGCAGGTGACATGAGCGCGGCCATCGATTTCGCAGACTGGCTGGCAATCGCCAACGTCAAGGCTGCGTATTGCCGATTGCTCGATACCAAGGATTGGGCGGGCTGGGCGGATCTGTTCACGGACGACTTTGAACTGGACGTCAGCGACAGCGGGGGCACGGCCATGAAGGGGCGCGATGTGATCGTTGCGTTCGTCCGTTCATCGATCGAAAGTGCAAAAACCGCACATCAGGTCCATTTCCCCGAAATTACCATCCACGGCGATACGGCCCATGCGATTTGGCCGATGCAGGACCGTGTCGAGTGGGAGGGTCGGGCTTTGACAGGCTATGGGCATTATCACGAAGACTATGTTCGGCAGGGTGGCCGCTGGCGTATTGCGCGTCAAAAGCTGACGCGGCTGGCGCTGGATTTCGATGCCTGAGCCTTTGTACGGCGTGATCGCGTGAATTCCGGTGCAGCCGCGCCAAGTCTGATCTAGCCGATTTTCAAACCGGACGGCGGTGCGGTTTCGTTATCCCAGTTTCCGCGGGCTGCCTGCAGGTTCTTCACGGCCTTGCCCCAATAGGCCGCTGTCCGGCCCAGCGACTTGAAGTCAAAGCTGTTGGAGGTACGGAACTCAAGCACTTCCACACCAGCATCGCCGGGAACATAGGCATAGGGAACGTCTGTGCCGAGAAAGAATCCGTCCCCGGGACCCAGTTCTTCCGTCCCGATCCGCAGCGATCCGGCGACGACGAAATAAAGACAATCGGCACTGTGGCTGTGCAGGGGCAGGGGGTAGCCGCTTTTGAACCAAGCATAGCTCAGGCTCATGCCTGGGCGGGAATAGAGAAGCTTCACCTCGCTACCTTCCAGCATGCCAGCCTCTGCCATGGCGCCCATTCCCGCCATTTCCGTATCGCTCATCTCGGCAAGATGCATGGGGCCACCGTCAGCGTAATCCTTCGCATCCCCGGCGCGAAATATCTCAAACGGTGGGTGACCGGATTTACGGGAAATTGGCGGCATCAAAGTACTCCTTGTCGAAATAGTGCTGGCATATAGTAAGCATTGCTAGTAATTTCCAAGCATGAATGACAACATTGGGACAATGTTGGGACAAGTGTCTCGCCTGTTGCGCCGGCGGTTCGACGAACGGGCCCGGGGAATAGGCGTCACGCGCCCGCAATGGCAGGTTCTTACCTTGTTGAAGCGCAACGAGGGGATCAACCAGGGCGGTTTGGCTGAACTTCTGGAAGTGGAGCCGATCACCCTTGGCCGGATGGTTGACCGATTGCAGGATGCGGATCTGGTGGTGCGGCGTGCCGATCCGAATGATCGACGGGCTTGGCGGTTGCACGTCACCGAGCGCGGTGAGGAACTGATAGAGCAGCTTCGGCCTTTCGCGCGCGAAACATTCGCGGTGGCGCTCGAGGGTATCGATGAGGCCGAGCAGCAGCAGTTGATGGCTATTCTCGATCGTATGCGCGCCAACATGTCGCGCCGCCAATCCGTTGAGACTGTGCATGGCTGAAGGCGATCCGATGTTTGACGGGCACACCGGTCAGGCGGTGCCGGCCGCACCATCGAAATCCGCCAGGCTGCGGCAATTTGCGCTGATGGCCTCTGTGCCTTTGCTGCTCATCGCAGGCGCGGGGGCGTACTATGCTGCGACCAATCATTACGTCTCGACTGACAATGCCTATGTGCAGCAGGACAAGGTTTCTATCAGCGCGCAGGTGACGGGCGAGATTGTCGAGGTGGCGGTTCAGGAAAACCAGCAGGTAAAGGCCGGTGATCTGCTCTACCGCGTGGATCAAGAGCCATTCCGTATCGCGATCGCGCAGGCAGATGCGGCGATAGCTGCCGCGCAGGTCAATGTCGCGGGGTTGGAGGCCGAACTGGGTACGACCGGCGTTGACGTCGGCGCCGGGGCCGAAGAAGTCAGGTTTGCGCAGCAGGAATACAATCGCGAGGCCGAACTGATGAAGCGCGGCTTCAGCACCAAGGCGCGGATGGAGCAGGCGGAACACGTTCTGTCCACGGCTCGGTCGCGGCTTGCTTCGGCGCAGGCCGGAGCGCGGGAAGCGCGGGCCGCGTTGGCGACTGCTCCGGTGGCGCCGGGCGTCAATCCGGCCGTGCTCGCCGGCCTTGCCCAGAAGCGAAAAGCAGAGCTTGATCTCTCACGCACGGAAGTCCGCGCGGCGGTTTCCGGTACGGTGAGCCAGGCAGATCGACTGCAGGTCGGGCAGATGATGACGGCAAGTCTTCCTGCGCTCACTCTGGTGGTCCGGGACCGTGCCTG
>Ga0233380_1001074_pt1 | contig 12835 bp, 17 predicted proteins | sample ElkDunMinimDraft_9_FD_191541 | JGI IMG/M metagenome (GOLD analysis project Ga0233380, IMG submission 191541) | Fecal eukaryotic communites from dung pellets of Tule Elk in California, USA - Elk Dung F36 | ecosystem: Host-associated > Mammals > Digestive system > Large intestine > Fecal | place... | reverse complement strand
CCGTGCTCAAGAGAGCGAACTCTGACAATCGGGCGTCAAGTGGTCTCTGTTCTTGGCATGGCTCTGACAAAGAAGGTGCGTTGGCAAGGCGGCAACCGGTGCGCCCCAGAGGCACGGACGCTGAAAGCACTGCACGACGAACGATGCGCATGTGTGGCCTCCTTCGCAGTTCCGGCTTGCCGGCCCGCATTTAGAAACGCCCCGCGTCTATCATTACGCGAGACCTGCCTTTGCTGTGTTAAAAACGTGGCACAATGCCGCGATAAGGTCAGGATTTCTGGATGCCGTTGCGTATATGCATCAGAGCTTAACTAAGCACGAGCGCGATGCGGGCATGCCAGTGGGTCTGTTGCTGTCCGGCCTTGCCAACAATGACGATCGTCTTCTAGGCGCCGCGCTTGCCGTGGAAGATGCAATCTCGGAGTTTTCCGAATAGGGAGAATTCCGCTTACTCGTGCAATTGGTCCGTCCGTAGGTCTGCCGACGATCGAGCCGGTCGGCAGCCGGTCATGATGATGTTGAGAAACCGTGTTGACCTTCCATTAGCACGCGACGCACCACTCTTGGCTGACAATCCGCGGCCTATCCGCTCTCGTGCCTAGTTGGGGACTCGCTGAGGAGCCCGCGCGTGCTAACTGTAGCACGCGACGATCAGGAGGCAGAGATAGACCGGCGACGACCATACTCCCGGACGAATGAGGAATCCTGAATGTCGCCCGGGAGCTGAATGAGCAACCTGTGCTTGATGGCGAGCAGGTGAGGGCGCTGCTTGTACAGGGCGGAAGGATGCCACATGCCGAGCCTTTGATCCGCGACTGAAGAAGGCCGAGCCCTGGGATTGCCCTGGTGCACCTTGCGCGCACCGCAGCCCCCACCTCCCAACCAGCCGGCGAAGGTATAGCTTCGACCGCTCGATTCAAACCACCTTCGCCGGACATGAAGCGATATGCGTCGCTGGCAACTGAGGACGCGTTGCCTGCAAATCGAGGTAGGTCGTCTCAATTTACTCTGAGGCGATTCCGAATCAGAAAGATTCGATTCCGGATTGCGACCTTTCGATTCCGAACATTGAACTCGCGATTCCCATCCAAACGCCGTTTGAGTTCTGTTGCCTGCCTCTCTGGTGGCCGGTCTCAGGCGTTCAAGAAGGGAAGGTAGGTCTGCAGCGGGTTGACGATGAGGCGAGGGAGAGGCCGTATGATTTCTGAAGGATGCTCTGTGGCTAACCATCCATGCTGTCCAGTCAAGTCGGCGGGATATGCGGGCCGTCTAGCCGGTTTAGGATGAGGCTGAAGGCACTGAGTGGCGGGCCTCGGCTACATGAGAGTGACAAGGTCTTCCGAAACCTGATGATCCGCCAGCCGAGCGGACGCTTCCCGTTTCGCCCGAAGCAGCACTCGTTGACTGACATGATGCTGACATCAACCGTGCCAACGGACCACTGTTGTCCAACGTCGCGGCGATTTCGCCCAATTGCCCTGGCAGCTTCGTGCAAACGACGTCCTGTCGTTGAGGTGTGTCTTCCCCCCATTACTCCTTATCACGCCGTTTGCAGCTGAATCGCATCACTGGCTATTGGTCACTACCTTCAGGAGAATCTGAAGATCTCTTCCGCATCCTCCTCAAGATAGGGTTTGACGATTCTGTCCATAGCCTTCCGGAATTTGTCGAGATCGCGAGCGGCATCATGGGTAGGCCTCCATCGCTCAAGATGGCTTTCATCCAGAGCCTGACGGATCAGCTCATCGCGCTCTTTGACCGTCTTCGTGAAGGGAAGACCGTCGGGATATTTCTCCTGCAACTTTCGAAGGATCTTTTCCTTGTAATCTCCATCGGTCTGGATCATCTGCGTCCACCGCTGCACAGTAATCCTAGACAGGTGAATTCCTGGCTTCGGGGGGTACGCCATCAGAACTCCCGATGCTTTGAATTTCACCCGGTGGTATTGATCAACACCGTTCAGCGAAAGGACGCCTCCCAACGCTGGAGTTACGTTGAAGGCCGCATACTCCCAAAGCCTCTTGTCAATCTCATAAGGTTCCCCTTGAGCCTGCGGCAGGCCAGTCGCTTCGATCGTGCCCCGTCCAAGGTGTGTTCGGAGCTCCGGGAAAACGGCCTGGAGATCGGGGAAGTCCTTCTGCTCGCCGTCGAAACCGTAGTAGCCGTCCGGATAGCGGACTTCTCGCAACTCGTGAAGTTGATAGCCGGGCCGGACTGTACCGGAGACCTCTCGCAACTCCTGAGGAGTAGAGCCACTTTGAAAGGTGCCTGGCGGTACGCTCCGCACGGCCCCTAGAACAGATTTTTGCGTCTCTACCGAATATCTGTACAAGCTTTCGGTCCAGACATGGACACCCTCATACGATGAGGGAAAGTGGCGATGGACATCCGCAGGATCGCGTGCAGCTATCCATGCGAGCAACATCTCCGGCGTCCATAGCCTCATCTCAGCGTTGAATTGATCGATCCCTTCAGGAATCATGCGCAAAGGCGGTGCCTTCCGACCTTCAACAATCTTCTCCGCTTCGTCGGGTGTCGTAACGCCTCTGCGGACCTTCTCAATCAGCATCTCGCGCCACATGTGGAAGTCATGAAATGCGTCAGCGTCGGGATCGATCAGATCGCTCGTCTTCATTGACCGCATCGCAGCCTGCCAATCAAACGGCACGCCTTTTTCGTCTGAAACCTGATCTGGCATGGGGCTCTCCTTCTGCCAAACGTGCTACAGTCGATCTCCTAACGGCGCTCAAATTACTAAGGTGAAGGATAGCCTAATAATCGGCCCATCTTAGTGGCTGGAGCCGACGTGTAGAACTGACGTGCGCACCTCTTGAAGTTGCGTTTTGTCCGCGCGTGTCCTGCGCGTCCAGCGTGTCAATCGCCGGACTCATCGACCAAAGGTGGTGTCCGGCATAAGTTGGATCAGCAAACGGGCGGTTCTTCGTCGGCATCCAGACGCCGAATTCCGCCCTCGTAAGAGAGGGTTACGGATGACTCACGACTTCGCACAAGCCATCGCAGAGTTCAAGGCACGCTCCGCGTCAGTGCGGGAAGCACGTCAAATGGCAGCCATGTGGGTGGAGCTCGCAGCGGCGCCAGGATCGATCCATGAAACCGTCATGGACCTCGCAGGCTGGGGGACCGATTATCCCCTGTCTGGCTTCACGCTCTACATCTCTGCACGTGGAGGGCTGCGGGTTGAGGACCTCTATACTGCCCCCAAGCCGTACATCATCCCCATTCCCCTTCCTGAAGGCTGCACGGCTGGTCGGCTGATGTCGGCTCTGATCGATCGCCCATTGCCCGCCCTGATCCTGGGCAGGCTGCGCAGCGCTCCCGGCGGAGACAAGTTCATCGGCCGCGAAGATAGGGAGAAGATCGATTTGTTGGTTGAGCGTTTCCTGGACGCTCTTCGCAAGCCGACCAACCAGCAGACATTGGACATGATCATGAACGCGCTAACCGGCGACTGTTCTGCGTCCGACGCCGCAACATCGGAGGAGTGAACCAATGTCTCGTAGCCCAGTCGCCACAGAGCAGACCGGATCTGCAGCCCAGGCGGACGAGCAGGTGACGATCCTGCGTCATCACCTGAACGCGATGCCTCCGTGCGTGCTGACGTCGCTGGATGTCTTCGCACATGGCGCCGAAATCCGCTGGCGCAGTCTGCCGCCAGCGCCTGAAGCCATCCGCATCGACCTCACAGCCGGGCCGCTGCCCATCACCGCGGCCAATCTGGCAGCGGCTATCGGGCAGCGGCATGTTCGGCAGGCGATCGCTTCGCTTATCGAATTCGCCCGTGGCGAACCGGACGACCACTGTCATCTCCACTGCACAACAGTGTCTCATGTCGTGGCCAAACAGGCGAAGGGCTATCCGCTCGATCGGCCTGATCTGCGCCGCCCGGAGGAGGGTGGCCCGTCATGATCGGCTGTTAGCTTCCCTGGTCGCTGCTTCCGGTAGCTGCCGCAGAGCCTGACCTTCTTACCCACTGCGATGCTTCATTGTGACGCCACCGATCCTGCGGCGGCGTCAGGGGGGAGCATTGCCTGATGCTCCCCGAACGCAACCAGACAAGGAACGACAAAAGCATGCAAACAAGAAAACAACGAGAAGCGGCCAAGTCCGCGAAGAAGCCACCTGTCATGCAGGTAGCGCCGGAACATCAGCCGCTTCTGGATGAGGTCTGTGACGCCGTGCAGTCGGTCCGCCGACGGACGGCGTCCGAAGCCTTCGAGGTTGGCTACCAGTTCAGCCGCGCAAAAGGCGTGCTCCCGGAAAAGATGCTGGGACGCTGGATCAGCGCGACCTGCGGGTACACGCCCCGCCAGGGTCGCAACTACATCGCGATCCACGAGCATCTGGCGGAGTATCGCGAGCGGCTCGAGGCGGCTGTCGTGATTCCGACGGTCATGTTCGTGCTGGCGAGCGCGGAGCCGGAGAAGATCGAAGAGGTTCTCCGCGTGATCGAAGGCGGCGAGCGTCTCACCGTCACACAGGTCAAGCAGCGGGTGAAGGGTGACAAGGTTCCTACTCAGGAGAAGCAGCCTGACGTTGGCGGAATGGCCGGCCTCCGCCGTGCCGCCGAGGCAAAGCTGAAGGCGGACATCGCCCTCTTCGGACACCTCACAAAGCAGGCGCTGAAGGAAGTCGAGGCGGCTGCGGAGAAGATTTCGAAGGGCAAGAACGTCGCCAAAAACGGCCTTGCTGCCAAGATCGAAGTTGACTGCCGGCAGGCGCACGACCTGCTGGCATCCGCGATCGCACCGATGCACTCGGGCTTCAACGAGAGAGGCAACCTGCGTCCGGGCGAAGTCGAGGGCAGCGCGGCCTGGAGGAAGGCTCAGCGGCTGCTCTACCGCCTCGGCGATTCTCCGCGCTGGCCCGGCCGCACGGAGTTTCCGGCATGGCTCGTGAACGACGTCCTGCCGACGCTGCGCTTCGTAGTGCATGGGGAGCCAATGCGTGCGGGGACGGAGCTTCCGGCACGCGAGGATGATGCTTCGCTCGAGGAGACGGCGTCCGAGGAGACCAAGGCTGCCACAGACGGTCAGGGCGAGTCGGGTCAGGTGCCGGACATGACGGTCGTCGACACCCTCAGCGAAGAGGCAACGGCGCCGCGTCCGCAGGCGAAGCCTGAAGCACCTCGTCGGCCAGTCCCGCCGACACCTGCCGTGACCACCGAAGTTCAGCATGAAGAGGGAGACACCACAGATGCCTGACAAGACCAGAAAGGCCGGCGCGGTAGCGCCGGCCACCAAAAAGAATACCAGCGAAGTCAAACAGAAACGGCGCCCGAAAAACCTGCCCTTCGCCGCCGCACCGCCAAAGAAAGGGAAGCGCTGATGCCTGTTGTGGCAGAGCTGCTTCAGCGGACCCGCACACAGCCCTCCGAGGTGATGGAGCATCTCGGGGCGTTCGAGCGCATGGAACTGGTTGCCCGCCCACTGGTACGCGGCACCGATGTTGCGCTGGCCATCCGAGGCCGTTCGGCAGATCTGTTCCATGAGCCCATGCCGGAGGACCACCAGGTCGCCCTGCTGACAGAGGTGCAGCATTATCTGCGAACAATCCTGACCGAACTCGGAAAGGTAGACGACGGTGTCATTCTCACCGGTCGCTGGGCAAACCTCGATAGCTGTCGCACTGGTGGCCGCGCCATCTACACGCCATTCCACCCCGACGGCCGTGGCGGCTACATCGGCCGTCCGGTGGATGGTCATCGCTGGACCGTAGCAAGCATGATGGTGCTGCGTTCGAGCAGTGTCACGCTGCAGTCGCAAGACATCCTTTCCAAGCTCGGTGACCGGACGGAGCGGTTGGTCGAGAAGGCCAACGCGGCAAACTACTTCGCAGACGGAATTCCAGTCGTCGAGGGGGTGCATTGGCACTTCAGGAACCAGTCCACGACGGACGCTCCGCCGATCTTCCAGACGATGTCGCAGAGGCACGATTGGCAGAGGCGGCTTCGGGCTTCTCCCGTTCCGGATCCCGGATGGAGGTGAGGGCGATGGCAGCCAGAGCTTTCGCTCTAGGCCGGCCGCGAACGATCAGGCTTACGTCCGCCAACTTGGCGCAGGGAGAACCGGATGCGGAAATCATTTCCGCATTCAGCATGGAACACCAGCCGCCTCAGAGGAAAGACACATGACCCGGAAATCAAAGAAGCAGCGCAATGCAGAGCAGGCTATCCGTCAGCGGCTTGTGCGAGAGGCAGCGCGGGAGAAGCGGCGCCCGACGAGAGATGACATCGCTCGGATGTTTTTCTGGAAAGTAATTTACGACGCACACTGCAACGGCGAGAATGGGCGCACTCTGATCAGCAAGCTAGCCGACAAGATCGTTGACGGGTTGGAGATCCAAGGCTTCGATGCTCAGGAAGGCTATGACGTCTATGATCAACTCGTTCGGAAATACTCTAACGGTGTCTTTCCGTTTCGTATCAAGCGGCATCTCAACTGAGAGCCCGAATAGTGGGTACAGTGTGAGCCGGTTGGGCCTATATGCCTCAGAGAGACCTATGGAACCGTTCTGCACGAGTGGACAGATCGCCTGTCTGACATGCAACTCGGACACTTTACGGGTAACCTGGGCCCCAATCCCCCAACCTACTCCCCACGACCAGTTTTTGCGATCGGCGCCAGGGGGAGTGGCACAAGGTTTCACCCCAGAGGCGTCACCAAGTGCTAATATCCACATGCGCTCGATGCTCGGTGAGGTGCGTTTGCCAATGACGGCTTAGCGCCTCAGTCCGGCCGTTCGACCGACACTCGGGAATTCCTCAAAGCCGACATTGCTTATGGCGTATCCGCCGGATTTTGGTCGACCCAACCTCCACGCCGAATCAATTAATCTGAATATCCCCTAAGTTCGTGGACGCCTTCCTCCCTATGGCTGATGCGCGAAAACCTTCATGGCAAAGCCAATTAAGCTCGGGGCCGTTCATCTCACCTGTCCAATCGGCCCAGGTCGAACCGCCGATGGAGCGTGTTGCCTATCGAATGCCGGGACCTGATAAAGGCCGAATTGTCCTCTGGTCCTAAGACGAGGGTTCAAACGCGCAACCCGTCGGCCAGCCCATATTGCCTGGATTAAGGAGGTTGTGATGTGGGCGCGATGACCGAACGGCCCTTCTCTTTTCTCACGCGCGCTCGAGCGAACGGTCGCCTATCTTACGTCATGTCCTAGAAATTGATCCCACGCAACGCGGCCTCCCTCCTCCTGCAGTAGAACCGTTCGGACTGCACCGAGCAGGGTGGAAGCCGATGTTGCGGCTGATGCAGAGCCTCCCTCTCGCGACTCCACAAACAAAGGAGAAAGCGTGATGCCATCGCCGAAAGAAACACGGAAGATTTACGACACCGGCTCCCATTTGATGCCTGCGATCCATCAAGCTCAAGATTGGCCCTACGAGGTCCCCCATACGCTGTACGAGGCGTATATATGGCCAACACACGATGTCGGGGGGCAGCCTTACGCGCCGCAAATATTCGAGGAAAAAGAGGACGAGGAGTGGGAGAACAACGTCTACATCACCTGCGAAGTCCTGGGTTTCAGGGGCATGTGGAACGCTGAAGAGAGGCGTAGGATCTACGCCAACGACATTGGCATGACCCTCTATTACGGCTTCCCGTACAACGCACGTTGGATTTGGGGCGCCGCGAAAATGCTCGTCGACAAGAAGTATATTTCGCTGCTCGAACTGCAGGGGAAGATCGGTGAGATCAGGGAAAGACTGGGAGTAAATTCCAGCCGCCGCGGTCACGCTCCGTCAAACATCAACCACGGCTCTCCTGCCAACATTCACACCAAGACTGGTAAGCCCACATCCGGCCAATACATTGACTATGGGCCAAAGCCACCGTGGGAACCCACCAGTGGAATCCAGCCCGGTCGCTTCAAGGTTGGCGACCGTGTTCGGGTGAAAGACCTGCCGGCGATCTTCTACACCCGCACCCAGATGTATGTCCGGAACATGACCGGGACGATCGCTGCCCTGACATATCCGGACCTGGTTCCCGCCGACGAGGCATGGGAGCGGTACGACGCCCCTCAGGAGCAATATTACATCGTTCGGTTCCAGCAGAAGGATCTTTGGGCCGAATACCCATTTGAGAACGATACCCTCCAGAGCGAGTATCCGGACATGTGGCTCGAAGCCGCAGACTGACCGAGGATTGGACCTAGCCATAGGAGCAGAAAATGGCAAATCCACATAACCACGACGGCCATGACCATTCGGAAGACGGCGGCCACGACCATTCGGCGGCGCCGATGGTCGATGAGATCTCCGACTTCGAAATCCTTGAACTGGCCGTTCGTGAGTTGGCAATCGAAAAAGGCCTGTTCACCGCCGAAGATCACAGGGCGTTCTCCGAGTGGAACGACGCGAGAACGCCGGCCGCAGGGTCGCGACTGGTGGCAAAGGCGTGGACTGACCCGGAATACAAGGCTCGGGTATTCGCCGATCCCCTCGCTGCCAGCAAGGAGATCGGCGTCGACTGGAGCGAGCCGTCCGGCTTCGGGACCACAAGCGACTACATGCACCTGACCGTACTCGAAGATACGCCGAAGCTGCATCATGTGATCGTGTGCACTCTGTGCTCATGTTATCCGCGGCCGATACTCGGGCACTCGCCGTATTGGTATCGCGCGCCCAACTACCGTCGCAGAATCGTCCGGTGGCCGCGCGAGGTGCTTGCGGAGTTCGGACTGATCATCCCGCCCGAGGTCGAACTGCGGGTGGAGGACTCCAACGCAAAGAGCCGCTTCATGGTCCTACCCGTAAGGCCCGAGGGTACCGAGGGCTGGACGGAGGAACAACTCGCTGAAATCGTCACCCGCGACACCATGATCGGCATTGCCCTGCCGAAGCCCGGCAGGACAACGGACGGTCCTCGGCCGATCCACAAGGCCAGCCGGCCGGTCCATAGCGGTGGCAGGCCAAGGGAGGCCGCGTTATGAGCAGCAACGTCGGTATCCCGGATCGGGCCGAAGGGCAGTATGTCGACCTTCGTCGCATCGGGTTGCTGGAGGCCATCCAGAACGAGGATCAAACCTGGGAAAAGCTTGCACCGCGTTGGTGCGTCACCAATCCAGAGCCGCCATGGAAGGTGTGCCTTGATGCAACTTGCGACGCTCTGTCAGCGGGCGGCGCTCTTGACTCACTTGAGCGGCGACACGCTGAGGATGAGCTTGAGACAATGTACAGCGAAATTCCGAATCCGGAACGTCAGCTTGTGGCATTGGCTCATATCATGCTCAGCCGAGGCCTCATGACCGAGGAGGAACTCGCCCGCCAGATGGAGGCCGTCCGGGCCCGGCTCGAAGCCGTCTAGGAGAATTTGAGGAAGACGATCAGCCACAAAGTCCTCGGGTGTAGGACAAAGGATAAGTAAAGGAAGAAGCCATGAATACTCATCAGACAACGCTGCCAGTCCAGTCGTCGGCAACATCTTCTCGCTTCATCCAGATTTGTTTCGCCGCCTTCCTTGGCCTTTTCGTCATTGGCGGCGCCGGACTATCGCAGATCGACGCGATCCATAACGCCGCGCATGATGTGCGGCACTCGCTCGGCTTCCCCTGCCACTGAGGATTTTTGCGCGATGTCAGTCTTTCGTAATATTGTCTTCATCGCCGCGCTCGCAGGACTCGTGGCGGGTCTCGCGATGACCGCCATGCAATATGCCGGCACCGTTCCGCTAATTCTCAAGGCTGAAACGTTCGAGGGCGCTGCGCCGGCTCACAATCACGCTTCTCATGATAATGCCGCCGCACAGGATACAGCGGCTGCGTCTCCCTCGCACGATCACGACGAAGAAGGCTGGGCTCCCGCGGATGGCCTCGAGCGCTCCGCCTTTACGGCATTCGCCAATATTGTGACCGCTATGGGATTCGCGCTGCTGCTCGTAGCCCTATCGGAACTGAAGGGCGGCATGACCGGCTGGCGCCAGGGCGTGTTTTGGGGCTTGGCAGGCTTCGTCGTGTTCACGCTTGCTCCGGGTCTTGGCCTTCCGCCCGAACTCCCGGCTATGCCTGCTGCAGATTTGGGCCTACGCCAGATGTGGTGGGGTGCTACAGCTGTCGCCACCGGCATCGGCCTTGCTCTCCTTGTCTTCAAACAGTCGTTGCCGCTCGCCATTCTCGCCGTCGCATTCCTCGTTGCCCCGCACCTTGTGGGCGCGCCTCAGCCGGAAAGTTTTGCGTCTCCGGTTCCGCACTCATTGGCACAGGCTTTCATTGTCATGGCCTCCGTAACCAGCTTCGTTTTCTGGGTGGTACTCGGCGGCGTCGCCGGATTCGCGCGCTCGCGCGTGCAAGAGTTTGAATGACGAAAGGCGTTTCGCGCTTGCTTACCGGGCTTTGCACAGCGTCCGCCAAGGGCGCTGTTCTGTCTTGGGCTGCACGCCCCCCCCCTCGCCAAGGACCCGCGGCACGAGGTCCGCGTAGTGGGTCAAATTACGGGAAGTCGGTGCTGCCGAGGATGAAAGTCGGATATGATCCTCGGCTCCCCTCCTGAATAAGGCGAGCAATGACCGTAGGAGTCCACTCGATCACCGAGGGTGTTATGACGGCCAATGAAATGACGTGGCGGCATGACGTCGACGCTTTAGTGTTCCGGCCGGACTGGCATGAGGGCGACTGCTTCGTCCACCGACTAGCCCTTCGCACAATGAGCGGGGAGTCGGATCAGGAAGCCTGCGAGGCGTATTTTCGCGTCCATAGGGAAGTGTTTGAACGAGCTGCCCGATCCAAGATCCAACGCGCTGGCCTGGCACCGGAACAGAATTTCCATCTAACCAGTCGGGATGTCAGGCGTGCGCTCACCGAGTAAAGGTGGCGTGCAAAGCGCCGTCCATCGTGGCTGTTTGGGCTTCGAGGAAAGAGAGTTTCATCCCCACATGTCCAGAAGCTCAGTCGTGGCGTGAAGCATTTCCCTCATGGGGTTCCACGGATGCTCCGCCCGCGCTCAGGAGGCGTTCGCGCAAGGAATCGTAGATCGGCGCGCTGCCAAAGAGGGTCGGGATCACCATGGCAATAGCGCATGCCGCCAGCATGGGAAGCACGAGCGTGACACTGCCCGTCATCTCGGCCGTCAGTATGATCCCGGTCAGCGGCGCCCTCACGATGCCGGTGAAAAGCGCAGCCATGCCGACGATGGCGAAGCTTTCCGGCTGAATGCCGCTGCCGGGGAATATTGCCTCAACGACAAGGCCGAAGAAGAGGCCGCTCTGCGCGCCAAGCACCAACATAGGCGCGAACAGGCCTCCGGGTGTGCCTGCGGCATAGGATGCGGTGCTTAGTACTAGTCGGATGGCGTACAAGATAGGCAGCATCGTGAGGGTGCCGGCCCCGGTCAGCACGCCTTGGGTGATAGCGTCTCCCCCACCCACGATTGCCGGTGCAAACCATGCAAGCGCTCCGACGGCCGCGCCAATCACGCCGGCGCGCAGTTCCACCGGGACGCGGGACAGCCGGTCAGCGATGGCGAGCGCCCCAAGCAGCATGGAGTTGTATAAGACAGCAAGCAGGCCGGCAATTACGCCAAGCAGAAAGAACAGCGGCTGGGTGATAGTGGCGACGGAGGACTCCGACACGTTGAAATCGGGGGCGTCACCGAGAAGCAGCCGGGAAACGCCAATCGCCGTGACGGATGCAGTGAGTGCGGCAACGGCGATCCGAATTTCAAATCTTTTGTAGAGCTCTTCGAGTACAAAGATCGCACCCGCCAGTGGCGCGTTGAAGGCGGTGGCGAGGCCAGCCCCGGCCCCGGCCGCGATGAGTGCTCGATGGTCGGGCCAGCTTCTCCTGCTCAATTCGGACATAAAGTGGCCGGCACTGGCGCCCATCTGGACGCTCGGGCCCTCTCGTCCCAGCGCCAGGCCCGAACCGATAGCAAGGACGCCGCCGACAAACTTGATCGGTATCAGGATCATGAAGGCGGCTGGTCTCAGACGCTGATCCAGCGCTGCTTCCACGTTGGGGATCCCGCTGCCAGCTGCCGAAGGGGCAAAGCGTCTGACCAGCCATGCCGCGAAGGCGACCAAGATCGCCGCCCCGATGACGACCGTGGGGAGACCCGCAGTGCCCAGACCATGGGCCCTGTCGATCAGGGCACTTCGCCATATGTCGGCGTGAACGAGCAGCAAGCGGAACAGTCCGCCCAGCAGCCCCGCGAATACCCCTGTGATTAATGCCAAGGATACGAGGGCCAGGAAATGACCACTCCCGTCAGTCGTATAAGTGGACTTCTCTTGTGAGTGGTTCATGGACTCAACTAGGTTGAAGACCGCAATCGAGTAATAAACGCTTTCCGCCCGAATTGTTCCCCGAGCAGCCCGGATGGCCAAGATGCTAGACCCGACGCGATGGCGGTCCCTCCCGCAACGGCTGAACTCGCTGGGCCGTAACCGCTCCAAGGTCAGAACCGGAATGAGCGGGGCCCTTTCGCTAGCGGGAATCCCCGCCGCCAAACCGAAGCGAGCAACCACACCTTCGAGCAGATGCCGAAGCAGTTCATCTCGAGCCCCATCGAGTGGCAGCGACGGAACCAATTCTGCAACGGCGTCTCGGTGCGAACCTGTCCGCGCCTGCTTTACCCGGCCGCAGCGGAGCAAGGTGTTGCCGTCCGAATTCCAGGAAATCAAAATTGATCACGAGCAACGCTCAGTCCCCCCTCCTGCTGTAGCATCGGACGCATACCCCACCCCGTTGCATGGGGTGCCGGACGTCCACGGGGCTTACTGAGAGAGGAGTTGGAATATGGCGGAATTTGAAAAGAGACTGGCTTGCGTGATCAAATCCGATGGATCGATCGCTCGCGGCTATATGATCG
>Ga0233380_1001072_pt1 | contig 12854 bp, 9 predicted proteins | sample ElkDunMinimDraft_9_FD_191541 | JGI IMG/M metagenome (GOLD analysis project Ga0233380, IMG submission 191541) | Fecal eukaryotic communites from dung pellets of Tule Elk in California, USA - Elk Dung F36 | ecosystem: Host-associated > Mammals > Digestive system > Large intestine > Fecal | place... | reverse complement strand
TGGGGCGATCTTAACTACGCCTGGCCCACCGCCGAGATCGCGGTCATGGGTGCGAAGGGAGCGGTTGAGATCATCTTCCGTGGCGAGACCCCGGAAGGTATTGCCGCCCGCACTAAGGAATACGAGGACCGCTTCGCCAATCCGTTCGTGGCTGCCAGCCGCGGCTACATCGACGAAGTGATCTATCCGCATTCCACCCGTAGGCGGATCGCGCTCGGGTTGCGCAAGCTGCGTAACAAGGCGCTCGAGAACCCCTGGAAGAAGCACGACAACATCCCGCTCTAAGGGTCGCGTCAATGGATCGTCGCGCGCCGGCGCCTCTGGGCCCGGCGTCGACAGGCGAAGAGGAACCGAAGGTCGAATGGAAGACATCTACATCGTCAGTGGCGCGCGCACAGCGGTCGGGGGCTTCGGCGGGTCGCTCAAGTCGTTCATGCCCTCGGACCTTGGCACCATTGTCGTCACCGAGGCGCTCAAGCGGGCAGGCGTTGCCCCGGCTGACGTGCAGCATGTCGTCGTCGGCCAGGTCATGCCGACAAGCGCCCGCGACGAGATGCTCAGCCGCGTCATGGCGTTGAACTCGGGCATTCCGGCCGAGGTCCCGGCGCTCACGCTGAACCGCTTGTGCGGCTCGGGCGTGGAGGCGATCGTTTCGGCCGCGCGGATCATGAAGCTGGGCGAGGCCTCCGTGACCGTCGCCGGCGGCGCCGAGTCCATGTCTAACGTGCCTTATCACGACCATGGCGTGCGTTGGGGCAAGAAGATGGGCGCCAACACACAGGAAGACGCGCTGACGCTGGGCCTGTCCGATGCGATCGGCGGTTACCACATGGGCATCACCGCCGAAAACGTCGCGGAGCGCCACCAGGTCTCGCGCGCCGACATGGACGCCCTGGCCGCGACCAGCCACCAGCGTGCGGCCCGGGCCATCGCCGAGGGTCGCTTCAAGGAGCAGATCGTTCCGGTCGAGGTGAAGACCCGCAAGGGCGTGACCGTGTTCGACACTGACGAGCACGTCCGCGCGGACACCACGGTTGAGACGCTGGCCTCGATGAAGGCTGCCTTCAAGAAGGATGGCACCATCACTGCGGGCAATGCCTCGGGCATCAACGATGGCGCTGCCGCCGTGGTGCTGGCGACCGGCACCGAGGTCCAGAAGCGCGGCTTGCAGCCGTTCGCCCGGATCGTCGCTTGGGGTCACGCGGGGGTTGAACCCGAGTATATGGGCGAGGGCCCGATCCGCGCCGTGCCGATCGCGCTGGAGCGGGCGGGGCTCAGCCTGGAGCAGATCGACGTGATAGAGAGCAACGAGGCTTTCGCCGCGCAGGCCGCCGCTTGCGCCAAGGTGCTCGGCTTTGATCCCGAGAAGGTCAATCCCAACGGCTCGGGCGTTTCTATCGGCCACCCGGTCGGCGCCACCGGCGCCATGCTGACGATCAAGTGCATGTATGAACTGAAGCGCATCGGCGGCCGCTACGGCCTCATCACGATGTGCATCGGCGGCGGCCAGGGCATCGCCCTGGTGATCGAGAACGTCTCGGCCGCGGGACTGGAGAAGGCGGCATGAAGCCCGGCATCACCTTGGGTCGGATGAACCACATCGGCGTCGCGACGCCGGATCTCGACGCCTCTATCGCGTTCTACCGCGACGTCATGGGCGCCACCGACATCACCGAGCCCTTCGTGCTGGAAAGCCAACAAGTGCGGGTGTGCTTCGTGAACACGCCCGGCGAAAACGGCACTGCGGGCACGCAGGTCGAGCTGCTGCAGCCCACCACGCCCGACTCTGCGGTCGGCAAGTGGCTGGAGAAGAACCCGCTCGGGGGGCAGCACCACATCTGCTACGAGGTGCCCGACATTCATGAGGCGAAGGCCTGGTTCGAAAGCCTGGGCAAGCGCGTGCTGGGCGAGCCGCGCATCGGCGCGCATGGCACGCTGATCTTCTTCGTTCACCCGAAGGACATGGGCGGCCAGCTGACCGAAATCATGGAGACGCCCAAGGAGGCGCACTGAGGTTGATTTCATCGGCTCGGCGTCGTGCCGGGCCGATGGTGCCCTGCGGGGGCGGGACGAATGCATGGTTCATGCTGACGCAAGTCCGGCATGGCGAATTTTTGGCGAGGCAGCGATGACCGACAAACCCACTATCGAGACCTGGAAGGCAGCCGCCGACAAGGAGGTCAAGGGCAGGGACCTGACCTGGAACACGCCCGAAGGCATCGCGGTCAAGCCGCTGTACACTGCCGAGGACGTGACCGCCGATCCGGGGCTGCCGGGCTTCGCGCCGTTCACGCGCGGTGTCCGCGCATCGATGTATGCGGGTCGTCCCTGGACCATCCGCCAGTACGCCGGCTTCTCGACCGCCGAGGAATCGAACGCCTTCTATCGCCGCAACCTCGCAGCCGGTCAGAAGGGCCTGTCGGTCGCCTTCGACCTTGCGACTCATCGCGGCTATGACTCCGATCACCCGCGCGTGGTGGGCGATGTCGGCAAGGCCGGCGTGGCGATCGACAGCGTCGAGGACATGAAGATCCTGTTCGACGGCATCCCGCTGGACAAGATGTCGGTCTCGATGACCATGAACGGCGCGGTCATTCCGATCCTCGCGTTCTTCATCGTCGCGGGCGAAGAGCAGGGGGTTGAGCGCAAGCTGCTCGACGGGACCATCCAGAACGACATCCTGAAGGAGTTCATGGTCCGCAACACCTACATCTACCCGCCCGAGCCGAGCATGCGGATCATCTCGGACATCTTTGGCTACACCAGCCGCGAGATGCCCAAGTTCAACTCGATCTCGATCTCCGGCTACCACATGCAGGAAGCCGGCGCGACGCAGGTCCAGGAGCTGGCCTTCACCATCGCCGACGGCATGGAATACGTGAAGTACGGCGTTGCCTCGGGCCTCGACATCGACAAGTTCGCTGGTCGCCTGTCGTTTTTCTTCGCGATCGGCATGAACTTCTTCATGGAAGTGGCCAAGCTGCGCGCCGCGCGCGTGCTGTGGCACCGCGTGATGACCAAGCTGGGCGCCCAGGACGAGCGTAGCAAGATGCTTCGCACCCACTGCCAGACGTCGGGCGTCTCGCTGACCGAGCAGGACCCGTACAACAACGTCATCCGCACCACGATCGAGGCCATGGCCGCGATGCTGGGCGGCACCCAGTCGCTGCACACCAACGCGCTGGACGAGGCGATCGCGCTGCCGACCGACTTCTCGGCCCGGATCGCGCGCAACACCCAGATCATCATCCAGGAAGAGACCGGGATGACCAAGGTGGTCGATCCCCTGGGTGGCTCGTACTACATCGAGGCGCTGACTCAGGAGCTGGCCGACAAGGCCTGGGAGATCATCGAGCGCGTCGAGGCCGAGGGCGGCATGGCCAAGGCGGTTGCCGCGGGTTGGCCCAAGGCGATGATTGAGGAAGCCGCCGCTGCCCGCCAGGCGCGGGTCGATCGCGGCGACGACGTGATCGTTGGTGTCAACAAGTACCGCCTGGCCAACGAGGACCTGCTGGAGACCCTCGAGGTTGACAACGCCAAGGTCCGCGAAGCGCAGATCGCCCGCATCAACAAGGTCAAAGCAGAGCGTGACGAGGCCAAGTGCCAGGCCGCGCTCGACGCGCTGCGCAAGGGCGCCGCGGCTGCGGCAAGCGTCGAGAACAACCTGCTCGCGTTGGCGGTCGAGTGCGCCCGCGCCCGCGCCACGCTGGGCGAGATCTCCTCGGCCATGGAAGACAGCTTCAACCGCTACGGCACCCAGCCGACCCCGGTGAAGGGCGTCTACGCCGCACCTTACGCGAACGACAATCGCTGGCAGCAGGTCGTTGATGGCGTCGCCGCCGTCGAGCGCCGCCTGGGTCGCAAGCCCAAGCTGCTCGTCGCCAAGATGGGTCAGGACGGCCATGATCGCGGTGCCAACGTTATCGCGTCGGCCTTCGGAGACATGGGTTTCGACGTCGTTTCCGGCCCCTTGTTCCAGACGCCCGAGGAAACCGTGGTGCTGGCGCTGGAGAACGGTGTCGACGTGGTCGGTGCCTCCTCGCTCGCGGCGGGTCACAAGACCCTGATCCCGGAGCTGATCCAGCGCCTGCGCGAGCAGGGTCGCAGCGACATCAAGGTGATCGCGGGCGGCGTGATCCCGCCGCAGGACTACGAGTATCTGCGCAATGCCGGCGTCCAGGGCATTTATGGCCCGGGCTCCAACGTGGTAGAATGCGCCGCCGACGTGCTGCGTCTGCTCGGCCATAACATGCCCCCCGTGGGCGAACTGGCCGCGGCTGAGTAAGGCGCGCTGGGACAGCCCTCGTTAGGCGAGGGCTGTCGCTGGTAAGGAGATCGAGATGAGCCAGAAGCTGGAGACCATGACGGTCCATGCCGGGACCGGCGTCGACCCGACGACCAAGGCGCGGATCACCCCGATTTACCAGACCGCCAGCTATGTGTTCGACGATGTCGATCACGCTGCCCGGCTGTTCAACCTGCAGGAATTCGGGAACATCTATTCCCGGATCATGAACCCCACGAACGGCGCGCTCGAAGGCAAGATCGCGGCATTGGAAGGCGGGGTCGCCGCGCTCGGCGTGGCGTCGGGTCATGCCGCGCAGTTTCTCGTGTTCCACACGCTGATGGAGCCGGGTTGCGAGATCGTCGCTGCCAAGAAGCTCTACGGCGGCTCGCTGAACCAGCTTGGCCAGTCCTTCCGCAAGATGGCCTGGGAGAGCAAGTTCGTCGATGCCGACGATCCGGCCCAGGTCGCGGCCGCGATTACCGACAAGACCCGGGCCGTCTTCGTGGAAAGCTTGGCGAACCCCGGCGGCGTCGTCACGGACATCGCTGCCATCGCCGAGGTCGCCCATGCCGCGGGCGTGCCGCTGGTGGTCGACAACACGCTGGCGACTCCGGTGCTGTGCCGGCCGATCGAGCACGGTGCTGACATCGTCGTCCATTCTGCCACCAAGTTCCTCAACGGGCACGGTAATGCTGTGGGCGGCCTGATCATCGATTCCGGGAAGTTCGACTGGAAGGCCTCGGGCAAGTTCCCGTACCTGACTGAGCCCAACCCCAGCTATCACGGCATGGTCTTCAACGAGGCCCTGGGCGAATTGTCGTTCATGGTGGCGTGCAGGGCCCTTGGCCTGCGTGATCTCGGCCCTGCGCTGGCCCCGATGAATGCCTTCCTGGCATTGACCGGGATGGAGACGCTGGCCCTGCGCATGGAGCGCCACTGCGCGAACGCGCTGCACCTGGCCCAGTGGCTCCAGGCACATCCGAAGGTCGCATGGGTCAATTATGCCGGCCTTCCCGAGAACCCCTATCACCAGCTCGCGCACAAGTACCTGGGCGGCAAGGGCGGCGCCGTGTTTACCTTCGGCGTGAAGGGCGGGTATGAGGCCGGCGTGAAGCTGGTCTCGGCGGTCAAGCTCTTCAGCCATCTCGCCAACATCGGCGACACCCGCTCGCTGATCATTCATCCCAGCTCCACCACGCATCGCCAGCTTGACGAAGGCGCGCAGATGGAGGCAGGCGCCGGGCCCGATGTCGTGCGGGTCTCGGTGGGTATCGAGCATATCGACGACATCGTCGCCGATCTCGCGCAGGCGCTGGAGCAGATCTGACCTTATGACCCATCCCCGTACCGACTGGACCCGCGAGGAAATAGCCGCGCTGTTCGACCTGCCGTTCACCGAGCTGGTCTTCCGTGCGGCTGAGGTCCACCGCGAGAACTTCGACCCGGCCGAGGTGCAGCTCTCGACCTTGCTGTCGATCAAGACCGGCGGCTGTGTCGAGGATTGCGGCTATTGCTCGCAGTCCGTGAAAGCCGACAGCGGGGTCAAGGCGACCAAGCTGATGGAAGTTCAGCAGGTTCTCCAGCGCGCCGCTCAGGCGCGGGACCAGGGCTCCACCCGCTTCTGCATGGGCGCCGCATGGCGCAACCCGAAGGACCGCGACATGCCCGCCATCATCGAGATGGTGAAGGGCGTGCGGTCGATGGGCATGGAGACCTGCATGACGCTGGGCATGCTGACCCCCGCGCAAGCCGACATGCTGAGCGAGGCAGGCCTCGACTACTACAACCACAACATCGACACCTCGCCCGAGCGCTATGACCAGGTGATCACCACCAGGACCATGGACGACCGGCTCGAAACCCTGTCGAACGTGCGCATGGCCGGGATTAACGTCTGTTCCGGCGGCATCGTCGGCATGGGCGAGACGCGTGAGGATCGCGTGGGCTTCATCCATACGCTTGCGACCCTGCCCGATCACCCGCAGTCGGTGCCGATCAACGCCCTGGTTCCGGTGAAGGGCACCGTGCTGGGCGACATGCTGGCCGACACGCCGCTCGCCAAGATTGATGACGTGGAATTCGTCCGCACCGTCGCGGTCGCGCGGATCGCCATGCCGAACTCCATGGTGCGCCTGTCGGCGGGCCGCGAGTCGATGTCGGAAATGACGCAGGCCATGTGCTTCATGGCGGGCGCGAACTCGATCTTCACCGGCGACAAGCTGCTGACCGCGCCCAATGCGGGCGATGACAACGACATGGCGATGTTCGCCCGCCTGGGCCTGAAGCCGATGGCGATCGAGCTGACGCCCGCCGAGGTTGAGGCGCAACGCATGCCCAAGGGCTGTGCTAAGCTGGAAGCCGCGGAGTAACCGGTGCCGCCTCTGGCGGTGCAACGAATTGTAGGTTTTTGAGTGCTGCGGCGCGAGACGCGGCGATCGAGTTTTGGAGGGTACGGGGTTGTTCAAGAAAATCCTCATCGCGAACCGCGGCGAGATCGCCTGCCGCGTGATCAAGACCGCACGTCGCATGGGCATCCAGACCGTGGCCGTCTACTCGGACGCAGATGCGCGCGCGCCGTTCGTGCAAATGGCGGACGAGGCCGTGCACATTGGCCCGGCGCCTGCCGCGCAGTCGTACTTGATTGCCGACAAGATCATCGCCGCCTGCAAGCAGACCGGCGCAGAGGCCGTCCATCCCGGCTACGGCTTCCTGTCCGAGCGTACCTCGTTCGCCGAGGCGCTGGCGGCGGAAGGCATCGAGTTCATCGGCCCTCCCGTTGGCGCGATCGCCGCGATGGGTGACAAGATCGAGTCCAAGAAGCTGGCCAAGGAAGCGGGCGTCAACGTCGTCCCCGGCTTCGTCGGCGAGATCGAGGACACCGAGCACGCGGTCCGCATCTCGAACGAGATCGGCTATCCGGTGATGATGAAGGCCTCGGCCGGCGGCGGCGGCAAGGGCATGCGCCTGGCCTACAACGAGCAGGACGTGCGCGAGGGCTTCGAGTCCGTGAAGCGCGAGGGCCTGAACTCGTTCGGCGATGACCGCGTCTTCATCGAGAAGTTCATCCTCAACCCGCGCCACATCGAAATCCAGATCCTGGGCGATAAGCACGGCAACATCCTCTACCTGAACGAGCGCGAATGCTCGATCCAGCGTCGCCACCAGAAGGTGGTCGAGGAAGCGCCGTCGCCGTTCGTGACCGAGAAGATGCGCAAGGCGATGGGCGAGCAGTGCGTCGCGCTGGCCCGCGCCGTTGGCTACTACTCGGCCGGTACGGTCGAACTCATCGTCTCCGGCGCCGATCCGACGGGCGAGAGCTTCTACTTCCTGGAAATGAACACCCGCCTGCAGGTGGAACACCCGGTCACCGAGTGCATCACCGGTATCGACCTTGTCGAGCAGATGATCCGCGTCGCTGCCGGCGAGAAGCTGGAGATGACGCAGGACGATGTGAAGATCGATGGCTGGGCGATCGAGAACCGCGTCTATGCCGAAGACCCGTATCGCGGCTTCCTGCCCTCGACCGGTCGCCTCGTGCGCTATCAGCCGCCGGTGGAAGGCTGGGCCGACGATGGCCAGGCCAACGGCCGCCGTGGCATCGACGGCGTACGCGTAGACGACGGTGTCTACGAAGGCGGCGAAGTCTCGATGTTCTACGATCCCATGATCGCCAAGCTGATCACCTGGGGCAAGACGCGTGACGAGGCGGCCGACAAGCAGGTGGCCGCGCTCGACTTGTTCGAGCTGGAGGGCCTGGGCCACAACATCGACTTCGTATCGGCGATCATGCAGCACCCGCGCTTCCGCTCGGGCGAGCTCACCACCGGCTTCATCGCCGAGGAGTATCCCGAGGGCTTTACTGGTGCCGCGGCGTCGGATGAGCTGAAGGAAAAGATTGCTGCCGTCGCCGGTTTCGTCGCCACCGCCCGCGCCGATCGCGCGCGCAGGGTCGACGGCCAGCTCGCGACCCCGCTCGACCCGCCCTCGGAGTGGACCGTCACCATTGGCAAGGTCCCGTACGAAGTGGTCATCGACGAGGACGAGGTCCTCGTGAACGGCCGCAGCGTCGAACTGGCGATGGAATACACCCCCGGCGACCGCCTGGTCGAGGCCGAGGTGGATGGCGACGTCATGGGCGTGAAGATCGTGCCGACCCGCACCGGCTTCACGATGACCACGCGCGGTGCGATCCACAAGGTCGGCGTGCTGCCCACCCGCCTGGCTCCGTACTCGGCGCATATGATCGAAAAGGTGGCGCCGGATCTTTCGCGCTTCCTGATCTGTCCGATGCCCGGTCTTCTCGTCGCTCTCCATGTGGAGGAAGGCGACAAGGTCGAGATCGGCCAGCCGCTCGCGGTCATCGAGGCGATGAAGATGGAGAACATCCTGCGCGCCGAGAAGGCCGGCACCGTGCGGATCGTCAATGCGGTGGCGGGCCAGAGCCTTGCCGTCGACGCGGTGATCCTCGAGCTGGAATAGTATGCACCTGGAGCACGACCCGGCGGCACCTGCGGGCGAGGAGATCGCCTTCGATGATTTCCTCCGGGTCGATATTCGCATCGGCACCATCGTGGCCGCCGAGGTCTATCAAGGCGCCCGAAAGCCCAGCTTCAAGCTGCGCATCGATTTCGGACCAGGCATCGGCGAAAGGCGCAGCGTCGGCCAGGTGGCCGCGCTGTACACGCCTGAGGAGCTGGTCGGGCGGCAAGTGGCGGGGGTGGTGAACTTCCCTGCCCGCCAGATCGGAAAGGCGCTCTCCCAAGCGCTGACGCTCGGCTTCGCGGACGAGGAGGGCAGGGTGGTATTGTTCTCGCCGGACCGCCCGGTTCCCAACGGCTCGCGGCTGTTCTGATGCCTGGCTTTTCGCAAGTGCTTGCGGGCGCCCGCACCGCGCCGGGGGGCGCCGGCCGCGTGCTAGAGGTTCCGCAGTTCTGGCACCAAGGGCGCACCGCGTACGGTGGGTTCTCCTCAGCGCTGGCGCTGGCCGAGGCGATGCGCGTGGGTGGCGATCTGCCGCCTCTGCGCTCGGCCCAGCTCGCGATGATGGCACCGCTGGCCGGTGAAGTGGAGGTGCGCGCTACCGTCGTGCGGCAAGGGCGCAACGCCGTGTGGGTTTCGGCGGAAGTGGCGGGCGGGGGCGGAACCGGCCTGACCGCCAGCTTCGTGTTCATGCGCCCTGTCGAAAGCGTGCTGTCGATTGACGACCGGCCGATGCCCGAAGGCGTGATCCCGCCGCAGGAAGCCGCCGCGCTTTCGGCGGAACGCGGCGCCACCTTCCTGCGCCACAACTTCGAGGTACGCTTCGCGCTTCCCCGGGGGGGCGAGAAGCGGCCGGAAATGTGCTGGTGGGTCCGTCCGCGCGAGCGCGAGGGGCTGGACCCGATGGTGGCGCTGCTGCTCTGCGCGGACGGGCTGCCGCCCGGGGTGATGCCGCTCCTGGCGCCGACAGTGCCGGTCAGCACCATGCACTGGCAAGTCAACTTGCTGACGCCCGCACCCGCGACCCGCGATGGCTGGTGGCTGCTGCGCTCAGTGGGGGATTACGCCCGCGACGGCTGCTCCAGCCAGCGCATGGCGGCCTGGAACACCGATGGCCGCCCAATGCTCGCCGGGACGCAGTCGATCGCCCTGTTTGGCTGATCAGCCGGGACGGACTGTTCCTGCACCCCGCTCACGCCCGGCTCCTTCTTGCGGGGAGGAGTTCGTTCAGGTTCCGCGCTTAGACGGGGCCAGGGCCAAGACGGGGATCGAGATCGCGCGGACGCGTCAGGTGCACCAGGCGGGCGCAACCGTCCTCGATTTCGGTCCAGCTCTTGATGTCCAGCTCCAGGACCGCGAAGGCGGCTGTCGGGAACTTGTCTTCCACGATATCGCGCAACGGGCTCGATCCGTCGTCGGGCACGAGGTCGAAGATCACGTCTTCCAGGCCGGGGTTGTGCCCGACCATCAGCACGGTCTCGACCTTATCGTTCTGCTCGCGCAGCAGTTCCAGCAGGGTCGGGGAACTGGCGAGATAGATGCGCCGGTCCCACAGGATCGGCGGCGTCTGGCCCGCTGCCGCTGCAGCCAGTTCGATGGTCTGGGCTACGCGGACGGCCGGGGATGCCAGGATGCGCCGCCACTTGGTGCCGTAGTCGCGGATATGCACGCCCATCAGTTCGGCACCGGCGCGGCCCCGGTCGTTCAGCGGGCGGTCAAAGTCGCGCAGGCGCGCGTCGTTCCAGTCCGACTTGGCGTGGCGGAACAGGCCCAGGGTCTTCATGCGGAAAGCTTCATGGATGCGGCGTATCGGTCCCGATGGGTGTCGCTTCTCCAAAGACATGGCCGGCCACGCGTTGCAAGGCTTCCTCCAGGGTTACCCTCCGGATCGGTGTCCCGGCGGGGAACGCCGTCAGCAGGCGCGATGGAAATGCGGCGGACAGCACCACGAAATGGCCGCTGTCGTCTCGGCTGCGGATCAGCCGCCCGAATGCTTGCGCCAGGCGTGCGCGAATGATGCCGTCGTCATACGCTGCGGCCCCGCCCTTGTCGGCGCCTGCCGCCAGGCGGCGGGCACGGTGGAGGATGGTTGGCCGGGGCCACGGCACTTGTTCCATCACCACGAGCCGCAGCGATCGGCCTGGCACGTCCACGCCGTCGCGCAAGGCATCCGTCCCCAGCAAGGAGGCGGCCGAGTCATCGCGGAAGATGTCCACCAGCGTGCCGGTGTCGATCGGGTCGACATGCTGGGCATAGAGCGGCAAGCCGGCGCGCGCCAACCGATCGGCGATCCGCCCGTGGACGGCACGCAGGCGGCGGATGGCGGTGAACAGTCCCAGCACGCCGCCGCCCGAAGCCTCGATCAGCCGACCATAGGCGCCGGCCAGCGCGGGTATATCGCCGCGCGGCACGTCGGTGACGATCAGCACCTCGGCTTGCGCTCCATAGTCGAACGGGCTTTCGTGCGCTGACGTGCCCGGGGTCAGGTCGATATGCGCAGCGCCGCTGCGAGCGATCGCCTTGGCCCAATCCTCATCCTCGCGTCCGGTGCGGTCGGTCAGCGTGGCGGACGTCATCACCACTCCGTGCGCGGGTTCCAAGACCACGCGCGCAAAGGGCTTCATCGGGTCCAGCCACCGGCGGTGGATGCCGACGTCGAACTCGCGCGCCTCGTTGCGATCGATCGCCAGCCAGTCCACGAACTCGGGATCGGCCGGACCGCCCAGCCGCTCGAGCATGGCTTCCCAGGCGGCCAGCAGATCCACTCGCCAGGCCAGCGAGTGGCGGGCTCCCTCGATCCGCGCCCGTCCCTGGCCGTCGAGCCAGTCAGGCGGCTCCTCCATCAGCGCCTCCAGACGAGTGCCGATGCGGATCAGGGGCTGGCGCAGTTCAGCCAGCGCCGCGCGCGCCGCCTGGGCCAGCTCCACGAACGGCCCCTCCAGCCCGGCCGCCTCGGTCTCCAGACCATACCCGGCTTCGGTGCCGCCGCTCTCGTCGCGCGCGTATACCGTCGCCCGCACGGCCGCGAGCAGCTCTTCCACGGGGCCGGACGGCGTGCTCTCCGCCAGCCGCTGGAGCCAGCCGTCGCCCGGCAGCGCCTCGGCCGCCTCGCGCGCGGCGGCGATTGCACGGCCGCCGGCCTCGTCGTAGCTGGCGAGGTCCGCAAGCCGGGCCGCCAGACCGCGCCGTCGCCCGCGCGAGGCTTTCTCCGGGCCGATTACCCACCGCCGCAGCTCGATCGCCTCGGCGCCGGTCAGGGCGGCGGCAAAAGTGGAATCCGCAGCGTCGAACACATGGTGGCCCTCGTCGAAGACGATGCGGGTCGGCCGGGCCGCATGGTCGCGCCCGCGCGCTGCGTTCACCATCACCAGGGCATGATTGCCGATCACCAGGTCCGCCCGCGCGCTGGCCCTGGCGGCGCGCTCTATGAAGCATTTGCGATAATGCGGGCAGCCGGCGTAGACGCATTCGCCGCGTCGGTCGGTCAAGGCGGTGATGCCGCGCTGGCGGAACAGCGTGCCCAGCCACCCGGGCAAGTCGCCACCGATCATGTCACCGTCACGGGTATAGGCTGCCCACCGGGCCACCAGGTGCGCCAGGGTCGCCGCGCGACCCGCGAAGCCGCCCTGTAGCGCATCCTCCAGGTTCAGCAGGCACAAGTAGTTTTCACGTCCCTTGCGCACCACCACCGGCTGCGATCCATCGGGCCGGCGCTCCGGCCAAGCCCGTCGACTCTCCTGCCGCAATTGCCGTTGCAACGCCTTAGTGAAGGTGGATACCCAGACAGTGCCCCCTGAACGCTCCGCCCAAAGCGAGGCGGGCGCCAGGTAGCCAAGCGTCTTGCCGATGCCGGTGCCGGCTTGCGCCAGGAGCAGGTGCGGTTGCCCCGCCTTGCGACGCGGTGCGAACGCGCCCGCCGCCCGCGTGGCGAAGGCGCGCTGACCGGCACGCTGCTCCGCCGCGGTGCCGGTCAGGTCGGACAGGCGCGCCAGCGTCTCTTCCTCGTCGATCTGGACTTGGACCGGCTGCGGCAATTCGCCCGCCTCCTCCCACTCGGGAAGCTTGCTGAACAGCCAGCGTTCGGCTC
>Ga0233380_1001064_pt1 | contig 12919 bp, 13 predicted proteins | sample ElkDunMinimDraft_9_FD_191541 | JGI IMG/M metagenome (GOLD analysis project Ga0233380, IMG submission 191541) | Fecal eukaryotic communites from dung pellets of Tule Elk in California, USA - Elk Dung F36 | ecosystem: Host-associated > Mammals > Digestive system > Large intestine > Fecal | place... | reverse complement strand
CGCGACGCTGTTCCTGAAGCTGAGGAAGCCCCTGGACGCGCTCGGCCTGACGCTTTGCCTCGTCGCGCTGAAGGGTCGATTCAGTCTGAATCTGCGCCTCGCCGCGCGCGCGCTCGATTGCGCCCTGCGTCTGGACCTGCTGCAAAGCTGGCGCATAGGACAGTTCGACCTGCGCCTTGGCCGCCGCTTCGGCCGCGGCCCTTTCCGCCGGCGACATGCTCACGAGGTTGCCGCCGCCTTGATAGTCCAGCGGTGGCGGCAGCCCGCCGGCCGACCGCATCGGCACCACGGCCTGCGTGGTCTGCAGCTGGTTCCCACCACCCTCGCGGATCGTGCCGCCGCCCATCTGCTGCGCGGCCCATGCGTCGACCTGCTCGGCTGGGATGCCCTGAGCGATCATGCGGTTGGCGCTCTCGGCGATCTGGTCCATGACCTGCTGCCCCTGGCCCTGCTGCAGCACCGGCGCCGCGCCCTGCGGCTGCGCGGTCGGCGGCGCTGGCTGGCCGTTCGGGGACGACACGCCGGCGCCGATCGGCATCCCGGACGACAGGTCGACACCGCCCACCTGGCGCGGGTCCAACGCGATCATACGATCGCGCCCGTCCGGGCCCGTGACCTTCTGGTAGATGAGCGCCGCGGACGACTGCCGCGGGTCGAGACCGAGATGGATACGGCGTGCGCGCTTCACCTCCTCGTCCGGCAGGCCCGCGGTCATGGCCTGGAACTCCTGCAGGCTAGCCGGCGTGCCGCCCGTCGCCTGCTCGATATAGGCCGTTTTGGCCAGAAAGGCCTCAAGGTTCGGCGCCATCGCCGGATCCCACTGCTCGGGATAGGCGTTGCCCGGCGACAGCGTGTCCATGAACGGCTTCACGGTGCGGTTGGCAGCGGCGATCTTCGCGGAGTCTCCGGACTGCACGGCGTCGTGCAGGAACTTCGCTGCACCGCGCGCGCGCCGAACGATGGCGTCGCCGGACTGCTGATACTGGCCCGCCACCTCGGGGTTGATGGCCGCGGCCTGCGCGTAGGCGCCTGGGTCGCCGCCGATGACCTGCGGTGCGAGCGCGTTGAGCCGCTGCACGTTCTCCTGGTCGGCGCGACGCTCCCGCTGCGCCTGCCCGGCGCTCTGACCCTGCACGAATGCTCCAAGCATATTGACCATTACGCGCGCCCCCAGTTGTTACCCATGCCGTATCCGACGCTTCCGACCACACCGCCCAGCGCGTTATTCCACGCCTGCGCCTGCTGCCCGTAGGCCGATGCCCGCGCATTTCCCATGTTGGCGTAGGCGTTGCCGATGTTCCCTGCGGCGTTCGCCCCCAGGGCGCCGAGCTGCGAGTTCGCCGACTGCCCGACGCCTGCCAAGCCGGCGAGGCGGTTCCACTGTTCGCCGTACTCCTGCGACGCGAGGCCCTGGCCGAAACGCATCAGGTCGGCGCTCTGGCCGCCGCTGTAGAGCGCCCCCCGCGCCGCCGCACTGCGATCCATGCCCTGCACACCCTGACCGATGCGCCACTGATAGGCAGCGCTGTCCTGGATGCTGTCGGGGTTCGCCAGCAACGCGTTGAGCCGATTAAGGCCATCTGCGCCTGCAACACGCCACGGCTCCATGTCCGCTCGGGTCTGGTCGTACTGGCGACGCTGCTCGGCGATCGCCGCCATGTTGCCTTGGGCCGCCGCATCTCCGCCCTTCTTGGCGCCGTTGGCGCTTATCGCGCCCCCGACGACGGATGCCGCCCCAACGATTACTGCGCCCCAGCTCATGCGCCCTCTCCTTCGATGGCCGGGGTCTCCGGCACGATGAATTTCTGTTCGATCGCGGACAGGTCGCGCAGCTTGGTCGGGTGGACGTTGATCCACACGACATCGGTATGCGCGTAGCCGCACTTCTTGGTGTTGGCCTGGCTGGTGAATACCGCTGGTGCGGTGATCCGCTTCATACCGTCCGGCGTCAGCACGGTGATCTCGCCCTGAGCGAGGACGTTCAACGTCTCGAAGCGGTGGATCCGACCGGTCAGCACCGCTCCGGCCGGGATGCGGAGTTCGCGGCCGTATACGCCGTCGGCGAAGTGGTGATGCGTAATCGCGTCGATGTCGTACTGCTCGGGCGCGGTGCGCAACACAGCCTCAAGCGCCTGCACCTGCTGCAGCGTTGGTGCCGCAGGCATATTCGCGAGCGCAAGCGCGCCCGCCCCGCTCTCGGCAGGGTTGGTGATCTCGGTCATGTGGGCCTTTAGGAGTCGGCGGGTTCGATGCGGGCGACAGCGCCCAGGATGTCGGCCTTCACCGGGTCAGCGATGCGCATACGCAGCACCACCTGTCGATGCTGGCCGAGGCGAAGGAAGCGCACGCGCTTCTGGTACTCACCGGTCGCGCCGATGTCGCGCTCGCGCTCGTTCGACCAGTTGCGGCCGCCGTCTCGGCTGTACTGCAAGGTGATCGCCGCCATCAGTATCTGTACCTGTAGCTCGAGCTTGTGCCGTTGCTGTAACGAAGCAGCGCAATCCCCAGCCCGAGCCCGGTGTCGTGAATCGCATGCACGACGGATGGAGCCGGACTGCCGGGGCCCTCCTTGAGCGGGTCGCGCGTGAGCGGTGGACTGTTGCCTTCTGCGGACCATATCTGCACGTAGTCCGGCTGCACGACGCCCGCCACCTCGCCTCGAACCTTGCCGGCCACGGCTCCGATAGCGCCTCCGGCGTAGATCCCGCTTTCAATCGAGAACGTCTCCACCTTGAAAGTCGCGCCGCCGTCCGCGGTCCGGTAGACGGCAAGTGAACTTGGACTGAGTAATTTGTAAGCCGTAATCTCGCCGTCCAGAAAGGTTGACGACCGTTCCGCGAACCCGATCGAGGGGTACGGATCAGGACCGTCGGGGAAGAGCGCCCCGCCCCATGCCTGCCCACCGTTTGTCGTTCGCCGGATCCCGCCATTGGCGAGGAAAGCGACGGCCGTTCCTGGACGCGTCCGGTCGGCAACGGCTGACCTCACATCGGACGCGACGCCAATCGATGTAGAAACCCATGCGTCCCGCGGATTGGTCGCACAGGCCGCGCTGCCGTTGAATCCAAGGCGGATGAATCCGGTTCCGACGTAGACGGTGGACAGGTAGGCGGTAGGGTTAGCGCCCGACGAGATAGACCATGTCTCCGCGTCCGTTGACGTGAGCACGTGTTGCCCGAACGACGCGACCCAGTAACCGACGCCGTTGACTTTGCCCCAAGCAATGGACCGCCATTGAGCGGGCGTAGACGGAATATCCGCGATCTTCAGCCACGCTCCAGCATCGAGGTCGTTGCGCCAAAGCTCTCCCACAGATGAAACGTACCCGCACGCGACGATGACCCCCGCATCGTCGCTCGCCACCCCATACAGATCGCCGCCGAAGTCCTCCATCCATTCCCAAGCGGGCTCGATGTTGAGGACGTCGTCGAGCGTTGCCGAAAGCCCATTCGCATCGACAACACGCAGTGTCAACGGGAAATTCCCACCGTACTGCGGCGTCGCAACCGTGATCGCCAAGCTCGACTCGATGAAATCGAGATCAGCCGGCAATGTCCCGGAAACAAGCTCCCGTGACACGATCGGAGCGTCGCCCGAGACAGCGGTGTACATGTAGCCGGGGTATTCAACGGTCGCAACGCCATCGGGAGCGGCCCCCGCAAGGGTTGGGCCGATGGGCTGTGCAGCGAACATGACGGGCGCCGTTTCGGGCCCACCCGTCTCCATCACCAACTCCACCTCGTTCACCGAGAACCGGCGCTGGTCGGCGTGCAGTACCTGGGCGACGCGCTCGCGCACCAACGGATCACCCTCGCCCTCGAGCACGTAATCCCAGTCGAGCGCGTAGAGCTTGCCGTCGCGGTAGTCGCCTCCGATCCACTGGCGATTGCTGTACACGAGGTCGTTTAAGCGCCAGCGGCGCGCGACGTCATGCTGCGGGTGGTAGGTGGCGCGGCGGTGCCAGAGGCCAGAGGACACGTCGTATCCCCACGTCTGGCCATCCGGGAAGGTGAGGTAGTAGACGGCGTGCCCGCGGTCGGACCACGTAAAGGCGAAGGCCTGCGACCAGTCGGAATCGGCGATCGCGCGCTCGATCGCGTGCGTGGAGATGCGCTGAGGCTGGTAGCCGTTGGCGCGGTAGACAACGCCGTCGTTGCCGAGCCAGAAGATGCCGTTGTCCAGCTTCGCCGGGGTGAACCGGCCAGCGCAGCCGTGCTCGATGGCGACGCGCTTGTTCTGGAAGGTGCCGGTGCCGGCGCCGACGTTCTCGAAGACCTCGATCGTGCGCTCGCCGAACACCCAGACCTCAAGGTGCGCGGACAGCAGCGACACGATGCGATCGGGCGCGGCTTCGGATTCCGCGCGGTCGAGCGTGTTGTAGCTCATCGCGTCGGCGAGGTCGCTGTGGAACCAGTACCGCCCGAACGGCTCGACTTGAGCAAGGTAGCTATCGATGTAGTCGGCGATGAAGGCCCCAGGGTAGCCCTCGTCCGACACGCGGGCGAAGGTCTCCGTGACCGTGTTCCACACATAGCCCGCATCGCCATTCACCACCAGCAGCTCATTGCCGCCGGTGATCTGGTTGTGCGCCATGCTGACGCGGCCGACACCGGGGATGGTGCCGCACGGGATCGCAACGCCGGTGTTGCTGATGCGGTACAGGCGCGAGCCAGAGACCACGAACAGCGCGCCCTCGACATCGTGCATGCCGCGGATGGCGTAGTCCGGGCCGTCGCCGATGTTCACGAACGGGCGCAGGCCTGGTGGCGTGCGCAGCTTCGTCGGCGTGCGTGTGCCGTCGACTTCGGCCGCTACCGGCAACAGGTTCACTGTGTCCTGCACGGACCACGGCAGTGCGTCGTCCTTGTAGAACCCGCCGATGAGATTGATGGGCTGCATCAGCAGTCGTACTCGTCCGTGCGCATGTTGTACCGGCGCGCAGGCCGGCTCAGTTTGAGCGGATTGGCGACGAGACGGTCGCGGCGAAGCGCGTCGATGCCTTCCTGCGCCTTGGCGATGATGTCGGGCCGCAAGTCGGCGCCGAACTCGGCAGAGATGGCGATCGCCAGGTTGTAGGCGATTGCCTCCTCAGCCTCCTGCGGCGCCGGCAGTGTTTCGGTGAGGGACGCCACGTCATTCCAGCCGAGCGCCATGCCGTTGGCTTCCCAGCGCCGAGCCATGGCGTTCAGAGCCTCCATGGCGATCTGCGCATCCTCGGCTTCGGGCGCCTCGGTGGCGTCGAGCACGCGATTGAGCCGCAGTGCGCGCGCGATGATCTTGGCGACAGTGGTCATCGATGCCTCAAAAAAGAAGGGGCCCCGAAGGGCCCCTGTGACAGGAGAGAAGCAGAACCGCGTTACTTCTTGGCGCTGGCGCTCTTGGTGCCGGGGGCCTTCGCCGGCTGTACGACCTCGACGCGGAGATCGGGAGTCGGTTCCGGCTCGGGCTTCGCCGCCTCGGCCTTCTGCCGCTCGGCTTCGGCCTTTTTGGCCTTTTCGGCATCAGCCTTGGCCTTTTCGCGAGCGAAGTCGGCGGCGTAGTCCTGGCCCGCGAGGTCATCCTCGCCGTTCCAGCCCTCGCCGTTCGGGCGCTGGCCTTCGGGCTGCTTCCAGCCGGCCTTCTGCTTGTCCTCGACCTCATCCGCGTGGATGAGTTCGACGCGGCCGGTATCCGGGTCGGCGAGGTAGCGCGCGTGCTTCTTGTCAGCCATCGTCGTTCTCCTTAGCTGGCCTGAGTGGCGAGGCCCAGTGCCACCAGCACCGCAGCGATGTCGGCTGCGGTGGGCGACGCGGGGATGACCGGGCGGGCAATCGGCGTCTTGCCGAAGAACCCACCGGGGGTGGTGGGCTTGAGGAAGCAGATCGTCCCCTCGCCACTGCCTGGTGCAGCGCTGAACACGCCCGACTGTTGGTCCACTTTCAACTTTGCCATTTCAATATCTCCTTAGAAGCCGGTGACGGTGGCGGGGATGCGGACGGCCAGTTCGGGCCGCAGGATGCCGCCGCCCCACACGAGGTCGAACCGGCTCATCCACTGGTCGTTCACCATGTCGAAGCCCTGGATGAAGCGCAGGGTGATGCCCTTCCACGTGGCGGACGCTGCGTCGACACCGTGCGAGGCAGGCGGATTCGGCAGGTCAGCCGTGACGAAGTAGAAGGCATCCTTCGAGAACGCGAGGTTCTGGGCATAGCTGGTGCCAGCCGTACCCCGGATGGTGATCGCAACGTTGTCGGCCGGCGCCGCGCTGACGTTCTGCTCGGTGCCGTTGGGCCGGATCTCCGGGCTGATTTGCAGTGTGCCGCCGCCGCCAGAGTGCACGGCAGTCACGGTGAACTGCTGGAGGCTCGGGAGCAGCTTCTTCGTCTGCGGATGCACCGCATACACGCCCGCGATGGTGAAGCTGTCGCCCGGGTTGATCGTGCCGGTTCCGGTATCGACCACCAGCGTGGAGCCTGTCTGACCCGCGCCGTTGACCAGGTAGCCCGCACCGGTGCCGCGGGTCGTGGTCGCCGTCAGGTTGGACGAGTACCAATCGAAGCCAAGCGTATCGGTCGCCATCTCGCCCTTGCGGTACTGGCGGTCGATCTTCGTCTGCGAGTTGTAGAGACCCTTCAGGGCATCCACCACGTCCACCTGCGAATAGGTGTTGATCAGCAGGTTGCGATCGTTGGCCGGGGCCAGCATCGAGTCGAGATATGCCTTGGCCTGGAGCGCGGTCTTGGCGTCATCGAACGCGCCGTAGTCGCCGACAGATGCCGGCACCAGCGGAGTGACCTTGTTGATGAAGTCCGCCTGGACGTTCGCCACGAGGTCAGGGATGAACGGGTCGATGAACTCGTCAGCGAAGTCCTCGATCTGCATCGCCATTTCGGCAGACGTGGCCGACGTATCGACGCCGTAGTAGTTGTCCACGGTCACCGGGATGGTGCGGTTGACGATCGGCATCACGTCCATGACTCGACCCTTGCGGATCTGGGCATGCTGGGGGACGCGGACGGCGACCGTATCGCCATGGCGCGCGCCGCCCTTGTAGCCGAACTGCGTGTCGTACTGGCGATTGACCATGCCGAGGATCTGCGGATCCTCGAACAGCTTTGCCAAGCCGCGCTTGACGATCACCTGACTGGTGAGAAGGTTGTTTGCCATTTTCTTGATTCCTGAGAGAGTCGCCGCGCCGTATGGCGTCAGCGGTGGGCTTTGCCCCGGATGTCGGCGATGAAGTCACCCACGGACTTGTCAGCTGCCGACTTCTTGGCAACTGCGGTTCCTTGGACGGTCGGCGCCGGGGCCGGGGCTTTCGTGACGGTTCTGGGCGGACTCGGGGGCGGTACGGAGGCGGGCGTGGACAGGCGAGCCTCGATGCGGCCGAGTGCAGCCGCTGCGTGGTATTCGCTCATCCGCGAGATTTGATCGGCCTCGTCCAGGTTGCGTGCCAGATAGATCGCGATCTTCGGCCCCAGCTCGGAGGCCTTGACCACTTCCAGCATCGCGTCGGTGTAATGGACAGGCGCGGTAATCGCTTCCTTCCACTCCTCCGGATCGATCGCTTTGACGCGAGCCTCGAACGCATCGACGGTCTGCTTCTGTGCAGCCTTCGACTGCTCCTCGTCGCGCAGCTTCCGGTACTTCCATTCCGCGATCGCTTCGGCATGCGCCGAAACGTCGAAGTCGAAGTCCTCGAGCTTCGGTCGATCTTCTGAACTTGCCGGCGCCGGTGGTGCGGTGCTGCCTTGCTTGAACTGCGCCCTCAATTCGGCCAGTTCGCGCTCGACGGCTTCCCGCGCGCGGCGTTCCTCGTACTTTTCCCGTGTCAGCTCATTGATGCGCTTACCAACGCCCTTGTTCTGGCGCTGTGCGGGTGCATCGCCCCCGTCCGAAGTCGCCGTATCTTCGGAATCGTCCGACTCATCGTCGGCTGCGGCGTCATTGCCCTGCTCTGCAGGTGAATCGTCTGGCTTGCCCTGGGGCTTCTCTTCAGTGGGCACGGCATCCGCCGGAGCGGGGTTGGCTGCGTCCACTGCTGCAATTGCGGCCTTCAGGCTTTCGGTCTGCTCTGTCATGCGATCCTCTGATCGATTAGCCCGGGATTCCGCCCGGTGCGGGCCCGGTTTCGGGCATAAAAAAACCGCCTTGCGGCGGCTGGGTGTTCATTGGTTGCAGCCATCCAGGCGGGGCGCCTTGCATCCCTTGGGAGAACCCAAGCTGCATAGCCTCCTGCTGGTTTCGGATCGCCTGCCCCTCGGCCTCGGCGCCGTACTTGGCGGCCCTGGCCGCGCGCTCCTCAGCCTCCGCGACATCCTTGGGATTCGGCGGCGGCGGCGCTGGGGGCTGATCTTCATCGGACGGCTCGAGCAGGCCCTGACCCACCAGCAGCTTTCGCATCGCCTCGCGCACTTCATCCATGCCGGGCGTGTCCATGTTCTTGAGCACGCCGTATTGCGCGAGCATCGCCATCGGACCCTGCGACTGCGCAAGCTGCATCATCGCGTCCAGCGTCTCCATGCGCTGGGTGGTGTAGCTGGGGCCGGTGCTGATCGTGATGTCGTACTTGCCGACCCGGATGTCATTCACCGTGTCCCACGTCTGCTCCACCTCGTTCCACACGGGTTGGTTGATGGTCACGTAATCGGTCGAGCCATCCTCGCCCAGGATGCGGGCCTGCCGCTCGGTGTCGTAGATGTGAGGAATCAGGTCGTTGATGATGATGCCGGTGTAGAGGATCGCCCTCGCCACGTTGTCCTGATAGTCGTAGTTGGCGATGTCGCCTTCCTGCTTACGCGCCATGATCGCGCGCCCGCTGGTTTCATTGCTGCGTGCCCCGAGGCTCGCGTCGTAGATCCCGGTGACGCCCTTGATGTCATCGGCCGACAGCTGCAGCGCGGCCATGTAGCCGGGGGACATTTGTGGCGGCAACACGCGCTGCGGCATAACGCCCGGCGCGTTCGGGTCCGGGTTGTATGGCAGGCCGGGCGCATTGTCGACGGCCAAGTCGCGCCACTCGCGCTCATACCCCTCGATCTGCTTTTGCGTGTACATGAAAGGCGCCGACGGCTGCGTCGCCACCACTTCGGCGAAGTTCGACCGCTCGGCGTTGTAGAGGATCTGCGCATCCTTCGCAGACCGCGCCATGCCGGACCACTGGTCGCGCCCATCGATGTGCACGATGTCGCCCCACACCGGCACGAGCGGGATATAGCGCCCAGGCCACTCGAATGGCCCCTCCAGCGTTTCCTTGCCGCTCACGATTTCCATCGTGACCTTGTGGGTCTCGACCGGGCGGCGGTTTGCGACGGTGACCGGCTCCACGACTGGCATGCCGTCCTCGCCAACCGGCGGGTTTGCTGCGGCGTCCTCGTCAAAGCCTTCGGCGTCGACCACGCGACCATCGGACAGCAGGAGGATCTCCTTGGTGACCGGCTCCTTCTTCCAATACTCGGCGACGCGTACTTCTTTCTCGTTGTACCAATCCCGGCAATCGCTCGTCATCGCGCTATCGAAGGAGCTGATCTCGGCCCTCGGGAAACGACGCTTGAACTCCGAGGTCGGCATGGCGTCCTCGACGAACGCATACCGCGCATCCGATCGGTCCAGCGCCTTGGCAGATGGATCGAAACGCACCGAGAACGGGTTGTGGATCCGCTCGATCCGGATCTCCTGGTCGAACGTGTCGTCGCCGACGTATTCGGTCTTGACCCGCCAGGCGCCGAACCCGCACGACACCGCGTACAGGCCGCCCCAATCGTAGGCTTCGTCCGCCCGAGACTGCGACTCGATATTGCGGATCAGGCCCTGCCGGATTTCCGCTACCTCAACGTCACCATCCTCATTCGCACGGACCTTGATCGACGGCGTGTTCATGCGCATGTCGTTAACGACCTGCTTGACCGCCTGGCGCAGCTTGTTGAACTCGTACTTCGGGCGCGTGCCGCGCATCTGGCCGAAGTGGTTGTCCCACTGCGAGCCAGCCACCCAGATAAATTTGAAGTCATCGACGGCCAGGTTGCGCTGCGTGTTCTCGGCCTCCTCGCACGCGGCAAAGCGCTTGCGCATTTCCGCGTACTTGTCCTCCGCGGTGCGCGGCGTCTTGTTCTCGTCGTCGCGCATCAAATGCCTCTCCGGAAACTGATTGCTTTGGGTCGGGCCACGGCCACGGGTTCTGCGAACGTCAGCGCCAGCGCGTCCCACTCGTCAGGCGAGGGAACACCGCGCTTTCGCATGTCCTCTTTCCGCTCCAGCAGGACGCGGGAATTGCTGTCGTACTTGTAGCCAGGCGCGCAGGCATCGGCTTGGAGCGAGTCAAGGTCCGGGATATCCACCCCGCCCTCTTGCTCCAGCCAGTCGCGCGACTTCATCCACATTTCTGCGCGCCGGTTAGCCGGGCCGCCGCCAATCTCCTTGCCGTCCGGCCCGAACTGAGGCGGCTCGAGCGGCGAGCTGCCGAAATTGATGGCCGCCACAATGTCGCCATACCCCATCTCGACCAGGCGGTCATAGATTCCGATGCCAAGCCCGCCAACGTCGATGAACACCCGAGCGGGCTTCTCCTGGTCGATCACCAGCTTCAGCCAGCCCGCGCCCTGCATCGTGGTCAGCTTGTGCCGGCGCTCGACACCGAACGCCTTGCGTCCTCTGCGCCGGACCATCGCCGAGCCGTCATCGCCGAACCGCGCCGGGTCGAACCCGATCACCAGCGGCCCTGACTCCTCGCGCTCGTTCTTGCGCGCCTGGGCCACCAATGCCGGCTTGATGAAGCTGTCGTGCCCGCTCATCTGGAACGCCTCGGCCGCGGTCGCCGGGTATTCCTGCTTGAACAGGTTGGCGTCCTTCAGCTCGGCGATCTTGTTCCGCCGCCATGCCATCTGGTCGAGACCCAGACCGTAGATCTCGGCGTATTGCTGCTCCTCGGCCGTCATCTCGAAGTCGGCAGGCACGTCCTTGCGGTACTCCTCCTGCCAGTACCAGGGGACGAAGATCGCGATGAAGTCGCCGACACCCCGCTCTGCGTCCTGCCACTTCTGGTGGAACAGGTTCCCGACGCCGTTTGCCGTCGATTCCAGGATGACCTCAGTGCCCGCCTCGTCAGGAACCGCTTGCAGCACACCGGCCGCGTGTGTCTCCGCATGAGGCCAGAACGCCACCTCAGACCCGTGGAACAGCTGGATCGTGCTGGAGCGCCCAACGCCCTTCGTGCCTGCGGTGCCGACCTTGTAGCCGCTGTCGAGCTTGTCGAAGAACAGTTCCTTTGCGTTCGCCGCGCCGGTCGATGGCCTGACGAACACCGGGCAGTGCTCGTGATACCTGTTGACCATCTCGAACAGGTTCTGCGTCGCCTGGTCCTCGTGGGTCAGGATGAAGGTGCGGATGCCCTTCGACCACGTGGTGCGGTGGTAGTACCGCGCCCCCACGTAGGTCGAACACCCCTGCTGCCGCCCCTTGAGGATCAGCGCCCGAACCCGCCCCGTTGCCTCCCTCTGCGCCTCTAGCCGCTCGTGGATGTAGGCCTGCGCCTTGTTGAACCGGAACGCCTGCACCTTGCCGCTCTTGGCGCGGATGAACATGCAGTTGCGGGCGTAGAAGTCGAGATCATCTCTGAGCCTGACCCGGGCCTCAGTCGAGGCTGGCGAGCCATTGCTCATGGGTCATCTCGACATTCATGTTCACGTTCTCGTTCTGCACCTTGTCGCCGTACTTGCGAGGCTTGAGCTTCGCAGCAACCCACTTCCTGGTATCAACCCGAAGGCGGCTGTGAGCCACGCCCGTTGCATCCAGCGCGAGCTTCACTTCCTCGCCCTCGTGCTTGACCGTAACGCTCACTTCGTCTGCGATCGCCACAAGTTCGTCGGCCAACGTGTCTGCTTGCTCCTCACGTGCGCGCGCGTACATGTCGCGGAAACGCTCGTGCGCCGCTAGCCAACGGAACACAGTGGCTCGATGCGGCATCCCTTCAGCGGCACAGATGGCCTTGAGGCTTTCGCCGTCAGCTAGACGCACACAGATGCTTGCTGCCAGATCTTCTGTGTAGTCGCTCGGCCTACTCACGGCACAGCATCCAAGCGCCGCGGCCCTTCAACCCATGCCTGATCTGGGAATGAGGGCGCCGACTTCACGCGGATGTAGTGCCACGCCGAGATGACCCGGCCTGCGCTTGTCGTCAAGCTCGTGCGGATTCGCGACCTGCCGCTGTACTGAGCGCTGATCGCCACGCTGGCCTGCTTTCCGCCTTCTTCGATGGACGGGGCCGCCATGCGGGCGTTCATCGTGTCGCCCGTCTCCCATGTGGCGAAAACGATCACCTCGCCCTTGTCGAGCATCCCGGTCGCGTCCGTCACCAGTCGCGCCGACTCCGAGGCATAGACCTCCTTGAAGAACACGCGATCGCGCTGGTATGCGCTAAGGCGATTCACGAGATCACCGAGCATTGCTGCAGCCTCCATCGTTGACCAGATGCCGGATCGTGATTTTCGGGTTCGCCCTGGCGTATGCCGCACTCACAAAGCGGCCAGTGATGGCGCTGCGGTAGAGATAGCGGAGCTTCACGGCGTCTGTCCCCTGTCAGCCAGCACCACAGCCTGCAGCCCCTTCACCTGGGCTCGGCACTGGGCGGCGTACTGAACAGCTCGGACCGCACTTTGATATCGGTCATCGGATCCACCATCAGACTGGCTGGCGGTGGCGACAGCTGAGGACAGACCGGCGGTTGCGCTGCACGCTTGCCACCTGTCGTGCAAGCGGAGATGGCCGGCGCGCAGAGCAGCAAGATCAGCAGAAGCCTGTTGCTCGATCTCATACTTTTCCCTCTCGTGCTGTCCGGCGATCTTGCTGATAGCCAGCGAATAGGCCCGCTCTGCCTCGAGCGCGGCTTGGGTGTCGGTCAGGGTCTGGGCAGTGCGCTCCGATGCCTCTTGCGCTCGGTCTGCCC
>Ga0233380_1001063_pt1 | contig 12924 bp, 12 predicted proteins | sample ElkDunMinimDraft_9_FD_191541 | JGI IMG/M metagenome (GOLD analysis project Ga0233380, IMG submission 191541) | Fecal eukaryotic communites from dung pellets of Tule Elk in California, USA - Elk Dung F36 | ecosystem: Host-associated > Mammals > Digestive system > Large intestine > Fecal | place... | reverse complement strand
CAACGATTCAACGATTCAACGATTCAACGATTCAACGATTCAACGATTCAACGATTCAACGATTCAACGATTCAACGATTTGACGATTTAACGGTTCAACAAATCAACAGTTCAACAAATCAACAGTTCAACAAATCAACAGTTCAACAAATCAACAGTTCAACACCCATCATCCAACATCTAACATCTATTTTCTTTCCTCTCTTTAGGTATTATACAATAAAATAGCGTATTTTGTGTCCGAATTAAATTCGGACATTTTTATGAAATTTGTAGTTGACAGCGGTTCTACCAAAGCAGACTGGTTGTTATTTAACAACAAACAATATTTAGGAGTTTACAATACATTAGGTTTAAATCCAGAGGTACTAAATACCGATGTGTTGGTGGAACGCATGTTGTGCAACGAAGAACTTGCCAATTTACGGACTTCAATTAAAGAAATTTACTTTTACGGATCGGGCTGCAGTACTACTCATTCTAAAAAAGTAATGTGTGATGCTTTGGAAAAAGTATTTGAAAATGCCGATTTTTTAGAGATTCTGGAAGATACCTATGCAGCTGTTTATGCGACCTGTCACGATTTACAACCTGGAATTGTTTGTATTAACGGAACCGGATCTAACTGTAGTTTTTTTAATGGAAAAGAGGTAGAGCAGGCAGTGAATTCATTGGGATATTTGGCAATGGACGATTGTTCGGGTGTTGATTTTGGTCGACGTTTAATTCGTGCACACTATTTTAGTACGATGCCTTTAGATTTAAAACAAAAATTTGAAGCAGCATACAACTTAAATGCCGATTTCATTAAAAAGAATTTTTATAAAGAACCAAACCCCAATGCATATCTGGCATCGTTTCTTCCGTTTTTAATTACCAATAAAAACCATGCTTTTTTACGGGAGATGATTGCCGATAGTTTTCAGTTTTTTGTAGATCATTACATCAAGCAATATCCAAATCATGCAAATGTTCCGGTTCATTTTATAGGATCTACCGCGTTTTTATTACAAGACGAATTTAAAACAATCCTTGAAAAAAATAATTTGATTGCCGGTGTGTTCTACCAAAAACCGTTAGAAGGTTTAATTGAATTGCATCAGAAATAATTGTTTTTCATAATGTATAGTGGCTTTGAGATAGTAGCACTGATGTTATAATTTTGAACCTTTCTATATTTAAGTTCATCAATTTGATTATCTATATTATCTGAACCATTTTTATTATTAGTTAAAACTTTTATTAAATACAAAAATCATATATCCAGCATATATTTCTTTCCAAAACCACTTTACCAAAACATTAATCAAATAGCAATCAAATAGCATATTAACAACAGTTTCAAGATCTATTTACAATAAATTAACCTAAATGTTGTTTGTTAACATTAGCTTAATACAGGTATAACATTGGGGTTATTTAAAAAAATGAATTTTGTACCAATGAAATTTTAAGCTAATTATGAATAAAATTCTAGTTGCAATTGGTGTTTTTTCACTCATTTCGTGCAGTAATAACAATTCGGTTAAAATGAAAGGATCGGATACCGAAGTAAATTTAGCTGTTAATTTAGCCGAAAAGTATACCGAATTAAATCCCGATTTTAGTATTGCAATTTCGGGCGGTGGCTCTGGCTTGGGCATCACTTCTCTATTAAACGGTCAGGCAGATATTGCAAACTCTTCACGTCCGTTATCCGATGAGGAAATTCAACAATTTAAAAATGCTGGTATTGAGGTTAGAACGGTGGTTTTTGCAGAAGACGCAACCGCTTTTATTGTTCATAAAGATTTACCGCTAGAAGAAATTGATACCGAAACTTTAGGCAAAATTTTAAGGGGGGATATTACAAACTGGTCTGAACTTACTTCTTCGGATTTACCCATAAATATTTACGGTAGACAAAGTAGTTCTGGTACACATTCTTTTGTTAAAAAGAAGTTGAAAATAGAATTTACCAATGCTGCAAAAGAAATGACTGGTAATGCACAAATTTTAGAAGGTGTAAAGGCAGATAAAACCGGGATTGGTTATGTAGGTGCAGGTTATGTAGCACACGATCCAAATGCAAATACAGCAATTAAAATTTTAAAAATTAAAGAAAGTCCTACTTCAACGGCATATTCTCCCATAGATGCCCATACAATTAATAACAGTTTGTATTTTTTTCAGCGTCCGCTTTATCAATTTGTAATAGAACAATCATGGGATAAGGTAAAACCTTTTATACATTTTGAAAAGAGTGCAAAAGGCAAAAAAATGATTGAAGAACACGGATATTATATCATAGAAGAATAAAACAATGAAATACAGAACTAGAATATCAATTGATAAACTCTTTAAAGTGGTTTTTAAAGCTACTGGTATGCTTGTGTTAGCATTATTGGGCGGAATATTTGCCATGTTGGTTTATAACTCTATATCGTTTTTTTTAGATATAAAACCTTTAGATTTTATTACAGGAATGGAATGGGCACCAACAGCTAAAACTCCAAAATACGGTATGCTACCTTTAATTATTAGTACAACTGTTGTAACCTTTGGTGCTATGATTATAGCAATACCATTAGGAATTGGTACTGCCGCTTTTATTTCGGAATATGCAGGGAGTAGACTAAAAAACATCTTAAAACCGGCAATTGAAATGCTGGCTGCAATACCATCGGTAGTTATCGGTTTTTTAGGTATCGTTGTTTTAAGTCCGGGAATTGCTAATATGGCAGATTTACCAAACGGATTAAACGCTTTAAACGGAGCCATCTTATTAGCAATTATGGCGCTACCTACAATTATTACGGTTGCCGAAGATGCTATACATGCAGTTCCAAACGCTTACAAAGAAGCAAGTTATGGTGTAGGTGCAACCAAATGGCAAACATTACGAAAAGTGATTATTCCTGCTGCTGCACCTGGTATTATTACAGCGGTAATGTTAGGCGTTGGTAGAGCAATTGGTGAAACTATGACGGTTTTAATGGCTACAGGTAACGCCGGATTAATACCAACAGGAATGTTTGATTCTGTTAAAACAATGACAGCAACAATTGCTATAGAAATGGGCGAAGTGCCTTACCAAACAACGCATTATTACGCATTATACGCTATTGCAACAGTTTTGTTTTTTATGACACTGTTTGCTAATATAGTAGGAGAGTTTTTTATTAACCGTATAAGAAAATATCATGCAGTATAAAACCAATAGATTATCAACGGTAATAGAGTGGGGTACTTTATTACTTTCAACCATAATTGTATGCTTTTTCTTATTTGTTATTATTTGGGAAATCGTATCAAAAGGAGCGTCATCATTATCATGGGAATTTGTATCAGCCATTCCTAAAGATGGAATGACCGCAGGTGGAATTTTAACTCCGATTATAGGTACGGTACTTTTAACATTGATAACTGCAATTTTTGCGATACCCTTTGGAATTTGTTGTGCCATTTACCTAAATGAATATGCAGAAAACAATTGGCTTACAAGAACTATTAGAGCAGCAATCAGAAACTTATCTGGTGTACCATCTATCATTTATGGATTATTTGGTTTGGCTTTATTTGTACAAGCGTTACAATTTGGTACATCGTTAATAGCTGCAGGTTTAACCTTGGGTTTATTATCGTTACCATATATTATAACCACAACAGAAGAAGCGTTAAAAAGGATACCAAACAGCATGCGCGAAGCAGCTTTGGCTGTGGGTGCTACAAAATTTGAAACAATAAAAGATGTAGTAATACCTTCTGCAATGTCTGGAATCTTAACCGGTGTTGTATTAACACTTTCCAGAGCAGCAGGTGAAACAGCACCAATCTTATTTACTGGGGCCGCATTTTTCATAAACGGTAGTTCGGGTTATTTAAATCAAGAATTTATGGCGTTGCCTTACCATTTATACATGCTGTCTACCCAGCATCAATCAATAGATCAAGTAAGACCAATTGCGTATGGTACGGCTCTAGTACTTGTAATTGTTGTCTTTTTATTAAACCTTACCGCATTTTATATTCGATATAAATACAGAAAAAATGAAAACTAAATTATCAGCAAAAAATTTAAACCTTAGTTTCGCAGACAAACAAGTTTTAAAAAACATCAGTGTTTCTTTTGCAGAAAACGAAATCACTGCACTAATAGGTCCATCGGGCTGTGGTAAAAGTACTTTATTACGTAGTTTTAACCGTATGCACGATTTGTTTCCATACGCTAAAATTAATGGTGAATTATTCTTAGAAGATTTAGATTTATATGCTAAAAATGTACCTGTAACCGAAATTCGTAAACGTATTGGTATGGTTTTTCAAAAAGCAAATCCTTTTCCTAAAAGTATTTACGAAAATATTGCGTACGGTTTAAAAATCAATAATTTACCTTGTAATAAAGAGGTTGTTCAAAAAGCCTTAGAAGAAGCCTATTTATGGGATGAAGTTAAGAACGATTTAAAAATGCCTGCAACTCGTTTATCAGGTGGTCAGCAGCAGCGTTTATGTATTGCACGCGCGGTGGCTTTGCGACCAGAAGTTATTTTAATGGATGAGCCTTGTTCTGCATTAGATCCGGTGAGTACGTTAAAAATTGAAGATTTAATTAAACATTTAAAAAAGAAATATACTATTGTTATTGTTACACACAATATGCAACAGGCACAGCGTATAGCCGATAAAACGGTTTTTATGTATTTGGGTGAAGTAAAAGAAGAAGGTACAACCGATGACATTTTTAACAATCCTAAAAACGAAATGACAGCAAATTATATTAGTGGTTATTTTGGTTAATTATCTATAAATTCATTTTTTCGCATAAAAATGTGTTTATGAGGGAGTTTACTTTTTTTAGTAAACTCCTTTTATTTTAAATTGACTATTTGGAACACTTTACCAAAATATACTTGATTAATTATATACAGATAGCCGTCACTTCGAGTAGATTTTTCGTAATGAAATGGAGGAAAATCGTATCGAGAAGTTTGGTCTTGAAAGTTCTCGACAGGCTCGAACTGACGAAAGTTTTATAAATTCTATGGGATAAAAATTTCCCGTAATCAATTATTTTAAACGTTCTTTATTACGCTGGCTAATTTCTCGGTTAGTTTTCTTCGACTGAAATATTGTAAACCTATACCGTGAACTTTTAGGTTTTTCTGCTGATACTTTTCGTAACAATCTAAAATATATTGTTTTACTTCATCTAAATTATCATAATTAAAATACTTGCCGGCGTTGGTATCTTTTATAATCTGCTCCACATCGCTTTCTTTGGGTCCAATTGCTAAAATAGGTCGTTCGGCAGCCATATATTCAAAAAGTTTACCGGGAATTATTCCAATAGTTTCATACGAATCAATTTCAATCAGCAATAACATTTGCGAACTGCGTTGGTATTTCAACGCTTCGGTATGCGATACATATCCTAATACGTTTATATAACCATCTAACCTAAATTCTGTAATAGTATCAATAATTTCTGAACTTACTTTACCTATAAGTTGCAATTGAAAATCGGCACGAAATTGTTCATTTTCTTTTAAAATTTCTTTTAAAGCCTTCCATAAAATTCTCGGATTTCGTTTAGAAAGTAAGGATCCAATATGGCTTATTGTAAATTTTTGATCCATTGCTGGTTTTTCAATCGTTTCAATATCGTAGCCGTTGGTAATTACATGAATTGGTTTGGTTGTAATTTCTGAAAATTCATTTTTTGTTGTACTGCTTGTGGTAAGAATGGTATCGGCTTTTGTTAAAACTTCTTTTTCTAAATCTTTATGTTTTTGAGCCGATTTATCGGTCAGTTTTAGTTCCTTGTGATACCCGATTGATGTCCACGGATCACGAAAATCTGCAATCCATTTAACAGCGAATCTTTTCTGCAACTCCAAACCAATTAGGTGCATGCTGTGTGGCGGACCCGTTGTAATAATCACATCTACCGCATTGCTTTTTATGTAATTTGATAAATAGTCAACCGATGGTTTTACCCAACCAACACGCGCATCGGGAATAAAGAAATTGCCGCGAACATACAGCAGTATTTTTTCTACAAAAGATTGTTTTTTCTCTGCTTTTATAATACCCGAACTAATGGTGGTGGTACTTTTTTTAGAAAATATCGAAGCTAGTTTGTAAGGTTCGTTAATTGGTTGTTTTAGAATAGTTATATTCTTGTTTATTTCACTTTCTAACTCCTGATCAAGAATAGGGTAGGTGGCATTTTCGGGTACATATACAATTGGCTCAATTTCAAAATCGGGTAGATACTTTACAAATTTTAACCAACGCTGTACACCCGGACCACCTGCTGGCGGCCAATAATACGCTATAATGAGAACTTTTTTCATAATTTGTGCTTTTATAAACTGGTATTTAATTATCTAAGCGTGTTCGAGTAATAACCTGCTTCATACTCTAGATAATTATCATAGTAATTACTTTTTTTAGATTCTAACAAATAAGTTGCTTTCAACGGTATTAAATGAAAATCATAATAAATGTATGAATCTATCTTTTTTAAAGTTTCTTTGTTTTCAAAAATATTTTTTAACGGCTTATGATAGAAACTATTTACAAAAAAGAAATCATCGCTTTGATACATATGAATTATTTCGTGTCCGAACGTTTGATTAGGTGTAGTTCTTGTTGGAGAAAAAGCATCATTATATACAATATATCCTGCTGTAGCTGACCCGTAGCTTCGAATGGAAGGATCATTTCTTCTAAAAATAAATTGACCGTAGTTTAGAGAAGATTTTACATCAAATCTAAATCTAGTAAAAGCATCAATGGTATAAATAGCAGAAATTGGGATTACTTTATACTGAACTTTAAACTCATCTTTTGTGTGAAATTCAATTCTATTAAAGCCAACCGTTAAATTCCATTGTTCCCAAAAATCTCTGTTATTTGCCGCATTCTCTTTTATAGAATTGCCTGCCGCATTAACAAATTTTGATGCCCAATATAACTTCCAATCTTCTTCTTTCCAAGCGTGTCTAATAATACGTTTGCTTTCAAAAGTAACATATCCTCCCAAAGCTCCCTGCCAAAGCCCTTTTAAAAGAACTTTACCAAATTTTTCTTCAGGTTTTTTATTTATCACAGCACCAATTGCTCCGGTAATTCCACCGAAGAATACGTTATATAGTGCGGCTTCCGTATCATTAGATTGAGAATAGGAGGAGGAAATAGGTAAAAGCACAATTAAAAATGATATTTTCTTTTTCATCCTTTAATAAAAATTGTATAAAATTTGAAATACTATAAAAGTAGTTATTATACTTTTTCTACTTTTTCATACTAATTAAACTAATTTGGCAAGATAGGTTCCAACAAAAACACCGATTAATCCTAAAAGAATAGATAGGCTTAAATAGGTTGCAAAACTTGTATATTGCTGGGCTTGCAGCATTTTAAACAAATCTAACGAAAAGGTAGAAAAAGTGGTGAATCCTCCACAAAAACCAATTCCTAAAACAACGAATAACTGTTGTTGGTTTGCTGCGTATTTAACAAAAAGAAAGCCCAATAAAAGGCTTCCTAATGTGTTTATGAATAAGGTAGCAACAGGAAATTGCTGATATGTTATGATCTTTCCGATCTCGTATCTGCAAACAGTTCCAATTGCGCCGGCTATTGCTAATCCTAAAATATTCATTATATATCTTGTACTTTTTCTTCGTTCTTGTTTCTTGTCGCAAAAAATATTCCTGCAACTACAAGCAGCAACGCAATTAGTGATGTTATTAACGAAATAGTGCTTCCGGTTTTAACGACTTCTGGTTCAAACGAAAACACAATTTTATGATTTCCTGCAGGGATATTCAACCCGCGCAAGGTATAATTTACTTCAATCATTTCAACTGGTTTTCCATCAATTGAAATATTCCATCCTTTTGGATAATAAATTTCAGAAAAAACAGCAAAGCCATCTTCTTTGTTATTGGTTTGATATTCTAATTTATTAGGTTGATAATTTGTCAGTTGAATTTGCGCCAAACTATCAGCAACAAAAGTCGTTTTTGGCACATTAACCGAATTATAAACCAACGCCGTTTCTTTTGATTTGAACGATTTCATTGCTGCCATCATTTCATCGGCATTGGCAACTTTCTGAATGTTATTAACAAACCAAGCATTTCCATTAGCTTCTGGGTTTTGCAACGGAATATCGGCTCCTTCTTCGTTTTTGCCGATGATGTACTTCACATTCAGCATATTTAAAACTTCGAGATTTTGTTGAGCAATCTGATAATCAAACAAATCCTGAACTTTTTTAGGTTTAGCCGCGTGATACCCGCCTAACGAATGATGAAAGAACGAACTGCGCGCACTGCTGAAACCACCTTGTTGTTCAAAAACGCGGAACTGCGATTTATCTGACAATATCTGTTGATCTGCTGGTGTTGGCTGAAAAGGAGTTTCGACCTGATGTTTTGAAACAAAATTATCTTTATTAACGTAATTGGTATCAATTGCTACCAAATCAACAACACCTAATAAACCAACAATGATTACTGTTGTTTTTGCATTCAGTTTTTCTTTGTTGTAAGCCCATAAAACAGCTGCTGCCAAGGCAACAAACAGTAAAGTTCTTAACAAATCCTTGGTGTACATTGCTTTACGGTCATCAACTAAAGCACTTATAAAACCTGATCCGCCATCTTGAAAAACCTGAGCGTAATAAGAATCATTCGATCCTTCAAAATCCATCATTCCTTTTAAAACAAACAATAAAACAAGTATTCCTGCAAAAACAATTCCCGACATTTTTATTGCCTTGAATTGTTCTTCTTTTGATACTTTAAAAAACGCCTGTAAACCTAAAACTGCCAATATCGGGAAACATAATTCGGCAATTACTTGAATTGATGTTATGGCACGAAACTTATTGTAAAGAGGTAAATTTTCAATTAAAAAATCGGTTAAAAAGAAGTTGTGTCCCCAAGATAATGCAATAGAAACTGCCGCACCTGTACCTAGATAATATTTTGCTTTTCTGTTATCAACAAAGAAACACAACAGCGCCAAAAATAACACAACAGCGCCAATATATGCCGGTGCAGCTACAATTGGCTGTTTACCCCAATAAGTAGGCGCGTGGTCTGCAAATTGTTGTGCCGGAGCAGGATCGTAACCTTGTGATTGTAAAAAGCTTGAAACGTATTTGTATGTGTTTGAATTTGTTCCGATGTTTTCACCGTTTCCGCCACCTGTAATTCTTGGCACTAATAAATTAAAGGTTTCAAAAATACCGTAGCTGTATTCGGTAATATATTCGTGGGTCATGGCGTTTGTAGATTCTTTTGGAGAACCGTCTGGAGCAATGGTTAATTCACTATCGCTTCGTGTACTGAATTTTGCATATTCTGATGTTGCCATTAAGTTGGTTGCATTTAAACCGACAGCTAAAATACCAGCAACAGCAAAGATTCCGAACATTTTTAATAAGGACGAAACCTCTTTCTGTTTGATATAATGAACCGAATAATAAATGGTTACAATTACTAAAAAGATCAGTAAGTAGTACGTCATTTGAAAGTGGTTTGCCGAAATTTCCAAGGCAGCTGCAATCATTGTCACGATTCCGCCTAAAAGATATTTCTTTCTAAAAACTAAATGAACTCCGGCTAAAACCAATGGCATATAAGCAATTGCATGCGCTTTTGCATTGTGTCCGGCTCCTAAAATCACAATTAAATAGGTAGAGAAACCGAATAATAAAGCACCTATAAAAGCTTTTAAAGGTTTTACTCTATAGGTTAAAAGCAGCAGGTAAAAACCTATGAAATATAAGAAAACGTAATCTGCCGGACGTGGAAGAAAACGGATAACATAATCTAATTCTTTTATGTAATTATGTGGATATTTTGCACCTAACTGATATGTTGGCATTCCGCCGAACGCATTGTTAACCCAATAGGTTTCTTCGTTATTAGTCTGGCGAAAATCATTTAATTCTTTAGCCATTCCGGTGTATTGAACAATATCCGACTGAAAGATCTGCTTACCCGAAAGTACCGGATAAAAATAAGCTAAAGCAACAACTACAAAACCCAATATTGCTAAAATATGAGGCACATAGTTTTTAAAATTTTTCATAGTACATAAATTTGATGCTAAATGTACTTATTATTTAGTAAACGGTAAAAAAAAAGTCTTGCAATGCAAGACTTAATTACTATTTTATTTCTTCAAAATCGATGTATTCGCCAACTTTCTTTTTTTCTTTTGGTATTTTGTTTTGTTTTAATTCGCTTTCAAAACCTTGTTGTTGTTGTGTTTGCTGATTGTACTGATTTTGATACGCTTGCTGTTGTTTCTGAAAATTTTCTGACACCTTGCTTACAGCCTTCTTTATTAAAAAAGGAGCTAAAAGCTTAAACGCAAACTTAAATAAGTAGTAAACCAATACTATGATGCAAATTGTTTTAATAAAGCTTTGTAAAGACGCGTGGTCCATTTTTTTAATTGTTTTAAATATAATATTCAAATATATTTAATTTCATACAGAATTATTCTTATAGAAATCTTAAAATATAAAATTATTTACTGCTATTTTCCTCTTCTTGTTCTAACCATCGTTCATAACCACCTTCTAATTGTGATACGTTTTTAAAACCATCTGACTTTAATTGCTCATAGGCTTCGTTGCTACGAACACCAGACTGACAAAAAAGGATTATTTCTCTATCTTTTTCAATATGTTCTGTTAGTTTAAGAAAAGAATCACTGCTGTTAAGATTCAAATTCATTGCACCTAAAATGGTTCCTTCATTATATTCCTCGGTAGTTCTAACATCAATTAATAAAGGCTGTTTTTTTAATTTTTCAGCTAATTTGTTAGCTTCTATATTTTGAGCCTGAATAGTTGTTCCGCTTAATAAAATGCTTAATATTAAAATGATTTTTTTCATAATAATGGTTTTGTATCTATGACAAATATCAGCATTTTACAGATTATAAGTCATTAATTTTGAAAAAAATTAAAATAAAATGAGCTCTTTAATTGATAAATATAATGTTCCGGGACCTAGATATACAAGTTACCCAACAGTTCCATTTTGGAATGAATCTGGTTTTACTGCAAATGAATGGATTACACAATTAAGTAAAAATTTTAAATTAAGTAATTCTACCGAGGGAATTTCTATATACATTCACTTACCTTATTGCGAAAGTTTATGTACTTTTTGTGGATGCCATAAATACATTACTAAAAGACATGAGGTTGAAGAACCTTACATAGATGCTGTATTAAAGGAATGGCAGTTGTATTTAAACATTTTTAGTGAAAAGCCCATTATTAAAGAACTTCATTTAGGCGGTGGTACCCCAACTTTTTTTAGTTGTAACGAGCTTAAAAGACTTATAAAAGGTATTTTTAATGATGCCGAAAAACATGAAAATATTGAACTTAGTTTTGAAGGTCATCCTAACAACACCACGCGCGAACATTTACAAACTTTGTATAATTTAGGTTTTACGCGAGTTAGTTTTGGCGTACAAGATTATGATGAAAATGTTCAAAAAGCTATTCATAGAATACAGTCGTTTGATCAGGTTGCCTACGTAACCGAAACTGCTAGAGAAATTGGTTACAAATCTGTTTCGCACGATATTATCTACGGATTGCCTTTCCAAAATACCGAAACAATAATAAATACGGTTAACAAAACGGCTGAGTTAATGCCCGATAGAATTTCATTTTATTCTTACGCTCATGTTCCATGGATTAAAGGGAATGGTCAGCGAGGATTTAATGAGGAGGATCTTCCTAAAAGCGAAGAAAAGCGCAAGTTATATGAGTTGGGAAGAAATTTATTACAAGAAAAAGGATACCACGAAATTGGCATGGATCATTTTGCAAAAGAATCAGATGATTTGTATAAATCTTTTAAAAATAAAAAATTACACCGAAATTTTATGGGTTATACTGCCTTTAAAACCACTGTGTTGATTGGGTTGGGTGCATCATCAATCAGTGATTGTGAAACAGCTTTTGCACAAAATGAAAAGAACATTAAAAAATACGTCACCCAATTACAAAATAATGAACTTACCGTCGTTAAAGGTCATATCTTATCAAACAACGATTTAATTTTAAGGAATGCTATTTTAGATATTATTTGTAAGTTTAAAGTAGATTTAGCTTTAGTTTATACAATGATTCCTAAAGATTTACTACTAAATAGGCTATCGCAATTTTTAAAAGATAATCTTTTATTTATTGAAAACGATACCTTAATTGTTACAGATTTAGGTAAAGCTTTTGTACGAAATATTTGCATGGCTTTTGATGAATATTTAATTGAAAGCAATCCTAAAAATCAACTATTTTCAATGACTATTTAAATGAAAACAGCCTTTAGAAATCTAAAGGCTGTTTTGTTATTTTACATAATCTTCTAAGTAAGAAAAACGTTCGGTTAATTTACCGTTTTCGCAAATTGTTCCTCTTTCTAATATTTGATCTTTATCATTATTAAAAAATGCCGGAATAATATGTTCTATAAACATTTCACCAAAACCTTCGCTGGCATCTTTAGGCAATTCACAAGGTAAATTATCAACCGCCATAACAACAACTGCTGCAGGATGATCTACCGGAACTTCTTTATTTTCTCTAGGATAATATCCGTAAATAGGATCGGCAATTGTAGAAACACGAATGGTACTATCTATAGGTCCGTCTATATCACAAGAAACATCTGCAACTACTTTAATGGCGTTATTGGCATTGTTTAGCATTTCTTTGGTTAATATTTTTGGAGATCCGTCTTTATAAAAATGTCCGGCAATAAAAATATCTGCAACTTTAGAGAATTTTTCAAAATCGCTTTCGTAAGCTGATGCATTTTTTTTAAAATCTTCAAAAGATCCTTCGGTACCATCAATTTTTCTATAATAATCTTCAACATCTATATGCACGTA
>Ga0233380_1001058_pt1 | contig 12963 bp, 7 predicted proteins | sample ElkDunMinimDraft_9_FD_191541 | JGI IMG/M metagenome (GOLD analysis project Ga0233380, IMG submission 191541) | Fecal eukaryotic communites from dung pellets of Tule Elk in California, USA - Elk Dung F36 | ecosystem: Host-associated > Mammals > Digestive system > Large intestine > Fecal | place... | reverse complement strand
CGAGCTCGTCTCCGAGGCCGTCGGTGCGGACATCACGCTCGGCACCGACGAGCAGACGCTGCGCAAGCTCTCCGCCGAGCACGAGGTCTCCCTGCGTGACGGGTGGGGCCCCGGTGAGATCGTCCTGGAGCTGTTCGAGAAGCTGGTCGAGCACACGCTCATCCAGCCGACGTTCGTGGCCGACTACCCCCAGTCCGTGCGCCCGTTGGCCAAGCCCCACCGCAGCAAGCCCGGTCTCGCCGAGGCGTTCGACCTGATCATCAACGGCGTCGAGCTTGCGCCCGCCTACTCCGAGCTCAACGATCCTGTGCTGCAGCGCGAGCTCCTCACCGAGCAGGCTGCGCTCGCCGCTGCCGGTGACCCGGAGGCGATGGAGGTCGACGAGGACTTCTTGCGCGCATTGGAGTTCGGCATGCCGCCGGCGGGTGGAATGGGCCTTGGCGTCGATCGTCTCGTGATGCTTCTCATGGGCGTCGGTATTCGCGAGGCAATTCTTTTCCCCGCGTCGCGCGAGGCCTGATTTCCTCGTAACCCGTGGCGGTCATTGTCGGGATTCCTTGCGAGGCGTATTGTGCCGAGCATGGCCCAAAAAATTCAGGTGATCCTGGTCGACGATATCGACGGCGGCACTGCAGAAGAGACCGTTTCGTTCGCGCTTGACGGTGTTTCGTACGAGATTGATCTCTCTGCGAAGAATTCCAAGAAGCTTCGCGACGCCTTTGCCCCGTACGTGGCCGAGGCACGCAAGTCGCGAGGAGGGCGCCGCAGGTCGGCGGCCGGTGGCTCGGCTCGTCGTCGCAGCAGCGGGGCCGGCAGTGCGTCCGAGATCCGTGCGTGGGCACGCGAGAACGGCTACGACGTGTCCGAGCGCGGACGTGTCTCAGAAGAGGTACGGGCTGCCTACGAGGCGGCGCACTAGCGAGGAGCCCCACCCTCGAGGAGCTCGACGACGACCGTGGCGAGCCGTGCGGCGGCGTCGCCGTGCTCACGATCGAGGTAGTCGGCCCTCACCCGACGGCGCTCAGCCGCATATCGCGGGTCGGTGGCCTGCCCCCAAGCCTGCTCTAGTGCGCTGAGGTCGGTCGCCCGCGGTCCGGGGGCCGTGTCGCTTTCGTCGACGGCGAACCCATGGGCCAGGGCGAACTGCGCCAGGTCAGGAACGAGGAAGACCATCGGCTTGTCCTGGAGCAGGTAGTCGAACCGCAGCGGCGAGTAGTCGAGCAAGGCGGCGTCGGAGGCGAGCGCGAGCACAGTGAGGTCGCTCCCGGTGAGGTCGTACGTCCGCTCGCCACGCAGCGGCGCTGGGTCGTCCGCCGCGTGGCCGCATGCCAGCACGACGGTCTCCGGGCCGAGCGCAGCGGCGATCCTCGCCGGATCCAGCTCGCGGGTCGCCGGATCGGTGGCGGTGAGCCATCGCCGGCGCGCGGGCGCGTGCAGGACGGCGAGCGTGCTGTCCGAGAGCCCGAGCGCTGCGCGCGTCCGCGCGCGCAGCGCCCGCGCGTGTTCGCTGAGCACGAGGTCGTTGTGCGCAGAGCCCACCTCCAGGATCCGCGCCCGCGCGCCGGCGGGCGCGAGCACCTGCGTGGTCAGCAGCGTCGTCGCGAACGACGCGGGCGAGGCCACGACGTCCCAGTCCCGGACGCGCGCGTCAACGGCGGGCAACGCCTCGGGTGCGTGGTGCGCTGCCTGGATGTCGTGGCCCCACGGGGTGACGGGGTAGCCGACCCCGACCTGAACGACCCGTTGGTCGTCGGTCGTGGCCATCCACGGCTCGGCCGGCCCGTCGAGGACGACGACCCGACTGCTCGTGAAGGCTTCGTACCACTGCCTGGTGCCCTCGACGACGACGCACGCGCCAGCTGGCACGGGCGCTGAGAGGTCGGGCACCGACCACCACCTCACGGCGGAGGTCCGGCCGCTCAGCGCGTCGTGGACCGCCCACAGGTCGGCGCTGCGACCGCCGGGCGCACGCAGGAAGATCTGGTCGATCACCGGGCGGCGCCCGAGGGTGGTCTCGCGCAGCAGCCGTTGGGCGCGGGCGCCGACCTCGTCCGGTGCGAGCGGAGGGCGCAGCCGCACCGTGAGACCACCCTTGCGCCCCACCCCGAAACGCACCTGGTGCGCGCCGGTGGTGCTGGTGGACGGGAGGAGGTCGAGAACGCGGGCGGAGAGCGGCGCGAGACGCGCGGGGCCGTCGGGGGATCGTTGCAGAAGGAAGCGATAGACGCCAGGAGGGGGCTCGACCGGTGCGGCCGCCGTCCCGCGGAGTGACATGTCGTCGTCACGGGAGGTGGCGAAAGTCAGCCGCAACATCCCCGGCGCGCCCGCCTCCGCCCTGGCCCGGAGCTCCACGCCCTGCCGGACCAGCACCCCGGTCGCCTCGCCGCCGTCGAGGTCGTCGCCGGCGACCTCGACGACCACGCGGTCGGCGTCGACGGCGAAACCGGTGACCTCGGCCGGCCGCTCCGGCGTCACCTCGTCGCCCTCCACCGTGGCGCGGTCCAGGACGAGCAGGCCATCCAGCGAACGGCTGACGAACGGGGGAGTGCCGGGCGGGCTGTGCCGTGCGAGCGTGGCGGAGCCGAATGACGCCACCCCCGTCAGCGGACCGGTGCGCCGGACGCCGTCCACGTCGAGCGTCAGCGCGAACGTCCACCTGTCGACGGTCGGCGGGAGCGTGCGGATGTCGAGGGCCGCCCGGAAGCCGCCGGGCCGGTAGTCGCAGTACGCATCAGAGCTGACCTCGTCGAGACGAGGGCTCGTGAACGTGGTGACCTCGAGCGGGACCTGCCGACCGTCCGGTGCGGTCGCGGCGAGCTCCAGCCGAGGCGTGGAGGAGGCCATGTCGACGAACCGCACGAAGGCCCATCCCTCGATCTCCAGCACGTGGCCGGACCAGCGGACGCGGTCGACGCCGCTGCGAAGGGTGAGCAGCCGGTCCCCGAGGCGAAGCTCCTGCGGGCCGAGACCGGATGCAGGGTCGTCGTGCATCGGCAGCAGGCACCGCAGGTCGCCGTCCTCACGCACCACGGGGTAGTGGCCCGACTCGCGGCCGGCCGCGAGAAGCGCCTCCGTGCGGGCGCGATCGCCGCGCGCGACGAAGAGGTTGAGCGCCTTGTCGTACGGAGCGGTGTTGTCCGCGTACTCCTCGGGATCCACCCGCGAGAGGAGCAGGCCGATGCTCTGGCGGAGCACCTCGAACACCCCGTTCTCCGCGATCGGCAGCTGCCGGGTGAAGAACCACATGTTGTGGCGCAGCAGCTGGAAGGCGCGGGGCGCGACCGCGTATGGGGCCACCTCGGCGAGTTCGGCGAACGACGCCTCCACCGCGGCCGTGTGGGCGAGGACGTTGCGCAGGGACATCGCCTGCTGCGAGATCGAGGTCCGGTCCTCGCGGACCCGCCACGTCACGCCCATCAGCGGGAGGACGTCGAAGGACCGTGCTCTCGCGTACGCACGAGAGGAGACGGGCTGGTCCTCGAAGAGTGCGCCCTCGGGGAAGTGGAGCGCGGCCTCGTCGTAGAACGCGCGGCGGTAGACCTTGCTCCAAGCGACGGCGTTCGCCTGGACCTCGGGGAAGTCGCGCAGCGTCGTCCGCCGCCGCTCGCGGTCGTGCACGGCGCGGATCCACGGCGCCGCGTCGCGGCGGGAGCCGTCCTCCCACCTGTCGTAGCCGGTGACGGCCAGGTCGGACCCGGTCTCCTCGAGCGTCGCGATCACCCGGGCGTAGAGCTCGGGGTCGGAGACCATGTCGTCGGAGTCGACGAACGTGAGGTACGCGCCGCGGGCGGCCTCCGCCCCCGTGTTGCGGGCGGCACTGAGGCCGCCGTTCGCCCGGTGGACGACGCGGATGAACGGGTCGCGCCGCGCGTGGCCCGCGACGATCGCCATGCTGGCGTCGCGGGAGCCGTCGTCGACCACGACGATCTCGGTCTTCCGGTACGTCTGACGGCGCAGGCTCGTCAGGCAGGCATCGACGTAGCGCTCGACCTGGTACACGGGGACGACGATGCTCAGCAGCCCCGGGACCCGGTGACGCCCAGTGCGCGCAACCCTGCGCGTGGCGGCCGCCACCCACCTCCCAGCATGTGACACCCGGGCGGGCGGGCTCCCCGTCACGTCGGCTCGCTCGCGGCTGGAGCCTGGCGCATATCGCGATGATAAGTGCGCTGACCGGGCCTCGCCACGGGACCGGTCCCCGCGCCGACTCCCGGTAGAATCGCCAGTCCGCCCCACCAGCCCGACGACTTCGGGAGGGACGATCGTGCGTGTGAGCACGCTCATCCGGAAGCGAGCGCTCTACCGACGCCTTCGGTCGCGGCTCCGCCGACGATCGGGACGCCGGGTGGAGCCGCTGCTGAGCGTGGTCCTGCCTGTCTACAACATCGAGCACTATCTCGAGCCGTGCATCGAGAGCATCCTCGGGCAGTCGTTCACCCGTCTGGAGCTGGTCGTGGTCGACGACGGTTCCACCGACAGATCGCCGCAGATCGCGCGGCGATTCGCCGAGCGCGACCGTCGTGTCCGGATCGTCCGCAAGGACAACGCCGGTCTCGGCGCAGCCCGCAACACCGGCCTCGCCCACGCCCGCGCGAGGTACGTGGCGTTCGCTGACTCCGACGACGTCGTCCTCCCGCACGCCTACCGCGACATGGTCAAGATGCTCGAGAAGACCGGCTCGGACTTCGTCGTCGGCGGCTTCCGCAGGGGGGACGAGGAGCGCTTCCACGTCCCGGACTGGGTCCAGCGGGTGCACGCCAGCACCCGTACCGGTCTCACGATCGAGGACCACCCGGAGATGCTCCTCGACATCACCGCCTGGAACAAGGTCTTCCGCCGGTCGTTCTGGGACGCCACGGGCTTGGAGTTCCCCGAGGGCGTCCGGTATGAGGACCAGGTCCCGATGACGGAGGCCTTCCTCCGCGCCCGGACCTTCGACGTCCTCAAGTCGCCGGTCTATCTCTGGCGCACGCGCGGTGACGGCAGCTCGATCACGCAGCAGAAGGCAACGCGCGCCGACATCCGCGACCGGCTCGCCTCGCAGACCCTTTCGTACGACCTCGTCCGTGAGCACGGGTCGGAGGCCGTGCGTCGTGCCTGGCTCGTCAAGCTCTTCGGATACGACTTCCCCGGCTACTTCCAGGCGGCACTGAGCGCCTCCGACGACTACTGGGCGCTGCTGCGCGAGCAGATGACGCGGATCCGGGCCGAGATGAGCGACGACGCACTCGCCGCGGTGACCGTCTATCCGCGCATCATGTCGGCGCTGCTCGCCGACGGCCTGCGCGAGGCGGCCGAGGATGTCTTCGTGTTCAACCAGCGGCACCCGTCGGGCTGGCCGACGGAGGAACGAGACGGCGTCCGTCACGTGGTAGCGCCGCTGGAGGCCGCAGGTGACGTCGCGCCGGTGCTGACCACGCTGACGCCCGCCGACCGGCACCCGCGTTCCCGGCTCGTCGGCGCGGTCTGGGAGGGCAGCACGCTGGTGCTGCACGGCTTCGCCTTCCTGATGTACGTCGACGACGTCGACCGCGCTCTCGCCGTACGGCTGGTCGACGACGCCAGCGGCGACGTGGTGGAGGCGCACGTGACTCCGGAGGAGGCCCCGGCCGCGGAGTTGCGGCCCGGCCGTGAGTTCGAGGATCACCGCCGGAGCGGATTCACGGCGCGAGTCGAGGGCGCGGACCTGGCCCGGCGCAGCGTCGAGCCGACGGTGATGTGGCGGGTCGAGGTCGTCCAGACCTACGGGGGCGTGGCCCGTGCGGCTGGCTTCACCACCCTCGACAACGCCGGTTCCGTCGGCGTGCGTCAGACACGGATCATCGACGGCCACGCCGTGCGTCTGCACGGCACGGTGGCACGTGGGATCGCCGTCCGGGTCGCCGCGCACTGGGCCATCGCCACCGAGGTGACGTCGATCGGCTCCGGCGCCGTACGGCTGGTCGTCGACGGTCCTGCGGACGATCCCGTCGTCGGCCTCCAGGCCGAAGGCGGCGAGTCGCGGATCAACCTCGAGCACTCCGACGGGACGACCGTCGCCGCGCGGCTGGAGGCGTGCGCAGGAGACGCAGGTCCGCTGCGCGCGCTGCACCGGTCGGGCGCGAGGTCTCCCGTGGTGCTCGGCAGCGGGGTCGAGGTGGACGGTGACCCGGCCGCCGGCTCACCTCTCTCGTTGGGGGGTGGTCGGGCCGTCCTCGTCGGGCGACCCACGGGCGCCGTCCTGGTGGACACCGTGCGGGCCGAGGAGGATGCACTCGTCGTCGAGGGAACGGCCTGGGGCGTCAGCGCGTCGACGTTGGAGATCACAGGCCCTCGCGCCAGCACGGCGAGCGAGGCCCGATTGGGCCAAGGTCGGTTCAGCGTGCGGGTTCGGCTGGTCGCGGACCCCTGGGGTACGGGCGACGCGCCTCTCCCCACCAACCGGTACGTCCTCGCGGTGCGTGACGACCCGGAGGCGCCGGTGACCCTGACGGCGGCGCTGCGGCACGCGCTCCCAGCCCCGATGGAGGTCGCCGGCTACCGGTGGCAGCTCAGTGGTCGCCAGCACGGGGTCGACCTGCGACCGATCGCGCTGGCCGACGACGAGCGCGGGGCGTTCCAGCAGGGACGGCTGCAGACGGCGTACACGTCGAGGCGATCGGCCGAGCGTCTCGACGTGGTGCTGTTCGAGTGCTTCGCCGGCCGCACCGTCGGTGACTCACCGCTGGCGATCTGCCGGGAGCTGCGCGAGCGTCGTCCCGATCTCGAGCGGGTGTGGAGCGTCGAGGACCGTTCGGCAGCCACCCCCGCAGGCACCCGTACGGTCGTCCGCTGGTCCCGTGAGTGGTACGAGCTGCTCGCCCGCGCGAAGTACCTCGTCAACAACAACAACTTCCCGGCGTTCTTCGCCAAGGCGCAGGGCCAGATCCACCTCCAGACGTGGCACGGGACACCGCTGAAGAAGATCGGCCACGACATCCACGACGCAGGGCTGATGAGCCGTTCGTACATGCGGATGATGGAGGCAGAGGCCGGTTCGTGGGACTTCCTCGTCTCGCCGAGCCCGTACTGCTCGCAGATCTTCCCGGGCGCATTCGGCTACGACGGCCCGTTGCTGGAGGTCGGCTACCCCCGTAACGACGTGCTGCTCGCGGCCGACCGCGGCGACTCGCGTGCGCGGGTGCGCAAGGGTCTGGGGCTCTCACCCGATCAGCGGGTGATCCTGTACGCGCCGACCTGGCGGGAGAACGTCCGCGACGGGGGGCACCCGGCGAAGGTCCTCTATATGGACGTCGAGGCGGTGGTCCGTCAGGTCCCGGACGCGGTTGTGCTGGTGCGCGGCCACGCCAACACCGCGGCCTCGGCGAGCGCCGCGCATGCCGGCGTCGTCGATGTCACGCTGTACCCGGACGTGGCCGACCTTTTCTTGGCAGCCGACGTCCTCGTCACCGACTACTCGTCGGTGATGTTCGACTTCGCAGTGCTCGACCGGCCGATCCACCTGCTCGCACCGGACCTGGACGACTACCGCGACCGTGTCCGCGGCTTCTACGTCGACCTGGACGAGGTCGCGCCCGGCCCGGTGCACCGCGAGACCGGCTCTCTGATCGCTGCGCTCGTCGGCGGGGACGACGTACGGTGGGCGCTGCGGCGGGCCGCGTTCCGCGACAGGTTCGCCCCGCTCGACGACGGATCTGCTGCCGCACGTGTCGTCGATGCGGTCTTCGGCAGCGCCGAGGAGGGCCGTTGACCTGGGTGCTCGGGGTCCCTAGGCTCCCGCGCATGCACTACGTCCCCTTCTTGACCGCCCTCCACGAGCGGTTGGCGCCCGAGACCTATCTCGAGATCGGCGTCGCCATCGGCAGGAGCCTCCAGCTCTCCCGGTGCAGGTCGGTGGGGGTCGATCCGCTCTTCCACATCCAGTACCCGCTCGACGGAGACTTCGCGCTCGTACGCTCGACGAGCGACGAGTTCTTCTCTCGTCCGGACCCCTTGGCGCTCACGTCCGGACGCCCGTTCGACCTCGCGTTCATCGACGGTCTGCACATCCTCGAGTTCGCGCTGCGCGACTTCATCAACGCCGAGCGCCACAGCAGCCCGCACGGGCTGATCGTCTTCGACGACGTCCTCCCACGGACCATCGACGAGGCGGCACGTGACCGGCACACCGGACCGTGGACGGGCGACGTCTATCCCATGCTCGAGATCCTCGCGCGTTACCGCCCGGACCTCGTCGTGGTCCCGGTCGACACCCAGCCGACCGGCCTGCTGCTCGTCTTCGGGCTCGACCCGCAGAGCACGGCGCTCAGCGACAGCTTTGTCGAGATCCTTGCCGAGTTCCGCAGGCCCGACCCTCAGCCTGTGCCCGAGGACGTGCTGGACCGCCTCACCGTGGTCCCCGCCCAGCGGGTGCTCGAGGCGCAGATCCCCGAGCTGCTCGCGGATCTGAGGGGAGCCACCCCTGATGAGGTTCGCACGAGGCTCGTCGACGTGATGGAGTCCCGTCTCGGGCGCGCCTTCGTCCCCGGCTCGAGCTCGCGCGCGGCCTGACGCACGGGGCGGTCAGCGACGGGTCAACCGCTGGTAGGCCGCGCGCAGGCCGGGGACGTCCGCCAGCGCCCGGACCACCGGATCCGGGGTGCGACGGCGTACGCGCCGGACGAGGCCGGTGGCGGGAGGGCGCTCGTCCTTGGCCGGGCCGGGTGCACGTGGCGTCTTCTTCTTCTTCGGCTTCGCAGGTGGGGTCGGTGCGAGCGACATGCTGCCCAGCCCGTCGATGACGAGGTCGTAGCCCAGCGGTGTGGGAGTCGGCCCGAACGTGGTCGAGAGCGCGTAACGCCCTGGCATGCCGCTCAGGAAGGCGGTGAGGACTGTCCGTCCGTCGGACTCCACGATCTCTGCCGGCACCGAGATCGGGTCGATGACCAGCTCGCCCCGCGCCGACGGCGCGACGGCGTGGATCCCGGTCAGGGGGAGCGACATGCGGGTTCCGACCGAGCTCTCGTCGAAGGCGACGCCGGCCGCGTCGGCTCGGAGAACCGGTCCACGGGCCTCGCCGACGATCACGGCGAGGCCCCTCGGGTGGTCGACGAGCGCGACGACGACGTCGCCGAGCACGGCCGAGGTCGCCTCGGCGGTGCGTACCGGGAGAGAGACGAGCTGGCGGGGACCGACCAGCTCCACGCGCAGGTGCCAGGGGCCCGACTCCGACGACAGCGGGCTGTCCACCGACGCGGGGGCGAACCTGCCGGTGAGCGAGACGCGGACGGTGCCTTCGTCCTCGGCGAGCGTCGCCGCCGACTCCAGCCGGACCTGCCGGCCGGTACCTGCGTGCCGGGCGATGAGGCGGATCTGAGGGGGCAAGGGCTCCGTGTCCTCGAGCGGTACCGCGCCTTCGGCCACGAGGGTGAGCGTGTCGCCGCCCCAGCCGACGGATGTGGCCATGACAGTCGCCTCGTTGCGCCACGGATGGGTGGCTCGCAGCGCGGGATCGGCGAGCGCGACGACGCCCGGCGAGGCTGCGGCGGCCTTGACTGCGAGGTCGGGGTCGAAGGGCGACAGTCCTGCCCTGCGGAGGAAGTCGGCCCGGAAAGCGGCCGCGGGAGCGCTCCGTAGCAGGTCGACCTCGCTCTCCTCCGGCCCGCCGCCCGGCTCGTCGACCCGGGACAGAGCCACCGCGTCAGCGTCGGCCGCCGCCGAGCCCACACGCGCGAGGGCGTCGGGGAGCGGGACGTCGGTGTCAGCGAGGGGGAGGACAACGTCGCACGTGAGATCGAGCGCCGCTGCCTGATCCTCGGACAGCACCTGCACGTGGGGGCGACGGTCGGCGAGCCGACGCAGCCGCTCCTGGGTGCGGTCGTCGAGGCCGCTGTCGAGGAAGAGCACATCGAAAGAGGACACGGGGAGGGACTGGCCGTCCAAGGCCGCCACGAGGTCCCCCACGGCGGGGCTTGCGGACGCCAAGCGAACCACGATGCACAGACGAGCGTCCACCGGTACTCCTCGGGTCGGGTTGCGCGCCACCCTACTCGTCGCCGACCGTCACGACGAGCCTTCCGCGACGGTGGCCAGCACCGTCTCCAGACCCGCCCGGTTGCGTGCGAAGTCGAACTCCCAGCCCGAGTAGTACGCCTCTTCTGACCACCCGCCCTCCGGGTGGCTGACGTCCGGCGAGCTCCAGAAGTAGTGCACGTCGCCGCCGAGGAGTGCGGTGTAGAGGTGCTCGTTGCGTGCGGTGTACGCCTCGTGGTTCAGCAGGATCAGCGTCCGCAGCTTCGTCGAGAACAAGATGTTGAAGACGGCCGATCCGCCGAAGCCCGCGACCACCTCGGCATCGGCGAAGATGGCCGCCTGCTCGCCGAGGTCGAACAGCTCCGGGTAGAGCACGTCGAACCCGTGGTCGGCGAAGAACGCCTCGACCTCACGGGTGTTGCGGCACGAGCGGTTCCCGGTGTCATCGCGGCGTGAGACGAAGATCTTGCGTGACGGTGGTGTGGAGAGCGGGCGGCGGAGGTTCTCGCGCAACCTGCTCCAGGTGCCCGCGAGGTCGGGATGGACGTAGTAGGGGAACTGGTTGTGCCACATCGGGGTCGCAGCGACGACGTCTTCGAGCCAGACCGGCTCGTCGACCCAGACGACGTCCTCGCGTGAGATGCCCAGGGCCTCGAAGACACGCAGCTCCAGCTCGGGACGCCGCTCGTTGGCAAAGCGGATCCGGAAGAGGGCCTTGAGGTCAGGGATCGCTTCCTTCGCCGCTGGCCATCCCCAGGCACGGCTGATCACCTCGGTCATCAGGTGCCCGTAGTGGCCGGAGTTCTCCGAGTCCAGGTGGTAGTAGGTGCCGGTGAGCTCCTTGGTCGGTCGCAGGTTCGCGGGGACGCGGGCGAAGTCGCCGTTCGCGTCGACGAGGCGCGGGTTGCTCAGGTTCGCGCGGTGGTGCCGGAAGGAGTCGGGGAGTGCCGAGAACCGGTGGTGCAGGAGGGCGTTGGAGGCCATGGCGATCCTGCCTGTGTAGCGGCGCAGATGGAGCACCGGATACTCCATGGCCTCCGGAAGCCCGGTGATCTGCACCGACGCCTCGTGCGAGACGACGTTCGCCCGGACGTCGAGGGTGCCTGCCGGCATCGACCGAAGGACCTCCAGGCCGAGCGCGGGCTCGCGGGAGGGAAGGATCCGCCCGGCGTCGGCCTCACGGACCTTGAGGACGTGCTTGTTGCGCTTGACGGCCGCCACGTGGTCGGCCCCGACGGTGACGGTCGACGTCGCGAGGGCGAGCTCACGGTCGGATGCCGAGCGTCCGGACTGCGCCTTGGCCGGCGCTCCGACCCACGGCGCGACCGCGAGGAACGACCCCGGCACTGTGCCGTCGCTGACTGCACCGCGGCGCAGGAGGTAGAGCCCGTTCGGCCGCAGGTGGAAGAAGAGCTTGCGCCACGTCGCGTCGTGGTCCGCGGCGCTCGCGTGCGCGAGGTCGATCATGACGTCGACCGGTCCGACGAACCGCAGCTGCCAGTTCACCTCGAGAATGTTCGCTGCGGCGCGGTGCTGCACGTCGCGCTCGTCGAGCTCCCACTCCGGCGCGACCTCCGGCGAGATCACGATGACGGTGTCGGCGGGGCGGTGGGTGAGGTACGGGAGGATCTCGGTGCCCGTACGCGCGTCGGCCAGGACGACGACCACTCGGCGCGCGCGCTCGGGCAGCAGGCCCGCGTAGCGTGCGGGCAGGCCGGTCTCCTGTGCGTCGTCGAGGCCCAGGGTGGCGCGCTGCTCGTGATCCGCGCGACGACGTGTCCTGCGCATGACACCTCACTTCTCGTCCGGGAGCTGGCCACCGGATGGATCTGAGTCTAGGACTGCCGGCCCCTCGCGCCCGGACCTCTGACTCCCGGCTCCACGCCCTTCGCGTTCGCTGTCGGCGAACATCGCCCTCCCTAGTGTTCGCCCTGCGTGAACACTGGAAGGCTGGAGCGCCTAGATCCCTTGTAATCAGGCGTAACCGCCCCCGTCGGGCGGTCCACTGCCGTTGTTCGCTCCCACTAGCATGGAGTGGACAGAGACCCGACTTGCACAAGGTCTCGGATCAAGGGGAGTTGCATGTTCGAGAGGTTTACCGACCGCGCCCGTCGTGTTGTCGTGCTCGCCCAGGAAGAGGCGCGCATGCTCAGCCACAACTACATCGGCACCGAGCACATCCTTCTTGGTCTCATCCACGAGGGTGAGGGAGTCGCCGCCAAGGCGCTCGAGAACCTCGGCATCTCGCTCGAGGCCGTGCGCGAGCAGGTCGAGGAGATCATCGGCCAGGGCCAGCAGGCCCCGAGCGGACACATCCCCTTCACCCCTCGCGCCAAGAAGGTCCTCGAGCTGAGCCTCCGCGAGGCCCTCCAGCTCGGACACAGCTACATCGGCACCGAGCACATCCTTCTCGGCCTCATCCGTGAGGGCGAAGGCGTCGCCGCCCAGGTCCTCGTGAAGCTGGGTGCCGACCTCAACCGCGTGCGCCAGCAGGTCATCCAGCTGCTGTCGGGCTACCAGGGCAAGGAGACCGCCTCGTCCGGAGCGCCGGCCGGCGAGTCCGCGCCGAGCAGCTCGCTGGTGCTCGACCAGTTCGGTCGCAATCTCACGCAGGCTGCCCGCGAGGGCAAGCTCGACCCGGTGATCGGGCGTGAGAAGGAGATCGAGCGCGTGATGCAGGTGCTCTCGCGCCGCACCAAGAACAACCCGGTCCTCATCGGCGAGCCCGGCGTCGGCAAGACGACGGTCGTCGAGGGTCTTGCGCAGGACATCGTCCGTGGCGACGTCCCCGAGACGCTGCGCGACAAGCAGATCTACACGCTCGACCTCGGTGCGCTGGTCGCCGGCTCGCGCTACCGCGGCGACTTCGAGGAGCGCCTCAAGAAGGTGCTCAAGGAGATCCGCACCCGCGGTGACATCGTGCTGTTCATCGACGAGATCCACACGCTCGTCGGTGCCGGCGCGGCCGAGGGC
>Ga0233380_1001057_pt1 | contig 12970 bp, 13 predicted proteins | sample ElkDunMinimDraft_9_FD_191541 | JGI IMG/M metagenome (GOLD analysis project Ga0233380, IMG submission 191541) | Fecal eukaryotic communites from dung pellets of Tule Elk in California, USA - Elk Dung F36 | ecosystem: Host-associated > Mammals > Digestive system > Large intestine > Fecal | place... | reverse complement strand
TATGGAATTATTGGCAACGATGACCGCTCCAATTGGAATTTCGTTTTTTAAAAGCGCTTCTTTTGCCTCGTTTAAAGCAATCCGCATAAAGTATTCGTCGTTCAGCAACATCTCAAATAGTAAATTATTCGTTCAAAAATAAGATATTATTGTAAATTTGTTCTGTAATTTAAAAGTTAATGACTCCAATTTTACCAACAATTCAATTTCCTTTCGATTTAAAATCGAAAACCATACCTCAGCTGCTACAGTTAGCAGACGAGATTCGTAGGTTTATTATCGATGTTGTTTCGGTAAACGGTGGTCATTTAGGTGCAAGTTTGGGTGTTGTAGAATTAACTATTGCCTTACATTATGTGTTTGATACACCTATTGATAAATTGGTTTGGGATGTGGGACATCAGGCGTACGTACACAAAATTTTGACTGGACGTAAAGGTGTTTTTGAAACCAATCGTCAACAAAATGGTTTAAGCGGATTTCCAAAAATCAGCGAAAGCGAATACGATGCATTTGGCGTAGGACATTCATCTACATCTATATCAGCGGCTTTGGGAATGGCGATTGCTAGCAAATTGAAAGGCGAGAACAATATACAGCATATTGCGGTTATTGGTGATGCGTCTATTGCTTCGGGAATGGCGTTTGAAGCCTTGAACCATGCAGGTGTTACAAATGCCAATTTAATTGTTGTTTTAAACGATAATGCTATTGGGATCGATCCAAGTGTAGGTGCGCTGAAAAGCTATTTAATGCAGGTAAAACAAGGCGAAAATCCAAAGAGCAACAACATGGTTAAATCTTTGAATTTTAAATATGTGGGACCAATTGATGGGCACGATTTAAAAGCATTGATTCATGAGCTGCAACGATTAAAAACAAAAAATGGTCCGCAGTTTTTACATATCACCACCACCAAAGGGAAAGGTTTAAAACAAGCCGAAGAAAATCAGGTACTGTATCATGCACCGGGAAAATTTGATAAAATTACAGGCGATCTGCTTGAAAATAATATACAGAAGTTTACAAAATATCAGGATGTTTTCGGACTGACTTTATTGGAATTAGCACAGCAAAATTCAAAAATATTCGCGATTACACCGGCAATGCCAACAGGAAGTTCATTAAAATACATGATGGATGCTTTTCCCGAACGCGCTATTGATGTAGGTATTGCCGAACAACACGCAGTTACTTTGGCAGCTGGTATTTCATTAAGTGGTTTTACTGTTTTCTGTGCCATTTATTCTACTTTTTTACAACGCGCTTACGATCAGTTGATTCACGATGTGGCGTTGCAAAATATTCCGGTGATTTTCTGTATAGATCGTGCAGGTTTGGTGGGCGAAGACGGCGCAACGCATCAAGGTGTGTTTGATATGGCGTTTTTACAACCTATACCACATCTTAAAATTTTGGCTCCAAAAGATGCTATAGAACTGCGTCAAATATTGTTTACGTTACAAGAAAGTAATAATCAACCTGTTGCTTTGCGTTACCCACGCGGATATTCAGCTGTTGAAAATTGGAAAGTTCCTTTTGAAAAGATCGATCTATCTAAAATTCAAACCATCAAAAAAGGTAAAAAAGCAGCCGTTTTTTCAACAGGAACCATTTTGCAAAATGTTTTAGAAGCTTTAAGTTTTGATACGGATCATTTTGCAGTTTATCATTTCTTACAGATAAAACCATTAAACGAAAAAGAAATTGTTGGGCTTGTTAAAGGTTTTGATACCATTGTTACAATAGAAGAAGGTGTGATAAAAGGCGGTTTTGGCAGTGTAATCAATCAGATTATTTTGGCAAACAATATAAATATTAAGGTAATAAATTTAGGTGTGCCCGATGATTTTATAGAACACGCTACAGTAAATGAACAGTTTACACAGTGTGGTTTAGATGTAGAATCTATGCAAAATTTATTTAAAAAAATACAGAATGTTCAAATTTAATATAGTTGTTTTTTTTATGTTGTTAGGTACAGGTGTTTTTGCGCAACCTGTAGATACGCTACAAATTAAAAAAACTAAACAAACAATTGATACTTTTTACCGTACCCAATTTTCAGTTTTTGATACTTTGGTTAAAAAGAACGATACGCTTTTTTTACGTCCTATAACAGTAGAGCAAAAAATGGTTTTGCAAGATTCGGTATTAATGAATCTTAAATCAGAAAATGTTCAACAGGTGGTTGTATCTACCTTTGAAGTTACAAAGCGTAATAAAAATACCGATTTGGCTTATTTTTTAGTCTCAAAGCCAACTGGTTTTGTTTATGACAGATTGCCGCGAGCAAATTCACAAATTCTGTATGATGCTTTATCACCCATACGATCTGAAATGAGTTTTTGGAAAAAAACAAATAGTTTAGGGTTGGATATCAACCAAGGAACGTTTTCTAACTGGAATGCCGGAGGTTTTAGTTCGGTTTCAGGTATCGTTAAAGGAGATTTTACTCGTAAATATGAAAAAGGACGAACAGTTTGGTTAAACGAATTAAAAGTGCGATACGGTTTAAATAAACAAGAAAATTTGGAGTTACGAAAAACCGACGACGTTTTAAACATCAATACATCTTTTGGTTATAAAACTTCGGTAAAATCAAATTGGTATTATTCTGCAAAAATGACCTTAAACACTCAAATGGCGAACGGATACGCGTATCCTAACGTAGAAGATCCAATTTCGCGTGCCTTTGCACCAGCTTATCTTTTTGCGGGTATCGGTTCAGAATTTTTTAAAAACAACTTTAAAGCCTATATTTCGCCACTTACCTTAAAATCTACATTGGTGTTAGATGAAACGCTTGCCAATAAAGGTGAATTTGGTTTGGCAGGAGGCGTGTTTGCCGAAGATGGAACACTTTTGCAAGCCGGAAAAAAATCAAGAAGCGAACTAGGTTTTTTGTTTACCAGCGAATGGAATAAATCTATCATGAAAAACGTTAATCTTAAAAACAATCTTACTTTATACACCGATTATTTGAATAATTTTGGAAATGTAGATGTGGATTGGCAGCTTCAAATTGAAATGAAAGTAAACAGTCTGATTAAAGCAACTTTGGGCGGACATTTAATTTATGATGATGATATAAAAAACAAACGCGATGTAAACGGCACACAAATTACCGAAGGTCCGCGCGTGCAGTTTAAACAGTTGTTAAGTGTTGGGTTGGTTTATAATTTTTAGTATTGATCCATCGTCACTTCAAGTAGCGTAATGTAATGAAGTGTATAGAGAAGTTTTGTTCTCGACAAGCTTGAACTTACGATCGTAAATATATTTTTTTAGGATTGAATGTTACTATTTTAATAATTTGTACATGATGAAAGTTTTTTTTAGCATATTGATATTTTTGGTTTCTTTAAAAACATTTTCGCAGGCTGTAGATAGTTTGCCGGCTTTAGACAGAACCATAAAAGTAACTGATCCCTTTTACCGTGAAGACCAATTTTATGTGGGCGTTACGCATACTTTAATGTTGAAACAACCTCAAAACTTCTCTACAAACTCTATTTCTATTGGAACGAATTTTGGTTTTCTGCGCGATTTTCCCATTAACAAACAACGAACAGTTGCCATTGCTCCAGGATTTGGTTTTGCATTTTATAATTTGCGACATAATTTGGCATTGATTGATAATGATCCCATTACTTTTGAAATTGATAATAACAGCAAAAAAAATGTACAGAAATTGTCGTATATAGAGATTCCCATTGAATTTCGTTGGCGTAATTCAAAAGTACATTCGCATAAATTTTGGCGTGTTTATACCGCAATTAAATACAGTTATCTGTTAAATTCAACTTCAGAATACGAAGGCGTTTTAGGAAATCACAGCTTTAAAAACAGCGATTTGTTGTCAAGATCTAATTTAGGAGTTTATATTTCGGCAGGTTTCAACACTTGGAATTTATATGGTTATTACGGTTTTAAACCGTTGTACAACAAAAACGTAATTGATAACGCAAGCCATATAAACATGTTGAATGTAGGGTTGATGTTTTACATTTTATAAAACAAAATAAACGACGGCACAAAACCAATTAACGCGCCAACAATAATTTCTACATTGGTATGTGCTCTTAAATACAAGCGAGATGTTGCTACCAAACCAATAATAATTAGTAACGCTGGTAAAATATAAAATGGGTTTAAATAATACGTGGTAGTTTGGTTTACAAACAGCGGAATAGCGCTGCAAACGCTTGCTACATGCACGCTGTATTTACGTTTCAACAATATGCCGAAGAATAAAATAGAGTACGAAATACAGTAGCCTATAAAAAATATCTTTAAAGAGGAATTGGATGCGTTTTCCCAGATTTTAAAAATCAAAATGTTTATTATTACGATATTCAAAAACATAGGTGCACTACGTTCGCGCAGATTTTTTATCATTACTGATGATTTTAACAATTTCAATGATTTCAAGAAAAAGTAAATACAAACAGGTAACAAAAAAGTCATTAAAAAAGCTTGGCCAGTTGCTAAATATCGTTCTAAAGGGATAAAAAAATCGGCATTTAATAAGTAAAAACATCCTGTGATTATTGTTGGAATAAAAACAGGATGGAATAAGTAGGATATTATTTTAGCAACATACTTCATTAAATCTTTTTGCGCATTCGTGCTACCGGAATGTCTAACTGTTCGCGGTATTTTGCAACCGTTCTACGAGCAATAGGGTAGCCTTTTTCCTTAAGCATTTCTGCTAATTTATCATCTGGCAACGGTTTTTGCTTGTCTTCGTCGGCAATGATATTTTGTAGAATTTTCTTGATTTCTATTGTAGAAACTTCTTCACCTTGATCATTCGTCATTGCTTCAGAGAAAAATTCCTTAATCAACTTGGTTCCGTAAGGTGTATCAACATATTTACTGTTGGCAACACGTGAAATAGTAGAAATATCTAAACCAACCATATCAGCAATATCTTTTAAAATCATCGGACGGATTTTCGTTTCTTCTCCTTCCAAAAAATATTCTTTTTGATATTCGATAATGGCACTCATGGTAACAAAAAGCGTTTCCTGACGTTGTTTAATGGCATCAATAAACCATTTGGCACCGTCTAATTTTTGTTTTATGAACTGTACCGCATCTTTTTGAGCCGACGATTTTTCTTTTGCTTCCTTGTACGTTTGCATCATTTCCTGATAATCTTTAGAAACGTGCAGTTCCGGGGCGTTACGGCTGTTTAAATGCAGTTCAATTTCGCCATCATCAACCTTTACGGTAAAATCGGGGATAATGTGTTCTATAGCACGGGAATTTCCTGCAAAGCTTCCGCCTGGTTTAGGGTTTAATTTTTCAATTTCATCAATCGCTTTGCGAAGTTGCGACTGTGAAACATTGTATTTTTGTAATAACTTATCGTAATGTTTTTTGGTAAACGCCTCGAACTGATTTTCAATAACGTCTTTCGCCAGATCAATCGATTCGTTTGGTGTTTTATTGTTTAACTGCAACAACAGACATTCCTGCAAATCGCGCGCGCCCACACCGCTTGGTTCCAATTCGTGGATAATATTCTCCAAGATACTTTTAACCTGCTCTTCGCTTGCGTAAATACCTTGCGTAAATGCCATATCATCTACAATATCCTGAATATCGCGGCGAATGTAGCCCATATCGTCCATGCTGCCGATTAAAAATTCGGCAATAGTACGTTCTTCATCAGTTAAAATAAAGGTATTAAGCTGTTCAATTAAGTTTTGATGGAAACTAACCTGTGCTTCAATCGGCATAAAGGTTTCCTCATCATCATCGCTGTAATTGTTGCTTTTAAGCTTGTAATCGGGTATTTCGTCGTCACTTAAATAATCATCAATATTGATGTCATCTGTGTCGATATGCTCATTGTCGTAATCATCAAATTCGTCCGAATTATCTTGAAACTCATCGGCATCGGTCACTTCATCTTTCCCAGATTCCAACGCCGGATTTTCAACCAATTCTTCTTTTAATCGTTGTTCAAATGCAAGCGTAGGCAGTTGAATCAATTTCATTAATTGAATTTGCTGAGGCGATAATTTCTGCGATAATTTAAACTGTAAATTCTGTTTTAACATTTTATAATGCTCCTATAACTTTTAGTAATAAAAAAAGTTTGACACAAACTAATTTAGTCAAAAATAACAAATAATTAGCGTTGTGTCAAACTTAATATGCTATAAATCTATGAAAGATTCTTTTTTAAAATTCTGCGTTTTGCGGTGTTCTTGGGAACGGAATTACGTCGCGAATGTTGGTCATGCCGGTTACGAACAATACCAAACGTTCAAAACCTAAACCAAAGCCCGAGTGAACTGCCGATCCAAATTTGCGGGTATCCAAGTACCACCATAATTCTTCTTCGGGAATATTTAATGCCTGCATTTTTTCTACCAGCACATCGTAGCGTTCTTCACGTTGCGATCCGCCTACGATTTCACCAATTCCAGGGAATAAAATATCCATTGCACGAACCGTTTTTCCATCGTCGTTCAAACGCATGTAGAACGATTTGATGTCTGCAGGATAATCAAACAAAATTACCGGACATTTAAAGTGTTTTTCAACCAAGAAACGTTCGTGCTCACTTTGTAAATCGGCACCCCATTCTTCAATTAAATACTGGAATTTTTTGTTTTTGTTTGGTTTCGATCCTTTTAAAATATCGATTGCTTCGGTGTAAGAAACGCGTTTGAAATTGTTTTCCATAACAAATTTCAGTTTTTCCATCAATGTCATTTCCGAACGATCTGCCTGTGGTTTCGATTTTTCTTCATCGATCAATCTGGCTTCCAACTGCAATAAATCGTCTTCGCATTTTTCAACCGTATATTTAATTACGAATTTGATGAAATCTTCCGCCAAATCCATATTATCGTCTAAATTATTAAAGGCAACTTCAGGTTCAATCATCCAAAACTCGGCTAAATGGCGGGATGTGTTTGAATTTTCTGCACGGAAAGTAGGCCCAAACGTATAGATTGATCCCAATGCCATTGCATACGCTTCACCTTCTAACTGACCAGAAACGGTTAAGTTGGTGTGCTTGCCAAAGAAATCTTCTTTGTAATTAATGCTTCCGTCTTCGTTTTTCGGAGCAGAACCATCTAAAGGCAAAGATGTAACCTGAAACATTTCACCAGCACCTTCTGCATCAGATCCCGTGATGATCGGCGTGTTTACATAGAAAAATCCGTTGTCTTGAAAGTATTTGTGCACTGCGTAAGAAAGCGTACTGCGCACACGCATAATAGCACCAAACATATTGGTACGAATGCGTAAATGAGCATTTTCGCGTAAAAATTCTAACGAGTGTTTTTTTGGCTGTATCGGATATTTTTCAGCATCAGAATCGCCTAAAATTTCCAACGTATTTGCCTGAATTTCGTATTTCTGACCTTTACCCTGACTTTCAACCAACGTACCTTTAACGCTAATTGCCGCGCCGGTTGTAATACGTTTAATGGTTTCTTCAGGAAAAGCGTCTAATTCTAAAACGCATTGTATGTTATGAATGGTAGATCCGTCATTTAACGCAATGAACTGGTTGTTTCTAAAAGTACGAACCCAGCCTTTAGCCACTACTTCTTGTAAAAGATTGGAACCTGCTAAAAGATCTTTAATCTTAGTATGTTTCATTATATTTTGCTATAATTTAGATGTCAATAAATACAGTCTGTAAAATTACAACTTTTTTAATTGTTTTAACGGATTAATTTTATTGAAAACAATGCGTTGAATTTTAATATCTTTGAAATAATCACAAATATCAATTTGTTAAACCATCTTTTTATGAGGTTTCTTTGTATTGTATTTATATTGATTTTTGTTTCGTGCAAAGAAGAAAAGGTTCGTTTGCATGAAGATTTTGTTTTCAGTTATGATACTGGTATAAATTTCAAAAACTTTAAATTTTCTAATGATACTGTTTTCATGGCCAGAAATTACCCAGAACATCCTCATATCTTTTATTATGTTTTAAATGAAAATGACAAAAAAAGAATAAATGATTTTCTTAATACATTAAAAGATCAGGATTTTAAAAAAGAATATATTCAACAAGGTATAATAGATGCAGGTGCTTATCAGTTTCAATTTCTAAATCAAAATCAGTTAGTTTTTGTTTATGGATTTAATGGGGAAGATGAAATAGAAGAATTAAAAAGTTTGAACAAGTTTAGTAGTTTCTTAGTTGAATTAGAAATTTCAAAAATGATAAAATATAACGACACTACTCACTATGGAATGGAAAAAGTTTATTGGAATAGAGATGTAGATTTCGGGAATATAGAAAGATTTATAATTCCAGATATTCCTTATGACACAATACATTATATTAAATAGAAATTTTATGAGGTTTCTTTTTATTGCATTTATATTGATTTTTGCTTCGTGTACAAAAGACAAAGTTCGTTTACATGAAGATTTTGTTTTTGGGTATGCAGGAATGCAAAATTTGAAAGTATATAAATTTACAAGCGATACCGTTTTTGTTTCCAAAAATTATCCATCAAGAGTAAAAGCGTATTTTTATTTGATTGATGATTATGAGAAAAATAAAATCAATGAATATTTAGATAGTATTAAGGGGAATAATTTTAAAAAGGAATATATAAATGATGATGTGGTAGATGGATTATATTATCAATTTGAATTTCTAAAAAGTAAAAAACGAGTGTATGTTCAGAATTTCGAATCAGAAGAAACAAAGAAACTTACAGAGTTTGCAAATTATTTGATCAACCTAAGTGCTAGAAAAAAGGAAATAGAACATTCTAATTTAAAAATTGATTTTGGAAATGTTGATGTTTTCTATCCACCCGAACCAAATCCTTTTGAATAAACTAATTAAACAATAAAAGCAAAATAAAAATGAGCATTAAAAAAGCATTATTAATTGAATTAGAACGCGAAAAAGCAAATACAAAACGCATTATTAGTCGTTTGAACAACGAGAGTTTTGGTTACAAACCACACGAAAAGTCAATGACTTTGGGTGAATTGACAAATCATATTGTTGAACTGCATAACTGGGTTGATTTTGTTTTAAGTAAAGAAACGTTTGATTTTCATGTTGATTATACGCCTACAAAATTAACTTCGATTGATGATTTGTTGAGTAAATTAGAAAGTGATTTCGAAAAAAATAAAGCAATTATTGAACAAATGGACGAAACAGTTGTTTTTGAAGATTGGACACTAAAAGCTGGTGAACATGTAATTGCTGCTATGCCAAAAACCGGTGCATTGCGTTTTATTGTAACCAACCATTTAATTCACCACCGCGGACAATTAACGGTTTATATGCGTTTGCTGGACATTCCTGTTCCGGGAATTTACGGTCCGTCTGCAGATGATAAAGCGTAAAAATTTTACCATATAGAATTATAGAAAATTTACTTTTTCGTCGCTTCGAGTAGCGTAACGAAGTGAAGTGTATCGAGATGTTCTCGACAAGCTCGAACTGGCGGAAACCTTTTATCTTTTTGGTTAATATAAAATTTAGCAATGATTTATAATGGAAATAGCCGATTTAGTCGGCTATTTTTGTTTGTCACATCGAGCGAAGTCGAGATGTTATTTTTATTAAATTTTATTCATTAAACAGAATCAATAAAACGCAATAATTCAGCAGTATGTAAATTACTCAACGTGTGATTCCATTCGCCTACAATAATTTTGTTCGATTTACGCAAACGTTCGTAGGTATAGTTGTAATCTAAAACTTCGTCGTTCTTTCCTAATAGAATCAATCCGTTTGATAGATCTGCTGACGGATTTTTTAATTGATTTGCCAGCAACATCGGAAAAAGATAATTATCAATTTTTCGTTGTTCCACATTTAATAACGGATTTATCAGTACAAACGATATTTCTTTATCTGAAAATTGCTCTAAAAGTTGATACGTAAAATTTCCACCAGTTGATGATCCGATCAAACAAACCGGTTCGTTCCAATTAATTTGGTTATTAAGTTGCGAAGTTAGTTGCTGTAAAATATCCGGCTGATGTTCGTTCCATTCCAACGCAATTGCTTTTGCATTGTTTGCTGTTGCGTGTGCCAGAATTTTTTTAAACTTGGTGCTATTTGCGCCTGTGGTGCCAAAACCGTGAATGTAAACGTACTGCATTATTTTTGCGTGAATAATTTTATGGTGTAATCAATTAAATCGCTGTTTCCTGTTAAACCGTGTCCGGGAATAACAATTTCGGCATCGGTAATCGTACTTTTTAATTTGGTTACTGTTTCTGCCCACGCTGATTCATTGGCATCTGTCAAATTTCCTTTTCCAGCGTTTAATTCCTTAATCAAACATCCGCCGAACAAGACTTTTTCATTCGGATAATACGCTACAATGTTGTCTTTGGTATGACCTTCGCCAAAAAAGTATAGCTCTGCAAATAGGTTTCCTACGGCTATTTTTTCTTGAGTATCAAAAGATTTTAAAGGAATAGGAAGTTTCTTTTCTTTTGCAATTTCGATTGTTTTGCTGTTTGCTATCGATGGAATATGGTGTTTGTGAAACGCATTTAATCCGCCCAAACAATCGTCATGAAAATGAGTAGGAACAACCGCATTTATTTTACTTTTTAGGCTGTTTTGAATCCATTGGATCAATTCTTCAGAAATTTCATCGTTCACAGGTGTATCAAAAATTACCGTTTCGTTATTGTTGTGAACAATCATTCCGTTGCAAGGTACATTGCCAAAACTTTCGGTTTGTAAAAATGATGTATGTTGATATACGTTAGACGAAACCTGCGTTATAACTAATGTTTCGGAGTGATAAACGGTTTTGTTTTCTGATTTTTTCTTCTGTGCAGAACAACTTAAAGTTACTATCGAAATAAAAGAAAGCAGAAATAGTTGAATGATTTTCATGGAATGCAGATTTCATTCAAAAGTACAAAAACAAAAAATCCGTTTCAATTAAAAAACAGATTTTAATGGTTTATATTTTCGTAATCTTATTGTTTACGCCTGCAACTGCGGTGATAACTTTACCATCGGCAGTTGATGTTTTCTTGTAATTCACTTTGTTTCCGGTTCCTTCAATGCTAATCGATTTTACATCGTCAACCGTAACAACATTATCTACACCTTCAATTTTCACGGCATTACAAGATCCTGTAATGGTAATTTTGTTGTTGGTGCCTTCAATTCGGATTGTTTCATTACCTGTGGCTTCTACTTTTTGAGAAATACCTACTCCTTCAATTACAATTTCTGTAGGCTGTGCTTGGGTAATAGTATTGTTTTTTTTGTTTGATATAAGTTCTGATGCTGTTGCAACCGTGATAATTCCTAAACATAAAACAGATAATGCTATCATTCGCTTTTTCATAGTTTTTCTTTTTCTAATAAATATACAATTATAATACCAATTTTTTTACTTGTTGGTTTAAAATTTAACTCAATTATAATTAACATTTGCCAAGCTGAACTCGTTTAACTTCGTTCTGTTCGCAAACTCGGGTTAGCTTCTCATTATTTTACTTTAAGTATGCGATCCTGAAACAAGTTCAGGATGACTGCGGCGAAGACTAAAAACTAATAATACAGATGAAATCCTAAATTGGTACAAAGAGTGTAATGTTTCTGGAATAACGTTTCAACAACATCGGTAACATCATCAATATCTGCAAACAGACTAAAAAAATGATAATCTAGCAGCATTCTGCTTGTAAAGCTTTGATCCTGATATCCCGAAATGGCTCTAGCACCTGTAATATCTAGAAAATATTGAGCCGTTTCACTATCGATATTCAATGTTTTAGAATTGGCAAAATGCAGTATTTTGCCTTTTAATTTTCCTTCAAAAAGTTCGGCAATTTCTTCTAAAGTGTACAGATAATCGTTAACAATAATCTCATTTTCTGATCCGCCACAAATAAAATACAATAAATCGTAATCTTTAAAATTCCGATCCTCATAAAGCAGCGTGTTTAAACTTTCTTCAAAATCTTCAATAGAATCAACGGCTTTGTACACATTCAAGATACTGTGTTGTCTTACCAATTGTTCTAAAAGAGGAAAAATTTTACTTTCTGCAGATTCATCGACACTTTTAACGCATTCCAAACAAAATAATTTCAGTTGCTCGTTAGATAAATACATCGGTTTTTTTTTATAAAGATACGTTTCCTTTAATAAATGAAACCGCCCAAATCATCAGTTTTGATATTTTTTGTAATATTTAATATACTATTTAAATTTTTTTAACGTTTTAACAATTAGGTTTGCAATAACCAATTTGTGTTTATGAAACAACTGTTGCTTTTCTTTTTACTTACGATACCTGCCGTTGCGCAAAAATCTTTTTTAGTAAAAGATAGTTCCACCAATGAGCCCATTGCATACACCGCTGTTTTTACCGAAAACGGAGCATTTAAGATAAACGCCGAATTGGACGGAAGTTTTATAATACCCAATGAATTTTTGCATGAAGTATTTGTTTTTGATGCTGTTGGCTACGAACTTAAACAGCAACTTTTAACCGATATTGTTTTATTAGAACCAAAAAGCGAGCTTTTAGATGAGGTTCTGATTGTTCCACGTTTAGGAACAAAGGAGATTAAGGTAGGTAGGATTAATTCAAAGAGAGCAATTAATATTGCTTTTTCTGAAAAGAGCAAGGGATATTTACATGCATCGAAGTTTAATGTTGGAAGTCAAGAATATAGATTCATAAAAGAAATTAGTATTAGTACAAAATCTAAAATTAAAGATGCAAAATTTGCTTTGAAAGTTTATTCATCAAATGAAAATGGTGAACCTGATGAATTGCTGCATGATGTTCCAATTATTGGTTCGGCTAAAAAAGGAAAGAACATTACTACTGTAAATGTTGAAGATTTAAAATTGCAAGTTTTCTCAAAATCAATTTTCGTAGTAGTTGACCAACTATATTTGGAAGAGAATAGCTATTATGAAGAATATGATGGTAAAAAAGAAAAATTTTATGATCCTAGA
>Ga0233380_1001056_pt1 | contig 12976 bp, 10 predicted proteins | sample ElkDunMinimDraft_9_FD_191541 | JGI IMG/M metagenome (GOLD analysis project Ga0233380, IMG submission 191541) | Fecal eukaryotic communites from dung pellets of Tule Elk in California, USA - Elk Dung F36 | ecosystem: Host-associated > Mammals > Digestive system > Large intestine > Fecal | place... | reverse complement strand
GAACTCGAGGCCGCGCTCGCCGCCTTCGCCAGCCACGGCGCCCAGCAGCGACCACCCGAAAGCGCGCATCCGATGGCGCATCGCCACCCGCCCGCGCCCTGCCTGCCCGAGCCGGCCTGGGCACCGCGCGAGGGCACGGCCAGCGCGATGGCCGCGCTCGACCACTGGTTCGTCGACCTGGTCCGCGCCAATCCGGCGCTGCGCGTGCGCGTGGGCAACCCCGACGAACTGGCCAGCAACAAGATGGGCGCGACCCTGGCCCTGCTGCGCCACCGCGTCAACGCGCCCGAGCCCGGCGTCGCCGAGGATCTGTACGGCGCGGTGGTCACCGCGCTCAACGAGGAAGCCGTGGCGGCCGCCGCGCTCGCCAACAAGGGCGGCCTGAACCTGGTCGTGAGCTATGAGGCCTTCGCCATGAAGATGCTCGGCCTGCTGCGCCAGGAGATCATCTTCGCCCGCCACCAGCGCGAGGCGGGGCGGCCACCGGGCTGGCTGTCGGTGCCCCTGGTCGTCACCTCGCATACCTGGGAGAACGCCAAGAACGAGCAGTCGCACCAGGACCCCGGCATCGGCGAGGCCCTGCTGGGCGAGATGTCCGACACCGCGCGCGTGCTGTTCCCGGTCGATGGCAACAGCGCCGTCGCCGCGTTGCGCGAGGTGTATGCCGGGCGCGGCCAGGTCGCCTGCCTGGTGGTGTCCAAGCGCGAGGTGGTCCAGCACTTCGACGCCGACGCCGCGAAGGCCCTGGTGCGCGACGGCGCGGCGCATGTCGCCGGCGATCCGGCGACGGCCGAGGTGCAGCTGGTGGCCATCGGCGCCTACCAGCTGGAGGAAGCGCTGCGCGCACGCGCGCACTTGGCCGCGCACGGCTTGCAGGCCTGCGTGAGCGCGATCCTCGAGCCCGGCCGGCTGCGCGCGCCGCGCGATGCGCTGGAGGACGCCTTCGTGCTCGCCCGGGACCGCCTGCAGGCGCTGTTCCCACCGGGACTGCCGCGGGTGCTGCTGGTCCATACCCGGCCCGAGCCGATGCTTGGATTGCTGCGGCGGATCGACGACGGCCCGGCCAGGACCCGCGCGCTGGGCTATCTCAGCCGGGGCGGCACGCTCGACGTGGCGGGCATGCTGTTCGCCAACCGCTGCACCTGGGCACATGCGGTGGATGCCGCCGCCGCCGTGGCGGGCTGGGAACCGGAGGCGGTGCTGGACGCGGCGCTGCGCGACACCCTCGCCGGCCACGGCGACCCCGCGCTGCTGCGCGGCTGAGGGCTACCGGACCTACGGCTGGCCGGCCCGGCCTCGTTGACGGACCGCGCGGGCGCACGCATATTCGGCCTGGCGGCCGGGAGCAGGTCGCCATCTCCCTTCGCAACGGCACCTCGACTTGCTGACCTGTATGCACAGCCGGGCACGCGTCCCCTTCCGGCAGCGGACGCGGAGCCCCATCCAGCTGGCCGGTGCCGGGACCAGGTGCGCACGCACGCGGAGCGGCCCATGCGCCTGGCGGTAGCGGCGGTCTCGGTGGTGGTGGTGCTGTGCTATGCGCTGCTGGCGCATCGCAGCGAGACGTTCGGACTTCTCTACCCGCGTGGCGGCGCGGTCACCTTGAGTCTCTCGCTGCTGCTCGCCAATGCCGGCGCGCACCTCGCGGGTGCGTCCTGGCAGCGGTTCGCCGACCGCGTCCAGATACTGGGGGCGGTGTGGATCTGGCTGCTGGTGCAGCTTGGCTGCATGGTCTACATGCTCTATGCCAAGGTCTGATCCGAGCCCCAGCTGCCCTGCACCGCGCGCGTCCGGGCACCGTCGGCCACGGCCGGGCGCGGCGGCCTGATGCGGCTGGTGCTGCTGCTGGCCATGGCGTGGGCGCTGGCCGGATGCCATCGCGTCACCCAGGTCAGCATCGCCAACCAGTCCGGGGTCGCGCTCGAGCAGGTCGTGCTCTCGGGAGCCGGGTTCGAACGCCCGCTCGGGACCATCGCCGCCGGCGCCAGCGTCGCCACCCTGGTCCATCCGCGCGGCGAATCGGGCCTGGCGCTGTCGTTCCGTGCCCAGGGCCGGCCGGTGCTGCTGCCGCCGTCGGGGTATGTCGAGGGCGGCGGTCGCTACCGGGTGCGGGTGGTGGTAGATCCCGCCCTGCGCGCCGAAGTGGACGCGCAGCTGGCGTCCTACTAGGCCTGGCCGGGGCCTCGATCACCGCGCAGCTCCGGCGCCTGGCGATCGCTCCGGTCGCCATTCCGGGGCCGGAACGGCAGCACCACGCCGCGTTGCCCGGGCCGGTCCTCGCGTCGCCACAGCACCGGCACCCCGCGCGGCGAACCGGGCTCGAAGGTGTCGCGCTCGGCCTGCGCGACGCGCTCGGCCTCTTCCTCCTCCAGCTCCCAGCTGTAGCGGCGGCGCGGCGGCAGCGGGTCGGCGTGGCGGAACAGCAGCGCCGCCAGCATGCCGCCCAGGGCCCCGCCCAGATGCGACTGCCAGGACACGCCCGGCTCCTGCGGCAGCACGGTCAGCAGCATGCCGCCGTAGAACAGGAAGGCGATCATGCCCGCGGCGATGGAGGGGCGGTCGCGGCGCAGCAGGCCCAGCCCGAAGACCAGGAACATCAGGCCGTGGGTGAGTCCGCTGGCGCCCAGGTGCAAGGAGCCAGGATCGCCCAGCAGCCAGGCGCCCAGGCCCGAACCCAGCCAGATCAGCGGCAGCGCGCGCAGCGTCGCGCGTGGATACACGGCCAGCGCCAGCGTCCCCAGGATCAGCAGCGCCGAGGCATTGGCGACCAGGTGCGCGGGCGATCCGTGCAGCAGCGGCGCGGTGAGGACGCCGGCCAGCCCCTGCAGCGAACCGGGGGCCACCGCGAACATGCGGCTGTCGCCCAGGCCCTGCAGGCCGAACACCACCGTCAACAGCGCGACGAAGGCGATCGCCGCCCGGAGCGCATCGCCCAGGCGACGCTTGTCGGCCGCGCGCTGGGCCTGGGGGTCGAGCGTGTCGTCGGGCGTGGGCAGGTACATCCGCCAAGGGTGGCGGCGGAATGCCTCGATGCAAGGGCCGCCCGCCGCAGGCCCCGTGCGGGGCAGGCGGCGGGGCGGGAGCCGTCAGCCGGCCGCGGGCCTGGGCGGGCGCGCCAGGCTCAGGGCGATGGTCGCGGCCAGGATCGCGGCCACCATGCCCAGCGACCACAGCACCGGGATCTTGTACACGTCGATCAGCAGCATCTTGCCGCCAATGAAGGCCAGCACCACCGCCAGGCCATAGGGCAGCAGATGGAAGCGCTCGGCCATCCCCGCCAGCAGGAAGAACATCGCGCGCAGGCCCAGCACCGCGAACACGTTCGAGGTCAGGACGATGAACGGGTCGGTGGTGATGGCGAAGATCGCCGGGATCGAATCCACCGCGAAGATCACGTCGGTGATGCCGATCATCACCAGTACGATGAACAGCGGGGTGAACTTGCGGCGGCCGCCGCGGCCGAGCCACAGCGCGCTGCCGTGGTAGCGCCGCACGAAGGGCACGTGCCCGGTCAGCCAGCGTAGCACCGGGTTGCGCTCCAGGTCGGGCTCCTTGCCCGCGGCGAACCACATCTTCACACCGGTCAGCAGCAGGAAGGCGCCGAACACGTAGAGCATCCAGTGGAACCTGGCCAGCAGCGCGGCGCCGGCGAAGATCAGGACCGCGCGCAGCACGATCGCCAGCAGGATGCCGATCACCAGCACCCGCTGGCGCTGTTCCTCGGGCACGGCGAAGTAGGTCATCAACATCAGGAACACGAAGATGTTGTCGACCGCCAGCGCCTTCTCGACCAGGTAGCCGGTCAGGAACTCCAGGCCGATGCGCCGCGCCGCGTCGGGGCCCGCGCTCTGGTCCAGGTACCACCACAGGGCCGAGTTGAACAGCAGCGCCAGGGCCACCCAGCCCAGGCTCCACCACGCCGCCTCCCTGAACGTGACCTTGTGCGCCCCGCCGTGGCGCATCAGCACCAGGTCGGCCATCAGCGCGAGCAGCACCATGCCGGCGAAGCCGGCCCACAGCGGGGCATTGCCTATCGTTTCCATCATCATCGTCCGGGCAGGGGGAGGCCAGCCGCGGACGCTGGCGGCTCGGAACCCTTGCGGAGATCCGGGGACACACCTTCGCCATCGCGGCGAAGGTCTCGCTCACAGCCCGTGAAGGCTGCCGTGGGACCGGAGCACGCATGCTCGTAATGACGGCCCGGACGCTGGGAGCTACTCCCCTTCTGCGGCGATTGTGGGGGCGCGGCACCGGGGTGGTCAACGGGACGGATAAACTGTGCCGATGAATTCCCCCCTCCCCACCGTCCACCTCAAGAACGCCTGGCGCTCCAACCATCCCTGGATCTTCCAGAAACTGGTCGAGAAGCCGGCGCAGCGCCCCAGGCCCGGCACCATCGTCGACATCGTCGGCGTGGACGGGACCTGGATCGGCCGCGGCTTCTACAACGGCCACTCGCGCATCGCCCTGCGCATCCTGGAGACCGACCCCCAGGTCGCCGTCGACGAGGCCTGGTTCTCGGCGAAGATCGCCGCGGCCGTGTCGCTGCGCCGCGACGTGTTGCGCCTGGACGAGACCACCAACGCCTGGCGCGTGGTCCACAGCGAGGGCGACGGCCTCAGCGGCCTGGTTGTGGACCGTTACGACGACCTGATCGTGGTCGAGTACTTCAGCGCCGGCATGTTCCGCCACCGCGAATGGATCCACGCCGCGCTGCGCGAACAGTTTCCGGGCTGCCGCTTCCACGGCTTCGCCGACGAGCACGTGCAGAAGCAGGAGTCGTTCGACTTCCGCGAAACCTCCGGCACCGAGGCGGCGCTGATCAGCGAGAACGGCATCCGCTTCCGCGCCGACCCGGCCGGCGCGCACAAGACCGGCTTCTTCGCCGACCAGCGCGACAACCGCGAGTGGCTGTCGCATCGCTGCACCGGCCAGCGCGTGCTCGACCTGTGCTGCAACACCGGCGGTTTCGGCGTGTATGCCGCGGCACGCGGCGCCAGCGAAGTGGTCGGCGTCGATATCGACGACGCGGTGCTGGAGATCGCGCGCGCCAACGCCAAGCTCAATGGCGTGCGCCCGCGTTTCGTGCAGGCCGACATCTTCCCGTGGCTGCGCGACGCCGCCAACGCCGGCGAGCAGTACGACGTGGTGATCCTCGATCCGGCCAAGATGACGCGCGATCGCGACCAGGTGATCAACGCGCTCAAGAAGTACCTGGACATGAACAAGCTGGCGCTGGGCGTGGTCAGGCCCGGCGGCCTGTTCGCCACCTTCTCCTGCACCGGCCTGGTGAGCGAGGAGCAGTTCCTGGACATGCTGCGCCGCGCCGCGTTCTATGCCGGGCGCACCGTGCAGGTGCTCAAGGTCGGCGGTGCCGGCGCCGACCATCCGTTCATGGCCCACGTGCAGGAGTCGCGCTACCTCAAGGCGGTGTTCTGCCGCGTCCTGGATTGAACCGGCGCATCGCGGCCGGGAACGCGCGTCGCCCCTGGCGTGCGCTGCTGGCGGTGGCCGCGATGACCGCGCTCGCCATCGCCGCGACCTTCCTCCACGCGCCACTGCGCGACTGGTGGCGCGGCCCGCCACCGACGCTGCCGGCGACCGATCCGCAGTGGCAGCCGCGCATCGCCCCGCTGGCCGGCACCGGCCTGCGCGGCCTGCGCGATGGCCATGTGCTGCAGGCACGGTTCGACGAACCCTGGGGCCTGGTACGCGGTCCCGACGGCAGCGTGTTCGTCAGCGACGGCGGCGAGGCCAACCGCATCCGCCGCATCGCGCCCGACGGGCAGGTGAGTTCGTTCGCCGGTTCCTCCGAGGGCTACGCCGATGGCCGCGGCGGCGCCGCGCGCTTCCACACGCCCGCGGCACTGGCCGTCGACCGCCATGGCGCCCTGTATGTGGCCGACAGCGGCAACCACGCCATCCGCAGGATCTCGCCCGAGGGCGAGGTCACCACCCTGGCCGGCGACGGCACGCCGGGGCTGCGCGACGGGCCGGCGGCCTGGTCGCGCCTGCGCGCGCCGATGGGCGTGGCGGTGGATGGACTGGGCCGGGTCTACGTGGCCGACACCTGGAACGACCGCATCCGCGTCATCGGCCGCGACGGGCAGGTGCGGACCCTGGCCGGCGGGCGCGAACGCGGATTCGCCGACGGCAGCGGCGCGCAGGCGCGCTTCGACACGCCCACCGCGCTGGCGCTGGCGCCCGACGGCAGCCTGTGGGTGGCCGACACCGGCAACCGCGCCCTGCGACGGGTCGACGCGCGGGGCCAGGTGACCACCCTCGACCTCGCGCAGGCCGGGGTGCAGCTGCGCCAGCCGCTGTCGCTGGCGGTCGCCCACGACGGCGCCCTGTATGTCGGCGAACTGTCGCCGGGCCGGGTGCTGCAGGTGTGGCCGGATGGCCGTGCCCGCGCGATCGGCGGCAGCGCACCGCCCTGGTTCGCGCGCGCGTCCGGGCTGTGGCTCGAACCCGATGGCAGCCTGCTGCTGGCAGATGCCGCCGGCCATCGCCTGCACCGGTTGTTGCCACGCGAGGCGGATGCGGCGGGTCGGCCGCTTGCCGACGGGCCGGTCGGGCCGCGCCCGGACCGGCCGCTGCCCGACACGCGCCAGCGCTGGCCGTTCGCGCCGCAGGACGGCTGGCACGAGATCGTCGGCACGCTGGGCGAGGTGCGCGGCAACTTCAGCGGCGAAAGCCGCAGCCATCTGCACAACGGCGTGGACGTGCGCGCCGATGTCGGCACACCCGTGCTCTCCATCGCGGGCGGCAAGGTCACCAGTCCGCTGGCCGCCTTCAGCTTCGGCGGGCAGGCCGAAGGCCTGTCGGTGGATGAACTGACCTACCTGCACATGCGGGTGGGCCGCACCGCGCAGGGCCGCGGGCTCGATGCCGCGCGCTTCCTGCTCGAACGCGGTGCCGACGGCCGTGCGAGCGCGGTGCGGGTGATGCGCGGCACGCGCTTCGCGCCCGGCGACCCGCTGGGCACGGTCAACGCGCAGGCGCACACGCATCTGATCCTCGGCCCGTACGGCCACCAGCACAACGCGATCGGCCTGGGCTTCCGCAATCACCGCGACCAGGTGCCGCCGCGCATCGACGGGCTCTGGCTGCTCGACGATGGCGGCCGGCCGCTGTCGGCACGGCAGGATGGACGGCTGCTGGTGCCGCGCGACGGCGGTGGCGTGCAGGTGGTGGTCGAGGCCTGGGACCAGCTGGACGGCAACCTGCCGCGGCGGCGGCTGGGCCTGCACCGGGTCGGCTACCAGGTGCTGCACGCCGATGGCAGCCCGCTGCCCGGCTTCGCGCAGCCGGCGATGAATCTGGACTTCGCACGGATGCCCGCGCATCCGGACGCGGTGCGTGTCGCCTACGCCGCCGACAGCGGCATCACCGTGCACGGCGCCTCGCGCACGCGGTTCCTGTACGTGCCCAGCAACATCGTGCGCGGCGACACCACCGCCATCGCCCGCTGGCAGCCGGCACGCTTGCCGCCCGGCGACTACCTCGTGCGCGCCTGGGGAGAGGATGCGGCGGGCAATCGCGCCCTGGGCCGGACCGACCTGCCGGTGCGGGTGCTGGACGGGACGGGAGCGCCGCCCGGCGAGGCGCCAGCCACGCGCGCTGGTCCCTAACGGCGTCCGTGCGCGCTCAGTGCGGCAGGTGCCGCGCCATCTCCGGCCCGGCCGCATCCTGCCATTGCAGCGGCGCATCGAGCGCGGCGGCCCAGATGCAGCATTGCCGCGACACCGCCAGCGGCCGGTGTTCGGTGCCGCTGTCCAGGTCTGCGACATCGCCCGGACCGAAGCGGCCCAGCACGTCCTCGTAGGCACCGCGCAGCACCATCGTCAGTTCGTGGCCGCCATGGCGATGTGCGGGGACGGCATGCCCGATCGCCACCTGCAGCAGCAGCAGCCGCGCCTGCGAATCGGGCCGGGCGTCGAGATAGCGGATGCCGGGCGCCAGCCAGCTCCACCGCAGGCGGCTGTAGCGGGCGCCGAAGAATGGCTGCAGCGGCGGAGGCAGCATGTCCGGCCCACGCGATGCAAGCGCCTGCGCGCGCGCGTCGGGCCCGCGGATCGGCTCGTCGACCAGGCGCTGGCGCAGCGCGCTGCGCGCACCGGCGGTCAGCGGCGCGCCGCCCAGCTGGCCCAGCAGGTGCGCGCCCACGCCCTCGGCCGCACGCAGCGCCGTGCGACACGGCCCGCACACTTCCAGATGGATGGCCGCGACGATGGCGAAGGCGGTGGGCAGGGCGCCGGCGGCATAGGCCAGGACCGTGGCCGGGTCCAGATGGTGGACGGGGGCGCTCACGCCGCGGCGTCGGTCAGGCCGTTCTGCAGGCGCGCGAAGGCCCGCCGCAGCGAAGATTTCACCGAGCCCAGCGGCATGTGCAGCTCGCTGGCGATCTCGCCATGGCTGCGCGCCTCGAGAAAGGACATCCGCACCAGCCGCGCCTGCAGCGCGGGCAGGGCATCGATGGCGCGGCTGAGGCCGACATGGTCGGCATAGGCCTCGGGCGAAGGCGCCTGCGCCAGGTCCACCGCCGTCCCATCCTCGCCGCCGTTGGCGAACTCGTCGCCGTAGGCGGCCGTGGCCGCCCGGCGCACGCTGTCGATATGCAGGTTGCGGGCGATGCGGAACAGCCAGGTCGACAGGGTCGCGCGGCGCGGGTCGAACTGCCGCGCGCCGCGCCACGCGTGCAGCATGGCGTCCTGCACCAGGTCCTCGGCGCGTGCGCCGGGCACCCCCAGTCCCAGCAGGTAACGGTGCAGGCGCGGGGCGAAATGGTCGTAGATACGCATGAAACTGTCGGCGTCGCGGGTCCGCGCCACGCGCCCCATCAGCGCCGACCAGTCCGGCGGTTCCATCCTTGGCGCATCGCAGCGCCTGACGATCCTGCAAGCGGCGTTCACCGGGCGGCCTCGCGCAACGACATCGGGAAGCCCGGACGCTAGGCGCCGCGTTGTTACCCATCGGTCAACCGGGGCCTTGTACGAAAGATGTACAAGGGCCGCAGCCGACCGTAGCCGGGCACGCACGTGCGCACGTATCGATCCGGCGCGCATCCAAATGGCCTCCTCGCGCGTAGGAACAAGGGTCGTCGCTACGCGGCGTCATCCTCCCCCGACCGCTTTTTCCGGAGTTCCCCAATGCGCACCTGGCTGATCGTTCCTTTCACCGCACTGCTCGCAACTTCGGCCCACGCCGCCGGCCCGGAGGCCGGACGCTTCTCGATCTCGGTACTCGGCGGGATCGACGTGCCGATCAATGGCGATCTCCACGGCGGCGCCACCGCGCCCGTGGCCGATCTCGGCCCACTCAACCCCGACCTGGCCGGTGTCTCGGCGGAGCTGCGCATCCGCCCGCGCGGTCACGAGCGCATCTACGACAACGCCCTGGCCTATGGCCTGGAATTCACCTACGGCTTCGACGATCGCCGCGAGATCTTCGGCCAGGTCCGGCAGACCCGCGCCGACGGCGGGCGGGCGCTGGTCGGCTACGCCTTCGTGCCGGCGCTGGCCACCGAACTGCCGATCTTCGGCACCTTCAGCGAGTACGAGGCGCTGGCGGCCGAGGTGGGCTACCGCTACTACTTCGGTACCCCCGACACCGCGCGTCCGTTCATCGACGGCTACCTCGGCGCCACGCGCACCCACCAGATCACCGCCACCTTCGACATTCCCGATGGCGGCATCTCGATCCAGAACGCCCCCTTCTACGAGTCCGGCTGGGCGGCCACCGCCGGCGCCGACGTCGGCGTCATCGTTCCGTTCACCGAGACCTTCAGCATGACCCTGTCGGGCGGCGTGCGCTATGTGTCCAACCTGAAGGACGACGACAGCGCGCTGGGCGGCCTCGGGCTGTCGGGCATCAACGACACCGGCAAGCGCGTGTCGGTGCCGATCACGCTGTCGGGACGCTGGGACTTCTGACCACACCGGTCCGCCATCGGCGGAGCACGACGCCCCTGTCATCCGCCGATGGTCATGGTGACCATCCGGTCATGCGCGTGCTGTCGGAAGCGGGTGTGATGGCGCCGTCCCGCTTCCGGAGCCGAGCCGATGCGTCGTCCGTTGCTGTGCGCCCTGTTGCTTGGCGCCGCTCCGTTCTGCGCGCCTGCGGCGCCCCCGAATGTGGCACCCGCGCAAAAGGCATTCGCGGGGTCACCGACGCGTGTGCTGGTGCTGGGCACTGTGCATCTGGCGCAGGACGACGCCAGCGACGTGGCGGCAAGCGCGATCGAGCCACTGCTGCAGCGCCTGGCGGCGTTCGATCCGCAGATCATCACGGTCGAAGCCATGCCCGGCGAAGCCTGCGACCTGATGGCGCGGCACCCTGCGGTCTACGACCCGGAAGGCGGCGCCAGCTACTGCCCCGACACCGGGCCGGCCCGGGAGGCCACCGGCGTGGACGTGCCGGCGGCGATCGCTTCGGTCGAGGCGCAGCTTGCGGCCTGGCCCGATGTGCCCACGCCGGCGCAGCGGCGCCGCCTGGCCGCGACCTTCCTCGCCGCCGGCGATCCCACCTCGGCCCTGGTGCAGTGGCTGCGCCTGGAACCCGACGATCGGCGGGTGGGCGACGGGCTGGACGAAGCGCTGGTGCATGCGCTGCGCAAGCGGGAAGCATCGAGCGACGAGAACACCGTCGTCGCCGCGGCGCTGGCTGTGCGCCTGGGCCTGCAGCGTGTGCATCCGGTCGACGACCACACCGGCGACAACCTGCGCATCGACGACATGGATGGGTTCGCCACCGCGATCCGTGGTGCCTGGGACAGCGCGCCACCCGAGTGCGCGGCGCTGCGCGAGCGCGATCGGCAGTTGCGCCGGGCCACCGACCTGCTGCCGCTGTACCGGCACACCAACAGCGCCGACTACCAGCCGATGCCGATGCTGTGCGACTTCGGCCGTGCGCTGGCCGAGCGTTCGCCGCAGCGCTTCGGCCGTCAGTACGTCACCGGCTGGGAGCTACGTAACCTGCGCATGGTCGCCAACATCGGCAGCACCTTCCGCGAACGTCCGGGCGCGCGCGTGCTGTCGGTCGTCGGCGCCTCGCACAAGGCCTGGTTCGACCACCTGCTGGGCCAGATGCAGGGCGTTGAGGTGGTGGACGTGGAAGCGCTCCTCGCAGACTGAGCGGATGCCGTGGGCGGCCTGCGGCCGGGACGACAGCGTCGCCCCGGGCATCACGCGGCAGTCCGCAGCCGATGAGCGTGTTCGCTCCTCACCGCTCCTGCGTACGCAAAGTGTCGCGAACCTGCTCGTGCTGCTGCTGTACCGCCGGCGACGGCGCGCGGCCGAGCAGGCTGACCACCACGATCGCGCCACCACGATCGCGAGCGTGGGCATGGCGAAGCCGGGCACAGCTCGTACAGCGGGCTGCCGGCCGCCGGCAGGAACGCCGCGCCCGGACGCGTCCGGAGCGCGGCGCGCGGACTCAGTAGCCGCAGTCCTGCAGCGTCCGGTGCACTTCGTCGTGGCGGGCCTGCAGTTGTGGTGAGGGTGCGCGGCCGAGCAGGCTCACCACCACGATCGCGGCGGTCGCGGCGAAGAAGCCGGGCACGATCTCGTACAGGGCGCTGCCGGTCTGCTTCCACGCGATGACGGTCACCGCGCCCACCAGCATCCCGGCCAGGGCGCCATTGCGCGTCATGCGCTTCCAGAACAGCGACAGCACCACTACCGGGCCGAAGGCCGCGCCGAATCCCGCCCAGGCATAGGCCACCAGGCCGAGCACGCGCGAATCGGGGTCGCGCGCGATCCACATCGCCAGCAGCGCCACCGCCAGCACCATCGCGCGGCCGACCCACACCAGCTCGCGATGGCCGGCGGCGGGCCGCAGGAAGCCGCGATAGAAGTCCTCGGTCAACGCGCTCGAGCACACCAGCAGCTGCGCCGCCAGCGTGCTCATGATCGCCGCCAGGATCGCCGACAGCAGCACGCCTGCGATCCAGGGATTGAACAGCAACTCCGACAGCGCGATGAACACCCGCTCGGGATTGGCATCGACAGGCGCGGCCAGTTCCGGATGCAGCGCGAACCAGGCGATGCCGAAGAAGCCCGTGGCCGTGGCACCGAGCAGGCACAGCAGCATCCAGGTCATGGCGATGCGCCGCGCGCGCGGAATGGTGGCGAGGTTGTCGGCCGCCATGAACCGCGCCAGCAGGTGCGGCTGGCCGACATAGCCCAGGCCCCAGGCCAGCAGCGAGACGATGGCGACGGCACCGCCGGCGCCGACCCAGTCCAGTCGCGACGGATCGACCTGTTCGACCAGCGCCACCGCCTCGCCCGGGCCGCCGGCGCCGATGATCGCGACCACCGGCACCAGCAGCAGGGCGAAGATCATCAGCGTGGCCTGCACCGTGTCGGTCCAGCTCACCGCCAGGAAGCCGCCGACGAAGGTGTAGGCCACGGTCGCGGCGGCGCCCCACAGCATCGCCTGGTCGTAGGGCAGGCCGAACATGCTCTCGAACAGGCGCGCGCCGGCGACCACGCCCGAGGCGCAGTAGATGGCGAAGAACACCAGGATCACCAGCGCCGAGAGGATGCGCAGCAGGCGGCTGTGGTCCTCGAAGCGATGGGTGAAGTAGTCGGGCAGGGTCAGCGCGTTGTCGGTGCGCTCGGTGTACACGCGCAGCGGCCCGGCGACGAATCGCCAGTTGGCCCAGGCGCCGACCAGCAGGCCCACCGCGATCCAGGCCTCGGACGCGCCGCCCAGGTACAGCGCCCCGGGCAGGCCCATCATCAGCCAGCCGCTCATGTCCGACGCGCCCGCCGCCAGTGCGGTGACGTAGCTGTTGAGCGAGCGCCCGCCCAGGATGTAGTCGTCGAAGCTGCGGGTGCGGCGCCAGGCGACGAAGCCGATGCCGACCATCAGCAGCAGATAGGCGGAGAACGTGATGAACAGTGGCGAAGTGAAGGACATGCAGCGTGCACCCGGCGGGACTGGCCCCAGAGTGTGAACGAACTCGCGGGGC
>Ga0233380_1001055_pt1 | contig 13024 bp, 9 predicted proteins | sample ElkDunMinimDraft_9_FD_191541 | JGI IMG/M metagenome (GOLD analysis project Ga0233380, IMG submission 191541) | Fecal eukaryotic communites from dung pellets of Tule Elk in California, USA - Elk Dung F36 | ecosystem: Host-associated > Mammals > Digestive system > Large intestine > Fecal | place... | reverse complement strand
GAAATCAGATAGGTGTAGAGCAGGCTCAGGTCGATCCTGTCGTCGGCCGCCAGACCCAACGGACGGCTGTAACGCAGATTGACGTCGATACCGCTCGTCTTGAAGCTGGCGCCGTTCAGCAGCGGCGCACTTGCCGTCAGAATGCGCCCATTTGCCGGATCGCGAATGACGTTAGAGCAATATTGCGCTTCGCCCGTGGCCAGACATTGTTCGATGGACGTGTCACGCGGCAGGGTGGTGATCGCGTCCTTCACCTTGATGCGGAAATAATCCACCGCCAGGCTGAAACCGGGCACTGCCGCTGGCGTCAGAACGGCGCCGAACGTCAGGGTACGTGCCTTTTCCTCGTTAAGGTTGGGATTGCCGGGATCAAAGCCGTTGATGCCCTGCCGGTCCGCAAGCGAATAGGCCAACGTTCCGTCTGCCGCGATCGTGGCAGCAACGCCCGGGATCGCACGACATGCGGCGTCCAGCGCGCCGCTGCTGGTCGCGGTCACACCTTCGCAAGGATCGCCGATCTGCGAACCGGGGAAAGTTTCAGAAGCGCCCGAGAACAATTCGGAGACATTCGGCGCGCGATTGGCGACCGCATAAAGGCCACGCAGCTTCAGGCCTCGTACCGGCTCCCATTCAGCGCCAGCATTCCAGCTGAATACGCTGCCGACGGTCGAGTAGTCGGAATAGCGAACCGCGCCGGTCAAGCCGAGGTAATGAGCGAAGGACGTTTCGGAAAGTAGCGGGACATTCAGCTCGCCGAACACTTCCCACACATCGAACTTACCCTTGGTGTCAGGAATGGCGTTGCCGGTATTCCCGCCGGTTTCCGTAAAGGGGTCCCGATCGGCAGAGCTCGATTCATGACGATATTCAGCGCCGACCGCGACGCCGATGGCGCCGGCCGACAATCCGGGGAGGGTGCCCGAGATGCTGCCCGTGACGACATGCTCTTCATTCTTGATGCGCTCATATTTTGGCACCTGAAGAAAAGCGCTGGCCGCTGGGTCGATGCTGTTCCGGCCGAACAAATTCAACGGTACGCAGCCGTTGGAAGGGTCCCGACAGACAACAGCACCAGTAGGCGAAACAACGGAATCGAGCGCCTGAATGAACCGGACTGCGCTGACATCCTGGCTGAGCGTATTGTCCTTCAGACGGCCATAAACATAGCTGGCGTTGAAGGAGAAGCGATCGGTCAGATCGCCAGACAATCCAGCAGCGATGCGATAGGTGTCGCGATTGTTGGTGTTGCTACGGTCGAACAGGTCGCTTAGCCGACGCCGAAAGCCCAGATAGGCCACATCGTTGGCGGGATCGGCGTCGCTGTTGCGGCCGGCGATGATCGCCTGAACCGATGCCGGAATGAATGCATTGGTGATGGGAATGCCGCCGGCGCCGACCGTGAAGAAGTCGGTTTCAGACACAGCCGAGGGCTCGAGCTGCGAGCTCGACTTCACCTTGGCATATGTCAGTTCGGCAAACGCCTTGATGCCATCCGTCACCTCGTAGTTGAGGTTCAAATTGGCGAGGTAGCGCTCGACCGGTACCGAGATGCGACGCACCGCATTACGGTTGTAGCCGTATTGGCCGGCCTGATAGCTCGGCAATCCCGTTACAAGGGCGTCGTTCTGGTCATAGCTGAAGACCTGACCGCCAGCGCCCGTGGGGCTGTAGAAACGAAACTGTCCCTGCGGCGCATAGCTGCTGTAGGAATCGGGTCCGCAAACATCGAGGAAACAATCCTGCGCGGAACGGCGGCGCTTGCGCGACAGCAATCCGGCATCCTTGTCATAGGAGAAATTGGCGATGATGTTACCGCGGCCATCCGGACCAAAGCTGGTGCCTGCCAGGATGCTCGCCAAATAACGGGGATTGTCGCCACGCGACGTCACCCCATACTGCGCGCGCGCCTGAATGCCTTCGAACTTATCTTTGAGGATGAAGTTCACGACGCCGGCGATGGCGTCAGAACCATATACGGCCGACGCGCCGCCCGTGACCACCTCGACGCGCTCGATCAAATCGGGCGAGATATTGTTAATATCGACCGTCGATGATCCGGCGATGCCGGCCACGAAGCGCCTGCCATTGACGAGGACGAGCGTCCGGTCTTCACCAAGGTTACGCAGATCGACTGCGGCTACGCCGTTGCCGCTGGTCAGGAAGTTGCTGTTGGTCCGACTGGTACCGATGCCGACCTGAGGCAGTTCGTTCAGAACGTCCTGAACATTATTCGCGGCATTCTGCTGGAGCGCCTCTGCGCCGATAACCGCAATAGGCGACGCGGATTCCAGTTCCGGCCGTGCGATACGCGACCCGGTAACCACGATCGTATCCGCGGAACCAGCATCGGCCGCCTGCGGGGCCTGCGCGTGCGCGGGGGAAAGGGTGAGCGTGCCCGCGCCCAGAAGCGCAAGCGTTTGCAGCGCCGCGCTTCCGCGCAGCCAGTTGGTTGCAATTTTTTTCACGTATCCAGTCCCTTGCTCTGGAAATAACGCGGACAAGCCCGCCCTGTTTTGCAACGGGTAAGAAGGATTGGAGCGCCCGACAAAACGCACCTTTCACCCGTCATAGGAATAATTTGCGCCTCGGTTCATGGGCTGTAAAGCCGCCAGGCCGTTACGACTGGGTGATTTTCACTGTGCTGTAGCAATTGTGCAACAAGCAGGAAAAAACGCGGAACCATTGCGCAACAGCTTTGTTTCAGGCAGCCGCGCGCCCGACGAAATTTTTTAACAGCGTGTGCAGACGGCGCTGCGCGATTATTATCATTTTTGACAGATCGCGTCAGCGGGCCGGCATCGACCCCGTCAGAAGGAGCGGGTCGATGCGCGCATCGTTCCACCGGACGCTCCAATGCAGATGAGGGCCGGTGGCCCGCCCCGTCGCACCGATCGCCCCGACCGCCTGCCCCCGACTCACGCGCTGTCCGGCGCGCACGTCAATGCGGGAGAGGTGGAGGAAGGCGCTGTTGAGGCCATTGCCATGGTCGAGGATGAGGAGATTGCCCTCAAGGGAAAAGGGCTTGTCTGCGGCGAGGGTGACGACCCCATCGGCCGGCGCGACAACAGGATCGCCCACCGCGCCCGCTATATCGATGCCGCTATGATAGGCGCCGGGCGCACCGCGATAGATGCGCTGGGCACCGAACAGGCCGGAAATGCGGCCCGTGCGCGGCCACAGAAAGGGCTGACGCCAGCCACGCGCGTCGCTGCCGAGCGCGCGGGCGGCGACGATCCGCTCAAGCTCGGGCCGCCGGATCGCCATGAAGGCCTCGCTGCTCCTCACGGGACGCAGCGGCGCGTCAATCCGCTCGATCCGCCAGGCGCGCGGCGCAACGGTCAGCGACTGCTCGATAAACCGGCCATCCGCCAGCCGCGCGCGCAGCCGGGCAAGCGGTGCAGCGTCGCGGTCGAAGGCGATGAGGAAGCGGCGATCGCCATCCATCGGCACCGGCTGATCGTTGAGCCAGAGCGCAACCGCCCCTAAAGGCGCCGTGCCCAGCACCGCACCGCCCTGGGTCAGGGCCCCTTGCAGCGCAAAGCCTGCGTCGCGGCTTTCCGCCAGCGCCGCTGGCGCAAGCGCGACGCCCGCACCGCTCGGGATGAGTACGATGAGCAGCAGGCCGGCGCGTCTCATGCTCCGTTCGCCTGCGCCTCCAGCACCGCGCGCGCGGATATTTCGGCGCTGGCATAGGGCTCCTGTCGCGCGATGCTCCAGTAACGCAGATCATCAAGCGCGATCCGCGCGCCGGTGACCGCGCAACGGACATGATCGCCCGGCTGCAGGATGCGGAAGCTGAACGGCATATAATGGAGCCGCGCGAGGCGGTCGCGGTTAGACATCAACATGGGATCACTCCTCGTCTTGTAGCGTCGCGGCGAACATCAGGAAAAAAGGTCTTCCTGCCTGTCCACCGCGACCTTGCGCGCCGGGCGGGCGGGCCGCTTGGCCGGCAATATGGGGTCCGCCACTCCCTTGGCCAATGGCGCGTCCTCGCCCACCTGCGCAGCGACGGCGCCATCGCGGAAATGGAGCATGACCGCGCCCGCCTGACTGGCTGCTATAGCCGTGTCGACCACATGCCCGCCTGCCATCACGCGCGCATAGCCGCGCGCCAACGGCAGATCAGGATCGAGCGAGGCCAGATGGCGCGAAACCCGGTCGAGCGCCGTTGCCGATTCGCGAAGCGTGCGTTCAAGCTGGGCAGGCCGCGCTTCAAGCCGGGCGAGCCGCTCACGCGCCCGCGCCACCCCCTGCTGGAGCAACCCCGGTCGCAGCGCACCGCCCGCCGTCCCGAGCTGCGCGCGCGCGTCGGCGATGCGATGCCGCAGCCCGGAGGTCAGCCCGTCCGACAATTGGTCGAGCCGCTGACGCTGCGGGCTCAGTAGCGTATCGAGGCTGGGCATCAGCCGTGCCTGCATCTCGATTCGCTCACGCGCCTGCGCTGCCCCGCGCCGCACAGCACGACCCGCCCGCAGCCCTGCATCGGTCAGCATGGCGATCAGCTCTGCCCGCACCGGCACCGCCATTTCGGCCGCCGCCGTGGGCGTAGGCGCGCGCCGGTCGGCGGCGTGGTCGCAAAGCGTCGTGTCGGTCTCGTGCCCGACCGCCGAGATGATCGGAATCGAACAGGCGGCGACCGCCCGCACGACGATTTCCTCGTTGAAGCTCCACAAATCCTCGATCGATCCGCCCCCACGCGCGACGATGACGAGGTCGGGACGCGGCAGTGGCCCATCGGCGGGCATGGCGGAAAAACCCTCGATCGCGCGCGCGATCTGCGCTGCAGCGCCTTCGCCCTGCACCAGCACTGGCCAGAGCAGCACGTCGGTCGGGCAACGGTCGGCCAGCCGATGCAATATGTCGCGGATGACCGCGCCGGTAGGCGAGGTCACGACACCGATGGTGCGCGGCAGAAACGGCAGCGGCCGTTTGCGCTCGGGCGCGAACAAGCCCTCGGCAGCAAGCTGGCCCTTGAGCTTTTCGAGCAGGGCCATCAGGGCGCCCTCGCCCGCCAGTTCCATCCGCTCGATCACGATCTGATATTTGGACCGTCCGGGATAGGTGGTGAGCTTACCGGTGGCGATCACCTCCACCCCGTCCTGCGCGGCAAAGGCGAGGCGCGCCGCGCCCCCTTTCCACATCACCCCGTCGATGACGGCATTATCGTCCTTGAGGCAAAGATAGAGATGCCCGGACGCCGCGCGCTTGAAGCCGGAAATCTCGCCGCGCAGGCGGACATGGCCGAACCTGTCCTCCACTGTGCGCTTGAGCATCGAGGACAATTCGCTCACGCTCATCGGGGGCGCGTTGTCGCCCGGGCGATCCTTCGCTAACAGGCGGCCCGACGGATCATAGGCATTTTCAACTTCCGGGGGCATGAGCGCGATGGACATCCTTTTGCTGGGCGGCGGTGGCCGCGAACATGCGCTGGCGTGGAAGCTCGCGCAATCGCCGCGCCTATCCACCCTTTATGCAGCACCTGGCAATCCGGGCATAGCCCAGCATGCGCAACTGGTCGACCTCGACCCCACGGATCATCGCGCGCTGGTCGACTTCTGCGTCCGCCACGGCATCGGCCTGGTGGTGATCGGGCCGGAAGGGCCGCTGGTCGACGGCCTTGCCGACAATCTGCGGGTCAAGGGCATTCCCGTGTTCGGACCGGGCAAGAAAGCCGCGCAGCTCGAAGGGTCGAAGGGCTTCACCAAGGATCTGTGCCGTCGCGCCGGCATCCCGACCGCCGCCTATGAACGGGTAACGAGCAAGGATGGCGCGATCGCAGCGCTCGCCGATTTCGACCTGCCGGTCGTCATCAAGGCGGACGGCCTTGCGGCCGGCAAGGGCGTCGTCATCGCGCAGGATCGCGACGAAGCCTTGGCGGCGATCGACGACATGTTTTCGGGCGCATTCGGGTCGGCCGGCGCGGAAGTCGTGTTGGAAGAGTTCATGACCGGCGAGGAGGCAAGCTTCTTCGCCTTGACCGATGGCAGCGCGATTCTTCCCTTCGGTTCGGCGCAGGATCATAAGCGCGTCGGCGATGGCGATGTCGGCCCCAACACCGGGGGGATGGGCGCTTACAGCCCGGCGCGCGTGCTGACGCCGGAACTTGAGGCACAGGTGATGGAGCAGATCATCCGCCCCACCGTCGACACGCTCGCGGCCGAGGGCATGCCCTATAGCGGCGTGCTCTATGCCGGGCTGATGCTGACGGCCGAAGGCCCCAAGCTGATCGAATATAATGCGCGCTTCGGCGACCCGGAATGCCAGGTGCTGATGAGCCGTTTCGACGGCGATCTCGTCGAACTGCTGCTCGCGGTGGCGCAGGGGAAACTGGCCGAGCAAGGCCCGGTGGAACTTGCCGATCGCGTGGCGCTGACCGTTGTGATGGCGGCAAAAGGCTATCCCGGTACCCCTGAAAAGGGTGGCGCGATCGAGGGCGTGGACACGGCCGAATCCAGCGGCGCGAAGGTCTTCCATGCCGGCACCGCGCAAAAGGATGGCGCGCTGGTGGCAAATGGCGGACGCGTCCTCAACGTGACGGCGACCGGTGACAGCGTACGCGGCGCACAGGAGGCAGCCTATCGGGCCGTCGACGCGATCGCTTTCCCTACCGGCTTCTGCCGCCGCGACATTGGCTGGCGCGAAGTCGCGCGGGAACAGGAAGGCGCATGACGCTTCCGATCGATCGGGTCCCATTCTTAAGATAAAGTGCGTCGAAACAATTGAGGGAGACAGCGGTGCAGCAGTTTTTCGTGGATTATGGGCTGTATCTGCTGATCGCCCTGTTGATCGGCATTGCCGTCATCTTTCTGGCAACGCGGGGGAAGAATGGCGCTACGGTAGACGACGTGGTCTCTCCCCCGCCGGTCGCGAATACACCCGCGGCCCCGCCGCCAGCGACGCCCGATACGCTGGTCGTTCCCGACCCCGTGCCAATCATCGCGGTCCCGCCACTTCCGCTGGTTGAACCCATCGCGGCCGAGCCGACCCCTGCGCCCGTGCCAGCTCCGCCTGCCGAAGCCGTGTCGCAGCCGGCTAAGATCGATGACGGAGACGATCTCCTCCGCCTCAAGGGCGTCGGTCCCAAGCTCAAAGCACAATTGACGGAGCTTGGCATCACCCGCTTCGCCCAGATCGCCGCGTGGAGCGAAAGCGACCTTGCGACCATCGACGCCCAACTGGGCGCGTTCAAGGGCAGGCCCGTGCGCGATCAGTGGATCGATCAGGCCAAATATCTCGCGGCCGGCGATATCGCCGGCTTCGAAGCTAAATATGGCAAAATCTGACTGATCCGGTTCGCCGGGCGTCGCCACCCCGCATTTTTCCGTTGCAAATTCGCCGCTTAACTCAATAATCGCTAAGGATCGCGTAACCATGAACCGGGGCGCGATGGGGCAGTGGTTCAGGGGGATTTGACGGTGGGGGTTAAGGAAATCTGCGTCCTTATGGGCGCGGCGATGCTCGCTGGCTGCGCGCATTCCGCGTCGCCAATCATCACGTCCGGGGACCGCTATGGCACTGCCTCCGACACGCCGGAAAGCTATACGCTGGGGCCGGGCGACAAGGTCCGCCTGACCGTTTTCAATGAGCCGGCGCTTTCGGGCGAATTTTCGGTTTCAGGCGACGGCTTTCTCTCTCTCCCCCTCGTCGGTGAGATCGAGGCTACGGGAAAAACCACGCGCGCCATTGCAGGCGATATCGCCGGGCGGCTGGCCCAGGGGTATGTGGTCTCGCCCAAGGTCAGCATGGAAGTGGTGGCCTACCGTCCCTATTACATCCTCGGTGAGGTCGTGAGGCCCGGCCGCTATCCCTATGCGACGGGCATGACCGCCATCAACGCCATTGCCACCGCCGAGGGTTTTTCGCCCCGCGCCAGGCGTGGCGAAGTGCGTATCCGGCGCCCCGGCGAAGCGGGCGAGACGCGCTATAAGCTAACGCCCGATCTCCGCATCCAGCCGGGCGACACGGTACGCCTGACCGAACGCTATTTCTGACCCGACCCTTGGGAAGGCATCCGATAACCAGAAGAGCCGGGCCGCGGCGGCGCCATGGGCTCTGCGCCTTGCTGATCCTCGCTTTTGCCGGGGTCGGGGCGGCACGCGCGCAAACGGTATCGACGCTGATCGCGCCAGCCATCGCCCCGGATTATGCGCGCGGGCGCAATATCAGCGTCGCCGAGACAACGGACCCCGCCTACCGGCCGACCGGGCTACGCGTCGGCGCGTTCGAGCTTTATCCGTCGATCGAGACGGCCACCCATTATACGAGCAACGTCTACCTCAATGAGGCGAACCAGCGGGAAGACGCCTACTTCACGCTCACGCCCCGATTGTCGCTGGCGTCGAACTGGACAAGGCATCGGCTAAGCCTGCACGCCAATGCCGATATCCGCCGCTATGCGCAGGAGACGCGGCGCGATCAGAATAACTTCCTGGTCGACGCACAGGCGCGGCTGGACATCAGCACGCACTGGACGCTCACGGCGAATTTCCAGGCCAGCCGCGCGACGGAAAATCCGTTCGGACAGGATCTGGCGAGCGAAACCGCCGTCCTTTCGCAATATGTCCGCCTGGCGCCTTCGCTGCGGCTTGTTCGGCAGGCGGGGCGTACGCGCCTGACCGCCTCGGTCGAGCGACTGCGCTTCGACTTCAAAGCGATCGCCCTGCCCGGCGACGCCGAGCGCAACCAGGAGGATCGCAACCGCGCTATCACGCGCCTTGCCGTGCAGGGCGAATATGCGCTGTCGCCGGGCCTATCGCTCTATGGCCAGCTCAACCATGATGAGACGCGCTATGCGCAGGCGCCGACTATCAGTGAAGAGCGCCGCGATTCCAGCGCGTTTCTGATCATTGGCGGCGTGAACGTCGATATAGCCGGGCTGATGCGCGGTTCGATAGGCGTCGGCCATAGCCGCCGGGATTACAGCGCACTCAGCTATGAAGATGTCAGCGCGCTATCCGTACAGGCGCGCATGGAATTCTTCCCCTCACCGCTCACCACCGTGACGATCAGCGCGCAGCGGCTCGTACAGGACGCTGCGCTCGGCAATGTCAGCGCTTATCGGGACACGCGCGGAGGACTGAGGGTCGATCATGCGCTGCTGCGCAATCTGCTGTTGTCGGTAGCTGGCACATGGGCGCGGCAGACGTTGCTCGAAGATCGGCGGGGTACGCGCCTCTTCTTCACGACCGGGTCGGCCTTTTACCAATCGAGCCGGACGTTCGGGCTGGGCATGACGGTGCAGTATAACCGAGCGCAACCTTATGCCCGGTCGTTCGGCATAGGATCGGACGAACTGATCGCGATGCTGCGGGTGAGTTTGAGGCGATGATCTCAGGCCATGGGACGGATCAAGCAGGGGAAGATGAGGGGGCATGACGATCACCACCGACGACAGGGGATATGAGGCCCGCCCACGCCGCGCGTTCTATTCGATCAGAGACGTGCTGCGTCGGCGCTACGCCACGCTGCTGCTCGTCGCCGGGCTGGTCGTGGCGCTCGGCGCCGCCCTCACCTTTTCGATGGCGCCGCGCTACGAGGGGCTGACCCGCATCCAGATCGACCCATCGCGCAATCCGCTTGCCCGCACGGTCAACGAAAAGCAGGCGCAATTGGCGAGTGAGGCAATCGAGACGGAGGTCGCGGTCGCCTCGTCGCTCGAGGTCGCGCGGCAGGTTGTGCGCCGCCTCGGCCTCACCACCGATCCCGAATTTACGCACGCGGTCGAACAGCAGGCAAAGACGCGCATTGTGACGCCGGATGAGCAGTTGGACATCGTCGCGCGGGACGTGCTGGATCATCTGAGCGTCGCGCGCGAGCAACTGACCTATATCATCAACATCCGCTTCCACTCGCGCGATCCGGCGAAAGCAGCACGGATCGCCAATGGGTTTTCCGCCGTCTATATCGATACGCGCGTCGGCAACAGGACGGGGGCTGCCGACGGTCAGTTCAGATGGTTTCAGAAACGCCTCGACGAACTGGCACTTCAGGCGAGGCTCGCCAATGAAAAGGTCGCCGACTATCGGTCCAGCGCCGGTATAGGACGCGTGGGGGACCAGCAGCAGACGGGCGTCGCTGACCAGAAGATCGGCCCGCTCGCCCACCAATTGGCGCAGGCACAGGCGATCGCGGCGAACGGCGAGGCGCAGCTAGCCGCCGCACAGGCGCAGATCCGGGCGGGGCGGGGCGACAGCGTGGGAACGGTTCTGGGGTCATCCACCATCGGCGATTTCCGCCGGCAGCGGGCGGAAATCGTCCGCGCGCAGGGCGCGATCGACGGACGCTATGGCCCCCTGCATCCCGAAACGGCCAAGATACGCGATCAACTGACCCAGATAGACCACCAGATCGCCGATGAAACGCAGCGGCTGCTCGGGTCATTGCGGGCCAATGCGGCTGCAAACGCCGCGCAGGTCGCGCAGATCAGCGCGACCATGCGCGAGCTGGAGGACGAGCATGCGAGCCAGATTCGCGCCTCAGTGATCGTGGCCAATCTTCAGCGCGAGGCCGACGTCAAGCAGGCCGCATATGAACAAATGGCCGAGGCGGCGGCCGAAACGCAGCAGGCGTCACAAAATTCGCTCGCCCATGCCCTCGTCATCGACGCGGCCGAGCCGGCGCAGCGTCCCTATTGGCCCGACAAACCCCTCTTCCTGCTCCTGTCGATGGTCGTCGGCGTCGGCGCGGGGCTTGCGACCATCAGCGTGCAGGAAATGATGACGTCGGGAATGCGCAGCGCCGGGGACCTGGAAGCGCAGCTCGGCATCCCGTTGCTGGGCGCGGTTCCCCTGGCGAAGAAGACGTCGCAACCGGCGGATCTGCTCATCTACAATCCAACATCACCCTTTGCCGAGTCCCTGCGCAACGCCCGCGCCTCGATCATGGGCATCAGGTCGGCGACGAAACCCAGGATCATCGCGCTCACATCCGCGCTCCCCGGCGAAGGCAAGACGACCACGGCACTGGCGCTCGCGCGGACCATGGCGCTGGCGGGCGCGCGAACGCTCATCATGGACGTGGACGTCCGGCGCGGGCAGTTGCGGGCGATCGTGCGACACGACGCGAAGAAGCCGGGCACGGTCGAGCTGCTGCGCGACAAGGCGACGATCGATGAGGCGATCGAAAGCAGCGCGGTCCGAAATCTCGACCAGCTCGTCGTCAAGAAACCCTATTACAGCTCTGAAAATCTCTTCGGTACCGAGGCCGTGCATCTGCTGATCGACGAGCTGGCCGAGCGCTACAACGTCATCATTCTCGACCTGCCGCCGCTACTGGGGCTGGCGGACGGCCGTTTCCTGGCCGCGCTGGCTGATGCGGTCGTGCTGGTGGTCAAATGGGGCGCAACACCGGCGCACCTCGCGAGCATGGCCCTGTCTTCTCTCCGCGCCGATGAGTCCAACGTCCTTGGCGCGATCTATTCCATGGTCGACCAGAAATGGGGCACCATCGGCACGGCTTATCATTATCCCAAGGGTTCCAACGCCTATTCCCGCCCGAATTGAGCGCCTCGTCAGAAGGCGTTTTTGTGGATGATGACGCGCAGGGTCCGAAACAGGATGCCGATGTCGAGCCAGAGCGACCATTTATTGAGATATTCAAGGTCGGCGGCCAGGCGATCCTGCAGATCCTTTTCCTCCAGCGCGGTGCCGCGATAGCCGCGCACCTGCGCCAGTCCCGTGATCCCAGGCTTGCAGGCATGGCGATGCCAGTAGCGGGCATCCACCTCCCAGAAATATTTGTCCCGCGCCATCGAATGCACCGCATGCGGGCGCGGCGCGACGATGCTCATGTCGCCGATCAGTACGTTGATAAGCTGTGGCAGCTCATCGATGCTCGTGCGCCGCAGGATACGACCGACGCGCGTCACCCGCTCGTCACCGCGCGTGGTGGAGCGGATGCCATCGCTGTCGCTGCCCTCGCTCAGCATGCTGCGGAATTTGTAGATGTGGAACTGCCTGTTCTGCCGCCCGATGCGGGGCTGGCGGAAAAAGACTTTGCCCGGGCTGTCGAGCTTGATCGCGATCGCCGCCCCGAGGAAGACAGGCAACAGTATCAACAAAGCTATAGTGGATAGGATGGTGTCGAAGAGGCGCTTGACCATCCGGTCCGACAGGCCAAGGGGACCGCGCGCGACGATCAGCGTCGCCTGGCCGCCGAAGGACCCGATACCTACTGGCGGATGACGTCCCAGCTCCTGCGCAACGATTTCGCCATGGACGTTCAGTCCCTGAAAGATGTGAACCCAGGTCGAACGCCGGCTGTCCGGGCACTGGACGACCACCCGATCGGCATTCCCGACCAGCATCGCCAGCTCATGATAGCCCAGCGGATCGTCCACGCCGATGTCCCAGATCAGTTGCCGCGCCGGCATCGCCTGGTCCACCGGCCAGATCATGGTCCTTGCGCCATCATCCTCGATCCGAACCACCGAATAGAGCTGCCCCGCGAGAAGACGACGCGCATGTCCGACCAGCAGGAAACGGCCGGCGGGAAGCAGAATGAAGGGGATGAACAGCGTCAGATTGAAAAGATGGTCGAGAGCGGTCGTTCGAAGCGCGAAAAGAATGAAGAGGAGCAGGGCGACTGCGCACAGATGACTGCCGATCGCCAAACGCACCGACGTGCGAGTAATGATCAGCGCATCGCCGGAAAAAGCCCGGAGCCAAAAGCCGCTCAGCGCATGAAGCAGAATCATGAGAGGAAGCAGGGCCGATGAAGAAGACGGGCCGACGCCCGATCTTACCATGTCAGGAAGGACGGCGCCGAGCACGAGGCAAAGAACATCGGCGGTGAAGATGGAAAGAACCAGCCTGAACCGGATATGCGCCTTGGACGCCGGGGATGTCGCTTTGACCGGACGAAGGATCGCCTCTCCCGACGCCAACTGACCCATAAGCCGCCCCCAGCCGTTAATCTTATATTAAGATCGCATAGTGGCCGGTTTCGAGTTTGCCGACAAGCATGCTCGTTTCGCAAATTCAGGCATCGCCCTTGCCTGCCTGCGGTGGATCAGCGGGGCGAC
>Ga0233380_1001054_pt1 | contig 13034 bp, 12 predicted proteins | sample ElkDunMinimDraft_9_FD_191541 | JGI IMG/M metagenome (GOLD analysis project Ga0233380, IMG submission 191541) | Fecal eukaryotic communites from dung pellets of Tule Elk in California, USA - Elk Dung F36 | ecosystem: Host-associated > Mammals > Digestive system > Large intestine > Fecal | place... | reverse complement strand
AGTTCGGGGCCACCGATACGCCCCGCGGGCGCCAGCAGCTCAGGGGCGATCTCGTGAACCCCCATCGGGGCAGCGCCGGTCATGCTTTCAAGCCGGGCCACAAGGTCAGAGAGGCTGGTGTCGCCGATGGAGGTGGCGACGGGCGCACCGCTGAAGAAGCCCGCCAGGCGCTCCCGGGCGATGTCGGACAGACTCACGCCGCCAGCCATGACGAAGTGGGTGGCGCCGAAGCTGCGGATAACCTCGACGGCTTCCTCAGGATGCGAGAGGCTGAAAGGAACCGGATCGTAGGCGGCGAGGTCGCGGCGAGGCTTCAGGCTCAACACCTTGATGGGCCCGCCACGGGCCTGGGCCGCCCGGACCAGGGGCGGAACCAGCCCGCCCGCGCCCACGATGAGCGCCAGCCGCTCAACCACTATTCGTCGTCCTGATTGCTCCGGGGGAGCGTGAGCGGCCGGTCGCTGGAGGCGGAGATGAAGTTCACCACATCCTGCACCAGGGCTGCATCGGGGAACATCTGGGCCGCATCCTCTACGCGTTCGCGCAGGGTGCCTTCGGTTGCGAAGACCATGCGATAGGCGGCGCGCAGGGTGTGGATCGACTCGCGGTCGAAGCCACGGCGCTTGAGGCCAACCAGATTGAGGCCGCCGAGGCGTGCACGGTTGCCGACCGCAACGCCATAGGGAATGACATCGCCATCAATCATGCTCTGCGCACCGATGAAGGCATGCTTGCCGATGCGGACGAACTGGTGGACGGCGCAGATGCCTCCGAAAGCCACGTAGTCGCCGATGATCGAGTGACCGGCGAGCCCGACATAGTTGGCGAGCACGACATTGTTGCCCACCTGGCAGTCATGCGCGACGTGCGCGCAGGCCATGATCAGGCAGTCATTGCCGATGCGGGTGACCATGCCACCACCCTCGGTGCCGGGATTGATGGTCACCGACTCGCGGATGGTGCAGCGCTCGCCGATGAACAGCTGCGAAGGTTCGCCGTGATACTTCAGATCCTGCGGCGGGTGACCGATGGAGCTGAACGGGAAGATGCGGGTACCGGCACCGATCTCGGTGATACCGGCAACGGCAACATGGGAAACCAGCTCGACGCCATCGTGCAGAGTGACGTTGTCGCCGACCACGCAATAGGGGCCGATGCTGACCCCGTTGCCGATCCGTGCCTTGGGGCTGACGATGGCGGTCGGATGGACAACCGCTGAGCTCACGAGTCGGCCCCGACGATCATGGCCGTGATCTCAGCCTCCGCGATGACCTTGCCGTCGACCATAGCCTTGGCCTCGTAGCGGCCGACGTTGCGGCGACGGTGGATCTTGGCGATGTGGTACTCGATGGTGTCGCCCGGGCCTGCAGGCTTGCGGAACTTCGCCTTGTCGACCCCGAGCATCATGACGATGTTCTTCCCGCCGCCGGTCGAGTCGTGTTTGATGACGATGGCACCCGCGGTCTGGGCCATGCCTTCGATGATCAGCACGCCCGGAAAAATGGGGTTCTCAGGGAAGTGCCCCTGGAAGATGGGCTCGTTGTAGGTCACGTTCTTGATGCCGACCGCCGTCTCGTCGCGGTCGATGCGAACGATCTTGTCGATCATCAGGAACGGATAACGGTGCGGGAGCGCCTCGAGGATCTCCGCCAGCGGCATAGCCGACAATTCCGTGGTGGCTTGAGACACGTCGGTCATCCCCGCTTTTCTCCCTTGGTCAATTTTCTCAAGACGGCCAGTTCGCGCCAAAAGTCTCTTATATCCTGCGCCGGAGCACCGGCAAGTTTGGAGCCCGCGGGCCAGTCCTTGGTCACCGCAGCGCGGCCATAGACGACCGAACCGGCTCCGATGCTCAGATGTCCGGAGGTGCCGACGCCGCCACCCAGCAGAACGCCGTCCCCAACGATGGTGGAGCCAGACAGGCCAGTCATGGCGGCAATGAGGCAGTTTCGCCCGATGCGGCAGTTATGCCCTATCTGGCAGAGGTTATCGATCTTGGTGCCATCCCCGATGCAGGTGTCGCCCAGGGCGCCACGATCGATGGTGGTGTTGGCGCCGATCTCCACCCGATCCTGAATCAGGACCCGTCCGAGCTGCGGCACCTTGCGGTTGGACTGGCCATGATCGAGCCAGCCGAAACCCTCGCTGCCGATGCGAACGCCGGAATGCACGGTGACGCCGTTGCCGAGGTGCGCGCACTCGATCGTGCAGTTTGCGGCGATGACGCAGTTGCGGCCAATGGTGACACCCGGCCCGATCACCGTGTTGGCGCCGATGACGGTGCCGCGCCCGATCTCAACGCCGGCGCCGATCACCACGTTTGTGCCGAGGGTCACATCCAACTCGAACACTGGCGGACCGAGGTCGTCGCGCGCCGCGCTGACCACACTTCGGGTATTGTTGGGATAGAGCCGATCGAGCAGGTCGGCGAACAGGATATGCGGCTTGTCGGTGCTCACCGCGAGCGTGCCGGCCGGCACAAGATCGCGCAGTGCCGGCAGAACGATCACAACACCGGCCGATGTGGAGCGAAGCTCCTCAACATAGTCCTGGTGGGCTGCAAGAGCGATCTCGGACGGACCGGCAAGGTCGAGTTCGTTGGCGCCTTCGATCAGGAGGTCGGGGCGGGCAACGAGTTGCCGGAGGTCGTCACGGCCGACCGCGGCCAGCAGATCCCCGAGAGTTGCGGAACCTGCAAACGAATGGAAACGGGTGTCAACCATGACGTCCCTTCAACACAGCGGGCCGCGGCGCTACCGCCCCGCGGCCCGACTGAATGTTTCACGCTGTCCGGACTAGAACAAGGTCTGCAGGGACAGCTGGAAGACCTGTGTCTGGTCGGCCGTCGACTTGTTCAGCACGTGGGCGAAGTCGCCACGGAGCGGACCGAACGGCGAGTCCCAGATCAGGGAGGCACCGACCGACGACCGCCACGGCACGTCGACCGAGTTCGGATCAACGGTGTTGCCGTTGAGGCGCGGAACGTTCACGCCATCCACCCAGCCAGCGTCGGCCCACAGGGCAGCGCTCAGGCCATAGCTCTCGGGCACGCCGGGGATGGCGAACTCGACCTCGGCGGACAGGCCAGCATAGGCCGTTGCACCCAGGTATTCACCAGTGGTCAGGCGCGGGCCGATGCGCTGGAAGCCGCGGACGAGCTGGGCACCAGGCATGAAGGCTTCCACGGTGCTGACACCAGCTCCATCGAGCGAGTTGATGATGCCGGCCTGACCACGAACGCTCGCCACGATGCCGCTGTCGGCAAGCAGGGGAACGAAGTAGCGGGCACGAGCTTCGCTGCGCAGCAGGTTGTGATCCCAACCGATGTACTGCTGAGAGAAGGTGGCGTAGAGGCCCTCGGTCGGCGACTTCAGATCGTCGACGCCATTCCACATCAGCGTGTAGCCAGCGAAAGCCTTGTTGTACACCTGACCGTTGACCACGAGCGTCGAGAACGGCGAGTTGGCGTCGCGGATGTTCTTGCGCTCGACACCGGCGAACACGGTGGCAGACAGGCTCTCCGTGATCGGCACGCCAGCGCGGAGCTGACCACCGGTGGCATCGTAGCCATAGAAGTTGGTGGCGTTCTCGTCGTTGATGCGATGGTACACGTCGACGCCAGCCGCCACCTTGAGGCCCATGAAGCGAGGCTCGGTGAAGGAGAAGTCGAACGTGCGGCCCGACTGGGAGGCACCGATGGCGGCACGCAGGTACTGGCCACGACCCAGGAAGTTGCGCTCGGTAAGCGACACCTCGCCCAGGATACCGTCAGTGGTCGAGTAGCCGGCGGTTGCCCCGTACTCACCCGTGGACTTCTCGGTGACGTTGATGTTGACCACGACCTTGTCTGGCGACGAGCCCGGCGCGGTGGTGACTTCGACGCCGGAGAAGAAGTCGAGAGCCTGGATGGCATTGCGGCCGCGAACGACGAGTGCACGGTTGAAGGGGTCGCCTTCACCGAACTCCAGCTCGCGCCGGATCACGAAGTCACGGGTCTTGACGTTGCCGGTGATGTTGATGCGCTCGACATAGATGCGGGCGCCCTCATCCACCAGGTAGGTGACATTGAAGACACCGGACGCGACATCACGGTCCAGACGCGCACGCACGTCGGCGAAGGAGTAACCCTGGGCAGTAGCCTCGTAGGCCATGTCCTCGATGGTCGACTGGAGGTCGCTCACCGAGTAGCGGCTACCCTGGCCGGTATCCACAGTGCCGCGCAGCACGTCGGTGTTGAGGCCAGGAATGCTGGTCTCGATGGCCACGGCGCCGAAGTTGTAGCGCTGGCCCTCGTTGATGGTGAAGTTGACGTAGTACGCATTGCGCGCGGCGTCATACTCGGCAACCGAAGTCACCTGCGCATCGGGATAACCACGATCGGCATAGTAGAGGCGGACGCGCTCACGGTCGACGGCGAGCTTGCGCTCATCGTAGCCGTCATCGCGGAACAGCCAGCTCAGAATGCCGGTTTCCTTGGTCAGCAGCGCACCCTTGAGGTTGCCGGTGCTGATGCTGTTGTTGCCGGTGAAGTTGATGGCCGCAACTGCAGCGCGATTGCCCTCGTTGATCTCGAAGATCACGCGAACGCGGCCGTCGGCAGTGCCTTCGGTGCGCGCGGTGACGGTGGAGTTCAGGAAGCCCTCGCGGACATAGGCCTGACGGATGCTCTCGACATCGGCGGCCAGTCGTTGCTGGGTGAAGATACCCGAGGCGGACACATCCACCATCGCGAGCAGCTCTGCGTCGGGGAACCGGCGGTTCCCCTCGAACAGGACCGAACCCACGAGCTGTTCCTGCGCAACGACGGCAGAGACACCCAGAACCGGAACGGCCGAACCAACCAGTGGTGCTGTGCCGAGAAGGGCAAGCGCGAGGATACCGCCGCGCATCAGCTTGGTGAGATGGATCATATTGTTATTGCCTTCTCGCGACCAGCTGGAGGAATCGCACGCAAACGCTCCCCCAAGCGAACTCCATGGCACCGTTTTACCGCCTTTTTAACCACGGACAAGGCGGAAGCCCGGACGCGGTTAGCGAAAGCTTGGTGCCCTTGTAATCGTGCAACACCTTGCGAACCAACGCTAACAGAGCGTTAACGCAGGATCCCGAAGTAGGCGAACACGGTGTCGTTGAAGAGCGTGAAGACCATCAGCGCCATGACCAGGGCAAAGCCGAAGCGAAACCCCATCTCCTGTACGCGCATGCTCAGCGGTCGCCCCCGCAACGCTTCCACCAGATAATACAGAAGATGGCCGCCGTCGAGCATGGGAACCGGCAGCAGGTTGAATATTCCTATGTTAAGTGACAGCAGCGCCGTGAGATTTATCAGCGCGACGATGCCGAGGGTTGCTACCTCTCCCGAAACCTTCGCCACCTTAACCGGTCCGCCGAGCTGCTCGACATCGCCGCGGCCGACAAAGAAATCGCCGATAAACTCGGCTGTCCGCTGGATGATGAAGCGAATCTCCTCGAGCGTCATGCCCACCGCCTCGACCGGCCCGGGCCGGTAGAGCGTCACGTCCGCCTCGGACACATCGCGGGTGACTCCGATGCGGCCAAGACGCTGCTCGTTGCCGAAGCGATCCTCGACCACCGTGGCTTCGGGAACGAGTGTGAGCGCCTGCTCGAGCCCGTCGCGCTCCAGCACGATTCGGACCGAACGCTCCGGCGCGGTCGCGACGAGCCGCTGGAAATCCTCGAAACCGCGAACCTCATAGCCGTCCACGGAGAGGATGGTATCGCCACTCTCGAGGCCGGCAGCCTCGGCGACGGAGCCGGGCAGAACGTCGCCGATCACCGGGGTGATGGTGTAGCGGCCGTAGCCGAGCAGCAGCGCATACAGGATCAGGAACGTCAGCAGGACGTTGGCGAGCGGGCCCGCGATCACCACGGCGATCCGCTGCCAGACGGACTTGTTGACGAACAGGCGCGGCGCGAGATCCGGACCGGCGTTGGCAACGACATCCTCGTCGACGCCGCCGCTCGCCGCATTCATGTCGCCGACGAAGCGGACATAGCCGCCCAGGGGAATCGCCGAGATCTTCCAGCGCGTTCCCTGCCGGTCGGTCCAGCCGACGAGCTCACGGCCGAAACCGATCGAGAAGGTGTGGATGGCAATGCCGTTCCAGCGGGCCACGAGGTAGTGGCCCATCTCATGCACGAAGACGATCGCCGTCAGGACGACGAGGAAGGGCACCGCATAGGACAGGAGCCAGAACACGAAATCGAACATATCACCCCGATTCGGCGGCGCGAGGGACGCCCACGCTCACCAGTAGAGAAGGCCCTGGGCGACGGAGTCGATGCCGCCGTGAGTCGCACCGACCAACAGGACGAACAAGATGCCGAATGTAAGGCTGTCGAGCCGATCCATGAGCCCGCCGTGGCCGGGGATGATGTCACCACTGTCCTTGATACGGAAATGACGTTTCACGGCGCTCTCGGAAAGATCACCCAGCTGGCCGAGGACGCTGATGATCGCGGAGAGCGCGAGGCCGATCCACCAGGGAGAATCGGTGAACACGGTCCACACCAGCAGCCCGGCACCGGTGCCCAGTGCCAGGCCGCCAAGCGCGCCTGACCAGGTCTTGGAGGGCGAGATTTCGGGCGCGAGCTTCTCGCCGCCGATCTGCCGCCCGGTGAAGAAGGCGGCGGAATCGGTCATCCACACCACGGTGCCGAGATAGACACCGGCCCATATGCCGGCCGTGGTGGTGCCGCGCATGGCCAGCGCCGCGATGACGATGGCGCCGAAGGTGACGAGGCCGAGCACCCGCCACCAGGCCCCCTCCCCGCCCCTGACGATGGCAATGATGCAGGCGACAGCGATGAGGACGATGCTGCCGAGAGGGCCGGCGGCCGGATAGACGAGGCCCGACAGCACCACGAGCGCTACCATGACCCAGGCCGTCGGGGTCATCGGGGCGCGGGACACCATGGTTTCCCACTCGCGATAGGCGCCACCGAAGGCGGCACCCACCACGGCACCAAACAGATAACCGCCGATCACCAGCGCTGTGGCTGTCAGCGCGATGAGGACGGCGGCAGAGGCAAGGCGCGGGCCGAGGTCGGACCACATGTTGCGACGGGCGGGCGGGGTGTTCCCCGGAGGATCAACGGGATTGGTCAAGGAACAACCGCCTTGATGCCGCCGAAGCGCCGATCGCGCAGGGCGAAAGCCTCGAGGACCCGAAGGAAGCTCCGTTCATCGAAGTCCGGCCAGTGCTCATCGACGAAGATCAGTTCGGAATAGGCCGCCTGCCACAGCAGGAAGTTCGAAATCCGCTGCTCGCCGCTTGTGCGGATGATGACGTCAGGATCAGGTATGCCGGCGGTGTAGAGTTCGGCGGCGAGGGCGGACTCGGTGATCTGGTCAGGCGTCAGTTGCCCCGCAGCGACCTTCTGGGCGAGACGCCGCGCCGCCTGGGCGATCTCTGCCTTGCCGCCATAGTTGAAGGCAACGAGCAGCACGAGCCCGGTGTTGGCCGCGGTCTTGGCTTCCACGTCGTTGATCAGGCGGATCAGCGACGGATCGAGCCCCTCACGGCTGCCAATGATGCGCACGCGGACGTTGTTGCGGATCAGGCGCTGAAGATCCGATGCAACAAACCGCCGCAACAGCCCGAAAATGAAGGAGACTTCGTCGGGAGGCCGCGTCCAGTTCTCGGAGGAGAAGCTGAACACGGTGAGGTACTCGACGCCATAGTTTATGCAGTTTTCGACCAGGCCGCGGAGCGCCTTGACGCCCTCCACGTGGCCATCGGTGCGCCGCTTGCCGCGGGCTTTCGCCCAGCGGCCATTGCCGTCCATGATGACGCCGAGATGCACCGGGACGCGCAACCTGCTGGAGGGCGCGACCGTGGTCGATATGGCGGTGTCCATGGACATGCGCTGCGCTCCCCGCGCGCCATGCAGGTGAAATCAGACCTGCATGATCTCCTGTTCCTTGCCGGCGACGACCTTGTCAATCTCGGCCACGGCTTCGTCGGTAGCCTTCTGCACCAACTCGCTCTGCTTCTTGGCGTCGTCCTGGCTCAGGTCGCCGTCCTTCTCAGCCTTCTTGAGGGCATCCATGCCATCGCGACGGATGTGACGGACCGCAACGCGCGCCTGCTCCGCGTAGTTGTGGGCAACCTTGACCAATTCCTTGCGGCGCTGCTCGTTCAGCTCCGGCAGGGGAACGCGAATGACCTGCCCCTCACCCATCGGGTTGAGGCCGAGGCCGCTGTCGCGGATGGCCTTTTCCACGGCATTGGCCATGGAGCGATCCCAAACCTGCACGCTGAGCATGCGCGGCTCCGGCACCGTGACCGTCGCCACCTGATTGAGCGGCATGCGCGAACCGTAGGCCTCGACTGTCACCGGCTCGAGCAGGCTGGCGCTGGCGCGCCCGGTCCGAAGGCCGGCCAGCTCGTCACGGAGCGAGGCGATGGACTTCTGCATGCGGTTCTTGAGATCGGCGAGATCATAGGTGGCCATTTTCTGGTCCTTCTGGTCAGAGCGGCTTGCTCTTGCTCACACGGGTGGAGCGGGCCGTGCCGGAGAGTACACCCGCAAGGCCAGCCGCATCGTTAAGTGCATAAACGATTATCGGCATGCCGTTGTCGCGGGCAAGCGCAAAAGCCGCAGTATCCATGACCCTAAGGTCCTTCCCGATGACTTCGTCGTAGGTGACGTGCTCGTAGCGGACCGCTGCGGGATCCTTCATGGGGTCGGCGGAATAGACGCCGTCGACCTTGGTGCCCTTCAGCACCACATCGCACTCGAGCTCAATAGCTCGCAGGGTGGACGCAGTGTCGGTGGTGAAGAACGGATTGCCGGTACCGCCGCCGAGGACCACAACGTAGCCCTCCTCCAGGGAGGCCTTGGCCTCGCGGGCCGTGAAGGCGTCTGCCACGGATGGCATAGGCACGGCACTGAAGGGTTTTGACTTAACACCTTGACGGGAAATGGCGTTGCTCAGCGCCAGTGCGTTGATCATGGTGCCAAGCATGCCCATCGTGTCCGCCGTGACGCGATCGGTGCCATCGGCGGCGCCGGCCATGCCGCGGAAGATATTGCCGCCACCGACGACGATAGCAACCTCCACGCCAGACTTGGCCACGTCGGCGATCTGCTTGGCGACGGCCTGCAGGAAGGGTGGCTCTATGCCGAAGGAATTATCACCCGCCAGCGCCTCCCCAGAAACCTTGAGCAGGATGCGTTTATAGGCAGGCGCCATCGGCGGACCTCTTCGACTTGATTACTACAGGTTTTGAACGCCGACCGCACCGGCGCCCGGACTACACCAGGCGAGCAGCTTGATGAAAGCCGCCGCGCCGGTCGGGTGGTTAGGAGGGGTTGTAGCGGCGATCCCGGCTAAATCAAGGCCCGCCCATAAGGAAAGGGCGGACCTTGCGGCCCGCCCCCAGATCTTACGCCTTGACGCCGGCAGTAGCGGCGACTTCGGCAGCGAAGTCGCTCTCGGCTTTTTCGATGCCCTCGCCCAGGGCGTAGCGCACGAACTTCGTCAGCTTCACGGGAGCGCCGACGTCCTTCTCGGCATTCTTCAGTGCGTCGCCGACCTTGGTCTCACCGTCGATCACGAAGGTCTGCGCGAGCAGCGTCACTTCCTCGTAGTACTTGCGGATGCGGCCTTCGACCATCTTCTCGGCGATGTCGGCCGGCTTGCCGGATTCCTTCACCTGCTCGAGAATGATGGAACGCTCGCGGGCAACCACTTCCTGATCAAGCTCGTCCGGCGTGATCGCCAGCGGGTTGGTCGCAGCGATGTGCATGGCGAGCTGCTTGCCGAGAGCGGAAAGCTGGGCCTTGTCGCCGGTCGACTCGAGAGCGACCAGAATTCCCATCTTGCCGAGGCCCGGCTTCACGGCGTTGTGGACGTAGCTCTCGACGACGCCGTCGGACACTTCCACCAGCGCGGTACGGCGCAGGTTCATGTTCTCGCCGATCTTGGCGATCGCCTCGGTCAGTTCGGCCGAAACCGAGTGGCCCGAACCGGGGAACGGCATCTCGCCGAGCTTCACCACGTCGCCATCGGCATCGAGGGCCAGCTTGGCCACGCTGCTGACGATGGACTGGAACTGCTCGTTGCGGGCGACGAAGTCGGTCTCGGAGTTCACCTCGACGACAGCGGCCTTGTTGCCGGCAGTGGCAACGCCCACCAGGCCTTCAGCGGCAACGCGGTCGGCCTTCTTGGCGGCCTTGGCAAGGCCACGGGTGCGCAGCCAGTCGACCGCCGCGTCCATGTCGCCATTGGTTTCGGCCAGGGCCTTCTTGCAGTCCATCATCCCGACGCCGGTCGAGTCGCGGAGCTGCTTGACCATTGCAGCAGTGATTTCCATGGGTTCACCTTTCCGCGGTCCCACACGGGGACCGCCTGAATTCGATTCGAAACGGAAGTCCGGTAACGGACTTAGTTGACGGCGGTCTCGGACGGCAGGTCTTCGGCCGGAGCCTCGGCGGATGCGCCGATATCCTGACCGAGGGCGCTCGACGAGCGGCTGATGCCGTCGAGAGCAGCACGCGACACGAGCGACATGTAGAGCTCGAGAGCGCGCGAGGCGTCGTCATTGCCCGGGATCGGGTAATCGACCACGTCGGGATCGGAGTTGGTGTCGACGATGGCAACGACCGGAATCCCAAGACGACGGGCTTCCTTGATCGCGTTCGCTTCCTTGTTGGTGTCGATCACGAACAGCAGCGACGGCAGGTTGCCCATGTCCTTGATGCCGCCGAGGTCGCGCTCAAGACGCTCCTGCTCGCGGGACATCATCAGGCGTTCCTTCTTGGTGCGAAGGCTGCGCTCGTCCTCGCTCATCGACTCCAGCTCACGCAGGCGGGAGATCGAGTTCGAGATGGTCTGCCAATTGGTCAGCGTGCCGCCGAGCCAACGGGAGTTGACGTAGTACTGGGCGCACTGCTTGGCGGCATCGGCCACCAGCGGAGCTGCCTGGCGCTTGGTGCCGACGAAGAGCACGCGGCCGCCATCAGCGACAGTGTCAGAGACCAGCTGCAGAGCGCGGCTCAGGGCCGGGACGGTCTGCGACAGGTCGAGGATGTGGATGTCGTTGCGCACGCCGAAGATGTAGCGTTCCATCTTCGGGTTCCAGCGATGCTTCTGGTGACCAAAGTGGACGCCGGCTTCGAGTAGCTGACGCATAGAGAAATCGGGCAGAGCCATGATGGCTGCTCCTTAGCTTTACCGGTTGAACCTCCACGAGGCAGTGCGGCGGTTTCCCGCCACCGGATGGTTGCCCTCGCGGGCGCCGGCCTCGTGTGTGAATTGCGTCGACCGCAGCCGAACGCGTGGGCGATATATGTGATGAGAGCCGCAAAAGCAAGTAAGCCCGGCAGAGGCCAGGCACGATCTCCCTCTGCCGCCCACCAGAAACAACGGCGCTCAGCGCAGGTTTCACCTTGTCGATTTCGCGACGCGAACCCTGGAGGCCACGGATTCGTGACGGGAACCAACCGCCGCGACAGCCTGTTGCCGATACATAGACCCGCGCCCAGACGCGGGGACAAGGGTGAAAGCCCCTGAGCGGGGGAGGATGGGCTTCGGGCTCGCCTCTCCCGCGTTGTTTTGGCATGGTGCCTCGACTGGCGACGCACACCCGGTCGCCCGACCAAGGGGGGTGTCGCCTGGCCATCTCATCCTATGTCATCTGCGGGACGCCACGCTCGGGCAGCACCATGCTCTGCGAGTTGCTGGCACGTTCCGGGGTGGCTGGCCGGCCGAACTCATACTTCCGTGAAGAGGATATCGCCTACTGGGCCGCACGGTGGGACCTCGCGGCCGTGGACACGACGAGCAAAGCATTCGACCGTGCCTACCTGGGCGCGATGGAGCGAGCGGGCCGCGCGGATACCGCCGTCTTCGGCGTCCGGATCATGTGGCCGAGCCTTGCAACTGCCCGGAACCGCCTGAACAACGCCCGCGGCGGCGAGAGCGACTTCAGACAAGCGTTCGAGGCGCGGTTCGGAGAGAGCGCGTACATTCACCTGTGGCGGGAGGATATCCTGGCTCAGGCGGTATCGCTGGTGAGGGCACAGCAGAGCGGGCTGTGGCACCTGAACCGAGACGGATCCGTCATGGAAGGGACCGATGCCCCTGCCCCGATCGTTTATGACCGCGAGACACTCGAGAGGACTGTGGCAGACCTGCGGGGCCAGCAAGCCGCCTGGAGGCGCTTCTTCGAAGATGAAGGCATCGCACCGCTCCGTCTGGAGTACGGAGCGATGACCAGCGACCCTCGCAGGGGGCTGCGGGCCGTGCTGTCGGCGCTGGGTCGCGACCCGACTCCAGCCGACGACGCCAGTGTCCCGACGGCGAAGATGGCAGACGCCACCAGTGTGGAATGGATCGCACGCTTCCGACGCGGGGAATGACTGCTAGTTCAACCGCACGTCGGTGACGCCCTCGAGAGCCTTGATGCCACCGGCCACCTCGGCATTGACCTTGTAGGTGCCAGGGAGCTCGATCTCGTACTCGCGGGCGCCGCTGTCGCGGATGACGATGATGTTCACGGTGCCCTCCCCGCCCCGCTTTAGCTGGGCGCTGATCGACGACAGGGGCCGGTTGTCCCCGGCAAAGATGGTCAGGCGGCGATCGACCTTGGCTGCGGCACCATCGATCGACTGGGCCGAATAGAGCCTGAGGCTGATGCCATCAGGCCTTTCATCTGCGCCGACCTGCAGGACGACGGACTTGCCCGGCTGCAGGATGGCCCCGAACTGCTCGATCTGTTCGCTGAACGCCACGGCCTCAAAGGTGCCGGACTGATCCGACAGGGTCAGGATCATCATTGGCGTACCCTTGCGGGTGCGCCGGTCGTTGCGGGAGGCGATGGTACCGGCCAGACGCCCGGCGGACGCGCCGTCGCGAACAGCGCGCTCGAAATCGGCCCAGCGCTGCACCCGAAGCTTGTCGAACAGGTCGGCATAGGCATCGAGAGGATGCGCGGAAAGGTGGAAGCCGATGGCCGACAGCTCGCGGTCGGCCTTTTCGGTCGAGGTCCAGGCGGGAACGCCGG
>Ga0233380_1001053_pt1 | contig 13039 bp, 12 predicted proteins | sample ElkDunMinimDraft_9_FD_191541 | JGI IMG/M metagenome (GOLD analysis project Ga0233380, IMG submission 191541) | Fecal eukaryotic communites from dung pellets of Tule Elk in California, USA - Elk Dung F36 | ecosystem: Host-associated > Mammals > Digestive system > Large intestine > Fecal | place... | reverse complement strand
AGGCAACAGCCGAAGGGATCTCGAACAACCGGATAGACGAGTTGTTCGATCTCGCCATGCGGCAGGGTGCTCTCGGCGGCAAGGTCTCCGGCGCGGGCGGCGGAGGGTTTCTGTTTTTCCTCGTGCACCCCGAGCACCGTTACTCACTGGTTTCGGCGCTGAATGCAGCCGGTACGGTCGCCACCCCGGTCAAGTTCACCGAGCGCGGCTGCGAGACCTGGCAGTTTTGACGAAGCGCATCGAACAGTGCGTGATCCTCTGTGGCGGCCTGGGTAGTCGCCTTGGCGAACTCACGCGGCAAACGCCGAAGCCACTGCTGCCGATCGGCGAGCGGCCGTTTCTTGATGTGCTGCTTGCAGAGGTGGGCCGCCAGGGACTCCGGAAGGTCCTGCTGCTCGCCGCGTTCGAGTCCCAGCAGATCCATAACTTCGCGCGCACCAGTACTGCGGCCCAGCTATTCGGAATCGAGGTGACCGTCGCGGTGGAGCCCGACCGCGCCGGCACCGGCGGGGCGCTCTGGCATGCCAGAGACAGGCTCGACGACGAGTTTCTGCTCTTCAACGGCGACAGCTGGTTCGATGTCGTGCTGGCGGACGTCTCGAACCTTCTGCAGTGGACCCCCGATGCCGTGGGCGCGCTGACGCTAAGGAAGGTGCCCGATGCCGCCCGGTACGGCACGGTGCAACTCGACGGCGCAATGGTCACGAAGTTTGCAACCCGTCCTGAGGGGGCAGGACCAGGGCTCGTCAACGGGGGTGTCTACGCCTTTCGCAAGGCGCTGGTGGACCGCCTAGAGCCCTCGTGCTCGCTCGAGAACGACGTATTGCCGCAACTGGCCGCCGAGGGCGAGCTCCGGGGCAGGGAGGCTTCAGGGTTCTTTCTCGATATCGGGGTGCCGGAGAGCTACGTCGAGGCGCAGAGGACCATACCCGCTCAGTTGCACCGTCCTGCACTCTTCCTCGATCGTGATGGCGTTCTCAACCATGACTATGGCCATGTCGGGACGGTGGAGCGCTTCGAATGGATCGAGGGCGCTCCCGAGGTTGTCCGGCTTGCCAACGGGGCCGGGTATTACGTGTTCCTAGTGACAAACCAGGCCGGCATCGCCCGGGGCCTCTACACAGAGGACGACTTCCATGTGCTCCACCGGCATATCGGTGGTGAACTGTTCGAGGTGGGCGCGCATCTCGATGACATGCGCTACGCCCCATGGCACCCCGAGGCGGTGGTGGAGCGATACCGGCGGGAATCGGACTGGCGCAAACCGGCACCCGGCATGCTGCTGGACCTGATGCGGCACTGGCCGGTCGACCGGGCGCGCAGCTTCATGATCGGCGACAACCAGACCGACATGGCAGCGGCCGCCGCCGCGGGCATTCGAGGCCATCTCTTCCCGGGCGGCAATCTGCTCGAGTTCGTCCTCAATCACACATCGCTTGGAAACACTGGTCGGGGGGCCAGATCATGACGCCGCTGAATCGTGCCTTGGAGGAACGTGCCATCTTCACCGCCTGGATGTTTCACCAGGCGTTGCCCCTTTGGGCCACACTGGGCACGGACTGGCAGAACGGTGGGTTCCGCGAGACGATCGACAGGCACGGTGCTTCACCGGAGGTGCCGCGGCGTACGCGGGTGGTCGGGAGACAGATCTATTCCTATGCGGTTGCGCAGAAGATCGGCTGGGCCGGGGGAGCCGAGCGCGTGGTCGCGCACGGGGTCCGGTACCTACTCGACAAATGCATCAAGCCCGACGGTAGCGTGGTGTCGCAGACACTGGCGGATGGGACGGTCATCGATGGGAGGTTCGACCTCTATGATCACGCCTTTGCCCTGTTCGGCCTCGCCGCTGCTGCGGCGACCGGTCACCGGCGGAAAACGCTCGCCCGGGCAGCACGACGAATGCGTAACGCCATGAGGGCTGGATGGGGCCACCCGGTCGCCGGGTTCGAGGAGGCCGTGCCTCGTACACTGCCGCTCAAGGCCAATCCGCATATGCACGTCTTTGAGGCTTCGCTTGCGTGGATCGAAGCCGGGCCGGAGCAGGGCGACGATGGCTGGGATCGGCTGGCCGATGAAATCGCCGAGCTGTGCCTCGCGAAGTTCATCGACCCACTGACGGGTGCGTTGCGTGAGTTCTTCGACGGCGACTGGAACCCGGTCTCAGGCGATGAGGGGCGCATCGTCGAGCCGGGTCACCAGTTCGAGTGGGCGTGGCTGTTGATCCGCTGGGGGCTGCTCCGCAACCGGCAGGATGCCCTGGACGCAGCCGCGCGCCTGATCGCAGTCGGTGAGAACGCCGGAACGGATCCTGTGCGCGGCCTTGCCGTTTCCGAGATCTGGGACGACCTGAGGATCAAGGACGACACCGCGCGGCTGTGGCAGCAGACCGAGCGCATCAAGGCGTGGCTGGCGGCAGCCGCCATTGCCGGGACACCTGCGGAGCGCGACATCGCTCTGGAGCGGGTAGCCATGGCAACGGCAGGCCTTCGCAAGTACTGGGAATTTCCCGTGGCGGGCGGTGCCTGGGAGAACATTCTCGCCGATGGCAGCTTCAGGGACGAAGCTGCCCGTGCTTCAAGCGTCTATCACATGATCTGCGCCCTGGCGGAGCTGCACAGGCTCCTCGTCACGTCCGTTGCAGCCGGCGAAGCAGCCTGAGCGGATCGAACCACGCCACGAGCCCCAGTTCGCGCCTGGCCACGACACAGATCAGGATGTTCTGGACAGCGACGGCCAGTGCGGAGGCCCACGCAACTGCGAAGTAGGATCCGGTGAGCGCCAGGCCCGCCACCGAGCCGGCGGCCATCACTGCCACCGACAGCAGCGTGGCGTTCTTCAGCGCCCGGTCGTGCCCGGTCATGGCCAGCAGGACTGAACCCGCGCCGGTGGCGAAGATCACGAACTGGCCGATCGCGAGGACGACCAGAACACCTGCTGCTTCGTGAAACTCCGGGCCGAACAGCGAAATGACCCAGTGAGGAAACAGCACCAGGGTGAGTATCAGGGGCAGGCCCAGCATAAAGCCGAGGGTGGAGATCTCATCGACGCGGCTCTGCAGCGCCGCGAGGTCCTTTGCCACATGCAAACGGGCGAAGGTGGGTGCCGCGTACGAGTTGAGGGCCGTAAGCACCATGGCACCGACCGCGGAGATCCTCATCGCGGCAGAGACGAGGCCGACGTCATAGGTCGACACGAACAGAGCAGCGAGGGTGATGGGCAGCCAGTTCTGGGCGATGTTCATCAGGCTCACCACGGCAAGGTTCGCAGAGGCTTTCAGGAAGCCTTTGTCCACTCGCGGCGGAGCCCTGAATGGCGCCGCGCCGAACTGCCGGAACACCCAGACAAAGCTGATCAGCGCGGTGACGATAATGGCGGCGAGATAGTACCACAGCGCACCCACGACAGTGTCGGACAGGAACAGCAGGGGTAGGGCAATGAGGGGTGTGCAGATGGCCTGCAGGAAGACCGCTCGGTGTACCTGTCCCTTGCCCTGCAGCACCCCGGAGTTAATCCAAATCAGCGCGCCGGGAAGAATACCGAGGCTCAATATCAGCGTATCATGACGCGAGAAGTCGTCGGAGGTGAGCAGCCCTGAGGCGAAATACACCATGCCCCCGGCCACTACAGATAACGTCGACCCGATGAGTATCGAGAAGGTGTATTCGCCAAGCCAGCCCTCTTGGCGTCCATGTGACTGAGCAACCCGTCGGAGCAGACTCTGGTCCGTGCCGGCACGGGCGATGGTGGTGGCGTAGAGCAGCGTGGAGAGCGCCAGGTAGAAGCTGCCTGCCCCAATGGGTCCGTAGAGCCTCGCGACGACCACGCCCAGCGCCACCGAAAGCCCGGCAGCCGCGCCACGAACGACAATCGAGAGCAGCCCCGGCGCGGCACGTCGCAAGACGACTACCCAGTCAGGCGCCTTAATAGTTGTTGTCATCGTTCAGGTTGACCGGACCTGACGACCGGGGGCGCCAGCCGCTGGCGACGTTCCTTGACCTATCAACCTTCCCAGCGAGCGCTGACCTGAAGTGGAGCGGCGGCGGCGTTCATAGAACCAGTACATCATGCCCAGGAACACGGCAGCGGGTAGTAGTCTCGACGCCAACACTTGGCCGTAGCCCACCTCAACCATCTGGGAGATCAGGATAACGACACTGGCGGTTAGTGGCGCGGCCGTCTCTACCGAGATCGAGCTCATACGGGCGGCGAGTACAAACACGACCGGGGCCGTCATACCTGCGACTAACACTCCAGGCGTACCGAAGTTCACGTAGCTTTCTCCAACGATGGAGGGGGTGAGCGGCGACATGCCGGCAATTGGGTTACCAGGGTCGTTGAACAGCACCAGGTAGTCGCCGAAACTCTGCCCGGGACCGGGGAGTGCGCTCACGAGGTCCATTACGTAGGATGCTCCCCACCAAAGCCCGTCGATCTCCACAATTTGGAGCGCGTCCTGCGTGGTCCAGATCAACTCGTAGAGCACGCGATGGCTAATGGTCTGCAGCAGGGTCTCCAAGGACCCGTTCTCGAACTTTGCCAAGGTTATTATCGAGAAGATCGCAGTGGCTGCCGTCGCAGCCAGTATCGAGGCAACAACGGGAATGCGCCTGGCATTGCAGCAGTAGAGCACGAACAGCGAAAGCAAGAACAAGATCGCGTAGGTGCGGTAGGCTCCAAGCACAAGCATGGCGAAAGTTGCAATGGCAATCAGCATGATCTTTCGGGACACGCGCTTGCTGTAGAGCCATTCGTTCCAGATCAGGAATGTAGCCGATATGGGCAGGCCCCAACTCGTGAACATGCTGATGTATCCAGATCCCTGTCCAGCATGGCGAGAGGCTTCGATATTCTCTTGCAGCCACGGCGTTCCAGTCATCGCGACATTTGCCAGGCCAACGATCAGGCAGATGCAGAAGACTCTTTCTGCCGCGTAGCGCACGCTGTCGGAATGGTTGCTGCATGGGACGCTGGGGAGACTGAATCCACCGGAGATCAGCAAGAGCAGCAAACTGACAAGCACGCCGGCCATGAACCAGTTCGAGAGGGCGAACTCATGTTCGTAGACGACCTGGTAGTAGTCCTCCGTGATGTTGGGGGCGATAACGAAGAAGACGGCGTAATAAACGGAGAATATGACGAGCGGTATGAGCCGGGGTGACCTGTGGCTGACGAGGTAGGAGAGCGCCAGCATTGCTCCGCACAATGCGTTTGACAGAAGCATCAGGATGCAACCAATGTCAGGTCAAGAAGAAGGCCGCGAACGAGCGAAGATTTCGAGTAGCAGATGACCGTCGACTCCCGAAGCCGTATCTCGATCATTCTGGTTTCCTATAATTCAGCAGAGACAATTGAAAGAAGCGTTGCTAGCCTGCTTGAGTACGCGCCGCAGTGCCGGCATGACATAGTCCTGGTCGACAATGCTTCCACTGATGGGAGCGCGGATCTTATCGCTGCGCGGTTTCCAAATGTCCATATCATCAGGAACTCGGGCAATGTTGGATTTGGTGTAGCGAACAACATCGGCATGTCGGCGTTCCCCGCCGACGTCTACTATCTCCACAATACAGATGCCTATCTTCAGGCCGACGTGCTCGGTGTTGCTGTCGAGGTTATGCGCGAGGGAGGTTACGGCATCGCCGGGCTCCCTCTGGTGTATCCGGATGGCAGTCCGCAGAGCTCATCTTATTCGTTCACGTCGCCGTCGAAGTGGCTGTTGCAGGATCTGAAAGTGGACCGCGCCGTGAAGCGTCTCGCAACGGTCCCCGGCATAGGCGGGTTGTTGTGGAGCCTGTTGAGCAACTTCAAGATCAGTCGCGGCCTGGCTGCACTGCAGGAAGCGCCTCAGAAGTCGGCGAAAAAGGCGTCGATTGAGCCAGTCGACTGGGTGTGCGGCGCTGCGTTTCTGCTGACCCACGACACGCTGGTGGCGACCGGCGGGTTTGACCCGAAAATCTTCCTCTATGGGGAAGACGAGGATCTATGCCGCAGTGCCAGGGAGCACCGGATCAGCGTTGGTCAGATCCGTGGTGTCGTGCCGGTGATCCACGATTTTGGCTGGGGTAAGTCGAAGAAGGTGAACCCGGCCGTGGTGCGGCTCAAGCGTGAGAGCCTGCTCTACTGTGTCGGTAAGTGGTTTCCGAGCCGGAGCCTCTCTGCCGCCATGATGCGGGGCATCGTCAACTGGCGCTACGGCACCTGAGCTCCGAGCACGCGGTGGTGGTGTTGCCTGCGAAGGCACTACGAACCGGACCTTGGCTGTGGTAGCGATTGCCCATGGCTGACATCATCAATCTCCGCACCGCCCGCAAGCAGAAGGCCCGCGCCGAAAAGGCTGTGGTGGCCGAGCAGAACCGGCGCCAGCATGGCCGCACGAAGGCCGAGAGGCAACTCGACGCGGCCGAGAAGGCGCGCGCCGAGCGGCAGATCGAGGGACACAAACGCGACGAATAGGTTGCGTTCCGTTACCAGTTCACCTGGCATTGCATACCATCCGGGCCGAATTGCATGCTTTTGTCGGTGTACTGGAAGATTTCGAGTTTCACCCCGCTCGGGTCCGCCAGCCAGCACTGCCAGGTGTGATCAACCCCGAGCTTCTTGTCGGTCACCGATACGCCCCTGGCGCGCGCGTTGGCCATGAAGGCATCGATGTGCTCGGTCTCGAAGCAGATGTGGTTGATCTGGTTCGTCTCCTCGAACCGTGACTCACCCTTGAGGAAGACCTCGATGAAGGTGCGGTTGCCGAAATCGAGATAGAAGCCGATCCGGTCCTCGCCGCGCATGAAATCGAACTTCGGCGCTACACCGATCACATCGCGATAGAAGGCCTCCACGGCGTCGAGGTCGCGGGCGAAGATGCAGGTATGGGCTACCTGTTTGACGAGCGGCATGATGTGTCCTCCACTGAAACGATACCGGTAGAGCAGGGCGCCGGTTTACTGGCAAGGGCGCTCGGAACCGACAAAATTTCAGCCACCCTCTTTCCCTAGTCATGGGGTGCGTCTAGGAGGATGCGAACCTCCAAGCTACGTCAACAAAAGGGCCTATCCGATGTCCTCCATCATCCATGTCCAGGGCCGCCAGATTTACGACAGCCGCGGCAATCCCACGGTCGAAGTCGATGTGGTGCTGGATGACGGCAGTTTCGGCCGCGCGGCCGTCCCATCCGGCGCCTCCACCGGTGCGCATGAAGCGGTGGAACTGCGCGACGGCGGCAAGCTCTACAACGGCAAGGGCGTGACCCAGGCCGTCGAGAACGTGAACACGGTGATCTTCGAAGAGGTTCAGGGGCTCGATGCGCTGGACCAGCTGGCTCTCGACAAGGCGCTGATCGAACTCGACGGCACCGCCAACAAGAGCCGGCTCGGCGCAAACGCCATCCTCGGCGTGTCGCTGGCCGTTGCCAAGGCCGCTGCGGAGTCGAGCGAACTGCCGTTCTACCGCTATATCGGTGGCCCGAACGCCCATGTGCTGCCCGTGCCGATGATGAACATCATCAACGGCGGCGAGCATGCCGACAACCCGATCGACATGCAGGAATTCATGATCCTGCCGGCTGGCGCCGAGAGCCTCGCCGACGCCGTTCGCATCGGGTCGGAAATCTTCCACACGCTCAAGAAGGGCCTCTCCGCCGAGGGCCACAACACCAATGTCGGTGACGAGGGCGGCTTTGCACCAAACCTGAAGTCGGCCGACGACGCGCTGGGCTTCATCATGCGGTCGATCGAGAAGGCAGGCTACAAGCCCGGCGAGGACGTGTTCATCGGGCTCGATTGCGCTTCGACCGAATACTACAAGGCCGGCAAGTACGAGATGGTCGGCGAAGGCAAGTCGCTCAGCTCCGACGACAACGTGCGCTTCCTCGAGGACCTGGTGTCCCGCTTCCCGATCATCACCATCGAAGATGGCATGGCCGAGGACGACTGGGATGGCTGGAAGGCGCTGACGGAAGCGATCGGCAAAAAGGTGCAACTGGTCGGTGACGATCTGTTCGTGACCAATGCCGAACGCCTGCGCTCCGGCATCAAGATGGGCGTCGCCAACTCCATCCTCGTCAAGGTGAACCAGATCGGCTCGCTCTCGGAAACGCTCGACGCCGTCGATACGGCCCATCGCGCCGGCTACACCTCGGTGATGTCGCACCGTTCCGGCGAGACCGAGGACTCAACCATTGCCGACCTCGCGGTGGCGCTGAACTGCGGTCAGATCAAGACCGGTTCGCTCTCGCGCTCCGACCGGCTTGCCAAGTACAACCAGTTGATCCGCATCGAGGAGCAGCTGGGGTCTTCGGCCAAGTATGCCGGCTACTCGGTGGTCAAGGGCAGGTAAGCAAGCGTGACGATGCGGGCCCTGGTTTTCGACCGATATGGCCCGCCCGAACAGGTGTTGCGGCTGGAGCTTGTGCCCCGGCCGCAACCACAGCCCGGCGAAGTCCTTGTCCGCGTGCGCGCGGCCTCCCTCAATTCCTGGGACTGGGATCTGCTCACCGGCACGCCGATGGGCCGCGTCATGGGCCCGCTCCGGCCCCCCTTCAAAATTCTTGGCGCGGACATCGCCGGCACGGTTGAGGCCGTGGGGCAGGGTGTTTCCGCCTTCGCTCATGGTGCGCCGGTGTTCGCCGACCTCTCCGGCGGCGAATGGGGCGGCCTTGCCGATTATGTCTGCGTTCCCGCCGTGGCGTTGTCGCAGATCCCGGACGGGCTCTCGTTCACCGACGCTGCCGCCATCCCGCAGGCCGGTGGGCTGGCCCTACAGGCCCTGCGGAAGTTTCCTGGCCTTGCCGCCGGTCACACCCTGCTGATCAATGGCGCCGGCGGTGGTGTGGGAACCTACGCCATTCAGATGGCCAAGGCCAAAGGCGCGACTGTCGTTGCCGTAGATCGCCCCGGGAAGCGTAACGCGCTGCTGGCGGTGGGTGCCGACGCCTATATCGACTTCCGGTCCGAGGATTACACCTCCCGGCGCGACAGCTACGATTTCATCATCGACATGGTCACCAATCGTGCCGCCCGGGACTACGCCCGGTGCCTCAGGCCCGGTGGCCGCATGGCGGTTGTCGGCGGCACCTTTCCCGGCATCATCGGCGTTGCACTCACCGGCCGTCTTCACCGAGGAAGGTCACTCGAGGTTGTGGTTTACAAGGTCAGGCCCCAGGACAATGCCGAGCTTGCTGCTCTGGTACGCCCCATCATCGACAGCAGCTTTTCGCTGGAGGACGGCGCGAAGGCGTTCCGCCGCCTGGGCGATGGCCAGCATGTCGGCAAGGTGGTCGTGACGATGGAGTGAGCGGCTGAGCGGCAGCTCCTACTGGAACGCTGTCTCCGCAAAGCTCCGCAGCTTGCGCGAATGCAACCGTTCCGCTGGTTCATCGCGCAGAATCTCCATCGCACGAAGGCCGATCTGGAGGTGCCGGTTGACCTGGGTGCGGTAGAAGTCCGAGGCCATTCCCGGCAACTTCAACTCGCCATGGAGCGGCTTGTCGGACACGCAGAGCAGGGTGCCGTACGGGACCCGGAACCGGAACCCGTTTGCTGCGATCGTTGCGGATTCCATGTCGAGGGCTACGGCGCGAGACTGGCTCAGCTGACGGACGATCTCGGTCTGGTCGCGCAACTCCCAGTTGCGGTTGTCGAAGGTTGCGACCGTACCGGTGCGCATGATCTTCTTGGTTTCGACGCCCTCGGTCTGGGTCACCTCCTCCACCGCCTGCTCAAGGGCGACCTGCACTTCGGCCAGGGCGGGAACGGGGACCGTCAGCGGAAGGTCCGCATCGAGCACGTGGTCCTCGCGCAGGTACGCATGCGCCAGCACGAAATCCCCAAGCTCCTGCGAGTTCCTGAGGCCGGCACAATGCCCGAGCATGATCCATGCATGTGGACGCAGCACCGCGATGTGGTCGGTTATGGTCTTGGCGTTGGACGGGCCCACACCGATGTTGACCATGGTGATGCCTTTGCCGCGCTCAGCCTTGAGGTGATAGGCAGGCATCTGCGGGGCTCTGACCGGTGTCGTTCCCGCCACGCCGCCGCCACGAAGCATGTTGTCGGTCACGACGTTCCCGGGCTCTACGAAGCTCGTGTAGTCGCCGTGGCCGGAGCGCATGTACTCCTTGGCGATCCGGCAGAACTCATCGACGTAGAACGCATAGTTCGTGAAGATCACGAAGTTCTGGAAATGGTCGGCATCGGTTCCCGTGTAGTGCGCCAGGCGGAACAGGGAATAGTCGACGCGCGGGGCAGTGAACGCGGACAGCGGGTAGGGGCCGCCACGCGGGGGCACATAGGTGCCGTTGGCGATCTCGTCGTCGGTGTTGGTGAGGTCCGGTGCGTCGAACATGTCCCGCAACGGAATGTTGAGTGCGTTGAGGGCGTCGCCATCCACCCGCTCATTGGGCTGCACCGCGAAGTGCAGGGGGATCGGCGTGTCGGATTCCCCGATGTCGATGGTGCCCCCGTGGTTCTTGAGGATGACCTCGAACTGCTCCTGAAAATATCCCTTGAACAGCTGGGGGGCCGTCACCGTGGTGCGGTAGAGACCCGGCGTGTGGAGATATCCATAGGGCAGTGTGCTCTCGTGCTTGCTGTAGCTGGTTGAGCGCACCTCGACCTGGGGATAGCAGGCGCGGACGCGGCCTGCGGGCACGCGCCCCTTCGCCAGCGCATCCAGGTGATCCCGGATGAAGCTGGTGTTGCGGCTGTAGATGAACGCCAGATGCTCCCACGCCTTGGCAGGATCGGTGAAGGCCTGCGTTTCGAGGCGGGGCGGGGAGATTGTGGTCATCGCAGGTCTCGCATCGGCTACGGTTTGCTCTCCAATGACAGGTTCTGGCTCGCGCTTCAACGCGGTGGGGCATTGCCCATCACAACGCGGTGAGCGCACCTTTTCTCGCCGTATTCCAGAACCATCTTTCAGGCAGTTCACTGGACGGCAAGCGACCCATGCAAACCGGTGAACTCGGAGCCCGCCGGCCACTTGTCCCCCAAGCCCTCAACAGCGTGGCGGGTGGAGCTCCCCAAGGGCCGTGCTGCACCCCCGTGCAGTACGGCCCTTTCTATTTCCCTGGTGACGACCGTCTCGAGTCGCCGGCTCAACCTCGGGTCTTATGCTCCCGAGGCAGTGGACGCGGGGCCCGCGGTTTTCTATGGCTTTGGCCGGCGCATTCCGGAGACTCGCATGACCGCAGCCCTGATTGACGGCAAGGCCTTCGCAGAGGGGCTACGACATCGCATTGCCGATCATGTCGCGCGCCTGAAGGCCGAACATGGCATAACGCCAGGTCTCGCAGTGGTCATCGTCGGTTCCGACCCTGCCAGCCAGGTGTACGTCTCCAACAAGTCGAAGCAGACCGTGGAAGTGGGCATGGCCTCCTTCAAGCACGAACTGCCGGAGGATACCCCGGAGGCCGACCTGCTGGCGCTGGTCCGCCAGCTCAACGCGGATCCGGCCGTGCACGGCATTCTGGTGCAGCTGCCCGTGCCGAAGCATATCGATCCCGACAAGGTCATAGAGACCATCGATCCTGCCAAGGATGTCGACTGCTTCACCCCCGCCAATGTCGGCAAGGTGCAGATCGGCCTTCCGGGTCCGGTCTCGTGCACGCCGCTCGGCTGCCTCATGCTGCTGCGCGACCGGCTGGGTTCGCTGGCAGGCCTCAACGCCGTGATCGTAGGACGCTCCAACCTCGTGGGCAAGCCCATGGCGCAGTTGCTGCTGCGCGAGAACTGCACGGTGACGGTTGCCCACTCGCGCACGCGCGACCTGCCCTCGCTGCTCCGGGAGGCCGATATCGTCGTTGCCGCTGTCGGCCGGCCCGAAATGATCCGGGGCGAGTGGATCAAGCCGGGCGCCACGGTCATCGATGTCGGCATCAACCGCATCCCGGCGCCCGAACGAGGCGAGGGCAAGACCCGTCTCGTCGGTGATGTCGCCTTCGACGAAGTGGTAGAGGTGGCGGATGCCATCACGCCCGTGCCGGGAGGCGTCGGGCCCATGACCATTGCCTGCCTGCTGGCAAATACCGTAACCACCGCGTCACTGATCAACGGACTCACGCCGCCGGGCGACCTCACCGCATGATCGACGGTACGGCCCACGATCCCGGCGGCAGGGTGAGGCTCGCGCTGATGCCGGGGGTCAGAGGCGACGCCGAGTTCAGCGACCATGAGCATCGCCAGCTCATGCGGCGCTGGGTCGGGGAGACCTTTCCGGATCGGTACATCATGTTCATCGGCATGAACCCGTCGACGGCCGACGCCACCGTCAACGATCCGACATGTGCCCGCGAGTGGGGCTTCGCCCAGCGGGAAGGCTACGACGCGATGGCCAAGGGCAACGTGGGGGACTATCGAGCCACGAACCCCAGGATGCTGCTCGCGCCCGGGGTTGTGGCGGTGTCCCCCTTCAACCTGCCCTCGCTTCGCGCCGCGGCCCGCAAGGCCGACAAGGTCGTGCTGGCGCATGGCAAGCTCAACAGGGCCCTGGCTACCGCCGGGCGCGAACTGGTCGAAGTCCTCCGCTCGGACGGGATCCCGCTCTGGTGCTTCGGAGTCAATGCCGACGGTTCGCCGAAGCACCCGCTCTATCTGCGTCTCGATACTCCACTCATTCCGTTCCCCGGATAGCCCATGCCCATCCCCTTCTTCGACGGCCACAACGACACCCTGCTGAAGTTGCTGGAGTTCGGGCCCGGTGCGGAGCAGCGGTTCATCGAAGGCTTGCCTTCCGCCCACATCGACCTGCCGCGGGCCCGCGAGGCGGGCATGGTGGGCGGGTTCTTCGCCATGTTCCCGCCGCCGCTGCGGGGATCGCTGGCGACAGCCGTGCCTGCCGGCTCCACTCAGGGCCTGCCCCCCGAGCTCGATATCGCCCCGGCGCAGCAATCGACGTTCGGGATGGCTGCGGTGCTGCTGCGGCTCGAGAGAATGGGTGTGCTCTCCGTCTGCCGGTCGAGCGCAGACATACGCGCCTCGATCGCCGCGGGCCGGCTCGCAGCCGTGTTTCATCTCGAGGGTGCAGAGGCGATCGATCCGGACCTTCAGGCGCT
>Ga0233380_1001051_pt1 | contig 13042 bp, 2 predicted proteins | sample ElkDunMinimDraft_9_FD_191541 | JGI IMG/M metagenome (GOLD analysis project Ga0233380, IMG submission 191541) | Fecal eukaryotic communites from dung pellets of Tule Elk in California, USA - Elk Dung F36 | ecosystem: Host-associated > Mammals > Digestive system > Large intestine > Fecal | place... | reverse complement strand
TGATGCATAACTTCCCTTTAATAACTAAACGTCCCTCTATTTTTAATATTCCCTCGCCCACACAGACATTAACTTCTAATTTTATCCCCAATTTAGCCTGAGTTGTTAATTTTGGAGAAAGAAAATTTAGTAGTAAAAATAGATTAATTAATATAAAATTGTCTAATTATCTATCTTCGATTAAAGATATTTTATCTACTCATCGTAACGATCCCTACAATGCTCAAATGAGTATTGAGAAAAAGTGAATTGATGTAGTCCATGAGGATTTGGATGTTAATAAATCATTATACGCTAAACAGAGTATGATATTGGATAACGCTTATCAATTACTTGAACTTTTTCAGAAAAATGGTAATCTTAACAGATTGGCTAAATCGATAAAAAATCACATAGTTGATAAGAAACATATTTATTTAACTTTCTCACATATATTGTCTGGTTATAATAAAACATCTTTAACAAATATATCTTATAGAATTGGTTATAGTATAACTAAACGTATATATTTTAAAAATTACATAAATGATTATCATAGTTATGAATATTTTTTAGCATCTAATAATTTCGATGATCCGTTCTTTATTAAATTAGGTGATATTTTTATCCAAACATTTATATCACCTATTAATCCTATATTTGAAAGATTGTTTTTGAATGATATCTATGTGCTGAGAGTTAATGAGCAATTTAAAGAAGAAATTCTCCATAATTTAATAATATCTCCACAGTCTCTTCCTATGGTATCTAAACCATTAACCTGAGGTCATGGTATCTTAGGGGGGAACTTATTAAATAATAACGATGAATATAGAAATAAATTAGTTACTGGTTCTGCTCAACATAGTCATACTACAAAAACAACTAGTGACATATATAATGCAGTAAATAAATTAAATAACTTAAAATTCAAGGTTAACACTGATTTATTAGATTATCTTGAAAATGATGGATCATTTATATTAGATTATTACAATGATAATAAGATGGACAAATATATTAACAATATTATTTCGATGAAAATTGCTGAAGTTTATAAAAATATTCCGATATATCTTAATGTAAACATAGATTGAAGAGGTCGTATTTATACTCAATCATTCTATCTCGACTATCAAGGATCAGAATTCTCATTAGCTTTACTAAATTTATTTGAAGGTAAAAAATTGGATGAAAACGGTTTATTCTTTTTTTATGTATATGGAGCTAATGTTTATAATGAGAATGGAGATTTAGATAAAAAATCATTACAAGAAAGATATAATTGAGTTGTTAATAATTTATTAAATATATATAGTATGGATAAGGATTTTATATTAAAAGCTGAATCACCCACAATTTTTGCCTCATTTTGTTTAACTATGATTAAATTAAGAGATAATTCTAATTATATAGTTTACAATCCTATTTTCCTTGATGCAACATGTAGTGGTGTACAACATTTTGCTGCTATGCTTCTTGATCTTGAATTAAGTAAATATGTAAATCTCGTTAATACAAATGACTCTGTGAATGATTTTTATTCACAACTAATTCCATCTATAAACCAAGCTATTAAGGATTCATATAAAGATAATGTTAAAAATATTAAATTTCAAGATATAAATCTAAATAGAGCTTTACTTAAAAGAGTTATTATGACAAAAAGTTATAATGTTACAACTTATGGTATTACAGAACAGTTGAAATCTAAATTAGAAAAGGTGCAAAAAGTTATAATTGTTAAAGATAAAGAAAAGACTGTATATGATTATTTAGTTCCAACTAAAAAAGGTAATATACAATTAGATATGTATGAGATTGAACGATTAGCTGACATAATTAATAATAATATTTTCAATCAATTTCCCAAGCTTCATTCTATTTATAATTATATAACACGTCTAAGCAAGATTTATATGCGACTAAATATACCTATTTCATGATCAACTCCAAATGGATTAGAATTAACACAAAGATATAATCAATCAAAGATTCAGAAATTAACTATAAACTTCTTAGGAAAGAACAGAACAGCTGTTATAAGAAAATGAACTACGGATAAAGATAGTAGAAGAGAAGTACAAGCTATTATACCAAATATAATTCATTCATTAGATGCATCACACTTAACATTGATAATTAATAGATGAGATAAATATATATTACCAATACATGATTGTTTTGGTACACATCCAAATGATATGATTAATCTATCTGAAATAGTGCGAAATTGTTTTGTATCACTATACTCTAGTAAAGATTTCTTACATAAAATTGATAAGAAATTTAGAGATAATTTAATAGATTATAAAATTCCAATTATCCTAAAAGATGGTGAAGAATCTGTTAAAATCCGTGTAGGTCACAGAAATGAAATTTTACCATTACCTATTCTTCCTACAATGGGTGATTTGAATATTAACGATATCAATGATAAAGGAAAAAATATGATTAATTAACGCTGTCCACTAAACTGAATGTCCCTTTATAATCCTATGATTCTCTAGCCACCATAATATAATTATTATGGTGGTTAGTCCTTCGGAGGGTATACAATATTAAAATATAAGGCTGTTTATTGCTAACTCGCCTACATCCCCAAGTTCATTATTGATCTTGGGGATGCAGGCGAAGGATCAAACAACGAATCAATAAATTTCAGCACAGCGTAGGACCAGATATATATATATTTATATATGTTATTATATACGAATTTTGTATTAGCTACAGTCACCCGAATTAGCTCTGTCGATAACTCCATCCTTCAGAACTAAAGGTTTTGTACATATTAACATACCATTTTTATCATATACATTCTGTCTTTTAAATTCATTTATAGATACGTTAAAACTTTGATCTTCTATCAGTATAGTTGATTCTGATAAATTTCTTTGTCATTTCTTATGTGTTAGGCTTAATTCATTGTCTTTATATAAAGCTTTTTCAAGCTCCTTTAATGGAACAGTTGAACTATAACCTCTAAGTTTTACCATTTCTTGGTTGGAATCACTCAATATTCCACCGTATGCTTTAGGACCTATAGCGCAAAATCGATTTAAAGTATATTCATACTTCATTTTCCCAAGTGCCTTTGAATCTACTTCATTATCATCTAACTGTACATCAACTTTAATACCGTCTGTATCAATATAGTATAGAGATTCTGAATATTTAACCATATAATGTGACATATGTATTCTGGAATAAGCAGAAATAGCTGCTGCAACAGAAATAGATACATTCATACTTTTTTTTTCTTCATCATCTATTTCGTATGTAATCAACTGATTACCACTTAATAAAGGTGTAATAGAGACATTCTTTTTATTCATTATAATTTCATCACCTTCCGCTTCACTACATATTACAACTTCAACACCATCAGGGTTTAATCCAAATCTACCGTATAATGAGTTCATAAGTAATTTAGCAATATAGTATCATGGATCATTTTTATCTGATGTACTTTTAATTTCGTACAATAGGTCTATATATTTATCAAATATATACGATTTATTAAATAAATACCCTTCTTTAATCTCAACTTTATAACCATATTTCATTGCATTTTCAAGTTCTGGACTAAAGTATAAACAAGTTCAAGTACCAAGAGGAAATGTAGTTCTATAACCGTCAGCAGTCTTTAATTTAAAAGGAAGGATTGGTTTATCCATATTTACTGGTGCAGTAATTTTTGCCATATAAAAGCCGAATGGTATAGAGTCTGATGAACCTACTGAGTATTTTTTAATATTATCTAATGTACCTTTAACATAAACAGGTATCCCAGTAGGCATAGGAAATGTTTTCATTGCGGATGGATAAAGAGAATTAACGTCATAAGATCTAATATTATCCCCAAATGTTTTATAAACTTCACAAATACCTCCAAAATAACTCTGTTTTAGAATATTATGTAATTTAGATTTAATATTTGGAACCGTATCAGCAGGTAGGTAGTTCTTTCTGTAGATTGCAAAAGCTAATGAGGGAATAGTCGGGTAATTAATGAAATTAATGTGGAATTTCTGGTAAATAAATTTCTGGAAGCTAGCTAAAACTTGGTAAAGCGATATAGTATCATTTTCACAATACTTTGTTAATTCATACATCAATACCCAAGGTTTATTAATATATTTTTGGGCATATTTATTATAATCATCTCGACTTACATTAGTGAAGAATTTATAATCAGGACATTTACCTACATAATTTAGTGAAATATTTTTATCGTCTAGAAATAAGTGAGGGAATATGGATTTCTTAGATACTACGTTAAAACTTTTGGATAGTCTATCTAACGAGTTTGGCAACATTAACAATGAATCCATAAATATTAATCTATGAAGACGAGCTGATATCCCAAGTTTAAAAGTAAAATTTAATTTAAGTATTTTATTTCCCCGCATAAGTGGTTTAACTGTACCTAGTTTTGACAGAATATCAATCATAAATATTCCATCAAAATGTGACAAATTATGTGCATACACTTTATAACCATCATATTTTCTTTGCATAATATATCTTATAGCTTTTTCCATACCTTCACTTCAATTAGATTCATTTAACATGAATGATTTTGTGAATTTACCATTATAAATGGATACAACTATAGGATATAGAGATAATATAGGTTTATCATCTATATTTTTAGCTGGAATCTGAGCAGCTCTAGTTTCAATATCAAGTGTTAATATTTTGGGATTATTAAAATCTACTAAATCTGTTTTAACCAAATTAGTAATAAACCCAGTTTTAAGTTCTTCCGAATAGTGTATAAGGACCCCACAATCGAAAATATAAACTTTCTTTTTCCCATTTTCATCTATGGTTCTTCTAAAGGTAGACATATCATTGTTATCGATTAATTCATCTATAACGGTATAAATAGATACATTATTTAATAATACATTTATTACATTATGGTCTATGTGGAGCTCAATAATAAAAGAAAGTATTGAATGACTTTTATCATCAGATTTAGGATTTTTAACATTTACATATGAAACAGCATTTTTACCATCATTTAAAAAGTTCACTGATGGTCATTTACTTACATCCATAGTACTCGGAATTGCAAACCCATTAAACTTGGTTTTCATTAATGGATTCTTTTTCGATTTATGTAAATTATCAGCTATAATCTCCTTAGGTTTAACTGAATTATATATAGTTCTTTTTACACTATCCATTGGCTTAAATAAAAATAAAACATTACCTATAGGTAATCCACTTGTAGTATTAAATAACTCAGGTAGTTCTCTTTCCGATAAAGCTACAGATAATGAATTTTGAGCAAAGATGGATGTCATAGCTTGAAGTAGTTGATCAAATTCTTTTTTATCAATACTTCCAACTTGTGTTGTAGATAGAGATCTAATATCACCATTATCAAATTTAACTTTTAACATAATAAAGAAATTCATACTACCTTTAAATTCAGTCTTAAATAATTTAATAAATGATTCAAGTTCCTTCTTAATAATAGATGGTGAAATTTCATTATGATTAGTATCAGAAAAATAGTGATATCAATTAGAACTCTTTGAATTTTTTAGATTATAACCTGTAATAGCTTTATTATTAGAACTATTAAACCTAAATGATCAGACTCTAGAAGGAAGGAGAGAGGGAAAATTAACAACTCAGGCTAAATTGGGGATAAAATTAGAAGTTAATGTCTGTGTGGGCGAGGGAATATTAAAAATAGAGGGACGTTTAGTTATTAAAGGGAAGTTATGCATCATTTTTTTTTTTTTTTTTTTTCTTATTATATTGCTTGGGGAAGAATATCATTCCCATCATGTTTGTGAATACTCATGCCGAGCAGGGGGAGTCTTTTGAATTTCTCATCACTTGTGGACACCATGCTAATGATAGGAAATTATCCTACTAAAACTCTCCTGAGATCTATCCGTGTTCGGGCATCTCTAAATTCCGAGTGCTAAATTCCTGGGGACCCGCTTTTCCTGTGCCTACTTTCCAACTGAGACGTACTAGCTGGGAGTCTAGTGCCTTATTTATCTTCGCTTGGTTATTTAAGTGCTTTATTTCATAGTACTAACTCTGCTAGTGACTAACTTCGTAAGTAGCTCCCAAGTGTGATACTTTTCAAAGGTGATCAGCTATCACTTCAAGAATCTATATAGTTATTGCTCTCGCAATCCCTTCCTACCCTGTGGCTTACCAGCCTTTAGTGACGTACTAAAGGTTGGGGCTGTCGCCCGTTTAAGCCTGACGGCTTAATTTAGTGGTAACATAGAGTGGTCTCTGTCAGCCCTTTCGGGGGGGTGATACTTTTCAACTAGAGGATTACTAGGTTTTTTGTAAGAATAGTGCGAGGAGAAAGCTTTATGTCTTTTTTTAATATTATGTCAAAGCCTCCTCCTCATTAGGGTGTGGTTCAAAACGTCAAAGTCGATATTTTCAAATAATAAAGGTAAATATTTTTAAAACAAAAAAGTTGTTAAAAACTTCAGGGGGTAAAATGTAACTACTTAAAAAGTGGTTCTATATACACATGTTAAATTTCATGTGAAGTTAAGTTTCCTAATGAGAAGAACCAAAATTTGTAATTCTTCTCAAAACCCCCAATGCCACCCCCTTACGCCTTTTGACCCTGTATCAATTACCTACAAATTAAAACCCAGGGATCATAAATGATCCCCCTGAATAATAACCTATAGAAAGTAAATAACTAATCTAAGTTTAAATGAGGCGAACGCCTCTGCCGAAAGGCTTAAAATAATAATGGACTCTCGGTTAATCTTTGGAATAAGGTCCCTGATGGATTCTAGGCCTTTATAGTACCGTCATACTGTTATTTATTTAACCTTCAGACTTCCCCACTTATATTATATAGTCTCCGTTAACAATTCCCTACCTTTATCTATTCCTGTATATGCTGAATCAAATTCATAACCAACTATTACAAAGTATACTATCTGTATCTTTGAATCTTGAATAGTTATAAATTAGCCGTAAGCTGAAACAAAATATACGAAGCTAGCTTCTCCTCCTACTTACGAAGTTAGTCAGGCAGGAAGCCTACTACAAAAGAATCTTTTAAGTCTTATCAATACAAAAAGGACCTATGTCCTTTAACAAACAAACTATGTTATTTAACAAACAAACTATGTCTTTGAGCCTAAAATGCAAAATTAATCGCTCTTATTTCCCTATTCGATTATTTTCTTGTACTCCACCCTCCAAAGGAACAAAAATCAATAAATGGATAAATTATAACACTTTTATTGATGGAGGCTCCGCATTAGAAGAATTTAAAACAAAGCTTTTTAGTGATAATAAAATAAAGTTTAATTATGATTATGCGTTATTAACAAAAATCAGGAAAGGTAATAAGTTCTATACAATTGGAAATAAACAACTAGGTGTTAAATTTATGTCTATTGACGATGTTTATATAAAAGAAACTTACGAGACTATTATTGACAGGTTGGAAGTTTTATTCGAAGAATATCCACAAGAATTAGAATATACTTGTGATTCAGTTTTACTTGAATTCCATGAAGTCACCGAAATAGGTGCCAAAGTAATTAAAAAAATAGGGAATGTAAAAGAAGCTAAGGAAAAACTTTCTAAAGAATCATTTAAATTAGGAAATAGTGCCTTTAATATTCTAGGTGGGTTAGATATAACTAAAACTGCATATCCTGCTAATTCTAAAAGAAAATATAGTACTAGTACTAGTAACAATTTAAATACAGATCATAAAGTATGAGCTGAGTTTAATACAGATAATACAGAATTATTAGACTTTAAAAATAGATTTAATATTAATTCAAGTAAAGCATCTCTTAAAGATAAAGAAAACTATAAATTATATGATAATAGTGAATTTTTTATTGTTAGTAATAATAGTAAAGCATATGTTATTATTGTAGATAGTCATGATAATGAAATCCACAAGAGAATTTTTAATAAATATGCTAATTTAATATCTAATGTTATAGATATACCTATGAAAGATGGAAAATGACAAAGAAAACAGAAAAGTTTAACTCATACATTCAATGAAGAAGATGAATTAATATTCTCAGAAAAGAATATTAAATTAACAAAAATTCCTCAAAATTTTGATATTAAAGAAAAAGATAACGAGAAAGTAGAAGTAGTAGCTGATCCTAATATAGGTACTCTAGATATTGAAACTACTGGTGATGATAAACCTAAATGTTATTGTATAGGTTTTTATACTAGTTTAGATCCTAAACCTCATACATATTATATAAACAAAGACTTAAATAGTACTCAATTGATTCATACTTGTTTCACAGAAATGATGAGATATAAGTATAGAAAAACTACTTTTTATGTTCATAACTTAGGTAAATTTGATGCGGTGTTTATAATTAAAGAGTTAATACGCTTCAATTTGACTGAAGAAGGTAAAAAGAATCCTTATATTATACAAAACCCTACTATTAGAAATTCAGATATTCTAAAAATAGTTATTAGAAGAAAGGTGGAGGGTAAAGTAAGAACTATAACTTTAATGGATAGCTATGCTATTTTACCTAGTAGCTTAAGAAAATTGTGTAGTGATTATAAAGTTGATTTGGCTAAAAGTTATTTTCCGTATAGATTTGCAATATCTGATAACTTATTTTATAAAGGACAAACACCTAATTACAATTATTTTGAAGATGTACCTATGGATGTTTATAACAGTTTTATTAGTGAAAATTGAGATTTAAAATCTGAAGCTTTAAAATATCTTGACATAGATTTAATGAGTTTATATGAAGTATTAAGTATTGTTAATAAAACATCAAATCTTTTATTCGATATGAATATACAAAATGCTACCACAGTATCAAGTTTAGCGACTAAAGTGTTTATTAATGATTATTATGACAGTGAGAAAAGACCTATACCTAAAATAAAAGACCCTCAAATGTTTCAAGATATTCATAAAGCTTATTACGGAGGTCGGGTTGAAGTGTTTAATCCTGTTATAAATCCTGATGCCAAGGTGTTCTATTATGATGTTAATTCGTTATACCCTTTTGCATCTCTTAATGATATGCCTGGAACAAAATGTGTATACTTCGAGAATGTAAAGGATACAATAGAATTATCAGAATTATTTGGTTATTTATATTGTAAAATTAAAACACCCAATGATTTATACTTAGGATTATTACCTAAAAGAACAGATAATAGTCTTGTTTTCCCTAAAGGTGAATGATATGGTTGATACTTTACTGAAGAGTTAAAATTTGCTGCTAAATATGGATATGAAATAGATATCCTTAAAGGATATAAATTCAATCGTGTTGGACAAATATTCGATAATTTTGTAAATAGTATCTATAAAATAAAATCCAATCCACGGAATGCTACAGAGAAGAATCTGGCTAAATTAATATTAAATAGTCTAATTGGTAGATTTGGTATGAATATACAACAAAATAAAACTGATATAATTTACGGGGAACGTCACCTTGAGTTATTAACTAGTACAGTTGTGAAGAATAGTATCGATCTAGGTGATTCAATATACATAGACACATATAAACCTGGTATTGATAAAGATGTTTGTGATGAATTTAATATTGATTATCACGAACTTTTAAATAAAGAAAATCTTAGTGAAAGTAGTATTAGTGGTGTTGGTAATCTTTCTATTACTACAGCAGCAGCAACTCTTTCTTATGCTAGAATTCATATGATTAAAATAATGATGTTTATATTAGAAAATGGAGGTACTATCTATTATACAGATACTGATAGTATTGTTACAGATTTTGAATTACCAGAACATTATATAGACCCTGTAAAATTAGGTAAATTAAAATTAGAACATATAATAGAACAAGGTTATTTCGTTGCTGATAAAACCTATGCGTTTATAGATTCTAATGGTAAATTGAAAAAAGCATCTAAAGGTGTTAAGAGTTCTTCATTAGACTATTTGGATTATGAAAAAATGTATAATATGGAAGTAGTAGATGCTAAGAAAACTAGTTCTATAAGAAATTACAAGGATGGTTATGTTACAATATCCAATGATATTATAAAATTAAATCCCACTTCTTATAAAAAACGAGGTAGAGTAATTATGAATGGTAAATGAGTAGCTACAGAAATATTAGAAATTAATGAACAGTAAATGTGCTTAAAAAAAAAAACCTCAGGTTAATAACTTGAGGTTTTTTTTGAGTCTTTTTCTAATCCTTTTCGTGCTATGCAAGAAAGAAAAAAAAAAACCAGTTACTATACTGTAATGTATAATAACTGTAAAAAATATTTTGTATTTTTTTTTTAGCACTCTAATCATCCGACGTCCATTCTATTAAGTATAATAACATATTATTTTATGAACATATTAGCTTTACTTAAACTATCATAAGCCTTATTTAAACTAGTTGTATTTATAATGTTAGGTATAGGAGGTAATTCTATTATTTCATTTTTCACGTCTAATGTTCTTTTATCAGGATTGTAAGCTGAGCTTACATCTAATGAATATATAGTACAAATAGAGTTTATTATGTAAGTATCGAAATTTTTGATATAACCTTCATTTGAATATAACTTTATATATATACCTCTTAATTGTGTTATTAATAAATCAACATATTTAGCAGTAACACCATAGCAATCATGTACACCATAGAAATTAACAACAGACTGTCCTATAGATTTATTAAAAGCATGATATAATAAAGTTAAAGACGCAGCATCTAAAGAATGAACTAAATTAGGCATAATGGCAGTTTCTTGCTTAATTTTATCCATTTTAATATTATCAGTAATTTTTAAAACAAGCACATTATCTCTATAAGTATAAGGTTTAATAGTTTTCTTAATAGTATGCATATATTGTTGATGAACTATTAAACCAGTAGGAAGTTTTCAAATAATAGGTAAATTTAACCTACACATAATATTACAAATCTGTTTTAAATAGTATAATAAAGCTTTTATCTGAGGATAATCATGAAAAATAATTTCATTAACACATTTAGATAAAAGATAAATATCTTTATAGTTAGCCATATTTTCCATATTTTCATTCACTTTATATCAATATCTGTGTTTAACAACACCTTTCTCAATATATTCTTCTTTATTCCCTATTATCATAGTATCTATTATGTATTTAGTTGAAGTGAATTCTTTAGCATTATAGGGTTTAGTCATAACAGCTTGTTTTATATTAGTTCTTGATATACCTAAATTAACTAATCTTTTATAGGATTCTTTTTCTTCCTTATCAGTGGTAGTAGTCATCTTTTGTTCGAGATGTATATTTAATTGATTAATTATATAAGTATAAAAATCAGAAGGATCACTATTTTTACCTTTATCATCTAAATTCAATTTATCATATAAGACAACTTCATTAGACAATAAAGCTAAATGTTGATAACCATTACAAGTACCATCTAATTGGATAGGTAAATAAGTCTTAAACTCTAAAATAGAATCATCATTTATAAAACTATTAAATCTCTCCATTTCTATACAAAAAGCTAAGAATAAAAATTTGTTTTCAGCTTTATTTAATAATATATTATTCTGATAATTTATTATATCATCTCAATTATTATTAATCCACTCTAATCTTTTAGAATAATTCTTTTTATCAAGACCATTACCGAAACAGGTAGCTCCATAAGCTTTAAGATATTCTATAGAAATATTATCAGCTCTTTTAATAGTATCAGGTCTAGCAAATATTAATAAAGCCTTTGCTAATTCACAACTTTGGTAATGAAAATATACCGATATAGGATATAATCTACCTCTGAAGTCCATTTTCAAAGGAAAGAAAATCTCAGGTACATTTTTATAAGCAGAAGCAATTTTAATGATATGATCATATAACAATTTTTTACTTAAATATTGTTGATATGATGCTTTTTCTTTAGAACTCATCTTTGTATTGTCTATATTTTTATAGATACTTTCTTCAGGTATAGTTAATAAATTATGTTCATTATTATGGTATAATAAATACTCTAATAATTTTCTATTAATTTTAAAAGCAGTTTTTTGCATATTATTTAGTGAGTGATAAATAATATTATTTTCATCTATAGTTGAAATTTCTTTCATACCAACCTTTGTATTCATTAGACGATCTTCGTATAAATCATCATTTAAAAGATAACCACCCAATAAATCTTTAGAATAAGGTTTAGGTTCTACAATCATAGGTAGGTTTATAGGAGATGTAATAACACTATTTAAAGGTATAAAATTAATAATCTCTTTTGGTATTTTTAAAACTGAATGATTATTTTCTTTATACATAACACTAGAATGTTCAAGTAAACCCGCTTCAATCATAATAAGAGTTAATTTACCACCTAGATGTAAATAAAAATCAGACTCAAAAAGATAACTATTTTTGGCATCATTTTCTATAAATTGTTTCTTAAACTGAGAAAATGAAATATCTTTATCCTTAATCTTATTAATATATTTATTAACTAATAGTTTTCCTAATAAAATATAATTATTTGTAGTACTATTGTATAATTCTTTATCTGAATTAATATCACAATATGTAACAATCTTAAGAAAAATATAGAGCATAATATTTATAGTTTCATTTTTATCTAAAGTATTAATGATTTTAATTGAAAAATAATCATAATTTTTAGTTTTCGATTTACTATTAATAAGAGACGCCAGATATTTTTGATTACTCTCTTTACTATATTTATTTAAATATACTTTAATTAGTTCACTCTTCTCATAACAATAAGTCTTAATATTACTATTTAAATAATTAATATTAACGCCTAGAACATTTATATCTTCTAAAATATGCATACACTGATTATGTAAAAATTTTTCAATTTCAATTTGAGTATTTCGATTGATAGGGTTTTGATCTAGGATTTTTTCGATATTAGTGAAAACATAGGAAGCCTTGTTATCATTACTAACCTGAGGGTTCGTATTGTTAATACGAACCCAGTTCGTACAAGAAAATAATCGAATAGGGAAATAAGAGCGATTAATTTTGCATTTTAGGCTCAAAGACATAGTTTGTTTGTTAAATAACATAGTTTGTTTGTTA
>Ga0233380_1001048_pt1 | contig 13098 bp, 11 predicted proteins | sample ElkDunMinimDraft_9_FD_191541 | JGI IMG/M metagenome (GOLD analysis project Ga0233380, IMG submission 191541) | Fecal eukaryotic communites from dung pellets of Tule Elk in California, USA - Elk Dung F36 | ecosystem: Host-associated > Mammals > Digestive system > Large intestine > Fecal | place... | reverse complement strand
AGATCTGCATCAAGGGGAATCACCGCGTCCCCGCTAGCGTAGTCCAGCGCGGCCGTCAGCGCGGCCTCTTTGCCGAAGTTACGCGAAAGCAGAACAGCTTTGACGCGGGGATCTTGCCGGCTCTTGGCAATCAGCATTTCACGGGTGCGGTCCGTTGAACCATCATCGACGCAGATGATTTCGTACTCTGTTTCGAGCGGAGCGAGGGCCTCCTCTAATGTGCTGAACAGGACATCGAAGACCGCTGCCTCGTTGTACATAGGAATGATGATAGAAACCAAGCTCTCTTCCGTAGTTGGCACCGAAACTCCCTGATGATTGTAGAATGTTGCGACTCTGTTAAATTTCGTGCGCTTCGATATTACTGCGTATTCCGGCGAAGATGAACACCTGTTCCGGCTGAAAACGTGAACATCGGATTTTTCAACGCATCAGGTGGCCGGGTTTTTAACGTTAGGGTTCACCACGGGCCGGAATATGCAATAATACCGCCGACTCAATATTCGGAGGAGTTATGGACAAGCTCCCGCTTACGGCAGACAAGCACACGGGGAAAGAGGCTTACACATGGGCGACATGTAATAAAGTCTCCTATGCCCTCGCGGTGATGCTGGCGTTGGCGGTATCGAGCATTTCATGGCCAGGCTTCATGACCTTCGATAGTGTACTGGCGTTGCAGCAAGCACGCCAAGGCATAACTCAAGGCGGTTATCCGCCGATGGTCAGCTATGTCTGGTGGCTAACTGATATCGTCGTGCCTGGACAAGGGGGGATGTTCCTACTTCAGAACCTGCTCGTATTTCTGGGCGTGACTAAATTCGGACTGGCGGTGCGCGCACCACAATGGCTTCTTGCGCTGGTTTTGTTCCTCATCGCCGTTGCACCGGCTACGCTCGGCCCCATGTTGGTGGTGTGGAAGGACATCGCCTTCGGCGGCTGGCTGGCGCTCGGTGCCGGCTTCACGATTGGATACTGGCGTGAAGGTCGCACGCGCGACTTGGTCCTCGCGCTCGTTGTATTGTCGATTGGCGCCGCCTACCGTCTGAATAGCCTACCTGCCCTGACGCCACTCCTGCTACTGCTGAGCTGGCGTGCACTTACACCTAACGTGATTTCTCTGGTACGACGAGCGCTAGCGGCGGTAGCGGCTGCCGCGTTAGTGTCAATCGCCATGTTTATTTGGGTGATATCACTCTCCTCCTGGAGACTACCCGACTTTATGCAAATAACGCCGCCCTCTGGTCATCATGGCTGGGTCATGGCCTCTGACCTCATAGGAATGGACCTTTGCAGCAACTCTTCAGTGCTTCCCTCGGCATTCTATCCGGAGGGCCTGGACAGAGCCATTCTTCCGCAGATCTACCACCCGGAGCACGTACAACTAAGCTTCTATGGATGGCAGGGGGACCCCAATTTGCGGGACGCCGCCTTCGATGAAATCGACGCTGAGGAACTGCAGCGCATCTGGACTGCTGCCGTTCTGAGTCATCCGCTGTGCTTTCTAGGCCATCGTGCCAACATCGCTGTGTATTTACTCGGCCTCAACGACGGGCAGGTATTCTACGTTACTGATCCGAACGTGTTTCAGAACGACATGGGACTCGAAGTGCATCATACAAAACTCACCGATTTCGGTGTGACCTGGGTTCTCACACATGCAGACAGCCCGTTGGCACGGGTCTGGGTGTTCATGCTTGCGGCATCGCTGGCGCTGGCATGGAACTGCTGGCGCCGACGATGGGAGCCTGTGGCACCCGCGCTCTTTCTCAGCGGCACCGCCTACCTTGCGGTGGGGGTCCTGCTGCTCCCAGCCGCCGATCTGCGCTACCAGTTCTGGGTGGTGCTGGCGATGTTGATGACAGTGTTGGCGGCGGCGGGACAGCCATCGCGGTCCCTGCCCGTCCGCGCGACGCCCAAATCCGAGTAACCCGAATGGCCGATCAGTAACCGCCCCGCCCGGCGCCACCGCGCGCGAGACTTAAAGCCAACACGATCGCGGAGTGCGCCTCCGCCAGCATTTTGCTCTCACATGAAAACTCTTGACCAACAATTGCCAAATCACTTTGACGTCCTCTTTTTCGCTATGATGCCCGATTTTGCAGCAGTGTTTGGCGGGATTGAGAAATGGCCTGAGCGTGGTTTTCCGAAGATCAATGGCAACAGTCTGCCTGGATTATAGCCCCCCACGACATTGGCACTCCCGCCCCTGACTGCTAGAATCCTCCGCCATCGCCACATGGAAAAGGAATGAATTCAGTGGAAACAGCATTATGAAGGAGACCATAACGCCCTTCAAACCCAGCCTCACTCCCCTCTGGCTGGCGGCTTTGGTTGCCACCCAGCTTGTGATAGGCATCGTGCTCGGCTTCCCCGGCCACCTGAGCGCCGACTCGATCATCCAGCTTTACGAAGGGCGTACGCTGCACTTCGTCTCTTTCCACCCGCCGTTACTGTCACAGCTGTTGGGCCTGCTGGAACGGCTGGGCAGCGGCCCAGTGGGATTTGTCCTGATCTCCGCAACACTGCTGGCCGCGGGAAGCTGGCTGGCCCTGAGCAGCAAATGGGCATCAACCCCGCAGCTCTGGCGCCGCATTCTGGCGGCCATTCTGGTGTTAAACCCCATCCTGCTGCTCTACACCGGCATCGTCTGGAAGGACGTACTGTTCGCCCACGCCATCCTGCTGGCCTTCATGCTGCCCGATGCGCTGCGCTCGGTACGCGGCCCCTGGCGGACAGCCGGCGTGGTCGTGCTGCTGGTTCTGCTGGCGATTATCATCGGCGCACGCCAGCAGGGCATCCTGTTTGCGCTCGTCCTCGCGGTGTGCGCGGCATGGCGCTTCGGCAACTCGCTGTGGCCCAGGCTGGGACTTGTCCTGCTGCTGATCGCTGTACCATTTCTGGCCAACAAGGCCGCGACCGACTTCGCCTTTCAACGCGGACTCAATGAAATGCCTCCAGGTGGCGAGGTCGGGGTCAGAATCCTGATGCGCTACGACCTGGTGGGCATGATGGCCCACGGGGCGCAGGGCACGGCGGTCAGCGACGATGTGATGGCAGAAATGCAGGGCGAAATCCCCAAGTACAGCAGCTACCGGGTGGATACGCTGGACGGCCCGTCGGCCGTGTACTGGAGCCAGCCTTTCGGCGACATCTTCGGCATGTGGCTGGGGGAGATCCGCTCCTCGCCGCTGAGTTACCTGCAGCATCGCTTCGAGGTGTTCTCAAGGCTGCTCGGCATTGGAGGAGTACAGGCCTGCCTGCCCTATCACCGCGGCGTGGTAGGGCCGGTGCAGCTTGACCTGGTGTCCACGGAACTCACCGCCCTGCTGGGGCTGACGCCATCGGCCGGCAGCTGGTCGCAGGAGATCTACAACTTCGTCAACAGCGCCATCCACACGCCACTGTTCTGGCACTGGTGTTACCTGCTGGTCGCGGCGGGGCTCCTGCTGGTGTTTGTCCGGCGGCGCGACTGGCTTCCCGCGAGCCTGGTCGGCTGTACGATTATTTTCGTGGCAAGCTATGCCCTGATCGGCATCGCCTGCGATTTCCGCTATGGCTATGCGCTCACCGTGGTCGTCAGTATCATGGGGGCACGGGCCTTGCTCGGGAGAGGTAATGCCACGGAACAGCCTGATGCCATCGTCTGAACTGCTGCGCTTCCTGCTGGTCGGCGGCTGTGTCTTCGCGTTGGATACCGGGACCTTTCTGCTGCTGTACTGGCTGGGTCTGCCGTCTATCCCCGCGAACGCGGTGGGCATGCTGGCCGGATTCCTGCTCGGCCTGGTGGGTCACCATTATCTGACCTTTCGCCGCGCGGGATCGCCTGGGCTCGGCACCGCACTGCGCTACGGCGGCAGCTTCGGCTTCAACCTGGTGCTCGGCACGCTGGTGCTGGAACTGCTGCTGTCCCTGGACCAGTCGGCACTGGTGGCGAAACTTGCCGCCACCGCTGTGGTAACCGTGAGCAATTACCTGATTTCACGTTATTTTGTTTTCACTCCACCGCCTTCAAGTTGATAACGCCATGACTCGCAAAAAAGCACCCGCCCCCCGTGTCTGTGCCATCGTCCCGGCCTTCAAGGTCAGCGACCACGTCGTCCAGGTGGTGGCGGGGTTGCTCGACCACGTGGATCATGTTTTTGTGATCGATGATGCCTGCCCGGTCTTCTCCGGTCGCCAGGTGGAAGCTGCCTACCCAGCTCATCCGCAAGTGACGGTGCTGTATCTGCCGGAGAACCTCGGGGTGGGTGGCGCGGTCATGGCAGGCTACACCCGCGCGGCGGAGCTCAGCTTTACAGTGATGGTGAAGGTGGATGGCGATGGGCAGATGGACCCGGAGTTTATTCCTGCCTTGGTATCGCCCATCCTCGCGGGGGAGGCAGACTACACCAAGGGCAACCGCTTTTTTGATCCCGAAGGTCTCTCCGCAATGCCACTGACACGGCTGATCGGCAATGCGGGGCTCTCGTTTCTGACCAAGCTCTCGACCGGCTACTGGCAGATCATGGACCCCACCAACGGTTTCACCGCAATCCACGCGGATGTGCTGCCCTGGGTGAAACTGGAACGGGTGGAGAAGCGCTATTTCTTCGAGACCGACCTGCTGTTCCGCCTGGGAACAATCAACGCCGTCGTGCTCGATATTCCCATGCCTGCGCGCTATGGCGAAGAGGTCAGCAACCTGAAGGTTGGCAGGGCTTTCCTGGAGTTCGGCGGCAAGCATATGGCGCGCCTGTGCAAGCGGATCGTCTACCAGTATTTTTTGCGTGGCTTCAGCGTGGCTTCGGTGTGCCTGGCCCTGTCCTTGCCCCTGCTCATATTTGCCCTGAGCTTTGGTCTGGTGCAATGGTATCGCAGTATCGAGAGTGGCATTCCGGCAACGGCCGGCTCCATCATGCTGGCAGCCTTGCCTGTTATGGTGGGCATCCAGTTACTGATGAGTTTCTTCAGCCATGATATGGCGCGGCAGCCCAGTAAACCGTTGTGGGTGTTGCTGAATGGCAACTCGGGGGGCGAGCGGGACAATCAGAAGCAGTCCGGGACCGAGAACTGAGGAATTTCAGGAGCAGGGTATCAGACCAGCAGGAATTCTCACCGCGTAATTATCCAGACCCCTGATTTTGGCGAGCAGATCGACGGGCGAATCCCCGTTGAAGATCATCACCGGCCCGTCGATGAAATCGATGTCCCAATCCAGGCTGTTGAGTTCGCCAGGCGACAGCCCGATCTCCGAAGCGATCTGGTCGACCTGACGCCCTTCCGGCCGATGGGCTACCTGACTGTTGCTCATGCTGACACCCTATGCACGTATTAGGTGTCAGTAACAATATTCCCTTCCTTAGCCAGCCTCCATCAGGGGATCACCTGCATTTGCGGTCAGAGTGACCGGGAAACCGCCGGGCGCAGCCGGTACACATTCAGCATGACCGAGGTCCTCACCGTGCCGGTGGTGCTGATGAACTCCCCGTGCATGAAACGGTACCAGTAGCGTCGCCCTGACGGCAGTCCCTCCAGTTCCACGTGAATGGAATAGCCCAGATCGGGGTGAGCCTCGGCCGTGCCTGCTCTGACGATGTCCGTAAACGCCTCGTCACTGGCTACCTCCCAGCCCACAGGGTAGATGGCTCTTGCCAGGCCAACCCCCGGCTCCAGCGGGCGCGGGGCCAGGCGCGTCCACAGCACGAAGCCACGGGTCCAGGCATCCCCCGAGGCGACCCCCAGGGTAAAGGGCTGTTCCCGTGCCTCTTCATCCGCATGCAGCACGGCAGGCTCCGAGCCTGTCCAGCGACAATCTTCAGGATCTTTCAACAAGGAACGTCTGGTGATACGCATATCGGATCTCCGCACGGAAGTAATCAGGGCAACGGGAAGATGCAGGGAAGGACAGAAGTATAGGGAGCAAAGTTGACAGAATTGCTACAGACGGATGTCAGTTACATGACACTACTACCCGGCACGAAAAACACAAAATCTATCGTTATAAAAAAAACAATCCATTTTACCTATTAAATGCTTTGCCGTACTTTAGCCTCCGAATCCAATCACTCACCCCTCAAGGGTTCTACGGAGACTACTCAATGATAAGAAAGACACTCACCACTGCCACTCTGGTGGCCATGGGCCTGGCCCCGTTCGGTATGGCAACCGCGCAGGTTGGACCCGATAACGATTACTGGTGGCCTAACCGCCTCGATCTCGCGCCACTGCGCATGAACTCTCCCGCCAACAACCCGCTTGGGGCTGACTTTGATTATGCGGAAGCATTCGCCAGCCTGGATCTCGACGCAGTCATCGAAGACCTGAAGGTGCTGATGAAAACCTCCCAGGACTGGTGGCCCGCTGACTATGGTCACTATGGTCCCTTCTTTGTCCGTATGTCCTGGCACAACGCTGGCACCTACCGTACCTTCGATGGTCGCGGCGGCGCCGATGGTGGCATGCAGCGTTTCGCGCCGCTGAACAGCTGGCCCGACAACGCCAACCTGGACAAGGCTCAACGACTGTTGTGGCCGATCAAGCAGAAGTACGGCGACAGCCTTTCCTGGGGTGACCTGATCGTGCTGGCCGGCACCATCGCTATGGAAGACATGGGTTTCGAGATTCTGGGCTTCGCTGGCGGTCGGGTGGATGCCTGGGAACCGGAAAATGTCTACTGGGGCAAGGAAACGGAGTGGATGGGAGATGAACGCCACTCAGGTGAGCGGGAACTGGAGAAACCATTGGGCGCCACCCATATGGGCCTGATCTATGTGAACCCTGAAGGCCCGAATGGTGTACCTGACCCTCTGGCAGCAGCACACGACATTCGCCAAGCATTCGCTCGCATGGCGATGAATGACGAAGAGACAGTAGCCCTCATCGCTGGCGGCCACACTTTCGGCAAGGCGCACGGCGCCGCCGCCACTTCCAACGTTGGTGCCGAGCCCGAGGGCGCAAGCATTGAACAGCAGGGACTGGGCTGGGCCAACAGCCATGGTTCAGGCAATGCCGGCGATACCATCTCCAGCGGCATTGAAGGCGCCTGGACTGTCGCTCCGACAGCCTGGACCCACAACTTCCTGCAGAACCTCTATGGTTACGAGTGGGAGCAGACCCGCAGCCCGGCTGGCGCCATTCAGTGGAAACCTACTGACGAATCTGCCGCCAACCTGGTACCGGACGCACACGACCCCAGCAAACGTCATGCCCCCATGATGCTGACTACCGACATCGCCCTGCGCGTAGACCCGGAGTACAACCGCATCACGTCGCGCTGGCTGGAAAACCCGGAAGAGTTCGCTGATGCCTACGCCCGCGCCTGGTTCAAGCTGACTCACCGCGACATGGGTCCAGCTTCACGCTACGTCGGCTCGCTGGTGCCGGATGAAACCTTCACCTGGCAGGATCCGATTCCTGAGCTTGACCACACGCTGGTGAACGCTACGGATATCGCCAACCTGAAGGCCAGCATCCTGGACTCCGGCCTGACAGTTCCTGAACTGGTGAGAACGGCCTGGGCATCTGCCTCCAGCTTCCGCGGCACCGACTACCGTGGTGGTGCCAACGGTGCGCGTCTGCGCCTGGCTCCGCAGAAGGATTGGGCTGTGAACCAGCCGGACGAAGTCGCTCGTGTCCTGGACGTGCTTGCCGGCATCCAGAGCGATTTCAACGGCGCGCAGTCTGGCAACAAGCAGGTCTCGCTGGCAGACGTGATCGTCCTGGGCGGTGCGGCAGCCATCGAGCAGGCTGCAGCCGATGCCGGCCAGGATGTGGAGGTTCCCTTCACGCCGGGCCGCATGGACGCTTCCCAGGAACAGACGGACGTAGAGTCCTTCGCAGCCCTGGAGCCCACGGCTGACGGTTTCCGCAACTACTTCAACGAAGACAGCCTCAAGGCACCTGCGGAAGCGTTGATCGAGAAGGCGGACTTCCTGACGCTGAGCATCCCCGAGATGACCGTACTGGTCGGTGGCCTGCGCGCCCTCGATGCCAACGCTGGTGGGGTTGATCACGGGGTATTCACCGACAAACCTGGCACGCTGAACACAGACTTCTTCGTCAACGTGCTGGACATGTCCACCCAGTGGGTCAAGGCTGACAATGCTGAAGGCATCTACGAAGGCGTCGACCGGGCCAGTGGGCAAGTGAAGTGGACCGCAACACCCGTGGACCTGATCTTCGCCTCGAACTCCGAGCTGAGGGTAGTGGCCGAGGTGTACGCGACGCAGGATGGCGAAGAGAAGTTCGTCGAGGACTTCGTCTCTGCCTGGACCAAGGTGATGACACTGGATCGTTTCGATCTGTAAAGCGCATCCCTTGTTCTAAAAACCCTTGCTCTAAAGAAAAGGCCGGCCTCATGCGTGAGGCCGGCCTTTTTCATTTCGGGTTATGTGTCAGGCTCTCATTCCCTCTGGTCCAGCCACGCTAGCCCAGAGTCTTGCGGAAGTCCCCCTCATTCATGAACCGCCCCAGATTCTGCACCAGCTCCAGCAAGGAATAAGGTTTGCGGATCAGGGTGAAGCTGGCAGCGTCGTGGCCCTGGTTGACCAGTGCCTCGCCGGGGTAGCCGGAGGCCAGCAACACCTCAATGTCCGAATTGATCTTTCTGGCTTCGATAGCAAGCGATACGCCGTTCATGCCCGGCATGATGACGTCGGTGAACAGCAGATCGATATCGGGGCGACGCTGCAGGATTCGCAGCGCATCACTGCCACTGCTGGCGGACAGCACATCGAACTCCATGATGCGGAACAGTTGCACAGTGGCCGACAACACTTCGGGCTGGTCGTCCACGATCAACGCGCGCCCCACCCGCCGCGGCCTGTCCCTGTCGGGGTCCGGTTCCGGGGCAAGCGAATGGGCCGGAAGATACATGGAAATGGTCGTGCACTCACCCGGAATCGAATCGATCTTGAGTTCGCCCCTGGACTCCTGCACCAGACCATAGACCTGACTCAGTCCGAGCCCGGTTCCCTCACCGACGGGTTTGGTGGTGAAGAAAGGTTCGATAACCCGCGCCACGATGTCTGGTGGAATACCGCTGCCAGTGTCCGAAACGGTTATACGGACATAAGGTCCGGCGGGCAGACGGCCCACTTCTGCCTCGGCCAGCTGCACGTTGCTGGTACTGATGCGCAATCGTCCTCCCTGGCTCATGGCATCACGGGAATTGGTCACCAGGTTCAACAATGCCGCCTCGAACTGCACCGCATCCATCAGCACCTTATGCAGCCCCGGAACGAGCTCAATCTCGAAACCCACCCGCGGGTCACACACCCGGCGCAGCACATCCTCGAAGCTGTAAATCAGCTCGTTGACATGGACTTCCGAGAATTGCAGGGGTTGCTTGCGCGCAAAGGTCAGCAGTTGCTGGTTCAGACGCGCACCACGGACCGCCGCACTTTTCATGCTGTCGAGAATGGACCGCAGTTCCGGCGCATTATTCTTCATGCCGATGATCTCCAGCCCGTTGGAAATCACTGCCAGCAGATTGTTGAAGTCATGGGCGATACCGCCCGTGAGCTTGCCCAGTGCCTCCAGCTTCTGTGACTGGAACAGGGCTTCCTTGGCCTTCTCCAACGCCAGCTCGGTTTCCCGGCGCTCGGTGATATCGCGAGTGATCTTGCCAAAGCCCAGTAACTCGCCCAGCTCGCTGAACAGTGGGTCAATGATGACATGAGCCCAGAAGCGGGTGCCGTCCTTGCGTACCCGCCAGCCTTCGTTCTCATAGCGCCCTTGGTGCAGTGCCGTGTCCAGGGCACTGTCCGGCAGCCCCCGGTCGCGATCCTCGAGGGTATAGAAGCGTGAAAAGTGCGTTCCCAGCACCTCGACTTCGGTATAGCCCTTGAAGCGCTCAGCGCCAGCGTTCCAGTTGGTGATCAAGCCCAGTGGCGAGATCATGTAGATGGCGTAATCCGTCACCCCCTGCACCAGCAGCCGGAACTGCTCTTCCTTGGCCTGCTGGCCCTCCTGCTGCTTCTTACGGGCCGTGATGTCGCGTGAGATGCTGACAAAGCCTATGAGTTCTCCGCTGTCGTCGCGGATGGCATCGATCAGCGAGCTGGCCCAGAAGCGGGTGCCGTCCTTACGCATGCACCAGCCCTCGCTTTCGAAGCTGCCAGCAGCGGTAGCCCTGTCGAGGACCCGCCGCGGCGCATCCGCTGCCTGCTCTTCCGGCTCGAAGAAAAGGCAAAAGTGCTGACCAATGACATCATCGGGGGCGTGACCAGTAAATTGCTGTCCACCGCGATTCCAGCTGCGGACGATGCCTTCCACACTCAAAGTGCAAAAGGCATAGCTGGAAACACAGTCGACGAAACGGCCGATATTTTCCGTCGCAACTGATTCGCGAGACTGGGAACTGGAATTTGCTGACATTCAAACCTCGGTGCATCCATGTCCGTGACACCACTCTCCGGCGGCGATGGGTCTGAAGAGAGTTTAGAAGCCTCGGTTATACCATCTTCGCTGGTTTCGCGCGAGGGCTCAGTAAGTCACTCGCCGCTTAATCCCGGGCGACCGCCACAAACGTAAAATTCTGTCGAATAGTGCACAGGTGGCCAATAACGACCATCCCCTCAGGCTTCCTGCTCCGCCAAAACCGTACTATGCTGCCCGTGACTCTCAATCACTCAGGAGATTACGAAATGGATGATGCAAATATGGGCTGGATTGCTGCCATCATTATTGGCGGGCTCGCAGGATGGATTGCTTCAAGCCTGATGAAATCGGATACCGGCATCCTGGTTAACGTGATACTGGGGATCATCGGGGCGGTAGTGGCCAGTTTCCTGTTCGGGATCCTGGGGATCTCCTTCGGCGGCTGGCTTGGCTATCTGGTGTCCGGGATTGTCGGGGCTTGCATCCTGATCGGAATCGTCCGGGCGGTCAAACGCTAGGGAGCCTCTGCCTGGCACGATCGCCACCGGCAGGGCGCCTGTTCAACGACCGCATTCCCGCTCACGGAACACGGTGAGGGATCTGTTATTTCCGGAAAATACCCAGTAGAGTTCCCTCGCACTGTCCAGGAAGTATGCTGATGCGCGCCCTACTGCTTTTCCTCTTCGCGGTCTCATTGCCAGCCGCCAGCCCCGGCTTTGCTGCCGAGGATCCCGTGGCCAGCAGCCGCAGCAGTGCTGCGCGTCCGGATTTTTCCGGCAGTTGGGAAAGGGATTTTGGCCGCAGCGACCGCTGGGAGGACGAGCTGCAACGGACGCTGGACCAGTGGAATCGCCTGGCGGACCGCGGCGTCGATGGGGGTGGCATCTCCAGCTCCAGGCGGCGCGCGGGCAATGTGGTGGCCAACGCCCGGCTGGCCGAGCTGATCACCCGCCAGACCACCCTCCAGATCGAGCAGGACGCCTACGAAATCAGGATCAAGCGCCGCGGCGATGCCGACCTGGTCTGCAGCACGGCCAACAATCTCGAGGATACCTTCAGCAGCCGGCACGGCAGCGAATACTGCGGCTGGGACCGCTCCCAACTGGTCTTTGAGATCTCCCTGGAAACCGGCGTCCTCATCACCCATCGCTTCAGCGTCGACGCGACCCGGGAAAACCTCAGCATGATGACAACCGTCAGCGATCGCCGCTCCATCCCCTTCAACCTGCGCCAGTTCTTCTACCGCTACGACGCGCCAGCCGATGACTTCGAGTGTGTGCAGACCCTCAGCCGGGGCCAGGTATGCAGCATGGCGCCGCGGGTGGACGGTGACAGCGAAGCGCCGCCTGTCGAGAGCCATCGATGAAGCCGACTGCCCTGGCACTCTGCATTCTTGTCGTGGGCTGCCTGACCGCCTGCGCCCAGTCTCGACCGGTTCCGCCGACGCTTCCGACTCCAACCTCCGTGGGGCAGGTGGCGCTTGTCACGGCTGTCAGCGAACCTGCCTCTATCCAGCAGCTGGATATCGGCGTGCAGGTGTTCGACAACCGCTCTTCCAACCAATACGCGGCCGATGGCGCCGTGTCGGTGTTCACGCGGATCCGTGAGATTGAGTCGCACTACCTGCCGGTGCTGCTGCGCAATACCTTGGTGGAGTCCGGCCAATGGGGAGCCGTCCGTGTGCTTCCCGAAGCCGACCCCTCCATGGATCTGCTGGTCAGCGGGACCATTCTCGAATCCGATGGCACCCGGTTACTGCTGGAGATAAAGGTAAGCGACAGCAGCGGTCGGGAATGGATCAGCGAGCGCTATCTGGATCAGGCGGACACAGACGACTATCCGGAATACATCCCCTCGGCGCGGGATGCCGCGATTACCATGCAGCGGCTGGATACCTTCCAGGACATGTATGCGCGCATTGCCAACGACATCCTCGCTGTACGCGAAAGTCTCAACGAAGCTGTCCTGCTGAATCTGGCGCAGGTCACTTCGCTGAAGTATGCCAGTGACCTGTCGCCCGACGCCTTTGCCGGTTATCTGCAAAGGGACGAGCAGGGACTCCTGACACCCACGCGCCTCCCGGCCAGCAGCGATCCGATGCTGGCGCGGGTTGCGGACATTCGCGCCCGCCATGACGTCTTCATCGACACCCTCGATGAGTACTACGAAGGCCTGTATCGCGACATCAAACCGACCTATCACATCTGGCGCCAATACTCTCACGATCAGGTGGTGGAAGAGCAGGAGTCACTCGCAAGGGAGGGCAACGGCGTACTCAGCAGCAGTGGCAGCTTCGAGTCGCTGGCCAGAAACTACAACCGTTTCAAATGGGCGAAGATATACGAGCAGGAGTTCGTGGCGCTGGCAGCGGGCTTCGTCAGCGAAGCCGAGCCGGCCCTGCTGGCGCTCACCCGCAACATCAGTGGCCTGACCGGCCCGGTATCAGTGCAATACGCACAGTGGCGTCAGCTGTTGCGGGAGTTGTTTGAACTGGAGACCGGCCTGCCGGCCAGTCCCATTGGCGAGCCTTAGCTAGCAACCTTAGTTAGCAAACCTTAGCTAGCAAACATCAGAAGCATCTAGGCACCTGCCTCCGGCTCAACGCCACCGACGTCACCCTCCACCCGGTCCAGGCTTCCCTTCACCCGGGCGGACGCGTCTTCTGTCCCCATCTGCCGCATATCCGCACCACTCGGATGCTGGAACACTCGCAGATTGAACTCCGGCAGGATCGCCAGC
>Ga0233380_1001047_pt1 | contig 13102 bp, 11 predicted proteins | sample ElkDunMinimDraft_9_FD_191541 | JGI IMG/M metagenome (GOLD analysis project Ga0233380, IMG submission 191541) | Fecal eukaryotic communites from dung pellets of Tule Elk in California, USA - Elk Dung F36 | ecosystem: Host-associated > Mammals > Digestive system > Large intestine > Fecal | place... | reverse complement strand
CCAGCGTACCTGTGACGAAAACCAGGTCTCCCTCCTTCGCACCGCTGCGACGGATGGCGGCCCCGGCGGGCACCTGACCATGCACCTGGATGCAGACGGTTGTAGCTGCTCGGTGAGGGTCAGAGGCGATCAGGTCACCGCCGACAAGCGGACAGTCATGGGCAGCTGCCACCGCGGCCAGCCCGGCACTGAAGCGTTCCAGCCAGGCGTCCGGCTGTGGAGCAAGCCCCAGCCCGAGAGTGAAGCACAAGGGCTCCGCACCCATGGCGGCCAGATCACTCAGATTGACCAGCAGCGTACGCTGGCCCAACAGATAGGGATCGGAACCGGGGAGGAAGTGAACCCCCTCCTGCAGCAGGTCCATCGACATGGCCAGCACCATGCCGGGCTGCGGCGCGACCAGCGCACAGTCGTCGCCGATGCCCAGGGTGACCCCCGCTCGGGTGAAGGCCAGTTCGGCGCGATTGAAGTGGCGCCGGATGATGTCGAACTCGTCAGTCGCCATGACCCGCTTACGACTCAGACTTCCAGCGTTCGGATGTCGCGGGCCGCCCGGTCAAGGATGCCGTTGATGTACTTGTGTCCATCGGTGGCACCAAACACCCGGGCCAGCTCCACGCACTCGTGGATGACGACCTTGTAGGGGATGTCGATGCGATGCAGCAGCTCATACATGCCGTAGCGCAGCAGCGACAGCTCGACAGGGTCCAGCGCCTCGATGCTGCGATCCAGCATCGGCGTCAGCGCCTCGTCCAGCTCCTTCGCCCGCGGCGGAATAGCGGGAAACACTTCGTGGAAATAGGCCCAGTCGATCTTGCCCAGGTAGTAGCCGCGGAACTCTGCCTGGATATCGCTGACTGGCGCCCGGGCAAGCTCCCACTGATACAGCGCCTGCAGTACCATACGGCGCGCTTTCTGCCGCTCCGTCAGCTTTTTCTTCGGCGCTTCCCTGGGGGGCAGCGGGGCATTCGCGCCCGGTGTCGCAGACTCTGTCACAGATATCACCTATGCGCCCAGCTTGCGGATGACGTTGACCATTTCCAGTGCGCTCAGGGCGGCTTCCGCACCCTTGTTGCCGGCCTTGGTTCCTGCGCGCTCGACAGCCTGCTCAATGGAATCGACAGTCAAAACACCGAAGGCCACCGGCGTGGCACTATCCAGCGCCACAACACTGAGACCCTTGACGCATTCACCGGCCACATACTCAAAGTGCGGCGTGCCGCCACGGATCACCGCGCCAAGCGCGATGACGGCATCGTAGCTGCCCTTGTTGAGGACGTTGCGCGTGAGCACCGGCAGTTCGAAGGCGCCAGGTGCCTTGATGATGGTCATGTCGGAGTCCTTCACCCCATGACGACGCAGCGCATCGACTGCTCCTGCCACCAGGCTGTCGACAATGAAGCTGTTGAACCTCGCCACCACAATGGCATAGCTGGCGGAGCCGCCAACCAGATCGCCTTCAATCGTCTTGATCTCTTTCATCTGATTCTCTCGTTTGGTTATTGAACTGGCCAACTGCCACCAGCCTGTTTAGGGAGTCTCTCCCTAGTACTGCTCGGATTCCGCACCCGACTCCAGGGACTCGTCAAAAGGCACGAACTCCACCACTTCAAGATCGAACCCGGATATCGCCGGAAATTTGGAGGGGTAGCTGAGCAGTCGCATCTTGCGTACCCCCAGGTCCCGCAGAATCTGCGACCCGGTGCCGATGGTCAGATCATGCCCGGAACGATTCTGCCGCGGCGCACCCGACTCCTCACCGAAGGCCATGATCAGGTTCTGGTTGAGGTTCTCGCTATACTCGTCGCTGGATAGTAACACAGCCACACCCCGCCCCTCCCGGGCGATGCGTGCCATCGAGGCACTGAAGGACCAGCTGCGCCAGGCCGGATTGACCACGTCACAGACATCGCGCAACGTGTTGGCAATGTGAACCCGCACCAGGGCAGGCTCGTCGGTGGCCAGATCGCCCAAGGTGAAAGCCAGGTGGGTGCCCCCCTGGATACTGTCCTTGAAGGTGTGCAGGGTGAATTCGCCATGCTCGGTCTGCACCTGATAGGACTCCGTGGGCATGACGGTGCGCTCATGCGCAATGCGATAGTGGATAAGGTCCACGATCGTGCCGATCTTCAGATTGTGCTTGCGCGCGAACAGCTCCAGGTCCGGGCGCCGCGCCATGCTGCCATCCTCGTTCATGATCTCCACGATGGCGGCGGCAGGGGTAAATCCCGAAAGACGTGCCAGGTCGCACCCGGCTTCGGTATGACCGGCACGCTGCAGCACGCCACCCGGCTGCGCCATGATGGGGAACACGTGACCCGGCTGCACGAGATCGTCCGGCTGGGTGTCGCCCGCCACCGCCACCTGGATGGTGCGGGCGCGATCGGCCGCGGAGATTCCCGTGGTGACGCCCGTGGCGGCCTCGATGGAAGCGGTAAAGGCGGTGTTGAATTGCCCGCCGTTCTTGCTGACCATCGGCCGCAGGTTCAGAAAATCACAGCGCTCCTTGCTCAGCGTCAGGCAGATCAGGCCGCGGGCATAGGTGGCCATGAAGTTGACGTCCTCGGTACGCACACATTCTGCGGCAATCACCAGGTCGCCTTCGTTCTCGCGGTCTTCGTCATCCATCAGGATAACCATCTTGCCCTGGCGGATGTCTTCGATGATTTCTTCTACAGTGTTGAGTTTCATATTGCACAGTCGCCTGGCAGGCGGAATTCCAAGATAAGGTTAAATGAAGCCGTTTTCCGCGAGAACGTCGCGGGTAAGCGTGGATGTGGCACCTGCGCCGGGCGTGGCAGCCGCGTCTCCCTGCATCAGCCTTTCCAGATAACGACTGATGAGGTCGACTTCCAGATTCACCCTCTGCCCTTCGCGATAGCTGTGAATGATGGTCTGGTCCTGGGTATGCGGAATAACGTTGATGCTGAACTCCGCCCCGTTGACCCTGTTCACCGTCAGGCTGGTGCCATCAATGCAGATCGAGCCCTTGTGGGCGATGTATCTGGCCAGCGCCGCCGGGGCGCGAAAGTCCATTCGGACGCTGCCTCCATCCGGGCGCATGACCAACAACTCCCCCACACCGTCCACATGGCCACTGACCATGTGGCCGCCCAGTCGGCTCTGGGGCGTCAGCGCCTTCTCCAGATTGACACGCGAGCCAGGTCGCAGCGCGTTGAGCGTGGTGTAATCCATGGTCTCATTGGAGACATCAGCCGCAAAGGTGCTCTCTCCCAGCCGCGTCACGGTCAGACACGCACCGTTGACGGCGATGCTGTCACCCAGCCTGACATCGCCGAAGTCCAGCGTGGCACTGCGAATGCCCAGACGCCACTCGCCACCCTGCAACTTCAGGTCGGTGACCTCTCCCAACGCCTCAATAATGCCTGTAAACATGGCCTTCCTCTTTGCCTTACCGATTGACGACGCGCGCAGTGATACGACAGTCACCACCGATCATACATACGTCAACCAGTTCCAGCCCGATATGTTCTTTCATCTCACGCAGCCCCGGCAGCCGGAGCAGTGGCAGCGCATCGCTGCCCAGCAGCTTGGCGCCCACATAAACCACAAGCTCATCGACCAGGCCCGCCTGGATCATCGCGCCGCCCAGCGCCGGGCCGGCCTCCAGCAGCACCTCGTTGCACAGGTAGTCGCGCGCCAGCACACGCAGCGCCTCCTGCAGGTTCACCTGTCCCCCCGCGGTCGTCGACAACTGGCGGATCTGGACGCGCTCCCCGTCGATATGACCAGCAAGATGCTGATACTGCTGCGGATTGGGCGTCCCTGTCAGGATCAGTGCATTCCCCGGCAGGGTCAATATCCGCGCCTCTGCGGGTGTCCGCAGAGTCGAATCGACGATGACCCGCAGCGGCTGCCGTCGCGCGATCTCGACAGCATTCTCGTCCGCCAGCTGTTCTGCCCGGACATTGAGCGATGGATTATCCGCCAGCACCGTATTCACGCCGGTCAATACTGCACAGGACTGCGCCCGCAGGCGCTGCACATCGGCCCGTGCCTGGGGGCCGGTAATCCACTGGCTCTCCCCGGATGCCATAGCGGTGCGGCCATCCAGACTCATCGCCATCTTGCAGCGAACGAAGGGCAGGCCCTCGCTCATGCGCTTGATGAAACCCCCGTTCACCTGACGCGCTTCCGCTTCCAGCACCGGACCCTGCACCGCGATGCCGGCTTCGCGCAGCAGGGCGACCCCCTTACCCGCCACCAGCGGATTGGGGTCATGCATGCCGAAAACGACCTCTGACACGCCAGCCGCGATCAGGGCATCCGTGCAGGGAGGCGTCTGGCCAAAATGACAGCAGGGTTCCAACGACACGTAGGCCGTGGCACCACGGGCCCGCTCTCCGGCCTGGTTCAGCGCATTGACCTCGGCGTGAAACTCGCCAAATTTTTCATGGCAGCCCACCCCGACAATCTCGCCCTCGCGCACGACGACACAGCCCACCCGCGGGTTCGGGGTGGTGGTGCGGACGCGCTGCGCGGCGTCGATGGCGATGCGCATGTAGGAAGCGTGAGCGTTCATTGCTGGATTATCCGGACCATCAGTTTTCGCTGGCCAGCCGGTCGATCTCGGCGCGGAACTCGTTGAGGTCCTTGAAGCTGCGATAGACCGAGGCAAAGCGCACAAAGGCCACTTCATCCAATTGGCGCAGCTCCAGCATCACCTGCTCGCCCACGATGCGGGATGGCACTTCCCTCTCGCCGGTGGCACGCAGGTGACTCTTGATGCGATTGATCGCCTCATCCACTTTCTCGATGCTGACAGGACGCTTCTCCAGCGCCTTCAGCAGACCGGCATGCAGCTTGCCCTCATCGAAGGGCTCGCGGTTGCCGTTCTGCTTGATGATCCTGGGCATCACCAGTTCCGCCGTCTCGTAGGTGGTGAAGCGCTCGGCGCAGGTGATGCACTCGCGCCTGCGCCGGATCTGGTCGCCCTCCGCAACCAGCCGGGAGTCGATGACCTTGGTGTCCAGCGCGCTACAGAATGGGCAGTGCATAACCGGCTCCCGGCTGAGACGAGGTCAGATCAGCGATAGACAGGAAAGCGTGCGCACAGCTCAAGTACCTTGTCCTTGACCTGGGCGAGAACGTTCTCGTCTTCGATGTTGTCCAGTATGTCGCAGATCCAGTCGGCCAGTTGCTTCACTTCCGCCTCCTTGAACCCGCGACGGGTCACGGCGGGAGAACCGATGCGCAGACCGCTGGTCACGAAGGGAGGGCGCGGGTCGTTCGGCACGGCGTTCTTGTTGACCGTGATGTTGGCCCGACCCAGCGCGGCATCCGCATCCTTGCCGGTGATGCCCTGTTTTACCAGGCTCAGCAGGAACAGGTGATCCTCGGTGCCGTCGGAGACGATGTCGAAACCGCGCTCGATGAAGGTGCGCGCCATGACATCGGCGTTCTTCACGACCTGCTGCTGGTAGGTCTTGAATTCGGGGCTCATGGCTTCCTTGAAGCACACGGCCTTGGCGGCGATAACATGCATCAGCGGGCCGCCCTGGCTTTCCGGGAACACCGCAAAGTTCAGTTTCTTCTCGAGTTCGGGGTTGGCCTTGGCCAGGATCAGACCACCGCGCGGTCCACCCAGGGTCTTGTGGGTGGTGGAAGTGGTCACGTCAGCGATCTGTACCGGGCTGGGATAGACGCCAGCCGCCACCAGACCCGCCACGTGGGCCATGTCGACCACGAAATAGGCACCGACCTTGTCGGCGATGTCGCGGAAGCGCTGCCAGTCCACGATGCGGGAATAGGCGGAGAAGCCCGCCAGGATCATTTTGGGCTTGTGCTCGTCGGCCAGTCGCTCGACTTCGTCGTAGTCGATCTCGCCGGTGTCGGTGTTCAGACCATACTGGATGGCATTGTACATACGGCCGGAAAAGCTGACCGAGGCGCCGTGGGTCAGGTGCCCGCCATGGGCCAGGCTCATGCCCAGCACGGTATCACCCGGCTGCAGCAGCGCCATGTATACCGCCGCGTTGGCCTGGGAGCCAGAATGCGGCTGTACGTTGGCGTAATCGGCGCCGAACAGTTCCTTGGCGCGCTCGATCGCCAGGGTTTCCACCACATCCACGTGCTCACAACCACCGTAGTAGCGCTTGCCAGGGTAACCTTCAGCGTACTTGTTGGTGAGCACCGTGCCCTGAGCCTCCATGACGCGCGGGCTGGTGTAGTTCTCGGAGGCGATCAGCTCGATGTGATGCTCCTGGCGTTGACGTTCGCCTTCGATGGCGGCGTGGAGTTCCGGGTCAAAATCGGCGATGGTCATGTTGCTGCTAAACATTCAATTCCCCAGTCTGGATTGGCTGTATCTCGCGTGGAGGGTTCTGTGGGCGGCCATTTTACAGCATGGGCAGGGTGGGAGCACCCACAAACTTGTGGTTGCTGTAATTTGGCACGTTGAAGGCCGCGCTATGGGATGGGATTCCGCCATCCCGGACTCGCCCCTGATGGCTCCATCGCGACATCCCTGTCGCTCAGGGTCCGGGATGGCGGAATCCCACCCCATAGCGCTCCAACGTGCCAAATTGCAGTAACCACAGCGCGGAGCGTGCTTGGGATCAGGAAGGCCTCACTGAAGCGGGCAAGCGTATGGTATCCAGTGTCTGTCGCAGGCCGAACGCTGCGCGCTGCTGATCGTACATGTTTTCCCGATTCCCGCCACCTCCCAAGCCCCCAAACTCGGCGAGCTCCGAATTAACCCTGCTATTCCCCTGAATTCAGTTCGCAACAACAAAGGCAACATCGCTCCCCTGCCAGTCAGGCTAAGGGCACGAAAGCGCGGGGATTGGGAGGGTGGCACATGGTCAGGCTTTTGCCGTGGAAGCAGGGGCGTGGGGGACCATGAGCGACATGGATATTCACGGCGTGTCCCGCACGCCCCTGCTTCCACGGCAAAAGCCGGACTAAGGAGCCTCCCCACCAACCCCCACGCTTTCATGCCATAATGCCCCCCCTTTATGAGTCACTAACAGGAAGCACCTACGTTATGGCCCAGTTCGTCTACACCATGCACCGCGTCGGCAAGGTCGTACCGCCCAAACGCGAGATACTCAAAGACATCTCCCTGTCATTCTTCCCCGGCGCCAAGATCGGCGTGCTCGGCCTCAACGGCTCCGGCAAGTCGTCGCTGCTGCGCATCATGGCGGGCATCGACACGGAGCATAACGGCGAGGCGCGGGCGCAGCCGGGTATCAACATCGGCTATCTGCCGCAGGAACCGGCGCTGAACCTGGACAAGGACGTGCGCGGCAACGTCGAGGAAGGTGTAGGACCGATCATTGCGCTGATCGAGGAGTTCAACGCCATCAGCGACCGCTTCGCCGAGCCGATGAGCGACGACGAGATGAACACCCTGCTGGAGCAGCAGGGTGAGCTGCAGAACGCCATTGATGCTGCGGGCGGCTGGGACATCGAGCGCAAGCTGGAGATTGCGGCCGACGCGCTGCGGCTGCCGGCTTGGGACGCCGACGTCAGCAACCTCTCCGGCGGCGAGAAGCGCCGGGTGGCGCTGTGCCGACTGCTGCTGTCCAACCCCGACATGCTGCTGCTTGACGAGCCCACCAACCACCTGGACGCCGAGAGCGTGGCGTGGCTGGAACGCTTCCTGCAAGAATATCCCGGCACCGTGGTGGCCATCACCCACGACCGCTACTTCCTCGACAATGCGGCGGGCTGGATTCTGGAGCTGGACCGTGGCCACGGCATTCCCTACGAAGGCAACTACACCACCTGGCTGGAAACCAAGGAACAGCGTCTGGCCACCGAGGCCAGGCAGGAAGCGGCCCGGGAGCGCACCATCAAATCGGAGTTGGAATGGGTGCGGGCCAATCCCAAGGGCCGCCAGGCCAAGAGCAAGGCCCGCATGGCCCGCTTCGAGGAGCTGAACTCGCAGGAATTCCAGAAGCGCAACGAAACCACCGAACTCTATATTCCGCCAGGCCCGCGCTTGGGGGATGTGGTCATCGAGGTGGAGAACCTGAGCAAGGGCTTCGGCGAGCGCACGCTCATCGACAACCTCAGCTTCAGTATCCCCAGGGGCAGCATCGTCGGCATTATCGGCGGTAACGGCGCCGGCAAGACCACCTTCCTGCGCATGCTGGTGGGGCAGGAACAGCCGGACAGCGGCAGCATCCGCCTGGGCGAGACCGTGGAGCTGGCCTATGTGGACCAGAGCCGCGATGCGCTCGAGGGCACCGCCACCGTGTGGGAGGAGATCTCCGGCGGGCAGGACATCCTGCAGATCGGCCGTTATGAGGTGCAGTCGCGCTCCTATGCCAGCCGCTTCAACTTCCGCGGCAGCGACCAGCAGAAGTTCGTCAAGGATCTGTCCGGCGGTGAGCGCAACCGTCTGCACCTGGCCAAGCTGCTCAAGCGTGGCGCCAACGTGCTGCTGCTGGACGAACCGACCAACGACCTGGACGTCGAGACGCTGCGCGCGCTGGAGGAAGGCCTGCTGAACTTCCCCGGAAACGTCATCGTGGTGTCGCACGACCGCTGGTTCCTGGACAGGCTGTGTACCCACATTCTGGCCTTTGAGGGCGAAAGCCAGGTGGTATTCCACGAGGGCAACTACAGCGACTACGAGGCGGATCGCAAGAAGCGCATCGGCGACGCCCAGCCCACGCGGATGAAATACCGCAAGCTGGCGTGACAGCGGGTAACTCTTCTATGATGGTCTGAAAGTCGATACCCGGTAGCGTCATGCTCACGATTCAGGACTGCAGGACCATCATCAAGCTGCTGGCAGTGGTATGGCTGGTGCTCGCCTTCCTGATCTTCCTGCGCGAGCTGGCGGGCAGCCTCACTATAAGGGAGTGGGACTATGCCGCGCTGGAGGATCTGGCGCATACCACCCTGCATGTGTGGCTGCCCTGGCTCGTGCTCTCACCCCTGCTGACCATGCTCATCAAACGCTTCCCCTTCGCCCCCGACACCTGGGGAAGCGCGCTGCTGATTCATCTGGTGCTGGCAATGGGCTTCATCCTCCTGCACCTGGCCGCAACCGCCTATCACTTCCACTTCTTCGAGCCGGACAAGGACGAAGCGATGCTGGGTTACGCCGGCTGGGAGCATATGGGGCACATTCTGGTCACCGCGCCCTTCATCCTCACCGACGTGATGATCTACGCCTTCTTTGCCATCAGCTTCAACTTCACCGGTTACCTGGAGCTGGTTCGCCAGAAGGAGCAGGACGCCAGCCACCTGGAGGCCAACCTCACCGCCGCCAAGCTGCAGGCGCTGCAGATGCAGGTCAATCCTCACTTCCTGTTCAATGCGCTGAACAGCATCTCGGTGCTGGTCCAGAAAAAGGACCTGGAGGCTGCGGGCGAGATGATTCATCAGCTGAGCGACTTCTTCCGCATGACACTGGAGAAGTCGACCCATCCGCTGGTGCCCCTGGAGGCAGAACTGGAGCTCGCGCAGCACTATCTGGCCATCGAACAGGTGCGCTTCAAGGATCGCCTGCAGATCATCACCGACATCGATCCGCGCACACTCTCCGCCACGGTGCCGGCGCTGATCCTGCAACCGTTGGTCGAGAACAGCCTGCGCCACGGCATCAATGCCTCTGAGCTCCAGGGCACCATCACCCTGCGCAGCCGACAGCTGGCGGACCGCGTCCTGCTGGAGGTGGTGGATAACGGCAGTGGCTGCGATCCGGCGATGCTGGATCATCCAAGGGGCATCGGGCTGCGGAATGTGAAGGAGCGGCTGCAACAGGCCTATGGCGGCGACTGCGTCTTCCGCGTCCGCTCCGAGCCCGGCAGCGGCGTGACCATCAGCATGGAAATTCCAGCCACACCGGGAGGGCAGGCCTGATGAAAATCCGCACCGTCATCGTGGACGACGAGCCGCTGGCCCGCGAGGGGCTGGGCCTGCTGCTGGCCAAGGAGCCGGAAATCGAGGTGGTGGCCGAGTGCGGCAACGGGACGGACGCCATCCGCGAGATCGGCCGGCTGACACCGGATCTGGTCTTCCTGGACATCGAGATGCCGCGTATCGACGGCTTTGGCGTGTTGCGGGCGCTCGATCCGGCCCAGCTGCCCTTTGTGATATTCGTGACCGCCTACAACTCCTACGCGGTGGAGGCGTTCAACGTGCATGCCATCGACTATCTGCTCAAGCCGGTGCGGCAGTCGCGACTGCAGGAAAGCCTGCAGCGTCTGCGCGACAAGATCCGCGACCGCGAACTGAAGGAGAACAGCTGGCATCTCGGGCAGTTACTGGAGCAGTTCAGTCGCCTGGGCAGCAGCCTGCTGCCGCGCGCCGAGGCCGGAGCCGGCGGCAAGGGCGACCCGGACGAGGGCCGCATCGTCGTCAAATCCCATGGCCGGGTGCACTTCCTCCAGGCGCGGGACATCCTGTGGGTAGAGGCGTCCGGCGACTATGTCACCATCCACACGCCACAGAAATCCCACCTGCTGCGCGAGACCATGCACAACATGGAAAACCGGCTGCTCCGTCATGGCTTCCAGCGCATCCACCGCTCGGCCATCATCAACCTTGCCTGTATCAGCGAACTGGCCAGCAACCGCAACAACGAGTACAACGTGGTGCTCAATGACGGCACCGTGCTGAGCCTGGGGCGCAGCTACAAGGACTCGCTCTATGCCGCACTGGGCGGAGTGAGCCCGGACTAGCTCGTCTCCCCGTCGCCCTCTTCACCGCAGCCATTCGTTGCCGGTCAGCCTCTGCCTCACATTCATCGAATGGTGGCTTCGCTGTCGGGCCGATCTTCATTACACTCCTCATGTCATTCAGGCCATGATCCTGTGGCCAGAGAAAACCCAATGGGAGAACAAGGCGTGGATATCCCCAAGGCAAATTCCCGCAGCAGGCGCTTCTGGCCGATGCTGGCCGGCATTGTGGTGCTGGTGGGTCTGCTCGGCGTGGCGTGGGCGCGCTACGACAATTTTTCCAATGCCGATTTCGCCAATCGTTCCAATCTGGTGATCGCCGAGGTCAGGCGCGCCGATCTGGTCCGGGAAGTTCGCGCGCCAGGCAACCTGGTGCCAGCCGACCTGCGCTGGGTGGCAGCCACGTCCAGCGCCCGGGTGGAGACCATCGTGCTGGACCCGGGCGATGCGGTGGATCGCGATACCATCGTCATGACGCTGGACAACCCTGCGCTGGAGCAGGCGCTGGACAGCGCGCGCTTCGAGCTGGATGTGCTGGAGGCGGAACTGGTGGCCATGGAACAACGCCTGGCCAACGAACGCCTGACCCAGGAGTCCGCGGTAGCGGAGATGGACGCGCTGTACGAAATGGCGGAATTCCGCAAGGACGCCAACCAGCAACTGGCGGCCGACCGCATCGTGTCCCTGATTGCCCTCAACGAATCGGTGCTGGAGGAACGCCAGTACAAGACCCGTCGGGATCTGGAGATCCGCCGCCTTAACAGCCTCACCGCCCTGCACGAGGCGGAGCTGGACGCCAAGCGCGCCCGCATCAATCAATCCCGGCGCGCCCTGCAACTGCAGCAGCGGTTGTTCGATGAGCTCACGGTGCGCGCCGAATTTACCGGTCATCTGCAGGACATCCCGGTAGAACAGGGCCAGCAGGTCGCCATCGGCACCATCCTCGCCCGCGTGGCCGACAACACCAGCCTGAAGGCAGAGCTGCGCGTGCAGGAAAGCCAGGTCAAGGATGTGACGTCGGGGCAGCCGGTAATCATCTCCGCCGGCATCAATCGCACCACCGGCGTTGTGCGCCGCATCGAACCCGAAGTGCAGGAAGGCGTGGTGATCGTGGATGTGACCTTCGACGGCGCGCCGCTGGCCGGCGCACGCTCAGATCTGCGGGTGGACAGCATCATTCAGTTGGAAAGAGTGCCTGATGCGCTGACGCTGCAGCGGCCCGTGTTCAGCCAGGAGAACGCCACGCTGAGCCTGTTCGTGCTCGACCCCCTGGGGCAGACCGCGCTGCGCCGTCAGGTGCGCATCGGCCGGGCCTCCACCGACACCATCGAAATACTGGAAGGATTGCAGGAGGGCGAACGGGTGGTGGTGTCAGACACGACCCCGTTCAACGGCCTTGAGGTTCTTACCCTGAGATAGATTCACGCCAACGAAATGCGAACAGAATGAGGAGTGCGCTGCATGGACCACATGATGGATGACATTCGCTTTGCCCTGCGCAGTTTCCGCAAGCACCTGGGTGTGACGATACTGATCGTCGCCACGCTGGGGCTGGGCATCGGCGCCAACAGCGCCATCTTCAGCATGGTCTATCATGTGCTGCTGGGGCCATTGCCCTTTGCCGATGGCGACCGTCTGGTCAAGATTCAGAACAACCGGCCGGGTATCGGCCAGTATGATGTTCCCACCTCCGTGCAGACGCTGTTCGATTACGACGCGCAGTCCACGGCGCTCTCCGATGTCTTTGAATACCACCAGATGAGCTTTACCCTGCTGGGTCACGGCGATCCCTCCTTCGTCCAGACCGGCGTGGTGAGCTGGGACTACTTCAACATCCTGGGCATCGCGCCGGTGCTGGGGCGCACCTTTGTGCAGGGCGAAGACGAGCCGGGCGCGGAACCGCTCATTCTTCTGTCCAACCGCTACTGGTACGAGAAATTCGGCGGCGATCCCGACGTGGTGGGGACGACGCTGCAGATGAACAACCGGGCCCACCGGGTCGTCGGCGTGCTGCCTCCCATGCCCGCCTACCCAATGGACAATGACATCTGGATCGCCTCTGCCACCTGCCCCTTCCGCGGCAGCACGGACGTGATCGACAACCGCGCCCGACCCTTCGTGATGACCTATGGCAAGCTCGCAGAGGGTGCCAGCCTGCAGCAGGGCAGTGCCGACATCAACTCGATCGTCCAGCGCTTGCAGGGTCAGTATCCCGATGCCTATCCGGTGCAGCAGGGTTTCACGGCCAACCTGCTGCCCCTGCGCGACGAGATCAATGGCGATACCGCCAATGTGTTCTACCTGCTGCTGGGCATGACAGGGCTGGTGCTACTGATCGCCTGCGCCAACGTCGCCAACCTCAACCTGGCGCGCATGGCCTCGCGCAAGCAGGAGCTGGCGATACGCGAGGCGCTCGGAGCAAGTCCTGCTCGCATCTCCCGCCA
>Ga0233380_1001046_pt1 | contig 13108 bp, 12 predicted proteins | sample ElkDunMinimDraft_9_FD_191541 | JGI IMG/M metagenome (GOLD analysis project Ga0233380, IMG submission 191541) | Fecal eukaryotic communites from dung pellets of Tule Elk in California, USA - Elk Dung F36 | ecosystem: Host-associated > Mammals > Digestive system > Large intestine > Fecal | place... | reverse complement strand
AGGAAGGTCAGGCTGATCGCCAAAGTGAGGACGAATTCGACCGTGTTTACCGTGCCGATCGTATGGCGCGGGCTTGAACCCTGCAGCAGCAGGTTGGACGTCACCACCGGACCCCAGCCGCCGCCGCCGGTCGCGTCCATAAAGCCGCCAGCCAGGCCAAGCGGCGCAACCCAGCGCGGATCCCGCGTCTTGGGCGGCAGGTGAAAGCCGCGCCAGATCAAATAAACGCCAATGATGGCAAGATAGGCGAGCACGAAGGGCTTGATCGCACTGCTGTCGATGTTGGAGAGGAAATAGGCGCCCGACACGCCGCCGATGACACCCGGGATGATCAGTCGGCTGAACAAGCGCCAGTCGACGTTGCGATGGAGAATGTGGCTGATCGCCGACACGCCAGTCGTCACCGTTTCGGCTGCATGAACGCTGGCCGAGGCGCGGCTAGGCGGCACGCCCATCGCCAAAAGCAGTGTGCTGGAAATGACCCCATAGGCCATGCCGAGCGCGCCATCGACCATCTGGGCGCCGAATCCAATCAAGATAAACGGCCAGATTTCGCCGAAATGCGCGATGAAAAGGTCGATCATCCATAGCCCTCAAACAGATTTGTCTACCGCGCCTATAGGTAATTCAGACGCGGCGAAAGATATTTCAGATTGTGCCCGACGAAGGGGAAATTGAGCACGCTCTGGAAATTCGGCGCAAACGCGCCTATGTACGCGCCACATTCAAGCGGCAAGCAAGAGGTGCCGGCGTGCGCGATCTCATCGCCTATCTGGATTCGATCAAGTCGCGCGACCCCGCGCCGCGATCCCGCGCGGAGATTCTGCTTTATCCCGGCGTCTGGTCGCTGGCGTTTCACCGCGTCGCCCATCGTCTCTATCGCGCGCGGCTTTTCTTTGCGGCGCGGGCCGTCAATCATTTCTCGCGCTTCCTGACCGGCAACGATATTCATCCTGGTGCCCGGATCGGTCGCTTCTTCTTTATCGACCATGGCTTTACCGTGATCGGCGAGACTGCGGAAATCGGCGACAATGTGACGCTCTACCAGAATGTTACGCTGGGCGGTACCGACCCGGCCAACGGCATTGCGGGCAAGCGGCACCCTACGCTTGGCGATGGCGTGATCGTGGGATCGGGCGCGCAGGTTCTTGGTCCCATCCAGGTCGGCGAGCGCGCGCGGATCGGCGCCAATGCCGTCGTCACGAAGAATGTGGCGGAAGGCGCGACGATGGTCGGTATCCCGGCGCGGCCGATGCTGGTCGACGTAACCGCCTATCAGCGCGATTTCATGCCCTATGGAACGCCCTGCGCCAACAGTTTCGACCCTGAAAAACAGAAGCTGGAGCTTCTCCAGTGCGAACTCGAGCAGTTGCGCGCGCGCGTCAACCAGTTGATGGACGAGCGCGGAACGGAGAAGCCTGCAGGAGATGATCCCTCGCTGCATAGGGAGCGCGACATCGCCTGATGTCGAATGTGACGCCGTTCCCGCACGGTCAGGCCCATCAGGGTCAGGTCACGCTCGAGCGACGCGAACTGCAAAAGATCATGGATCTCTACGGCCGGATGGTGGCCGCTGGCCATTGGCGCGATTATGCGCTCGACATGGGGCGGGACGCGGCGATCTTTTCCGCCTTCCGCCGCACGGCCGAGCGGCCCGAATATCGCATCGAAAAACGCCCCGCTCTCCGTCATCGCCAGGGCATGTGGGCGCTGACTGGGGAGGCCGGCACCATCCTCAAGCGTGGGCACGAGCTGGCCGGCGTCCTGGCCCCGGTCGAGCGTAAATTGCTGCGAATCGTGGAGGATTGATTCGCGTCGGCGGAACCGCGTTAAAGAAAGGCGCGCAGTTCCGCGACGAAGCGGTCGAACTGGTCATGATGCACCCAATGGCCTGCCTCTTCGAAGGATAACAGACGCGCATCCTTGAAATGCGCCGCCCGACCGTCCGCCACGGGATCGGACGCCCAACTGTCGAGACCGAGGCACAAGAGCACCGGGCAGGCGATATCGCGCCAGAACATGGGAAGTTCGGTATCGCCCCCCGGCACGAGCGAGCGAGCGCGCAGATAGGGATCGAACTTCCAGCTATAGCTGCCATCCTCATTCCGGTTGACGCCATGCATGGTAAGGTGAAGCGCCATTTCCGCGCTCAACCGCTCATTGCGTTCCTGCATCCGCATGACGGCCGCTTCGATCGTCGCATAGCGCCGCGTCGATTTGCGCGCGCCCGTGCGCCGCGCACCGATCCATGTGCGCCAGGCATCCATCACCGGCGTCTCGGCGTCCCGCTCGAGCGCGGCGGGCGAGAGGCCAAGGCTCTCGATCGTCACCAGCTTTTCTACCTTGTCGGGGAACAGCCCCGCATAACGCAGTGCGATAGAGCCGCCAAGCGAATGGCCGACGATCCGCAACGCGGGCCGGTCGATCAAGTCGGCGAGTTGCGCGAGGTCATAGACATAATTGTTCATCGGATAGGAGCCGTCCGAGGCCCAGCCGCTGTCGCCATGGCCGCGTAGGTCCGGCACGACGACATGGTAATCGGCCGCCAGCGCCCGCGCGGTCCGGTCCCAGCTTCGCCCATGATCGAAGCCGCCGTGCAAAAGGATCAGCGGCGGCGCGGACGGATTACCCCAGTCGAGATAATGTAGCCGCGTGCGCAGGGACGTGAAAAAATGCGACGTCGGGGTCGGTTCGGCCGGCCTGTTCATCCAGTGCTGCTCGCCTGCTTGGTCGAAGGGAAGGGGGACGCGCACCCCCTTCGACCAAGCCTGCGTGACTGACAAGCTCTATTAGGCTTCGGGGGTGCCTCTTACCGCCGTGCGACCGGCGCAAGGCCGGCACCGGCGATCATGCGTGCCAGATCGGCCTGCCGAAAGGGCTTGTCGAGCCGGGGCCGGTCGCTCAGGCCTACCGGCAGTTCGGCGAAACCGGTGATAATGATGACAGGAATCTGGGGATAGTCGAACCCGATCTTGTCGGCGAGTTGCGACCCGGTCATGCCCGGCATCGCATAGTCGGTGACGACCAGATCGATCGCGCCCTCGTTCAGGATGCGCAAGGCATCGGCCGCTGAGCCGGCGCGAAACACGGTATGCCCCAATTCCTCGAGCATGCCGGCCGTATTGGTCAGCACCAGATCGTCATCATCAACCGCCAGGATGACAAGCGGACCTTCGTGAAGCAGAGATGCTTCTTCCGTTTCCATGTTCGGAGACAGAGTGGGATTTTCCGCGACCGGGAGCCAGAGCGTGACCGCCGTTCCCTTGCCAGGACTGCTCGAGATCGCCAGGGAGCCGCCGCATTGATGGACGAAACCATGGACCATGGAGAGGCCAAGGCCGGTGCCCTTGCCGACGCCCTTGGTCGTAAAAAATGGCTCGCGCGCCCGCTCCAGCGTTTGCGCATCCATGCCTTCGCCCTCGTCGGTCAGGACGAGGCGGACATAGCTGCCCGGTGACAGGTCGGGACGCTGGCCCGGTTGAACATCATGCTCCGACGCTTCGATGACCAGCCGCCCGCCCGACGGCATCGCGTCGCGCGCATTGACCGCGAGGTTGAGCACCGCCAGTTCCAGCTGCGCCGGGTCCGCATGGGCGGGGCTGAGCGACAGAGGAAAGCGCGTCTCGACGGTGACGATCGAGCCCAAGGTGGTGCGCAGCAACTCGGCCATGTTGCGGACGAGCGAAACGCAATCGACGCTTTGCAGCTTGAGTTCCTGCTTGCGGGCGAAAGCGAGCATGCGCTGGGTCAGGGTCGCGCCGCGATCGGCCGCCGTCATGGCATTGTCGATATAGCGCGAAATGTCGGCGCCGCTCGCCAGCCGCTGCCGCGCGAGGTCGAGGCTGCCGACGATGACCGCCAGCAGATTGTTGAAATCATGAGCGACGCCGCCGGTCAGCTTCCCAATCGCATCCATCTTCTGCGACTGAAAGATCGCCTCGCGCGCTTCGTCGAGGGCAAGCTGCGCCTCGCGCCGCTCGGTGAGGTCACGCGTTACCTTGGCGAAACCGATCAGCGCACCGGCGGACGTACGCACCGGATCGATGACGACATTGGCCCAGAAACGCGTGCCATCCTTGCGCACGCGCCAGCCTTCCGCCTCATAGCGGCCCTCCCGCATCGCCGTTTCCAGCGCATGCGCGGGGCGGCCTGCCTGGCGGTCTTCCTCCAGATAAAATTCGGCGAAATTTCGCCCTAATATCTCGTCCGCGCGATAGCCCTTGAACCGCTCCGCACCCGCGTTCCAGCTGGTGATCGTGCCCTGCGGGTCGACCATATAGATCGCGTAGTCGGTGACGCTCTCCACCAGCAAGCGGAACCGCTCCTCGCTCTGGCGCAGCGCTTCCTGCGCGGCGCGGCGGTCGGTCAGGTCGCGCGTGACTTTGGCAAAGCCGATAAGCTCGCCAGTTGCGCTACGGATCGGATCGATGACGACATTGGCCCAGAACCGCGTGCCATCCTTGCGCACGCGCCAGCCCTCGGCCTCGAAGCGCCCTTCGGTTTCGGCGGTGTACAGCGCGCGTTCGGGAACGCCGGAGGCTCGTTCTTCTGCTGTGTAGAAGCTGGAGAAATGCCCGCCGATAATCTCTTCGGCCTTATAGCCCTTGAACCGTTCGGCACCCGCGTTCCAACTGACGACGGTCCCGGTTTTGTCCAGCATATAAATGGCATAGTCGGTGACGCTCTGTACCAGCAACTCAAAGCGATTCATCGGCTCGCCAGCCACAGCATCGGTCATCAAACGGCTATACCTTAGACTTAACTGGCGCCTAACGGCCAAGAGAGGCAAAGGTTCCGTTATGGAAAGAAACGTGCCCGATCAATAACATATGTGGAGATGTCAAAGGATCGGGAAGCTGGAGCGGGTGAAGGGAATCGAACCCTCGTCGTAAGCTTGGGAAGCTTCTGCTCTACCATTGAGCTACACCCGCATAAGGCGATGCGGAGATGGCACAGACGGGGGCGTCCGGTCAATCATCCTGTTTATCGGCGCGAATCCCTTATTTGCGCGCCGGTCGCTTGGGCTCGCGTCCCAGTACCGCGCCGATATAGGCGTGCTGCGCCAGGATATAGCCCGCGACCGTCATCGGCGCGGCCAGAAGGACGCCGGGCGGCCCGAACAATATGCCCGTGGCGATCACGGCAAAGAGCAGGATCACCGGCGGCAGATCGACCGACTGCTTCTGCACCATAGGCTGAAGCACATTGCCCTGGATCTGCTGGACGAGCAGGAACAGCGCCACAGTCCACAGCGCAGTCGACGGGCTTTGCGAAAAAGCGAGCAGCACGGCCGGGATCGCCGCGATGACGGGGCCGGCAAAGGGAATGAAGTCGAGCACGCCCGCGATGATCGCCAACGCCAGCGCCGACGGCACGCCCAGCATGAAAAGGCCGACCGAGGTCAGGATCGCGACGCACAGGCTCGAAAGCAGCTGCCCTTTAAGCCATTGCTTGAGGCCGCGTTCCCAATCCTCCAGCAATCGCGTCGTGATCGCCTCAGCGGAGCGGGGGACGAGCCGAAGCACGCCGCCGCGATAATATTCAGGCTGCGCGGCAAAGAAAATCGCGCCGGTGATGACCACCGCCACGTCTGTAATAACGCCACCGACCGCGACGACGAAGCCGCTCGCGCGGCTGAACAGTCCCGATGCCTGCTGCTCCACCGATCCCGATAATTTCCGCAGGTCATAATCTATGCCCCAGCGCGCTAGCTGGTCCTGCATCCCGCTGGCGGCGCGCGGTAACTGCTCGCGCAATTCGCTGAACTGACCGACGATCAGGCCGCCGAACATATAGCCGAGCGCGCCGAACAGCGCGAAAAGGCCGATCACCGCGACCGCCACGGCAAGGCCGTCGGACAGGCCGATTTTGGTCAGATGGCCCGCGATCACGCGCAGGATGACGGCGACGACAACCGCTGCGAACACCAGCAGCAGCATGTAGGTCAGCTTGACGAAGATAGCTGCCACGCCGACGATCAGCAGCACAATCAGTATCTTGCGCGTGAAATCGGCAAGCGCGGTCTTCTCGGTCATGGGGCCCCCGGACATGATCGTCGTTCAACCCGGCAGGATGCAAACCGGTTCCCAACCGTAACGAACCTTCTTATTCCACCTGCCGCTTTGCGAGTTTGCGCGCAAGGGTGCGCCGATGCATGCCCAGACGCCGTGCGGTTTCGGAAATGTTGAAATCATTATCCTTGAGCGCAGCGTGGATATGTTCCCACTCCAGCGTCTTGATCGAGGTCGGGCGCGGCGCGACCGGGGTATTGGGGTCGCCCTTCGCTTTGGCGAAGGCTGCTTCGATATCGTCGGTGTTGGACGGCTTGGCGAGATAATGGGACGCGCCAAGCTTGATCGCTTCGACCGCCGTCGCGATGCTCGCAAAGCCGGTGAGCACGACGATCATCATGTCGGGATCATGGCGATGCAGCGTCGCCACGCATTGCAGGCCCGATTGCGTACCGAGCTTGAGGTCGACGACCGCATAGCCGGGCTCATACTCTTCGAGTAGCGCGGTGAGCGCGTCCTGGCTGTCGGCCACCATCACCGCATATCCGCGCCGCTCGAACGACCGCTTCAACGTGCGGGCGAAGGCGGCATCATCCTCGACGATCACGAGCTGCCTTTGTGCATTCATGCCGCTTTCTCCTGCGTGAGGCCGAGCGTTGCGAAGGGGAGGCTGAGCGTCACCATCGCCCCGCCATCGGCCGCATTACGCGCGTCGACGCTGCCGCCAAGCTTGCGCACGACATTGACGACGAGGAAGAGGCCAAGGCCGCTGCCCTCGCGCCCCTTGCTCGAACGATAGGGCTTGCCAAGATCCGCCAGCATCTCGTCGCTGAAGCCGCGCCCGTCGTCGAGCACCAATATGTTGAGGCCAGCGGCATCGCGCCCGACGATCATGTCGATGCGGGACGCGCCCGCCTCGCGCGCATTGTCGAGCAGGTTGCCGACCGCTTGCCGGATCACCGGATCGGCAACGATGGCCGGAAAATCATGCGGCCCGAAATCGCAGTTGAGCGTGATATCGGGCCAGGCTTCGCGCCAGCGCGCCGCGATGTCGTCGAAGAAGGCGCGCACGCCCGTCACCTGTGGCGCTTCGCCGCGCGCTTCGCCCGATGACAGCAGGATGCCGGTGACGATCGCCTTGCAGCGGTCGACCGCCGCCTGCATTTCGCTGACCTCCTCGACCAGCGTCGGGTGGGCGGTGATTTCCGGCATGCGCCGCCAGTCGCCCAACGCCACCGCGATCGAGGCGAGCGGCGTGCCCAGTTCATGCGCGGCGCCCGACGCGAGCAGACCCATGCGCACAATATGCTCCTCCTCGACTGCGCGCTGGCGCAATTGCGCGAGATAGGCGTCCCGCTCGGCCAGGTTGCGCGTGATGCGGGTCATGAAGAGGACGAGCAGCACCGCGATCATCAGCAGGCAGATCCAGGCGCCGATGATATGCAGATCGAACAGGCTACCCGACCAGAGGGGAGTCAGTGCAAGGGGGCGGTAGGTTTGCGACAGCACACCGGCGCACAGGCCGGAAATGGCGACGATCGCCCACACGCCCCAGCGCGTCAGCAGCACGGCGCCCAGCGCCACCTGCAACAGATAGAGCGAGATGAAGGGATTGGTCGCCCCGCCGCTCATGTAGAGCTGCGCCGTCAACGACAGCACGTCGAACAGCAGCGCGAGGAAGAGTTCGGCATGCGCCACATCCTGACGCCGCCGCAATATGGCGATGCTGGCGAGATTGACCCCGGCCGCGATGCAGGGAACCAGCAGCATCGGCAGGAGGGGGAGGGCGATCCCCATTGCAAAGTTGACGATGAGGATGGTCGCGACCTGCCCCATGATCGCGATCCAGCGCAACTGGACGAGCAGCGCCATATTCTTGCGGCCCGCAGCGTCGGCAGGCCACTGGCTGGGCAGCCACGCCATCATGCGCGGCGCGCTTTGCGTTCCTCGATCATCAGCCGAATGTAGGCCGCCGCGACCATCGCCGCCAGCACGAACCATGTAATGGCATAGCCAAGATGATTGTCGGGAAAGGTCAGCACGGTGAGGCCGCCGACCGGATAGGCGCCGGCAGTTCCGACCTGCGCATCGACGAAATAGGGCGCGACTGGCCGCTCCAGCCGCTGCGCCCGCGCGATCGCGGCGACATCGCGCGAATACCAGCGGCCGCTGCCCGGATCGTTCGCGCGCAGGAAGCCCCCGCCCGGCTCGCTGACGCGCAGAAGGCCGGTGACGCGCACCATGCCCTCAGGCCGGTCATAGCCGCTCTTGCGCTCGGCCGGAACGAACCCCCGGTTGACGAGCAATGTGAAGCCGCCATCGGTCGCAAGCGGCGTCATCACCCAATAGCCCGCGCCCCGCGCCGTCGATGCCTGCACCAGCACCGCGCGGTCGTTGAGGAAGCGACCCTGCGCGAAGACGCGGCGATAGGCATCGCTTTCGCTTGCGGTTGCGGGCGCGCGGACCGGCGTCGCACCGACCCGACTTTCGATCTTTTCGACCAGCGCATGCTTCCAATACATGCGCTGCACCTGCCAGAGCCCAAGCGCGCTCAGGCCGGTGACGAGGAGCAGCGCCACCAGCGTGGCAACGATAAGAAAGGCAGCCGAACGCCGCCTCCGGGGTGTCACGGCATCTGGCTCATCTCATGCACCATGCCTGCATCGCCATGCGGCATCATATTGGTGTTGAGATGATGCATGACCCACATCGACCCCGCGAGCGTGATGACCACGATAACCACCGTGAAGATCAGCGCCATGAAGGTCCAGCCGCCCTCGCTGCGCGTGTTCATGTGCAGGAAGAAGATCATGTGCACGACGATCTGCACGGCGGCAAAGGCGACGATGATGAAGCCAGTCGTGGCGGGGCTGAGCACTTCGCCCATCACCAGCCAGAAGGGGATCGCCGTCAGGATCACCGACAGCGCAAAGCCGATCATGTAGCTGCCATAGCTGCCATGATCGTGCGCATCGTCATGATGCCCCGCCTGATGGCCATGATGCATGTCCTGGTGCGCGCTCACTGCAGCATCCCCATGAGATAGACGAAAGTGAAGACGCCGATCCAGATGACGTCGAGGAAATGCCAGAACATCGACAGGCACATCAGCCGCCGCATGTTCGCCGGGATCAGTCCCTTCATGCGCAGCTGCACCATCAGCACGACCAGCCAGATGAGGCCGAAGGTGACGTGCAGCCCGTGCGTGCCGACCAGCGCGAAGAAGGCCGAGAGGAAGCCCGACCGCATCGGCGTCGCGCCCTCATGGATGAGGTGTGCGAACTCGTACAGTTCGATGCCGAGGAAGGCTAGGCCGAACAGGCCGGTCACGCCCAGCCACCCGATCGTTCCGCCGACCCGGCCCTTGGCGCTCGCCAGCATGGCAAAGCCGTAGGTGATCGAGGAAAAGAGCAGCATCGCCGTGTTGAGCGCGACCAGATTGAGGTCGAACAGGTCGCGCGGCCCCGGCCCGGCGGCAAAGCTGCCGCTCAGCACCGCATAGGTCGCAAACAGGCAGGCGAAGATGAGACAGTCGCTCATCAGATACATCCAGAAGCCGAGCGACGTGCTCGACCCCTCGGGATGATGCGGCTCCTCGGCCAGATGGTAGAGCGGCCGGCCCTGCGCGTCGAGATAGGGGTTGGGTGCCTGGGTCGCCATCGTCACTTCCCCGCCAGCTGCGCGAGTTGCGCCGTGCGCGCATTCTCGATGCGGACGACCTCTTCCTCAGGGATGTAGAAGTCGCGCTTATAATTGAACGTATGCCCGATCGCCACGGCGAGGATGCCGAGGAAGCTAAGCCCCGCCAGCCACCACATGTACCAGATCATGCCGACCGAGAAGCTGACCGACAGCGCGGACAGGATGATGCCGGTGGCCGTGTTGCTGGGCATATGGATGCTGGTGAAGCCTGAGGTCGGACGCTGATAACCGCGCTTCTTCATGTCCGCCCATGCGTCGCCGTCATGGGCGACGGGGGTGAAGGCGAAATTATAGTCCGGCGGCGGCGAACTGGTCGCCCATTCGAGCGTGCGGCCGTCCCAGGGATCGCCGGTCGTGTCCTTCAAAGCCTCGCGATTGCGGATCGAGACATAGAATTGGATGAACATGCAGGCGATGCCGGCTGCGATCATGAAGGCGCCCAGTGCCGCGATCTGGAACCAGATCTGCAGACTTGGGTCGTCGAACACGCGCATCCGCCGCGTCACGCCCATGAGGCCCAGGATATAGAGCGGCATGAACGCCATCCAGAAGCCCACGACCCACAGCCAGAAGCTGCGCACGCCCCACTTCTTGTCGAGCTTGAAGCCGAACGCCTTGGGCCACCAGTAGTTGATCGCCGCGAACAGGCCGAACAGCACGCCGCCGATGATGACATTATGGAAATGCGCGATCAGGAACAGCGAGTTGTGCAGCACGAAGTCGGCAGGCGGCACCGCCAGCAACACGCCGGTCATGCCCCCGATGACGAAGGTCAGCATGAAGGCGATCGTCCACATCATCGGCAGTTCGAAGCGGATGCGGCCCCGATACATGGTGAACAGCCAGTTGAAGATCTTTGCACCCGTCGGAATGGAAATCACCATCGTCGTGATGCCAAAGAAGCTGTTGACACTGGCGCCCGAGCCCATGGTGAAGAAATGGTGCAGCCAGACGAGGTAGGACAGGATCGTGATGACTGCCGTCGCATAGACCATCGACGCATAGCCGAACAAACGCTTGCTACAGAAGGTCGAGGTGACTTCGCTGAACACGCCGAACAGCGGCAGGATCAGGATATAGACTTCCGGATGGCCCCAGATCCAGATCAGGTTCACATACATCATGGGGTTGCCGCCCATGTCGTTGGTGAAGAAGGCCGTGCCGACATAACGGTCGAGGCTGAGCAGGCCGAGCACGGCGGTCAGCACCGGGAAGGCCGCAACGATCAGGATGTTGGCGCATAGCGATGTCCACACGAAGATCGGCAGCTTCATCATCGACATGCCGGGCGCGCGCATCTTCACGATCGTGGCGATCAGGTTGATGCCCGATAACAGCGTGCCGATGCCCGCGATCTGCAGACCCCAGATATAATAGTCGACGCCGACCCCCGGCGAATAGGCGATGCCCGACAAGGGTGGATAGGCGAGCCAGCCAGTGCGCGCGAATTCGCCCACGAACAGCGACATCATCGTGATGACGGCGCCCGCCGTCGTCATCCAGAAGCTGAAATTGTTGAGGAAGGGGAAGCTGACGTCCCGCGCGCCGATCTGGAGCGGGATCATATAGTTCATGAGGCCCGTGATCATCGGCATCGCGACGAAGAAGATCATGATGACGCCATGCGCCGTGAAGATCTGGTCGTAATGATGGGCGTTGAGGTAACCTTCCGACCCGTTGAACGCCATCGCCTGTTGCAGGCGCATCATGATCGCGTCGGCAAAGCCGCGCAGGAACATGACCAGGCCCAGGATCATGTACATGATGCCGATGCGCTTATGGTCGACGGTCGTGAACCAGTCGCGCCACAGCCAGCCCCAAAGCCGATATTTGGTGATCACGGCGAGCAGCGCGCCGCCACCCAGCACCACCATGGCGAAGGTGCCGATCAGGATCGGCTCGTGAATCGGAAAGGCGCTCCAGTCGAGACGACCGAACAGGGTCTTCCAGATGCCGCTATTTTCAGATGCCGGATGGGGGGACATGGGCCTCAGAGCCTTGCGTAGAGGGGGAGGGCGTGGCGCCCTGAATCGAGATGATGGCGGGGGTTGCCGGTTTGCTTAATGGCCATGATGACCCCCGTGGCCGTCTGCATCCTTTTGCGCGGGCGCCTCATTGCCTTGTGCAGCCGGGGTCTTGCGCGCGGCAGGGGTCATGCCGGCGGGCTGGGCGATCTCGCCCTTGCGGCCCGGCTCCTGCGGGTGGAAGCCGCCGACGTCGATTGTGCCATCATGGCGCAGCCCGGCCGTGTCGCGCGCGGATTCCTTGCCCGCGCCGCCGCGCATGTCCGTCATCATGACCTCGTCCATGCAGCGCTTTCCCGGCTGCGCGCACATGTTGAGCGCGGCGTGGAACAGGCGGGGGGCGACGGCGCCGAAATAGATCGGCTTCACCTTTTCGCTGGGCTGTTCCAGCTTCACATAGGTCGGCTTGTCGAGCGTCGTCCCGCTGGCCTTCACCTGCGCGACCCAGCGCTCGAAGCCCGCCTCGTCCATTGCCTTGAAGCGGAAGCGCATGTGCGAGAAGCCGGCGCCCGAATAGTTGGCGGACAGCCCGTCATAGTCGCCGACCTTGTTGGCAACGGCGTGCAGCTTCGTTTCCATGCCGGGCATCGCATAGATCTGGCCGGCGATGGCAGGCACGAAGAAGCTGTTCATGATCGTCGAGGACGTCAGGCGAAAGGCGATCGGCCGGTCGATGGGCGCTGCCATTTCATTGACCGTGGCGATGCCGAGTTCGGGGTAGATGAACAGCCATTTCCAGTCCATCGCCACCACCTCGACCTGAAGCGGGCGCATTTGCGGGGTCACCTTGCGCGTCTTGTTGAGCCGCTCGATCGGCCGATAGGGGTCGAGCAGATGCGTGCTGGTCCAGGTAATCGCGCCCAGCGCGATGATGATGAGCAGCGGCGCTGACCAGATCAGCAGCTCAAGGCTGGTCGAATGATCCCAGTCGGCGTCATAATCCTTGGCCTGCGCGGCGGCGCGATATTTCCACGCGAACCAGACGATCAGCGCCATCACCGGCACGATGATGAGCAGCATCAGGCCCGTGGAAACGAGGATGAGGTTGCGCTGCTGAATCGCGACGTCGCCCGCAGGGTTCATCAACACCCAGTCGCAGCCGGCAAGCAGCAGCAACGCGGGCAGCATCGCGAATCGCAGGAAATGGCGGGGCAGGGCGCGTCGGTCGGCGGTCATGGCGATCCCTCTAATGGGTGGCGCGGAGCCTAGACATTGGACCTTTTGTCCTATCCCCTTCCCGATGTAAAACGGTGCATGGCCGTTCTCGACCAGTAGCAACGGAGTCGCGCCGCAACGATGTGGCACGACGGTTCGTTCCGACGATTATGAAGGCGCGCCCCGACCGATGACCAGCGTAAGCACAACGCCCAG
>Ga0233380_1001041_pt1 | contig 13153 bp, 13 predicted proteins | sample ElkDunMinimDraft_9_FD_191541 | JGI IMG/M metagenome (GOLD analysis project Ga0233380, IMG submission 191541) | Fecal eukaryotic communites from dung pellets of Tule Elk in California, USA - Elk Dung F36 | ecosystem: Host-associated > Mammals > Digestive system > Large intestine > Fecal | place... | reverse complement strand
GGTGAAGATCCTTTCCAAGGGGCTGCACGTCTCGACGGCTCTGGTGCTCGGCGGCGTGTCGCGCCATAGCCAGGTGAAGAAGCTCGCGCCCGGCGTCGACGTGCTCGTCGCCACGCCAGGCCGGCTCACCGACCTCGTGCGCGAGAAGGATCTGAACCTGTCGGAGACGCGCTGGCTGGTGCTCGACGAGGCCGACCGCATGCTCGACATGGGCTTCATCAACGATGTCAGGCGCATCGCCAAGGCGGTGCATCGCGACAAGCAGACCGCGCTCTTCTCGGCGACGATGCCGAAGGAGATCGAGGAGCTCGCGCGTGGCATCATGAAGGACCCCGTGCATGTCGAGGTCGCGCCGCAGGGCACGACCGCGTCCGAGATCAAGCAGAGCGTGGTGCTGGCGCGGCTGAAGCAGAAGCGCAAGGTTTTGTCCGACATGCTGGCCGACTCCGCGATGAGCTCGGTAATCGTGTTCGCGCGCACCAAGCACGGCGCCGACCGCGTCGTGCGCGACCTCGAGCGCGACGGCTTCAACGCTGCCGTGATCCACGGCAACAAGAGCCAGAACGCACGCCAGAAGGCGCTGAACGGGTTCCGCGACGGGTCGGTGCGCATTCTGGTGGCGACCGACATCGCGGCGCGCGGCATCGACGTGCCCGGCATCAGCCATGTGGTGAATTTCGACCTGCCGGACGAGGCGGAGAGCTACGTGCACCGCATCGGCCGCACCGGCCGCAACGGCGCCGACGGTATCGCGATCACGCTGGTCGATCCGTCCGAGAACAGCAAGCTGAGGCAGGTGGAGCGGATCATCCGCATGAAGCTGCCGGTCTCGGCCGACCATATGGGCGAGCCTGATCCGCAGCGCAATCCCGCCGAAGCGCGGGAGCGGGCAGCGGAAGAGGCCAGGGACCGGGCTGGCGACAAACGCGACCGCGGTCCCGGAGGCAACCGCAAACCGCAGGGCTTCGGCCACAAGTCGCATGCCGGCAAGCCCGAGGGCGGCAGGCCGAATGCCGGCCGGCCGAACAATGGCAAGCCCGCCGGCAAGCCGTTCCGCCGCAAACGCTTCGGCAGCAAGCCTGCGCGGGCGGCGTAAGCCGCACGACCCCATCCCGACGCTCTCGCGTCGACCCTCTCCTCACATGAGGGAGGTAAGGAGCGCTGCACCAACGCCAGCGGCTTTGGTCCAATTGCCTGTGCGGGATCAATGGGATAGGGCGGTAGATGAGGGCGGCCGGGCAATGCTCGGCCGCTTTTCGTTTCTGGCGTCACGCTCGGGAGGAATGTCATGGCCGGCATCGCGGCGCTCGCGATCGGATATGTGCTGTCGCAGTTCTACCGCTCCTTCATGGCGGTGCTGACGCCGGCGCTGACTACGGAACTCGGTATGACAAAGGTCGACCTGTCCGTGGCGTCGGGCGCATGGTTTGCAACCTTCGCGCTGGCGCAGTTCGCGGTCGGCATCTGGCTCGACCGCTTCGGGCCGAGGCGAACGACGGCGATCATGCTTTCCGTCTTCGCCGGAGCGGGAGCGTTCCTGTTTGCGCTTGCGAACGCGCCGTGGATGGTGATCGCGGCGATGGGGCTGATCGGGCTCGGCTGCGCGCCGGTCCTGATGTCGGCGATCTTCATCTTTGCGCACAATTATTCGCCGGCCCGCCTGGCGGTGCTCGCATCGTGGACGATCGCCTTCGGCACGGCGGGTAACGTGATCGGCGCGGCGCCGCTGGCGGGTGCGGCGGAGGCGTTCGGCTGGCGCCCGTCGATGGCGGCGCTCGGCGTCGTGACGCTGCTGACGGCGGCGGCGGTCGCGCTGTTCGTGCGCGATCCGGCGAAGGCCCACGATGCGCCGTCCGGCGGCTCCGGGCTGTCGGGCTACGCCGAACTCTTCTCGATACGGCTGCTGTGGCCGATCATGCCGCTGACCGCGCTCAACTATGCGCCGGCCACCGGCATCCGCGGCCTGTGGTCGGGACCCTATCTCGCCGATGTCTACGGCGCGGATTCGCTCGTCATCGGCCAAGTGACCATGTTCATGGCGCTCGCCATGGTCGCCGGGGCTTTCCTCTACGGGCCGCTCGACCAGATCTTCCGCACGCGCAAATGGGTGGCGGTGACGGGCAACACGGTGACGGTGGCGACGCTCGTCTATTTCGCGCTGAACCCGATGCCGGGGATCGCCGCGGCGACGCTGCTCCTCATCGTGATCGGGCTTGCCGGCGGCAGCTATGGGCTGTTGCTGGCGCATGCGCGCTCCTTCGTGCCGGCGCATCTGACCGGGCGCGGCGTGACGCTGATGAATTTCTTCTCGATCGGCGGGGTGGGCGCCATGCAGTTCGCCACCGGCGGCGTCGTCACGGCATGGTCGACGCCCGACGATCCGGTGTCGGGCTATGTGGCGCTGTTCACCTTCTACGCGCTAACCGTCGGGGCGGCGGTGCTGATCTATCTCTGGTCGCGCGATGCGAGGCCGGAAGCGGCGAAGCGATAGCTCATCAGCGCGAACCCCTGCTTCCGGCAATCGCGGTGGCGCGGCTCAGGAGCATGAGGCGTTCGCGTTCGTTGCGGGTCAAGGCCGCGGCGCGCTCCAGCTCGGCCCTGGCCTCCTCGACCCTGCCGAGCCTGGCGAGAAGGTCGCCCCTGACGCCGGGCAGCAGGTGGTAGCTCTTCAGCGCCGGCTCGTCGAGCAACTGGTCGACCAGATCGAGGCCAGCCTGCGGGCCGAACGCCATGGCGAGCGCGACGGCGCGGTTGAGCTCGATGACGGGCGAGGGGGTGAGCTGGGCGAGCGCCAGATAGAGCGCCGCGATCTTCGGCCAGTCGGTGGCGTCAGCGGCCGGGGCGCGGGCGTGGCAGGCGGCGATCGCGGCCTGCAGCACGTAGGGGCCGCGCTGCGGCGCCAGCGCCTCGGCGCGGTCTAGCGCGGCAAGCCCGCGCCGGATGAGGAGCCGGTCCCACTGGCCGCGGTTCTGGTCGGCAAGCAGGATCGGCTCGCCGTCGGGACCGGTGCGCGCCTTCAGGCGCGACGCCTGGATTTCCATCAGGGCGACGAGGCCGTGCACTTCCGGCTCGGCCTGCGTCAGGCCGGCGAGGATGCGGCCGAGCCGCATCGCCTCCTCGCAGAGCTGCGGCCGGATCAGGTCCTCGCCTGCGGTTGCCGAATAGCCTTCGTTGAAGATGAGGTAGAGCACGCCGAGGACCGAGGAGAGGCGCTCGGCGCGATCGGTGCCGCGCGGCACCTCGAAGGGCACGCCCGCCTCCGACAGGGCGCGCTTGGCCCGCACGATGCGCTGCGCCACCGTCGGTTCGGGAACCAGGAAGGCGCGGGCGATCTCCTGGGTGGTGAGGCCGCCCACCAGCCTGAGCGTGAGGGCGACGCGCGCCTCGGCCGTCAGTACCGGATGGCAGGCGGTGAAGATGAGGCTCAAGAGATCGTCGCCGATATCGTCGTCGAGCGCCGCCTCTATGTCGGGGCCGCCGTGCTCCTGCTCGATCTCCAGCTCGTAGCCGAGCTGGCCATGCTTGCGGTCGAGCATCTTCGCGCGGCGCAGGTGGTCGATGGCGCGGCGCTTGGCCGTCGCCATCAGCCAGGCGGCCGGCTTGTCGGGCACGCCTTTTTCCGGCCATTGGGCGAGTGCCGTGACCAGCGCGTCCTGCGCGAATTCCTCGGCGAGGCCGACGTCGCGCACCATGCGTGCGATCGCGGCGATGATCCTCGCCTGCTCGATCCGCCAGACAGCCTCGATGGTCTTTTGCACGCCGGTAGCCGACATGGGCTACCGGGTAGTGCATTTTGCTTCGAAATGACAGGGGTGGGGAGGCGGGGCGCGCGCCTCGTTAGCTTGGCGAGTGGTCGGCCATTCGATCAACAGAAGACAATCGCATATGGCGTGGTCGACCCCCACTCCGGTTTGCTACGCAAACCACCTCTCCCCCGATCGACGGGGGAGAGGAACGTCGGCGGCACGGCTCGGCTCCTTTCCTCTACCCCACAGAGTGGGGGAGAGGTGGCTCGCCGAAGGCGAGACGGAGTGGGGGCTCTAGCCTCGGAGGAGGATGCAATCGCCAGTCGCTTCGCTTGATCGAAGCTACCTGTTCGCGAGCTTTTCGGTTTCCTTGCGCAGGCGCTTTTCCTGCTCGAGGATCTCGGGTGTTACGATCTCGCCGAAATCGTCCATCTCATAGAGAGGGCGGATCTCGATCTCCGACGGGCCGGGCATCGGGTTGGGGCAGCGCTTGACCCATTCGACCGCCTCGTCCAGCGAGCGGACCTCCCAGATCCAGTAGCCGGCGACGAGCTCCTTGGTCTCGGCGAACGGGCCGTCGACGACGGTCCGCGTCGGCCCGTCGAACTGGACGCGCGCGCCCTTCGAGGTCGGCTGCAGGCCGTCGCCGGCCAGCATGATGCCGGCCTTCACCAGCTCCTCGTTGTATTTCATCATGGCGGTGAGCAGTTCCTCGCTCGGCATGACGCCGGCCTCGCTGTCCTCGGTCGCCTTGACGATAACCATGAAACGCATCGGTGTTCTCTCCTCGGTTGATGCTCAACGTTCGAGCCCGTTCATCGGCCTCTGCAGATACGACGAGCGGGTTTTGGCGGATTCGACAAGGGTGCCGGATATTTTTCGGGTTGCCGAGAATCCGGCACGGCTTGACCGGCTCATGCGCCCCTGTAGGCTGGCTCATCACCGGAAGATGGGAGGACGTCATGCCGGGATTGTCTTGGAAATCCTGCCTGATTGCGGCCGGCGCGGCCTTGCTCGCCAGCTCGGTCGCGTATGCGGATACGATCATACTGCGCGGCGCGCGAGTGCTCACCATGGACGACGCAAAGCCGGAGGCGCAGGCGATCGCACTGGTCGACGGCAGGATCGCGGCAGTCGGCACCGATGTCGAGGTCGAGCCCTTCTTCAAGGATGCGAAGATCTACGACCTGCCCGCCGGCGCGCTGGTGCTGCCTGGCTTCCAGGATTCGCACAACCACCTGATCTGGAGCGCGGCGCAGGCCGAGGACATCAGCCTGACCGACGTTTCCGACGAAGCGGGCCTGCGCGCGGCGATTGAGCCGGCGATGGCGGCGCTGCCTGATGATGCCTGGCTGCGCGGCGGCGGCTGGAGCGTGGCGGTCTACAAGGAGCCGAGCGCCGCCGTGCTCGACAAGATCACCGGCGACCGCCCGGCCTATTTCGACGATGTAGACGGGCATTCCGGCTGGGCGAACTCGGCGGCGCTGAAGGCCGCCGGCATCGACGCCAGCACCAAGGACCCGGAGGGAGGGCGCATCGACCGGGATGCGCAGGGCAACCCGACGGGCATGCTGCGCGAGAGCGCGATGGCGCTCGTCTCCGACCTGCTGCCCGATTATCCGGACAGCCAGGTCGATGCCGGGCTGGCGAAGGCGCAGGCCGAGGCGATCGGCTATGGCGTGACCGCCATCATCGATCCGTCGGTCAAGGAATGGATGCTGAAGGGCTATCAGCGCGCCGACGCTGCCGAAAAGCTCAAGCTCCGCATCGACGCCGCAGTGACGGTTGATGCCGCCGAGGGTGTCGCCGGCGTGGCCAAGGCGCTGGACCTGAAGAACAAATACGGTTCGCCGCGCCTCGATGTGACATCCATCAAGCTTTTCGCCGACGGCGTCATCGAGACGGGCACGGCGGCCCTGCTCGCGCCCTATGTCGGCTCCAATTCGGCCGGGGATCTGCTGTTCACGCCGGACCAGTTCGCGGAAATCGCGACGGCCGGGGACAAGGCGGGGCTGCAACTCCATGCGCACGCGATCGGCGACGGCGCCGTGCGCGCCGCGCTCGACGCCTACCAGGCGGCCGAGAAGGCGAACGGCAAGCGCGACAGCCGCCACCAGATCACGCATCTGGAGCTGGTCGATGCGGCCGACCTCCCGCGCTTCAAGGAGCTCGGCGTGATCGCCAACATCCAGGCGCTGTGGGCCTATCCCGACACCTATATCGTCGACCTGACCCAGCCGAAGATCGGGCCGCAGCGCTCCGAATGGCTCTATCCGTTCGCCGCGCTGAAAGAGGCGGGCGCTGTGCTCGCCGGTTCGAGCGACTGGAGCGTGTCCTCGATGAACCCGCTGGAGGCGATCCAGACGGGCGTGACCCGACAGGACATCGCCGACCCTGATGGAGCGGTGCTGACGCCGCAGCACAGGCTCGGCGTCATGGACATGCTGCGCGCCTATACGGTGAACGGCGCCTATGCGGCGTTCGACGAGACGGAATCGGGCACGCTGACGATGGGAAAGCGCGCCGACGTGGTGGTGCTCGACAAGGATGTCACCAAAATCCCGCCGAGCGAGATCGCATCGGCAAAGGTGCTGCTGACGCTGATCGACGGCCAGCCCGCGCATGAAGGTCAGGGGCTGCCGAAGCCGACGGGGCCGTAGCGCCGGCGGGCTGACGGCCGGCATGACTTCGTGGGGCTGGGAAGCTGTGACTGGCCGCTTCTGGCGGGACTCATCGTAAAGCGGACGTTGTCGGATTTTGCGGTGGTGAAGCCTATAGGGACGTTGGATTTGTAGCGTCTATAGATCGCTACGGGCAATGAACCGATCGCGGCGTTCAGCGACCGTGACACCTTTCAGCTCCCTGACGCGGAAAGCGAAGGGTTTCTTGTCCGGAAGGGCATGCAGCAGCGAACTCACGATGATTTTGAGTCCGTCTATCTGGCCCTGAAGTTCGAGGCGCTCTTCGATATCGGTCATGAATCTCTCCTTTTGGATCTATGTTCGCCCCAACGCGGAAGGGAGGACCGAGCGTGACGCAGCTTCTTCTACCCCTGCCCCCTCGGTCAGCTTGCGTATGGATCAACGGGAACGGGAGCGTCAGCCGAGCTTTTCGTCTCTCCGGAACTTGGCCAGGAACGAGCGCCACTTGCGCTTGGCAGCACCGTCGCGCAATTTCAGGATGCGCGGTGCCATGAAGTGGACCGCCGCCATCCCGCTTCTGTGCAGTTCGGCTTCAGCCGCGGAGCGCTGGTCATAGCGGGCATCGTCCATCGAAGCGACGTCCTCGCCTTCAAAGGCCCTGACCTCTTCCGCGCTACGATCGAACTGCTGCACAAGAGCGTCGAACTTCGAGCGGGACGCCTCATCGAGCCGAAGCGTCTGCAACTCTTCGGGCGTCAGTTTTTTGAGCGCCGACTGACGAGCCTTCGCCGGTCGGCGCCGGGGCTTCGCCGCCGACCCCTGCTGAGAGAGCGGTCCGGGATTTTCATCGGTAAGCATAGTGCTGGACTCCATATTGCATGCGGCGGTGCGGATCGGTCGGACCCTCCGCGGGTTGGACGCGACGAGTGGCAGGTGGCAGGAGATCCGGCCACAGCCTCTCGTGCGCGGACGCATCAACAGAAATAGAAATGAAAAGGCCGAGCAATTGCCCGGCCTCTTGATCAGGAACTTACTATAGGGCGCCAGTACATCCGTGGTCGCCATTGAAAGCTCTGGATTTGGTCAGGCGGCCTGAAGCTGCTCGGCTGCCATCTTGCCCGACTTGTTGTCGCGAACCATCTCGTAGCCGATCTTCTGGCCTTCGACGATGCTGGTCATTCCAGCGCGCTCGACGGCGGAGATGTGGACGAACACGTCCGACCCGCCATTGTCAGGCTGAATGAAGCCGAATCCCTTGGTGGAATTGAACCATTTTACTGTGCCGGTGGTCATGATGAACCCTTTCCTCAGCAACATTGCGTTCTCGCGGCACGAATGCGCCGTGAGCAAGAATCGATATTTTGCGGGAGGAAGATCGTAGACCAGCGCCGGAGCGCGAATAGACAACGTTCGAACTTCAAAAGTCGATTGTTTTGTATACGTGCTCAGCACGAGAATGTCCACCACCTAATTCCGCCAGCAGTCTGGGCGGCGGAGAAGGAAATGGCGTCTGTGACGCGTCGATAGGTGGCCGTGCCGGCGACGTCGGGTTTCGGGAAGCCGTCACGGACCTTGAAACGACTGGCATGGGGTCGCAAGCAGCCGCGTCGCTAATCGCGCTTGCGGCCGGGCATCAGCGGATAGCTGCGCCAGCGGGTGACGAAGTTCATGAAGGCGAAGAGCGGCTCGTGCGGCCAGGCGCGCAGGAATTTCAGGCCCCAGGTCAGCCGCCAGGGGAAGGTCGTCTCGTAGCCGCCCGAGCAGATCGCCTTCATCATGCGCTGCGACGCCTTCTCGACCGGCATCAGCGCCGGCATCAAGTAGGTGTTCTTCTTGGCGAGCGAGGTGTCGACGAAGCCCGGATTGATGATCTGGATGCGGATGTTCATCTTCTCGAAGTCGTAGCGCAGCGCCTCGGCCATGTTGTTCAGCGCCGCCTTGGTGGCGCCGTAGGCGGCAAGCGTCGGCCAGCCGAAATAGGACGTCACCGAGCCCATCAGCACGATATGGCCGCGGCTGCGCTTCTGCATGCGGGCGACCGCGGGGATAAGCCCGTGCAGCACGCCGAAGAGGTTGACCTCATAGGTTGTGCGGAAATTCTCAAGGTCGAGCGCCTCGCCGTGCAAGGGGATGTAGACGCCGGCGTTGAAGACGCCGAGCACGATCGGGCCGGCCTCCCTCTCGATCGCGTCGACAGTCGTGGCCATTCCGGCCTCGTCGGTGACGTCGCAATAGAAGGCGAGGATTTTGCCCGGGAAGCCCGCGGCCGCCTCGATGACGGGCTCGATCGGGTCCTCCTCGCGCGAAGTGACGGCGACCGTCCAGCCTTCGCGGGCAAGGTCGAGCGCGAACTGGCGGCCGATGCCTGTGGCGCCACCGGTCACCCAGGCGATGCCGTGTGTCCTGTCTGCCCTGTAGATCGCCATATTCCCCGCGAAGAATTGGTTGTCCGGCACGTCCTTAGCAATGATGCCGATGAAAGCAATATCCTCAAGGGGGATTGGCGACTGGAGGCGCAGCACGGCCCGACGCCGAAAAAGTGTCGCACCTGACCTTCGGCCGGGAATTTCTTTGCTTGAAAGGCAGGGCGGCGGTTTCTAGAACCGTGTCGGCACCTATCGAGGCCCGGCAAGCAGAGGTTCTTCATGCATCGTTCGGTGATCGACGCGATCGGCAACACACCGCTGGTCCGGTTGAAGCGCGCCTCCGAGGAGACGGGCTGCGAGATTCTCGGCAAGGCCGAGTTCATGAATCCTGGGCAATCGGTGAAGGACCGCGCCGGGCTCTTCATCATCCGCGACGCCGAGGCGAAGGGGCTCTTGAAGCCCGGCGGGGTGATCGTGGAGGGGACCGCCGGCAATACCGGCATCGGGCTGACCGTCGTCGCCAAGGCGCTGGGATACCGCACGGTCATCGTCATCCCCGACACGCAGAGCCAGGAGAAGAAGGACGCGCTGCGCGTGCTGGGGGCCGAGCTGATCGAGGTGCCGGCCGTGCCCTACAAGAACCCGAACAACTACGTGAAGGTGTCCGGCCGGCTGGCCGAGCAACTGGCGAAGAGCGAGCCGAGCGGTGCGATCTGGGCCAACCAGTTCGACAATGTCGCTAACCGCGACGGCCATATCCGCACCACCGCACGGGAGATCTGGGAACAGACCGGCGGCAAGGTCGACGGCTTCGTCTCGGCGGTCGGCACCGGCGGCACGCTGGCCGGCGTCGCGGCCGGGCTGAAGGAGAAGAGCAACGCGGTGAAGATCGCGCTCGCCGATCCGCTCGGCGCGGCGCTCTACAGCTTCTACACGGAAGGGGTGCTCAAGGCCGAGGGTTCGTCGATCACCGAAGGGATCGGGCAGGGGCGCATCACGGCCAACCTCGAAGGGTTCACGCCCGACTTCTCCTGGCAGGTGCCGGATGAGGAGGCGCTGCCGATCGTCTTCGACCTGGTGCAGGAGGAGGGCATGTGCGTCGGCGGCTCGACCGGCATCAACATCGCCGGCGCGATCCGGCTTGCGAAGGAGCTGGGGCCGGGCCACACCATCGTGACGATCCTGGCCGACTACGGGACGCGCTACCAGTCGAAGCTGTTCAACCCGGAATTCCTGCGCTCGAAGAAACTGCCGACGCCGTCGTGGATGGAGCGGACGCCGGAAATCGCGGTGCCTTACGAGAAGGTCGACTGATGGCGTTCAGGACGGAAGCGCTGTTCCGAGAGGACAGCTATCTGGCCGAGACCGAGGCCGAGGTCGTTCATGTCAACGAGCGCGGCGGCATCATCCTGGACCGCACGGTGTTCTACGCGACGTCCGGCGGGCAGCCGGGCGACACAGGCCGGCTGACGCTGGCCGACGGGCGATCGGTTGACATCGCAGCCACAATCACCGGCGAGACCAAGGACGAGATCATCCACGTGCCGGCGGCAGATAGCGGCCTGAAGGCGGGCGACCGGGTGAAGCTCGCCATCGACCGGGAGCGACGGCTGAGGCTGATGCGCATGCACACGGCCTGCCATCTGCTGACCGTCGTCTGCCCGTTCCCGATCACCGGCGCAGCGGTCGCCGAAGAGGACAGCCGCGTCGACTTCGACATTCCCGATGCCGGTTTCACCAAGGAGGATGTGACCGCCAGGCTGATGGAACTGGTGCGGGCCGATCATCCCGTCTCGACGCGCTGGATCACCGACGAGGAACTCGCGGCGAACCCGACGCTGGTGAAGTCGAAGAACGTGCGCCCGCCGGTGGGCACTGGACGGATCAGGCTGGTGCTGATCGGCGCGGACGGCTCTGTCGACAGCCAGCCTTGCGGCGGCACGCATGTGCGCTCGACGGCCGAGGTCGGCGAGATCCACATCGGCAAGATCGAGAAGAAGGGCCGCGAGAACCGGCGCTTCCGGATAAGGTTCGGACCGGCGCCGGTCCAGTAAGCGACATCAGTAGTTGCGGATCTGCAGTTGCTCGTGATGCGTGGAGCGCTCGTCCCAGCGCTTCAGGATTTTCCGCGCCGCGTCCGGAACATAGGCGGTTTCATAATCCTCGCCTTGGAAGGCAATGACGTCGTCGAGTGAATTGAACGTCATGATCGTGGTGAACTCGACCTCGTCGCCGGCCGTTCGCCGCAACAGCTCGATCGACCGGTAGCCCGGAATGCGCTTGGCTTCGATGCCGGGGAAGACGGTGGTGTCGAGCAGCCGCTCATAGGCGTCGGCGTTTTGCGGTGTGGTGTATCCGTGCCAAATCCGTTTGATCATGGGCGTCCCTCCAAGACGATGCGCACGATCGTATTGCCCGAAAACCGGATTCCACTTTTAGGTCCGATGCTCTAAGCAGGATGTAAGAACGAAATCACGCATTTGGAGGCCAGCATGGCCGAGACGGGAGCCTTCACCATCGACGCGGACTCGCTGGAGCAAAGGTTGGGCACGCCGGGCCTCTCGATCGTCGACGCCTCCTGGTACCTGCCGGCGCAGAAGCGCGACGCGCGCGCCGAATACGAGGCGGCGCACATACCGGGCGCCGTCTTCTTCGACCAGGACTCGGTGGTTGCCCCGGACTCCGAGCTTCCGCATACGTTGCCCGACCCGGCGACGTTTGCCCGGTATGTCGGCCCGATGGGCATCTCGGCCGACGACACGATCGTGGTCTATGACGGGCCGGGCATGTTCTCGGCGCCGCGCGTCTGGTGGATGTTCCGCGTCATGGGGGTCTTCCAGGTCTATGTGCTCGAAGGCGGCTTCGACCGCTGGAAAGCCGAGGGGAGGCCGGTGACGGCCGAGCAGACGAAGGTCGCGCCCAACTTCTTCCACGTCGATTTCGACCCATCGCGCGTCGTCTCGCTGGATGAGATGAAGGAGATCGTGACGACCGGCGAGAGCCAGATCGCGGATGCGCGGCCGGCGGGGCGCTTCACCGGCGAGGAGCCGGAGCCGAGGGCGGGCGTGCGCGGCGGCCATATGCCGGGCGCCAGGAGCCTGCCCGCCTCGACGCTTTCGAAGGACGGCGTGCTGCTGCCGCCGGAAGAGTTGAAGAAGCGCTTCGCCGAAGCCGGCATTGACCTGTCGAAGCCGGTGGTGACGTCCTGCGGCTCGGGCATCACCGCGGCCGTGATCACGCTCGCGCTGGAGACGCTGGGCCACTCCGCCAACCGGCTCTACGACGGCTCGTGGACCGAATGGGGCGGGCGCTCCGACACGCCGGTGGTGAAGGGCAAGTGAGCATGGAAACCGTCGCAGCGCGGCCGGAGCCGATCGAAGTCACGGTGACCTTCCTCGAGATGAAGCGGCCGCCGGCGATCTACGCGCATCCGCCCGCCAACCTCAACGTCGCGCTGATGCGCACACGCAACATCCCGCTGCACTACTACCGCTACCTGATCGACCGGGTCGGCCGCAAATGGCACTGGGTGAACGTGCTGCGCCTGGGCGACGAGGCGCTGGAGAAAAAGATCCACACGCTCGAACGCGACATCAGGGTGCTCTATCTCGACGGCGCACCGTGCGGTTTCTTCGACATCAACCCGCTCGGCGCCGACGAGACGGAGATCGCCTATTTCGGCTTGATGGAGCACGCGACGGGGCTGGGGCTCGGGCGCTGGTTCCTGGGCGCGGCAATCGAAGCGGCATGGGCGACCGGGCCGAAGCAGGTGGTTGTGCAGACCTGCACGCTCGACCATCCGGCGGCGCTGCAGCTCTACCAGAAGCTCGGCTTCTCGCCGGTCGGGCAGAAGCGCGAGGCCGTGTATCCGCTGCCCTTCGGGGAACGTGCCGCCAGCGTCATGCGATAGACGGCGGCGCAACGGAGGAATTCTGCGATGGCGATCAGGGTTGTGATGGCGGGGGCGACGGGTTGGGTCGGCCGAGCGATGATCCCGGCGATCGCGGCGCAGCGCGACATGGCGCTGGCAGGCGCAGTGGCCCGCAACGCGGCAGGCCAGGACAGCGGCGGCGCGCTCGGGCTTGCGCCCAACGGCGTCACCGTTTCGGGCACGCTGGAGGAAGCGCTGGCGGCGCCCTCCGACGTGGTCGTCGACTACACCAAGCCGGACGTTGTGAAGGCGAACACGCTGGCGGCGATCGCCAGGGGCCGGCATGTCGTGATCGGCGCGTCGGGCCTGGGCGCCGCCGACTACGACGAGATCGACAGGGCGGCTCGGGCGGCAGGCGTCGGCGTGCTTGCCGCCGGCAATTTCTCGATCACGGCGACTCTGATGAAGCGGTTCGCGCTGATGGCGGCGAAATACGTTCCCGATGTCGAGATCATCGACTATGCCAGC
>Ga0233380_1001040_pt1 | contig 13155 bp, 10 predicted proteins | sample ElkDunMinimDraft_9_FD_191541 | JGI IMG/M metagenome (GOLD analysis project Ga0233380, IMG submission 191541) | Fecal eukaryotic communites from dung pellets of Tule Elk in California, USA - Elk Dung F36 | ecosystem: Host-associated > Mammals > Digestive system > Large intestine > Fecal | place... | reverse complement strand
TTCGCGGCCAATCTCGGTGATACGCCGGGCGATCCAGACAAACGCAATGATCAAGATGAGGATGCCGACAAAACCGAACTCCTCACCAATGACAGACAGCAAGAAGTCGGTGTGCGCCTCTGGCAGCCAGTGCAGTTTTTCCACACTGCGCCCCAGGCCCACGCCAAACAGCTCTCCGCGACCAATGGCAATCAAGGCATGCGAGAGCTGGTAGCCCTTGCCCAGGGCGTGGTCGACAGAAAATGGATCCAGGTAGGCAAAGATGCGCTCACGCCGCCAGGGGGAGAACGCGATCATCATCACGAAGGCCCCCACCACCAGCGCTGCCATCAAGAAGAACATGCGCGCGTTCACCCCGCCCAGGAACAAGATGCCCATGGAGATCACCACGATCACCATGAACGCACCCATATCCGGCTCCGCCAGCAGCAGCACCCCCACAAAGAACACGGCAGCAGCCATGGGCAGCACGGCACGGAAGAAGCGTTCTTTCACGTCCATGCGCCGCACCATGTAGTCCGCCGCATACACCAGCACAGCAAACTTGGCCAGCTCTGACGGCTGAAAATTCATGATGCCCAGCGGCAACCAGCGCCGGGCGCCATTGACCACCAGACCCACGCCGGGCACCAACACCATCACCAGCAAAAAAAGCGCCAGCAAAAACATGGGGATAGCCAGACGCTCCCAGGTTTTCATCGACACCTGAAATGCCAGCAGTGCAGCCACAAAACCCACGCCCAGTGCCATCGCATGGCGCAGCAAAAAGTGATAGGGCTGAATTTTGCCGAAACGCGGGTTGTCCGGCATCGCAATCGATGCGGAATACACCATCACCAACCCCCAGGCCAGCAGGGCAATCACGACCCAGATCAAAGCCTGGTCCAAACCCAAGGCCGTGGGCGGCAAAGCACGGGTATTGCGATATTCCGTGCCTCCAACACGCACAGGCAAAACGTCTACCGGCTTGTCCGCAGCACCGCGGAACCAGCCTTGCAAACGATCGCGTACATGGGTCAGCGTATTCATCCGCCGTAGCCCTCCAGCACCTGGCCGGCTTCGTCGGCCAGTTCTTGTACCGCCGCCACAAAGGCCTGTGCGCGGTGGGCATAGTCACGGTACATGTCCATGCTGGCGCAGGCGGGTGACATGAGCACCGCATCGCCTGCCTTGGCATGGACCGACGCCAATTGCACAGCCTGGTCCATGTCGATGGCATCCAGCAGTGGCACGCCTGTCTCTTGAAGCGCTTGCTTGATCAAAGGCGCATCACGGCCAATCAAGACCACGGCACGCACATAGCGCGAGACGGGAGAGGCCAAAGGCCCAAAGTCCTGCCCCTTACCCAGGCCACCCAGAATCAAAACAATGCGGCGATCTGCACCCAGCCCCGCGAGTGCGGCAACCGTGGCCCCCACATTGGTGCCCTTGCTATCGTCAAAATACTCCACGCCATGCACCATGCCAATGGGCTCTACGCGGTGGGGCTCGCCCCGGTATTCACGCAAACCGTAAAGCATGGGCGCCAACGATGCCCCAGCCGCTTGTGCCAGCGCCAGCGCAGCCAAGGCATTGGTTGCGTTGTGGCGGCCACGAATGCGCAGTGCATCGGCGGGAAGCAGTCGCTGCATGACCAATTCTTCTTGCGGATCGCGTGCGCGGCGACCGGCATTGTCCACATCCATGGCGCGCACCAGCCAGGCCATGCCTGCCACCATCTCAATACCAAAGTCACCAGGATTGCGCGGCATGTCAGCCCCGAATGTCAGGTGGGCACGCAACTGGGGCTTTTGCAGCTTGATCTTGACCGGCGGCGGCAGCATGTCCATGACGACCGAGTCTTCACGGTTGAGCACCATCAACCCACTTTGGCCAAAAATACGTGCCTTGGCTGCCGCGTAGGCAGCCAGACTGCCGTGCCAGTCCAAATGGTCCTGCGTGATGTTGAGCACAACAGCTGCGGTGGGCTCAAAACCTTGCACACCATCGAGCTGAAAGCTGGACAGCTCCAGCACCCAGGCCTGGGGCAAATCCTCTGCATCAATGCGGGCACCCAAGGTATCGAGCAACGTAGGGCCAATGTTGCCCGCCACGGCGGCGTGAATACCTGCATGCTCCAGCAGCTTGCCCGTGAGCGAAGTGACCGTGGTCTTGCCGTTGGTGCCGGTAATGGCCAGCACTTTGGGCTGGTAACCGTGCGCTGTGTTCAGCCCTTGCAAGGCTGCGGCAAACAAATCCAGCTCGCCACCCACTGGCAGCCCAATGGCGCGCGCGGCATCCACGACGGGGGCAATGGTGTCGGGCGTCAGGCCGGGGGAGCGATAGACCGAAGTCAGGCTCTGCCCATCAACCAAAGCGCGGCTCAGCGGGCCACCAATAAACCGTGCCTCAGGCAATTGTGTGCGCAGCAGCTCCAGCTGTGGCGGCGCTTCGCGTGTATCGGCCACCGTGACCTGTGCGCCCGCTCGTGTGCACCAGCGTGCCATCGAGATGCCCGATGCGCCCAGACCTAAAATCAAGACATGCTGACCTTGCAGGTGCTGCGCCTGACCCAGCGGCCACTGCACAGGCACGGGGGGCCGATCTACGGCGGGCACATCAGCCACCGGCTGCGCTGTCGTTACTTCGGCATCCCCGGCATCAGACATGCTGGGGTCCGTAAAAATTTGCGCCACAAAGGCAGCGGCATCTTTGGCTGCAGTCAGTGAAGCCACATCCGGCACAGGCTCTGCCCACACAGGCGTCACTTCAATTTCAGGAGCTTGAAGCGCTTGCGCATCTTGCGTTTCAGATACATTTATATCTGAAACCGTTAGCCCATCTACACTAACAGCTCCTAAATTATCAGTGACAACCACAGCCTGAGACACTGCATCGGTGGTGGTCGATGCGGTGTGCGGCATGTCCTGTGGATAGTCTTGGGCGTGCATGGTGCTTACCTCAGCTTCAGCGTTGTGAGGCCAATCAGGCACAGCAGCATGGTGATGATCCAGAAACGAATCACGACCTGCGTCTCTTTCCAGCCGCTCTTTTCAAAGTGGTGGTGCAGCGGTGCCATCTTGAGCAAGCGCCGGCCTTCGCCGTAGCGCTTTTTGGTGTACTTGAACCACACCACCTGCAGCATCACCGAGACGGCTTCGGCCACAAAAATACCGCCCATGATGGCCAGCACAATCTCTTGGCGCACGATCACGGCGATGGTGCCCAGCGCAGCGCCCAGGGCCAGCGCGCCCACGTCGCCCATAAAGATTTGTGCCGGGTGCGCGTTGAACCACAGAAAAGCCAGACCCGCGCCCGCCATGGCACCGCAAAAGATCATCAGCTCGCCCGTGCCGGGAATGCTGGGAAAGTGCAGGTATTTGGCGTAATTGGCATTGCCTGTCACGTAGGCAAAAATGCCCAGCGCAGTGCCCACCATGATCACGGGCATGATGGCCAGTCCATCCAGACCATCGGTCAGGTTGACCGCATTGCTTGCGCCCACAATGACCAGATAGGTCAAGATCACAAAGCCCAGCACGCCCAATGGGTAGCTGATTTCCTTGAAGAAAGGCACTTGCAACCCCGCCTGTGGCGGCAAATCCATCGAAAAGCCCGACTGCACCCAAGTAACGAGCAGCTCAAACGATCGGCTGTTGGAGTTTTCAGAAACACTGAAAACCAAGGCGATGGCCGCAATCAAGCCAATCACCGATTGCCAGAAGTACTTCTCGCGCGATCGCATGCCTTCCGGGTCTTTGTTGACCACCTTGCGCCAGTCATCCACCCAGCCAATCGCACCAAAGCCCAGCGTCACAATCAGCACGATCCAGACAAAGCGGTTGCTCAGGTCAAACCACAGCAAGGTCGAGGCGGAGATGGCAAACAAAATCAGCACCCCCCCCATGGTGGGTGTGCCGCTTTTGACCAGATGGGTCTGCATGGCGTAGCTGCGCACGGGCTGGCCCATCTTCAAAGCGGTCAGCATGCGGATGGCTTTGGGCCCTACCCACAAACCAATGGCCAAGGCCGTCACCGCGGCCATGACCGCACGGAACGTGATGTACTGCACCACGCGCAAAAAACTGAAATCAGGCGACAAAGACTGCAGCCATTCGGCCAAGATCAGCAGCATGTTGCGCCCTCCTTGCAAGTGCTTTCCAGCGCTTGCACTACTTGTTCCATCTTCATACTTCTCGAACCCTTGACCAGCACACTGCCGGTCTGCCCCATACGGGCCTGCACCGCGGCAATCAGCGCGGCCATATCGTCAAAATGCGCAGCTCCATCACCAAATGCTGCAACTGCTTGCTTCATTTGAGGACCTAACGCGAGGAAACTTTCAATTCCAGCTTGCTGGGCGCATGCACCTGCTTCTGCATGAAAAGCAGGGCCCTGGTCACCCACCTCCCCCATATCACCCAGCACCAGCAAACGCGGTGCGGGCAGCTCGGCCAGCACGGCAATGGCCGCCTGAACAGAGTCAGGATTGGCGTTATAGGTGTCATCCACCACATCTACACGGCGGCCTGCACACACCACCGATGTCGAGCGCGAGCGCCCCTTCACCGGCAAGAAAGCACTCAGCCCCTGCGCAATCGCCGTTAAAGGCACACCTGCGGCCAAGGCACAGGCAGTGGCCGCCAAGGCATTGCGCACGTTATGACGGCCTGCAATATGCAGGGCGCAGTCAAAGCTGCCTTGCGGTGTTTGCACCTGCACCTGCCATGCGCTGTGGGCCCAGTTGGCAGACAGTGCCGTCACATCCGCCGCTGCGCCGCCAAAGGTCACCACCTTGCGGGTGCCAGCCAGCTCGCGCCACAAAGGTGTGAACGCATCATCAGCCGGCAATACCGCCGTGCCATCGGCTGGCAGATGCGCAAACACGCTGGCGTTCTCTTCGGCCACGGCCTGCACGGTGTGCATGAACTCCTGGTGCTCACGCTGGGCGTTGTTCACCAGCGCCACCGTTGGCTGCGTCACACGTGCCAGTTCGGTGATTTCGCCGGGGTGGTTCATGCCCAGCTCCACCACCCCAAGGCGGTGCGCTGCAGTCATGCGAAACAGGGTCAAAGGCACGCCAATGGCATTGTTGAAATTGCCTTGCGTGGCCAATGCTGCATCGCCCGCCTGTGCGGACAAAATGCTGGCAATCATCTGCGTCACCGTGGTCTTGCCATTGCTGCCAGTCACTGCAATCAAGGGCAACCGGAACTGGCTGCGCCAGCCGGCAGCCAAGGCACCCAGTGCTACCGTGGTGTCTGGCACTTCAATACCCGCCAGGCCCAAAGCTTCCAAGCCGCCATGCGCGAGCACCGCTGTAGCTGTGCCTTGCGCCTTCACCTGGGGCAAGAAGTCATGGGCATCCATGCGTTCACCCTTGAGTGCCACAAACAAATCACCATCCTGGAGCGTGCGACTGTCGGTATGCACACGCAGCAAAGGCGTTGTGGCACACCCCACCAGCCGCGCTTGCGGTTGGAAGGTGCGAATCCACACCAGCGCCTGTTGCAAAGTCATCATCACTTGTTCTGTCCTTCTCGCTGGGCCAAAGCCGCACGGGCTTTTTCCATGTCCGAAAACGGGTGTTTCACACCCATGATTTCTTGGTAATCCTCGTGGCCCTTGCCAGCCAGTAGCACCACGTCGCGGGCATCCGCCTGTGCAATGGCCTGCGCAATCGCCTGGCTGCGGTCTACCTGCACATGCACGCCTTGCAGTTGCATGCCAGCAGTAATCTGACCCACGATAGATTCGGGTTGCTCGCCACGCGGGTTGTCACTGGTGACCCACACCACATCCGCCTGGCGCTGTGCCGCCTGGCCCATCAATGGCCGCTTGGTGGCATCGCGATTGCCACCACAGCCAAACACGCAGTGCAACTTGCCGCCACGCACTTGGGCTACCGGCTGCAACCCTTTGAGAGCTTGCTCCAAGGCGTCTGGCGTGTGGGCATAGTCCACCACCACCAGAGGCTGGTTTTCCAGCGCAATTTGCTGCATGCGACCGGGTACAGGCTCCAGATCGCTACAGATGGCCACAGCATCAGCCAACGCAATGCCCAGCGTGCGCAACGTAGCCAGCACGCCCAGCATATTGCTGACGTTGTACTGGCCAATCAGGCCGGTCTCCATGGCATAAATCTCTGCGCCTTCTTGCACATCAAAAGCCAGACCACGCACACCGTGGCGCACGTTCAAAGCCTGCAAGCGGGCAGCGCCATCGACGGCCAACGTCCAGACATCCAGCTGACCAGCAGCCTGCAGCTGCTGCGCTAAAACTTGGCCATGGCCATCATCGACATTGATCACCGCAGCCTTCAGCCCTTGCCATGCAAACAGCTTGGCCTTGGCCTGCCAGTAGGCATCCATGCTGCCGTGGTAGTCCAGGTGATCTTGGGTGAAGTTGGTAAAAATAGCGGTGTGAACGTCGACCCCATCCAGGCGATGCTCTTCAATGCCAATCGACGATGCTTCAATCGCGCACGCAGCCAAGCCTCGTTGTACATAGCTGGCCAACGCATATTGCAGGCACACGGGGTCAGGGGTGGTCATTCCTGTCACCACCAGATCGGGGGGCACACCGATGCCCAGCGTCCCTACCATGGCGCACCCATGGCGCGCCCCGCTTTGATACTGTGCCAAAGCATGGGCCAGCCACCATGCTGTCGTTGTCTTGCCGTTGGTGCCCGTGACTGCCAGCACTTGCAGTGACCTGGAAGGCTGGCCGTACCACTGGGCAGCCATCTCAGCCGTGGCTGCTTTCAGACCTTGGTAGCTCGCCACCGGGCCATCCAGCTCAAAGGCTTGGATACCTTCTTGTTCCACCAAACAGGCAACAGCGCCACGCTCAATCGCAGATGCCACATGTTGTCGACCATCCGTCACACCACCAGGCCAGGCAATAAAACCATCACCCGGCTGCACTTGTCGACTGTCTGTTTGCAACTGCCCCGTCACGCGGGCACGCAGCCAGGCCAGGGCCTGCTGCAGATCATTCAAAAGCTCAGGCGCTCGGCTCATAGCGACTCCTCCACAGAGTTCGCTACGATTTGGGGCTGCACCGCCATGTCAGGAGCCACACCCAAGAGACGCAGACTTTGCTGCACAACCGTACTGAAGACAGGCGCAGCCACCGTACCGCCGTAGTAGGTGCCATTGCTGGGTTCATCCACCATCACTGCCACAATCACGCGCGGGTTTTCAATCGGTGCCATGCCTGTGAACCAGGCCCGGTACTTGCCCGCAGCATAGTTTTTACCCACTTGTTTGCGCGCAGTACCCGATTTGCCGCCCACGGAATAACCCACAGTCTGTGCACGCTGACCGGTCCCCCCAGGGCCTGTGGCCAGTGCCAGCATCTTGCGCACCTGCTCAGCGGTACGCTCTGAGAACACAGGCACACCCACCGGCGGTTTGTCCAGCTTGAGCATGGTGGCAGGAATCACTTTTCCGCCATTCGAGAACACCGTGTATGAACGCGTCATCTGCAGCAAACTGGCAGACAGACCGTAACCATAGGACATAGTGGCCTGCTCAACAGGGCGCCAAGTTTTATAGGCGCGCAAACGGCCACTTGCAGCACCAGGAAAGGCAATTTGCGGTTTTTGGCCAAAACCGACGGCAGAGAAGGTCTCCCACATTTCTTTCGCGGTTAACTGCTGCGAAATTTTGGTGGTTCCCACATTGCTGGACTTTTGAATCACGCCCTCTACCGTCAGCATTCCGTAGTTTTTCGTGTCTGAAATGGTGGAGCCCGTAACGTTGATGCGCCCGGGCGAAGTATCAATCTGCGTAGCCGGGCGAACCTTTCCACTTTCCAGAGCAATGCCCACGGTAATAGGTTTGATGGTGGAGCCTGGCTCAAACACATCCGTAATGGCGCGGTTGCGCAGTTGCTCACCCGTTAAACGCTTGCGGTTTGACGGGTTAAAGCTGGGGTAGTTGGCCAGCGCCAGCAACTCACCCGTTTTGGCATCCATCACCACCACAGTGCCCCCCAGGGCCTTGTGCGCAATCACTTGTTCCTTCAGTTTTTGATAGGCAAAAAACTGAATTTTGCTGTCAATTGACAGCTGAATATCTCGGCCGTCAATGGGCGGAATTTCTTCACCCACGCCCTCAACGACACGCCCCATCCGATCTTTGATAACCCGGCGTGAGCCAATCTTTCCTGCCAGATCCTTCTCAAAGGCCAGCTCCATGCCTTCTTGACCTTTGTCCTCGACATTGGTGAAGCCCACAATGTGCGCCGCAGCCTCGCCTTCAGGGTATTGGCGCTTGTATTCACGGGATTGATACACCCCCTTGATACCCATCGCCTTGATTTTTTGCCCCACTTCCCAATCTAGCTGGCGCTTGACCCAGACAAAGCTTTTGTCTTCCTCCAGCTTTTTCTTGAGCTGATCCAAAGGCATATCCATCAACTTGGCCAATTGCGGAAGCTTGGCCAGATCCTCTGGCGTATTCTTTTCAACGTCTTCAGGGATCGCCCAAATACTGGCTGCAGGCACGCTGGAAGCCAGAATCAAACCATTGCGATCCAAAATTCGACCACGGTTGGCCGTAAGCTCTAAAGTGCGTGCAAAGCGGACTTCGCCTTGTCTCAAGAAGAAGTCGTTATCAATCACCTGCACCCAAGCGGCGCGGCCTGCCAGACCTGTGAATGCGAACACTACGCAGGCCATGACAAATTTGCTGCGCCAGGCTGGCGTTTTGCTCGCCAGCAAAGGGCTGGAGGTGTAGTTCAGGCTGCGCCTCACTGTGCGCCTCCTGCTTGCTGCGAATCACGCACATAGTGCGTAATGGCCGGTGATGCGCCTTGCAGGCCTTGTGCAACAGCCAGTGCCTCAATGCGTGCCGGGGTGGACTGCGCCCGCAACTCTACCTGCAGACGCTGGTGCTCTGTTTCCAGATTGCGAGACTCATTGGTAGCGCGGTGCAGCTCGGTGAACAATCGGCGCGATTCGTACTGGGTTTGCACCAGATACAACGCACTGAGCATGACGGCAACCAGCAGCAAGAAGTTCAGGCGAAGCATGGCCCTCTCCTTGCGTGATGCAGCCGTGAGGGGGTTCTCATGCAGGCACCTCTGTACGCTGCGCCACACGCATTACGGCGCTGCGCGAGCGGGGATTGCCGTCAACCTCGGCCTTACTCGGTTTGATACGCTCCAGTGCTTTCAAACGCATGGGCTTGGGCACAGCAAACGGCGTGCGGCGGTCAAACACCTCTTTAGAGTGCTCCGCAATAAATTGCTTGACGATGCGGTCTTCCAGCGAGTGAAAGCTGATGACCACCAAACGCCCACCAGGTTTGAGCACGCGCAAGCTGGCAAGCAACGCTTCTTCCAACTCCACCAGCTCAGCGTTGATAAAGATACGCAGCGCTTGAAAGGTGCGTGTTGCGGGATTTTGACCATCACGCGTCTTCACCACCTTAGCAACCAGATCCGCCAACTCGGTCGTGGTTTGCAAAGGCCCATGGGCCTCACGGTGCGCAACGATCGCTTTGGCAACCGGGTATGCAAGACGCTCTTCACCGTAGTCACGAATGACGTCGGTAATTTGCTGCACCTCCGCTTCGGCCAGCCATTCGGCCACGCTTTGGCCGCGCGTGGTGTCCATGCGCATGTCCAGCGGACCTTCAAAGCGAAAGCTAAAGCCACGGTCTGCCTGATCAATCTGCGGTGAACTCACCCCCAGATCCATCAAGATACCGTCAGCACTGGCTTCAGGCAGTTCGCCGATATTGCGAAAACCTTCATGGCGGATAGAAAAACGGGCGTCTTCAATACGCCCGGCTTCTGCAATTGCCAATGGGTCTTTATCGAAGGCTATAAGCCGCCCCTGCGGGCTAAGCCGGGACAAAATCAAACGCGAGTGACCGCCACGACCAAAGGTGCCATCCACATAGCAGCTACTGGTCGCAGACGGCGAATCCCCCAACAAGGCGTCCACAGCCTCGTTGAGTAAAACGGTAATGTGTTGGAGGGGCTGGTTCAACGCTCGCCCTTTTCAGAAAGCAAAATCTTGGAATACATCGGGCATGGGCGCCTGCATGGCTTGCGCCTCATGGGCTTCATAAGTGGCTTTGTCCCAAAGTTCAAAGTGATTGCCCATACCAAGCAAGATCACCTCTTTGTCCAGTGCAACCGCTTGACGCAACTCTGGCGCAACCAGTACGCGACCAGTGCCATCCATATCGACGTCCATGGCGTTGCCAAGAAAAATGCGTTTCCACCACTGCGCAGACATGGGCAATTGACCAATACGGTCACGGAACAGCAGCCATTCAGAGCGGGGGAACAACATGAGACACCCGTGGGGGTGCTTGGTGATCGTGACCTGACCTTGTGCTTGCGAAATCAGGGCGTCGCGATGCCGGGTCGGTATCGATAACCGCCCCTTTCCATCGAGATTCAGCGCAGAAGCCCCTTGAAACACGATCAGTCACCCCGTTTGTTTGGCCCTTGAGCACCCTTTTTGGAGAGCTTCGGGCAATTTTCACCACTTAATTGCACTTTTTTGCACTGTAGCAGCAAATTCAAGGATCGCCACTAGCAGACACACGCCCGCAGGCAATGAAATCAATAACTTAGAAAGAATAAATACGGTGAAAAATCATAAAAAACACTTTCAAATCATTCACTTAACCGCTCATCGGGCGCGCGCAGGCGTCCTACGTTCCATTTACGATCTTTATCAAAACAAATCCCCCTTGGCGATGAAGCATCGCCAAGGGGGATTCAGTTGCTGATTTTAAGTTACAGAATGTATCTAGATAAATCTTCATCCTGGCTGAGCAGCTGCAAGCGCTCATCCACGTAGGCGGCATCAATCGTCACGGTTTGACCCGCCAGTTTGACCGCGTCAAAGCTCACCTCATCCAGCAAGCGCTCCATCACCGTTGACAGGCGGCGCGCACCAATGTTTTCCGTGCGCTCATTCACGGTAAATGCCGTGTGTGCCAGGCGCGTAATGCCATCTGGGGTGAACTCCAGCTTCACACCTTCAGTTTCAAGCAAGGCCTGGTACTGCTTAACCAGCGACGCATGGGTTTGCACCAAGATCGCTTCGAAGTCCTGCACCGACAGCGACTGCAGCTCCACACGAATCGGGAAACGGCCCTGCAACTCAGGAATCAAATCGCTGGGTTTAGACAGGTGAAACGCGCCCGAGGCGATGAACAAGATATGGTCAGTTCTGACCATGCCGTACTTGGTGGACACGGTCGTACCCTCCACCAGGGGCAGCAGATCGCGCTGCACGCCTTGACGTGATACGTCTGAGCCACTGGTTTCCTGACGGGTAGCCACCTTATCGATTTCATCGATAAAGACAATGCCGTTTTGCTCAAGGTTGCTCAGCGCACGGGTTTTGGTTTCTTCCTCATTGACCAGCTTGGCAGCCTCTTCATCCACCAACTGCTTGAGTGCCTCTTTGATTTTGAGCTTGCGCGTCTTGCGCCGCTCTTGCCCCATCTGGCTGAACATGCCGCGCAACTGCTCGGCCATCTCTTCCATGCCCTGGGGACCCATGATTTCCAACTGAGGCTTGGCATCCACCAAGTCAATTTCAATCTCTTTATCGTCCAGTTGGCCTTCGCGCAACTTCTTGCGAAAAATTTGGCGTGTATTACTGCCTTCTGTTGCCACATCACCTGTGCGCGCCGGGGGCAGCAATACATCCAAGATACGTTCTTCCGCCGCATCTTCTGCCCGCATGCGCAGCTTTTTCACCTCAGATTCGCGCGCTTGCTTGACCGCGATTTCTGCCAAGTCGCGGATGATGGAGTCCACATCCTTGCCAACGTAGCCCACTTCCGTGAATTTGGTGGCTTCTACCTTGATGAAAGGCGCATCAGCCAGTCGTGCCAAGCGGCGCGCAATTTCGGTCTTGCCTACGCCTGTGGGGCCAATCATCAAAATGTTTTTGGGCGTGATTTCCTGACGCAGGCCATCAGCTACCTGCTGGCGGCGCCAGCGATTGCGCAACGCAATCGCCACAGCACGCTTGGCACCAGCCTGGCCCACGATGTGGTTATCCAACTCAGAAACGATTTCCTGGGGGGTCATGGAAGACATATGCAAATATCAATCAAATCAGCCTCTAGCCCACGCAAATAAGGGCTAGTAGCTATAAATTCTTAAAATGCAGACTTACAAAGTCTCAATCGTGTGGTTCATGTTCGTGTAGATGCACAGCTCGCCTGCGATCTCCAGCGACTTCTTCACGATCTGCTCGGCAGTCAGGTCTGTGTTGTTGAGCAGCGCCTTGGCTGCCGAATGTGCATAGGCGCCGCCAGAGCCAATAGCCACGATCCCCTGCTCGGGCTCTAGCACATCACCATTGCCCGTAATGATGAGTGAAGCCGTGTGGTCAGACACTGCCAGCATGGCTTCCAGCTTGCGCAGCACACGGTCGGTGCGCCACTCTTTGGTCAGCTCAATCGCCGCGCGAGTCAGGTGACCCTGGTGCTTTTCCAGCTTGGCTTCAAAACGCTCGAACAGCGTGAATGCATCAGCGGTGGCACCAGCAAAACCTGCCAGTACTTTGCCGTGATAGAGCTTGCGCACCTTGCGTGCAGTGCCCTTGACCACAATGTGACCCAAGGTCACCTGCCCGTCGCCGCCAATGGCGACCTGAATGCCTTCGGGCGTCTCGCGACGCACGCTGATGATGGTTGTGCCGTGATACTGTTCCATAGCCACCGCATATGGGGTCTGCACCTGTGAATACAAGCGCATATTCTGCATTTTTTACCCCATCAAGCGAACGTGGACTGCAGCGTTGCGTGCTCGTGGATACCGACCACGTGAAAGAACGTCGCCACCAGCTGGTGCAACTGCGTAAAACGCAAGGTGTAGCCTTGGTTTTGCATGTCTGCAGCCCAGTTCAAGATGCTGCCAGCCGCTACAAAATCCAGGCGAATAAGGTTGTCGCACGCTATGTTCAGCACCTGCCCGCGCTTGGCCTGTGCAGCCAGTACATTCAGCCAATCTTGAGGGTCTCCCTCGATCACGCCAGCCAGACCTTTGCTCCTATCTGGCACCAACACAGGCTGTGCAGCAACGCCTTGCTGCTGCATGGAGTGCGACGATGCCTCTTGCAACACAGAGATATCTGCCTCGCCCTCTTCCTGCACCACGCAATAGGAAGCAGGCTCCACCCATGGC
>Ga0233380_1001039_pt1 | contig 13159 bp, 7 predicted proteins | sample ElkDunMinimDraft_9_FD_191541 | JGI IMG/M metagenome (GOLD analysis project Ga0233380, IMG submission 191541) | Fecal eukaryotic communites from dung pellets of Tule Elk in California, USA - Elk Dung F36 | ecosystem: Host-associated > Mammals > Digestive system > Large intestine > Fecal | place... | reverse complement strand
GGTGGAGAAGGACAGGGAGCGTAACCTCTACCTGCCCCATATTACTCAGACCTTCCATGGCCTGAGCCGCGACTATCCTTTCACGACGGAGTTCTTCCAGTCTGGAGAGTACAAGGCCATTGCGAAGCTGGGCAGCACGCTGGAAGGATTGATCGAGGAAGGCGCATTTGTGCAGCGTGGTGAGCGCAAGCAGGAGGTGAAAAGTTTCTCCGAAGCGCTGCACTGGCTGACCAGTGACGCCATGAAGGGACATTACCTGCAGCGCTATAAGGGGCTGGGCGAGATGAATCCGGAGCAGCTGTGGGAAACGACCATGGATCCGGAAAGCCGCCGTATGCTGCAGGTTACTATTGAGGATGCCATCGGAGCAGACCAGCTCTTCACCACCCTGATGGGTGACCAGGTAGACCCGCGCAGGGAATTCATCGAGACGAATGCGCTGGCGGTGCAAAACCTGGATATCTAGACCTCCAGCAATCTGTCATGGCTGCCAGGTGAGTCCTGGCGCCTTTTTTGGTAATAGACCGATAAATGTGTGAGGAGGCACCTTTCTGGTGCCTCCCATCGCTCCTCTGCAGAACCTAAATTTCTTGTAAGCCATCCTGCTCGTTTGCTATTATTTTGCCAAGCGTGTGCTGCGTGCGCCGGAGGTTTAGCCTCCCAGACGGAGAACGTTAATTCGTTTTCCGTGAGGCTTTCATGTTCCGCCGCCGTTGCTGTTGCGTGGGGATTACTCCCGCCATCTCCTGCCTTTTCCTGTGCAGGTTTTTTCCAAATTTCTTCTCCATTGCTCCTGGCCCTTCAGGTCCAGCGATTCCTCGTGCCCGAAAATATTGCCGGAGGCGTGATCTGGGTGCTATAGGCAGACGAAAAATTTTCCAGAGGCTTCTATGAGTTCAACAAGGTCCACGTCGACTTCAATCCCCATCTCCGCACTGCAACGCTTCCTGGCAAGTGAAGCCTGTGGAGGCGTTCTGCTGATGATCGCTGCGCTGGTCGCGATGGTGGTAGCCAACAGCCCGTTGGCAAATACATACAAACATGTCCTGCATTTCTCAACCGGTGTCACGCTGAGCGAAAAGCTGGGGCCAATGACCGTTCACATGTGGGTGAGCGAGTGCCTGATGACTGTATTCTTTCTTCTGGTGGGGCTGGAGATCAAAAGGGAGATGGTCGACGGGCGGTTATCATCATGGGAGCAGAGGCGCCTTCCGGCACTCCCCGCGTTGATGGGGGTAGCTATTCCTGCGGCTATTTATCTTCTCGTTGTGGGCGATGTTAATCCGCTGGTTAGCAATGGCTGGGCGGTGCCTGCGGCCACGGACATTGCGTTTGCCATCGGTGTGCTGGCGCTCCTGGGAAAGCACGCACCGCTGTCGTTAAAGTTACTGCTGGTATCTATCGCCATCATCGACGACATTGCTGCGGTCGTCATCATCGCCCTCTTCTATACCTCGTCAATCAATGTGGCTGCACTGGCTGCAGCCCTAGCCATTCTCACATTGATGCTGATTTTGAACAGGTTGCGGGTAATGAAGCTTTGGCCTTATATGTTATGCCTGGCACTGTTGTGGTATGCCATGTTGCTCTCTGGCATCCACGCAACCATCGCGGGTGTCGCCGGCGCGTTCCTTATTCCCTTTGTTGCTACGCCGGGACAGCCCGATGCGGGTCACTCACCACTCCACCGTCTTGAGCACATGATTGCTCCGTGGGCAGGACTGCTGATTGTGCCCGCTTTCGGCTTCGCGAACGCGGGGATTTCCTTCGAGGGAGTCAGCCTCTCGAGCTTCCTTGAGCCGCTGCCCTTTGGCATCGCTGTCGGCCTGTTGCTTGGCAAGCAAGTCGGCGTATTCAGTGGCATCGTACTGGCGGTGAAAAGTGGCTTTGCTTCCAGGCCTCGTGGAGCGACGTGGTTGCAGATCTATGCCATCTCGATTCTGTGTGGCATTGGCTTCACGATGAGTCTGTTCATCAGCGGCCTCGCCTTTCCTGCGAATCCGGAACTGGTGGAAGAGGCGAAACTTGGCATCATGGCCGGGTCGTTGCTATCCGCCCTCATCGCCTGCCTGATCCTGCGCTTCGGGCCCAAAGCGCAGGATCAGGCGCTGGAAGCGAAGGCCCAGAAAGCCGAAATCCGGCAGGACGGTGATGTCAGGCGGATATAGGGCGAGCTCCGACACCCAGAGAGCTATCCAAGATAGCCATGCTGCGCCAGTTGTATCGAAATGCCGTCGGGGTCATTGAAATACAACTGGTCACCACCGCTGGTCCGATTGGCGGGATCGCGGTTTATGCGTGCGCTGACGCCGTGATCTTCCAGTCGTGCTGCCAGCGCTTCGGGATCATACGGCTCCACTCCGATGCACAGGTGGTGCATGCTGCCGGGATTGCGCAGCGGATAAAGACCCAGAAAGCTCTCACTGCCCAAGCCCATATTCAATCCGCCGTTAGCGGGTCGACTGATAATCTCCATGCCGAGCACCTGTTGATAGAACGCAGCCGAACGATCTACATCCGCCACGGAGAGGGATACGTGATTCATGGAAATGCCGGTGGCCACTGGCTCGGAGCGGCCCTGCGCCAGCAACTGCGCGGGCAGCATGGTCGTACCGGCGACTGCCAGCAGGGATGCAACCAGTTCGCGGCGAGTCAGCTTCTTCTGTTCGTAGTTATCCAGCAGGGTGTCGATGGGATTTGGCATGTAAGTCTCCTTGGTTTTCATTATTGTTCTTGAACAAGAGTACAGGGGCATGGTCGGTAAAGCCGTTAGTTCTTTCCTACTATATACTTCTTGTTATATACTTTGGCCCCGAAAACAAGAACCCTTTTCAAGACTAACTTCTGATTTTGTCGCAGCCCCCCTGCTTTCTGGGGATTTTGGCTGGACGTCCTTTCGATCCCTGTATATTCTGTGATCACCTTTGGCAACCCATGAGTAAGGCGTATGAGTGATAACCGGGAGTGGGACTCCTTGGAGGGAGAGGAGGCGGATGAGCCTCAATTCCGTCAGTTTCCCGATCAGCAAAAGCATACACCCGCCGGCGACAAGGGGCTGTGGTCCATCCTTGATAGCGTGGCGCGCCAACCCTCCCGTCCCGAACAATCGCTGCGGCCTGAGCCCACGATTGCCGATCCGGTAGCAGACCCGATCCCGACCCCGGCTCCGCAGACTTACGCGCCGCCGCCATCACCCGCTCCTTCCAGTACGTTCCTGCAGCCCGACAATCCGGGCAGTGCGAATGAATTTGGTCGCCTGTTCCGTCGCCAGAGCGAGGAATCCCCAGCGGCACCTACTAAGGGGACATCATTGAAGTCCCTGTTCAAACGGATTTCGAGATGATGCCAGCTGTATGTTTCGGGTCCCCCAAAGGGGGTGTCGGCAAAACCACGCTGACTGCCAATATTGCCTATGCGCTGCAAAGACTGGGCATGAAAGTTATTGTCATCGATTTTGATCCTCAGAATGCGCTGCGACATCATTTTGGTATAGATCTTCAGGATGGCCGTGGCTATGTCGCCGCCGCGCCGCATGTTGACGACTGGCGTACCCTGCTGCGGGAAACCCGCAGCGGCGTGCGGCTGCTGCCTTATGGCGATGCTACCTACCAGGAGCGACGCCGGTTTGATGACATTCTGGTGAGTTCACCCTACTTCCTGCGCGACCGTGTGCGTCTGCTGTTTGACGAGCCCAACACGGTATTGCTGGCTGATATGCCCCCCGGACCTTCTCCCGCGCTGGACGCAGTAACGAATATTGATCCGCTATGCATCGCGGTGCTGTTGGCCGATACCGCCTCCACGGCGCTGTTGCCTACGGTAGAGCGCGGCGATTTCTTTGGTCCGCGGGCGTTGCCGCGAACCTACTACGTGGTCAATCAATACGACATTCGCAACGCGTTGAATCGGGACGTGTCCGCTTTTCTGCGTGAGAGGCTGGGATCCTCCCTGCTGGGCCTTGTCCACAGGGATGAGGCTGTCAAGGAAGCTCACGCGCGTCAGGTTTCGGTATTCCAGCACGCCTATTCGTCGGCGACGGTGGAAGATCTGACGAGTATCGCACGCAACATTCAACGCCTGCTACAGGCGGGAGAAGGGGCCGGCGAAGGGCATACTGCCTCCCATCCCTATTTTCTCTGATCTTTCCAGGACCGTGGACTCTCCACGAGTGCAAATTAATTAGGCGGTCGTACATCGATGAACAGGTTCATGAACTGGTTGTTTACCACAATCCTGGCGCTATGCTGCGCCGCGGCGGCCGTGCTCGTTATTGCGACACCAATGAGTGTGCGCAATCAGCTCGTTTTCGGTGTGGTGACGGTGGTTCTGCTGTTCCTCATTGCCCGCATTCAATCGCCGCGGGCGCGGATGGTGATGATCGTGCTCACGGTGATCAGTGCCACCCGGTACCTGTATTGGCGCTTGACCGAAACCGTGGTGCTGGACGGTTTTCTGGAAAGCTTCTTCAGTATCGGCCTGATGATCACCGAGATCTACGCCTGGCTCGTGCTGGTATTGAGCTTCTTTCAGACCGCACGCCCGCTTGAGCGCAAGATTGTCCCGCTGCCTGACGACATCAGCCTGTGGCCCACGGTGGATGTCTATATTCCCACCTACAACGAAAGCCTCGATGTGGTGCGGGATACGGTACTGGCCGCGACGAACCTGGACTACCCCCGCGACAGGCTTAATATCTATCTGCTGGACGACGGCCGGCGGCCCGAGTTCGGTGCGTTCGCGTCGGCTGCCGGGGTCGGTTACATCACCCGCAACGACAACAAACATGCCAAGGCGGGTAACCTCAATAACGCATTGAAACAGACCAGTGGTGAGTTGATCTGCATCTTCGACTGCGACCACATCACCACACGGGTATTCCTGCAGGCAACTGTTGGTGCATTCCTGCAGGACAGCCGCCTGGCCCTGATCCAGGCGCCCCACCACTTTTATTCTCCAGACCCATTCGAGCGCAACCTGAAGGGCACCGAAGAGGTCCCTCATGAGGGTTCCCTGTTCTACGGGCCGATCCAGAAAGGTAACGACTACTGGAACGCGGCATTCTTCTGCGGCTCCTGTGCCGTCATCCGACGCAAGGCGCTGGACACAACCAACGGTTTTGCCGTGCAGACGGTGACGGAAGATGCCCACACAGCACTGAAGCTGCAGCGCCAGGGTTGGTCCACCGCGTATCTGGGTGTGCCGCTGGCGAGCGGTCTGGCGACGGAGCGTCTGGCCCTGCACATCATCCAGCGCGGACGCTGGTGTCGAGGCATGACACAGATCATGCGAGTGGACAATCCGCTGTTTGGCAAGGGCCTCTCGTTGCCGCAGCGGCTGTGCTACCTCAGTGCGATGCTGCATTTCCAGTTTCCGCTCGCGCGGTTCGTCTTCCTTACCGCCCCGCTGGTGTATCTGCTGTTCGGTCTCAACATCATCGAAGCGGCTCCGCAGCAGGTAGCCGCGTATGTGCTGCCGCACCTGTTCTGCGTTGTGTATACCAACGCACGCCTGGTCGGGCGCTACCGCTATACTTTCTGGAATGAGATCTATGAGACGGTGCTGACCTTCCATCTGCTCAAGCCCTCACTCTTCACCCTGTTTGATCCGACCAAGGGCAAGTTTGACGTGACGGACAAGGGTGGGCTGCTGAAGGAGAGCTTTGTCGATTTCCGCATCATCCAGCCCCACCTGTTTGCCCTGTTCCTGATGCTTGGTGGAATGATCTGGGGGGCGATCAGGGTGTATACGTGGCAACCGGCACAAGCCAGTGTGCTCGTATTCAACCTGTTCTGGGCCTCCTTGAGTCTGGTCTTCCTCCTGGCTGCGATCGCGGTAGGCAATGAGCGACGCCAAATCCGGGAGAATGTGCGCATCGATCTGAGGGTGCCTGTGGTCCTTCATCTGGACGATGGGCATACCATGCGCAGTTTTACCCGCGACGTGTCCATGGGCGGTATGCAGGTAGAGCGTCCGGAGAGTCTGAAAAACGCTGCCTCCGTGGAGAGCGTAGAGATCTACCATGACAACGAGTCCATGGTATTCCCGGTGATATACGTTAAGCGCAAGGGTGAAAAGAGCGATGACGACCGGCGAACGCTGGGCTACCGCTTCGACACCATGTCACTCGACGCCCGTCGCGATCTCGTGCGTGTGGTGATGGGGCGTCCCGATGCCTGGCTTCAGGACGACAGCGGCCACAAGGATCGCCCACTGCATTCGCTGAAAATCATCTTCGGGGCGATCGGGGCATTCTTTGCCGCAGACTGGCGCTATCGACCCAAGGAGCCCGGAACGCCACCTCCGGATGGTCATGTAGGGATTCTGCCCAGTTGGCGCCTGCGTTTCCTGTTGGTGCTGTTGTTCGTAGTGGGCGTGGCCCTCAGTATGGACACCATCAGCCAGGAGCTTGAGGATAGCCCAGCCGCCGTCACCGCTGCGCCTGTCGACACGACGGAGCAGGACAATGCCACCGCGGCAGCAGAAGCTGCCGTACCAGTGCTGCAACCGCTGCCCCCGGTACGCATCGACGATAGCGGCCGGCCAAGGTTTATTCCGGACGCGGCTGAGACACGTCGCACGACGCTGGATGAGATGGGGCTGCGCGATGGCCTGCGCGTGCAGGGGAACGGTGCCAGAGCCGGTATCACCTTCAGCCTGCGCCGCGATGAGGTCGCTGTATCGTCGCAGCTGGAGCTGGAGCTTACCTATTCTCCCCTGATGCTCGAGGAAGCAAGCTACTTCGACGTGCTGGTCAACGGCGTAGAGGTTGAACGTCTGGTGCTCAACCGCTTCAATGCAGAAGGCCTGGTCCACACCGTCAATATCCCCCCTGAACTGATCATCGTGCACAACCAGCTGGAATTCCGACTCTCGGGCGAAACGCGCATGGCGTGTTCCAACCTGCTCAACGAGGATATCTGGATCAACCTGGCACCCGATTCGCTGCTGCAACTGGGGACGCAGCGTATTCCTGCATCGCGGGACCTGTCGCAGTTCCCTGCGCCGTTCATTGATGAGGGCGATCTGACCCGTGTGCAGGTGCCAGTTGTCATTGCCAACCTGCAGAACCCCGATGCTCTCAGAGCGGGGCTTATAGTCGCCTCCCATATCGGTGCGCAGGCTGACTACCGCAACGTTGACTTCCCAGTCACCACTGCCCGGCTGCCCAATGGCAATGCCATCGTGCTGATCACCGAGGGAGATGAGATTCCGGGCCTGCAACTGCCCCCCATCGACCGGCCATTGCTGCTGCAGATGGCGCACCCGATCAATCCGCTCTATCAACTGCTCATCGTCGCCGGTGCCGATACTCGCGAATTGCTGGTTGCAGCCAACTTCCTCGCGCTGCGAAGCAATACTCTCACAGGCAGCCTGGTGGATGCGGAACCCCTGCCGCTGCCCTCCTTGAGCGCCTATGACGCACCGCGCTGGCAGAATACCGGGGAGTTGATGTATCTGAACTCGCTGGCGCCGGACCAGATGTCTGTCGAAGATGTCCGCTCTGCCCCGCGTCGCTTCAGCTTTCGGCTGCCCCCCGACCTGTATGTGTGGCCGGGCGGTACCATTGAGGCGAACCTGGAATACCGCTTTCCGGAAGGCGACTGGATCGATCGGCAGGCCTCCCGCCTCGAGGTGATGCTCAACGGGCAGTTTCTGGCCACGTTGTCAGCAGAAAATCGCGGCCCGCTACAGGAGTTCTGGCGTCTGATTGGCCGTGATGCCGGCACCGTGGTGCGCAGCGTGCCGTTGAATCCCGAACTGCTTTATGGCAACAACGAAATCAGTTTCTATTTCAACATGACGCCAGTCCAGGACGAGGATTGCACCCTGCGGTTGCCGAGTGCCATCAATGCCGGGCTGCTGTCATCGTCGCACCTGGACATGACCTCGGCTGACAACTTCGCGACGCTGCCCAACCTGGCGTTGTTCGCCGCGGGTAGTTTCCCCTTCACGCAGCGGCCTGATCTTGGCGGTACTGTCCTTATCCTGCCGGAACAGCCCTCGGCTTTCCAGGTGCAGGCGGCACTCAATCTTGCCGGCCGCATCGGTGGCTACACGGGCTACCCTGTGTTCGGTCTGGATGTGCAACTGGGGCTGGGAACTGACGCGGGTCTGAGTGACAGCGATCTGCTGGTGATCAGTGATCTGCAGGGACTCGAGGGTAGCCCCCTGCTGCACAATAGCCCGTTCATGGTGATGCCGGAGGGGCTGCGACTGCGCACCCTGAACTTCATGACAAGGGCCAAGCGCTGGCTGCGTGCGGACTGGTCAACTGACAGTTACACGGCTCGGGTGCAGCTCAACGAAAATGGTCACGTCAACGGCCTGATAAGTTTTGCCTCACCGTTGAACGAGGCGCGCAATGTGGTCGTGCTGGCCGCCAGCGATCAGACCTACCTTCCACGCATGGTCACTGCCCTGCAGAACGAAGAGGTGAACGCGGCGGTGCGCGGCGATTTGGCGATCTTCGGTCAGCCGATCGAAGCAGACCGCCAGCAAACCCTGAGCGTGACAAGTTATAGCATTGGTCCGGATACCGGCCGTGGTTCCCTGCCCTGGCATCGGGAGCTGCGCTGGCAGTTGGGCCAATACGTAATACCAATGTTGGTAGCAATGCTGCTGGTCGCCATGGTGATGGCAGGCATATTCTTTGGCTATCTGGAACGCAGGGTCGATAAACGGGTGAATCCGGGGAAGCACGAATATGAAGATTAGTACACTCTATCTCAGCACACTGGTTGCAGCGTGCAGTTTCAGCTCAGCCCTGATGGCGGCCGAAGCAGAAGTTTCCACAGCCCTGAGTGCCCTGCTGCGTCAGGCCGATTACTGGGAGGACAACCAGCGCCCCGATCTGGCCAGACAGGCCCTGGAGCGCTACCTCGTCAGTCAGCCGAACAGCCCCGAAGTGCTTTACCGGCTCGCCCTGCAGGCGCGCGAGGAGGGCAGGATCGAAGATGCTGAACGACTGAGTGATCAACTGGCGGCGCTGGTGCCCAACGACGAGAGACTGACGGAGCTCGATAGCGCCTCCGCAGAAGAAGCCATTGATCCCGCAGAGCTGTCCCGTGCCCGCAGTCTGGCCGCGCAGGAGCGATACGCTGATGCGGTCGCGAGTTATCGCGCGCTGTTCGACGGTCGCTCGCCGCCCCGTGCACTCGCGCCTGAGTTCTATCAGACGCTCGCCGGCACCAACAATGGCTGGAACGAGGCCCGCAACGAATTGCGCCGACTGGTAGAGGTCTATCCGGACGACGAGAGTCTGGCCAGCGCTTATGCCGAGGTGCTGACTTATCAGGAAGAGACTCGGCGCGAGGGTATCGATCGCCTCGACGCCATGGTGGACGACCAGCCCAGCCTGCGCGTCCCGTTGCGGCAGGCACTGATCTGGCTGGGAGCCCGCCAGTCGGACCGCAGCCGTTATGATCGCTATATGAGCCGCTGGCCAGACGATGGCGCAGTGATGGCGCAGTTCGAGCTGGGTGCTGTGGCTGACCGTCGTCAGGCGGGCTTCACCGCCTTGAACCAGGACCGCCTTGATGCGGCCGAGCAGGCCTTCCGCGAGTCGCTGCGGGCCAACGCCGCCGATGCCGACGCGCAGGCGGGGCTGGGCCTGGTGGCCTTGCGCCGTGAAAGCTTTGGCGAAGCCGCGCAGTGGCTGCAGCGTGCAATGGACACGGCGCCCGCACGCCGCAGCGAGTGGATAACCGCCTACACCACGGCGGACTACTACACCCGCGTGGCGGCGGGGAGTGTCGACGACAATCGTCTGGAAAGCGAGCTGGCGAGGGTGCGTGCGCTTGACTCGAGCGCGGTTGGGACCCGGCTGATTGAGGCGGATATCCTGCGCCGCCTCGGGCGACTGGAAGCTGCCGAATCGATTTATCAGGACATCCTGGGTCTCGAGCCCCTCAATGCTGCGGCGCAGCTGGGCCTGGTTGACGTGATGCGGGACAGGGCCGCGAGCGAGCCGTCGTTCATCGCCGAATCAACGCTGCGTTCTGCGCTGCGACTGCAACCTGGTCATACCTGGGTGAGTGTCGACCTGGCCCGGCTGTTGCTGCGCCAGGGTCTGGCCGTAGAGGCCGAACGGATTCTGTCCCCCCTGACCGGCCCCACGGCTACCAGTGAGCAGCGCGAGGCCGTCGCCTCGCTGTTTGCCGAGGTGCAGGACTGGGACCGTGTTGAAAGTGTGATCGACGGTGTGAATCCAGTGGAGCGTACACCCGAGATGCTGGCCCTCATGGAGCAGTCCAGAGTGCGGGTTCAGTTCGAGCGGGTCCAGGAGATGATTGCGCAGGGGCGTTCAGCCGAGGCGACGTCGTTGCTGGATTCGCTGTACGACCAGCCGGATCTGGGGCCTGCCATGGCGGGGCAGCTGGCCTTGAGCCTGAGCGAGATGGGACGACGCGATCTGGCACTGCGCTGGGTGCAGCGCGACCTCGCGCGTCAGGGCGACAGGTTGCCATCGCAGTACGGCAATCATGTGCTCGTATTCGCGAGACTCGATCGCGTGCGTGAGGCTGAAGCACTGTTGGGCGAACTTCGCACAGCGACAGGACAGCAAATCTCCGAGCGCGAGGCGTTGATGGCGGTGCGGCATGGCTTCGCGATTATCCTGGCCGATGACCTCAGACAGGAAGGCCAGCTGGCCTCGGCGTACGACCAGTTGGCGCAGCCACTGCGCGAAGCGCCTGATGACGAGGCTCTGCTGTTGGCAATGGCGCGGGTCTACTCAGGTGGCGAGCGCCACGCCCAGGCACAGCAGATCTACAATTACGTGCTGGAGCGCAATCGCGACAGTGTTCCCGCTCTTGAAGGCGCTGTTCAGGCAGCGCTGGCCACTGGCGACAATTCGCAAGCCAGTGCGCTGGTCCAGCGCTATGGTCTGGCGAATTCAGTCAATCCCGAACATCTGATGCTGGCCGCGAGTGTCGCGCGCCAGCGGGGTGACGAGAGCGAGGCGTTGCGCCTGCTCAATCTGGCGCGCGGGACGATACCGAATACCTCCGTGGGCCTGCACAGTGAAGGCAACCCGTTTACCGATGCACTGCCCGGTAGCCGCGCGGTTGCCCTGGATTTCCTGCCAGGACGCGAGCCTGCAATGCTTGCCGGCACTGCGCTCGCCAGCAGCGACGCGCAATCCTCAGGGGTGGAGCGGCGTATCGATAGCATGATGTCCGACATTCGCACCCAACGGGAGACCCGGGTGGGTGCCGGCATGGAACTCAACGTGCGCAGCGGCGAAGAAGGCATGAGTCAGCTGGAGCGCCTGGAGGCGGCGCCCCTGGAGGTGTCAGTAGTCCCCCTTGGTAGCGGACGGATTGGCCTGGAGGCCACGCCAGCGTTGCTCAACAGCGGCGACGTTGATGACGCGGCCCATTCGCGCTTCGGGCTCAATGCCCTGTCGGTAGCGGCCGGTGAGCTTGGCGGCCAGACGGCTATGCTGTCGTCCATCCTGACGGAAATCGAAAGAGCGGCCGTGGGTTACTTCAGTGCAAGAACCCGTGCGGAACTGGCGCGCAACGACCCTACCCTGCCGGCCAGCGAAGTACAGCGACTCGAAGGCGAGGCGGACCAGGCACAGAACCTGTTCGATCAGGCACTGGAGCGCAATCCGGTATACGAATCGGGCATTCAGCTGGAAAGCCTGACCGAGGCGCAGAAGCAGGTGCTGGCGGACCACTTTGGTGACGACGTGCTGTCAACCCAGGGGCTGGGTCTGTCGAATGAGTCACTCGCGGCGTTCCAGGCCAGCCGCCTGGCGATGCAACAGGCTTTTGCCGCGACCAATGCCAGTCTGCAGTCACGAGGCAGCCTGGTGGACCCCGACTACCAGCGAGGTGCCGGCCTTGGCCTGGCGCTGCGCTACAATAACGGCAGCTTCAATGCTGACATTGGCAGCACGCCGCTGGGCTTTGAGGAGACCAGTTTCATCGGCGGCCTGCAATGGCAGCCGGCGCTCAGTCCGTACAGCCGTCTTGATCTGCGGCTGGAGCAGCGTCCGGTCAAGGACAGCATCCTCTCTTACGCGGGGACCGTGGACCCATACACTGGCAGAAGCTGGGGTGGGGTCGTGCGGCGCGGGGGCAGCGCCGGCATAGCCTACCAGTCGGCGGGCGGCATCGGCGTCTACAGTGACCTGAAGGCCTATCAGTACACGGGTAATCAGGTGGCGGACAACCGGCAGATCGACTTTTCCGCGGGCGCCTATTTACGGCCGTACCAGGGGGTCAACAGCTACGTGCAGGCTGGCGTTCACCTGAATGCGATGGGTTTCTCTGACGACCTGAGTTACTTTACGCTGGGTCACGGGGGCTATTTCAGCCCGCAGGAGTTCTTCAGCGTCTCGTTCCCGATCAGCTACGAGTCCACCCGCGGACAGCTACGCTATGGGGCATCCCTGACGCCGGGCTATCAATCCTTTACGCTGGATGGCAATGATTTCTTCCCTACCGATGCGGGAGCACAGGAACTGCTGAATATCTTTGCCATCATGGGGGCGATACCGAGCTCAGTGTACGAAGGCGACAGCCAGAACGGTTTGGGTGTCACCCTGCAGGGGAATGTGGGCTACCGTCTCAGCGATAACCTGTTGATCGGTGGCAGTGCCGGGTTCAGCAGCTTCGGCGCCTTCGATGACTATACGTTCAAACTCTATATGCAATACAGCAAAGGAGATAGATAAGTGATTGATGATCAAGGCCTGGCCGAGCAGACACTGCGGTACTACGAACGCAAGCAGAGTTCCGGACAGTGGTCCGGCTTCATCGGCCTTTTCTTCGACGAGTTGCTGCGTAGCGCCGGCGAGCAGGATGCCCGTGCTTTTCTGCGTCATATTGGCACCCGCCTGGGCGAGACCACAGATCTCGGCATGCATGAGACATTGGAGAGTCTGGAACAGGCGATGAATCGCCATCTGGAACAGGTCGATTGGGGAATGGTTGCTCTGGCCGAGCGCGAAGAGGGGCTGGTGGTGCGCCACAGCGCATATCCTCTTCCCGGTGAACACTTGGGTGCTGAGCAGGCCACCCGTGCGATGGCCGCGGTACTGGAAGGCCTCTATGCTGCCTGGCTCAGGAAACAGAGTGGCGACGACAGCATTCCACTGAGGATGACCGGTGGCGCCAGACGGCGCTCACTGGAGTTTGTTTACGGGTGA
>Ga0233380_1001038_pt1 | contig 13176 bp, 12 predicted proteins | sample ElkDunMinimDraft_9_FD_191541 | JGI IMG/M metagenome (GOLD analysis project Ga0233380, IMG submission 191541) | Fecal eukaryotic communites from dung pellets of Tule Elk in California, USA - Elk Dung F36 | ecosystem: Host-associated > Mammals > Digestive system > Large intestine > Fecal | place... | reverse complement strand
CCGGCCTGATCGGCGTCGCCCGCGACCCCTTCCAGCGCGCCGGCACCGTCCCCGCCCTGGCCGCCGGCTTCGTCATGATCGAACTCGACCGCGACACCGGCCGCTACGACATCCTCGACTACCTGGGCGTCGCCGACTGCGGCACCGTCCTCCATCCCCAGGGCCTCGCCGCCCAGATCAAGAGCGCCGCCATCATGGGCTTCGGCCTGGCCGGCTTCGAACGCCACATCTACGATCCCCAGAACGGCCTGCCCGCCAACGTCGGCCTGTGGCAGAACAAGCCCCCCACCATCATGGACATCGGCGGCACCATGGACTGGGCCGCCGTCGAAATCCCCGACCCGCAAAACCCCGTCGGCGCCAAGGGAATAGGCGAGCCCATCCAGGGCTGTGCCGCTGCCGCGCTGCTGTGCGCCATCTCCAACGCCATGGACGGGCACATGTTCAATCGTTGCCCGGTGACGAGCGATATGATTGTGAATGCGGCGAAGGGGGTGGGGCAGTCGGCGGGGGTGTTGCAAACCAATGTATAGGAGTGTCAATGAAGTTCAACTTTGATCGGAATGCGAAGATCAAGATCATTCTGATCATCGCCGTGATAGTGGCCGCTCCTTACTTTGCTCCCTTTGCCATTGATTTCATCATCCTGGCGGACTTCATGGGTTTTGAAGCCCTGCTGGTGCTGCTGTTTGCCTACTCGAAATCGCTCATCGGCTTTGCCAGCGACAAGCTGGCGGAGGTTCGCAGGGATGTTGAGGCTACTGCGTTGTTGATTGTGGGACTTCCTTTGTTCAGCCCTCGTGTTTATTTTAGTCATGCTACCGCGAGTAGCGTGTTGGCGGTGTTTGCGTGCTCAGTGTTTCTGGCGTGTGTGGTGTGGGTGCCGGTGATGGTGGTGAGTATGAGGTATATATCGTGAGGTTGGGTTTGGAGGAGCAGGCTTAGTAGCATTGTGTCCTGTTGCTTCCTCTGGAATTTTTGGTGAATGTATAGTGCCTCCTATTTCAGAAGAGTGTAAGGAATCCCAGAGGGAAAGTTACCAATATTCAAAGTGTTAGGATCAAGGCACGGTGGATAGGGGGAAACACGCTAACTCCGGGGTTAGTGTCTGCACCGACTCAGGGAGTCGTAGCGATGTAAAGGGTCGATCAAGTGATTGTATTTGTGAGGGAAATGGTAATAGACTCGTTCACAATCAAAATTGGATAGTGTGCTGGAGCACTATACAACTGTTAAGTTGCTCCTTGAAGTTCAGAGCAAGGGAGAGGTATGCGGGAACAATTTGACGGAGTCGTAATCAATGAACTTCGGCGGTTTGATGCACTGCTGGAGATTCTTGCTAATGAGATAAGTGAAATCTTGGTCCTCTCAAACGTGAGTAACTCTCGTCTCTCTGAAATGTACTCAGATGTTAAGGCGCAATTAAGATGTGCCAATGCCACAGGAACGATTGATGGAAGAAAGAAAGCTCAGACAGAATCGGAGGCAAGATACTTTGCTCCGGCGGTTAGACAAGCGCTTATAGCATTGAGAGCCCCAACAAACTCAAATCCGCATCGCTCAAACTGGATATCGCTCATAAATGATGCCAGGCGTGAGATTTCCTATCACTTGCATAGAATGGAGCGTGATCTTGAGAGCTGAGAGCTCGCAACTTAACAAGGCGGTCAAATCGGACGCAATAGACTCCGCATCAACGGCGCATGGCTTCGCCATTTTATGCTTCTTAGCTGCTCCGCTATTGCGCCGTTTACCTTGGCGTTAGCCTTCCAAAGATCGCACAGAAAATAGCGACATAGACGCCAGCAAGAAGTATCCAGTTAAAATGTTTATTGATTTATTGATTGGGAAATAATGAAAAATATTGAAAATTTTATTAACCAAGTTATTGCTACTTTCAAAACAGGGGTAGCCACCGAACATTCTTATCGTTCATCGTTTGAAAATCTGTTCGCAAGTCTGAATAAAGAGATAACTGCACTCAACGAACCTAAGCGTGTGAAATGTGGCGCACCGGATTTTATCGTCCAAAAGGGTAGCCTTGTGGTCGGACACCTAGAGGCAAAAGATTTGGCTGTTGATATCCGAAACCTCAAAGGTTATGCCCAAGAGCAGAAAAGACGTTACCTAGATGCACTGCCTAACCTGATCTACAGTAACGGGTTGGATTGGGACTTCTACCGCGATGGTGGGCTGGTGGACTCAGTCACCATTGGGACTTTGGACAAGATTATCCACCCCGATGAAAGCCAGTACGCCAAGCTGGAATCATTGCTGTCAGATTTCGTTGTCCAGACCCCCTTGAGTATCACCAGACCGAGAGAGTTGGCTGAGCGCATGGCAGGCAAGGCCAAGCTCATCAAGTTGGTGTTCTACAACGCCCTCGCAGATGATCTGGAAAACCTAGCCGACACGGAGCTGGCCTTTCAGTTCAAGACTTTTCAAGAAAACTTGATTCACGAGATTCAACCTGAAGAGTTCTCGGACATTTACGCTGAAACTATCTGTTACGGCATGTTCGCAGCCAGGCTGCATGATGACACCTTAGAGACATTCAGTCGCCATGAGGCACTGGACAAACTACCCAAGACCAACCCTTTCCTGAAAAATTTATTCAGCTATGTGGCCGGCTCCGGGCTGGATGGGCGCATTGCTTGGATTATTGACGACCTGGCTGACATTTTCCGTGCCACAGACGTGGCTTCCATCATGGCAGGCTTTGGTAAGCTGACCGGACGGGAAGATCCCTTTCTGCATTTCTATGAGACATTTCTTGCTGCCTACAATCCGGACAAACGCAAGTCACGAGGCGTATGGTATACGCCAGAGCCTGTGGTGAACTTCATCGTGCGTGCTGTGGATGAGGTCTTGCAGACCGAATTCGGGCTGGTTGACGGTTTGGCTGACACATCGAAAGTCAAGATCGACTGGGATACCGGCCAACGTAAGTTGACCAAGCAAGGTAAACCAACCGCCGATGGAAAAAATGCCATTGTTGAAAAGGAAGTTCACCGGGTTCAGGTGCTTGATCCGGCCACGGGTACAGGTACGTTTTTGGCCGAAGTTATTAAGCAGATTGCGCCTAAGATCAAAGGCGTAGCACCGGGTATGTGGAGCGGCTACATTGAGAACGACTTGATGCCACGCATTCACGGCTTTGAGATCCTGATGGCTTCCTACGCCATGTGCCACCTGAAGTTAGATATGGTGTTGACGGAGTTGGGTTATACACCGTCAGACAACCCACCACGTCAGTCGGTCTATCTGACAAACTCATTAGAAGAAGGTGATCCGCCAAACTATGAGCTGCCCTTCGCCCGTTGGCTTGCAAATGAGGTGAGACTGGCCAACACCATCAAACGTGACATGCCCATCATGTGTGTGATTGGGAATCCGCCATATTTGGGTGAAGGCGGCGCGTCTGAAGGCTGGATAGGCACTCTGTTGGATGACTACAAAAAGGAGCCGGGAGGCAAGGAAAGACTCAAGGAGCGCAATACAAAGTGGTTGAATGACTTGTATGTGAAGTTCATCCGTATGTCCTCGCGGTTGATCGAAAGAAACAGCGAGGGCGTGCTGGGCTTCATCACCAACCATGGCTATTTGGACAACCCTACCTTCCGAGGGATGCGCTGGCACCTGCTTCAGACCTTCGACAAGATCTGGGTTCTGGATTTGCATGGTAGTTCCAAGAAGCGGGAGAAAGCTCCTGACGGTTCGAAGGATGTTAATGTCTTCGACATCATGCAAGGCGTGTCCATTATTATTGCCGTTAAGAAAAAAGAAGGCGGAGGCGGGCTGGCCGAAGTCATGCAGGGAGACCTATGGGGCAACCGCGCTGGTAAATACAAAACTCTGAGTGAGTACGGACTAAGTGATGGCTTGTTTGAGAAGCTTCATGTCATGCCGCCGGGATACCCGTTTGTTCAGAGAAATTGGTCAGGTTTTGAGAGATATCAGGATGGTTTCGCTATCAACGAATTTATGCCTGTGAATGGAAATGGGATTGTTACCAAAAGAGACAAGTTAAACATTCACCATACCCCTGAGGGAGTTAAACAGGTAGTCGATGACTTCTTAAAACTGGATGAGCACGTTGTTAGGAGTAAATATAACCTGCCTAAAGATGTCCGGGACTGGAGATATGCTTGGGCTAAACAGGATATTGAAAAAGAGGCACCAACTGTTCCAGTTCAGGCGATTGGCTATCGACTGTTTGATCGCCGCTACATCTTCTATTCGGGTAGAGCAAGGGGGCTTGTTGGTTGGCCAGTGGCACAAGTAATGTGCCATTACATTCGCGGCAGGAATATCGGACTGCTAACAGCTAAGGCACATCGGGATACTGATTTCGCACACGCATTCATTACGGATCAGCCCACAGAGGCTATTCATTTTTCGGCCACAACTGGCTCAAATGCAATGAACTTTCCCCTTTACCTTTACCCTGAGAGCGGCCTCCACGGTACCGAGCGCCAGATCAACTTCAACCCTGAGCTCTACTCTCGCCTACAAAAGCTGGCCGAACAACCCGACCGCGGTACTCCAGATGAAGTCGCAGTGTTCGACTATATCTATGGCGCGCTGCACTGCCCGGCCTACCGCGACGCCTATGCCGAGTACCTGAGAACCGACTTTCCGCGTATCCCTTGGCCGAGTAGTTCCGATGAGTTTTGGCGTGTGTCGTCACAGGGTGCGGCCTTGCGCAAACTGCACCTAATGGAGCCGGTGGCGATTGGTGTCGCACCGTATCCTTTCGAGGGCGATGGAGACAATTTGGTAGACGCCATCGGTAAAAATAGCTACCGCGGTGGCAAAGTTTGGATCAACAAGACACAATATTTTGTCGAAGTGCCGGAAGTGGCGTGGGACTTTTTTATAGGCGGATATCAACCCGCTCAAAAGTGGCTTAAAGACCGCAAAGGTCATGCCCTGACATTTGACGACGTTCGGCATTATCAGAGGATCATCAAAGTGCTGGCTGAGACCGATCGTATAATGAGCGAAATAAATATGGCACTGGATATGGTGTAAGTACGAGTCGTTTGACGCGACTAGGGCGATCATCCACATAGTTCTGAACAAGTCCAAGCCGTGATCAGATATCCGGTCAAAAAAGGCTACCAAGCGCATGTTGTCGGGTGAGAGAGCTCCTTCGGTTCAGTTGACTTCCTGTCAGTGCTAACCGGCCGGCCCCTTACCTATGGAATTCAATAGAATGTATGTACCTGCCCATTTCAAGGAAGATGATATAGGTAAGCTTCAACAATACATCCGTGACTACGCATTTGGCCTGCTGATATTTGCGGATGGCGATGGAATTGAAGCGAACCATATCCCTTTTCACCTGGTCTGTAATCAAGAAGCGACCCTTGGTACGCTGCAGTGTCATCTCGCTCGAAACAACCCAGCCTGGCAGCGCCTACGCAATGAGAGTCGGGTTCTTGTGGTTTTCCATGGACCTGATGCATATGTTTCACCTTCGTGGTATGCGACCAAGGCAGAAACAGGGCGGGTTGTTCCGACATGGAATTACTTGGCCGTCCACGCGGAAGGGCGGGCGCGCGTCATTGAGGACCCGGTCTGGCTGAAGAAGCATCTCCATCTACTAACCGAACACCATGAGTCGGGCATGGCGAATCCCTGGCGTGTTGATGATGCGCCAAAGGATTATACCGAGCGTCTGGTCGAGGCTATAGTCGGTATAGAGATTAAAATTGATACTTTGGCGGGAAAGTTGAAAGCAAGTCAGAATCAACCAGAAAGGAATAGGGCTGGGGCCAAAGCGGGTCTCGAGTCCAGAGATGGGGCTCATAACCGCGCCATGGCGGATCTTATCCGTTAACCACGTGCTGTTCTCAGGCTGGGATAGAGCCGCTCGATCCGGATTATCGACAATGATTTACTTCGACATCGACGACACCCTACTCGACTACAAAACATCCCAGGATCTGGCCGCCACCGACTTCGCGAAGAACTACTCTACTCACATAAATGAGGTGGAGAGCTTTCCCCGCGTGTGGGACGAGATCACCAACCGCCACATGAGCCGTTATCTATCAGGTGAACTACCCTTCCAGGAACAACGCCGCTGCAGGATCAGGGAATGCTTAGGGCTGGACCTTTCAGCGCAGGAAGCCGATGTAATCTTCGATGAGTATTATCAGATCTACGAGGCATCGTGGTGTCTATTTCCCGATGTGGAAAGTGCTTTACGGAGTCTGTCCGGTCAGCCCATGGGTGTCATTACAAACGGCGACAAGGCACATCAACAGTACAAGTTGGAAAAGTTGGGGATACTGAAGTATTTCTCCGACGTAATAACGCCTGCCTGCGCCAGCGCTCCCAAGCCGGAATCAGCTATTTTCCACTTAGGCGCAGCTCGAGTTAGAAAATCGCCAAGGGAATGTTGGTATGTCGGTGACAATTATCGGACCGACTACCAAGGCGCTAGGGATGCGGGTTACAACGCTGTCTGGCTCAATCGTAATGGTCTCCAGGAGGAATGCGAGAATCAGTGCTATAACTTGAATGAGTTCGCTCGCAAAGTGATGGAGGATGTACCGTAACAGGGAGCCCCTAAGCCATGCCAGACAATAAGACAGCGCCAGTATCCCTCCTGACAATGCCGGAAGATTATGGCCAGTGGCTCAACGAGCTGAAAACCCGCATTCACAATGCCCAGCAGCGGGCAGCGCGGGCGGTCAATAGTGAGATGGTGCTGCTGTACTGGCATCTCGGACGGGATATTCTGCACAATCAGGCCCGCCAGGGCTGGGGCACCAAGGTGATTGATCGCCTTTCCCACGACTTGCGTGCAGCCTTTCCCGAAATGAAGGGCCTATCCCCTAGAAACCTGAAATATATGCGTGCTTTTGCCGAAAACTGGCCGGACTCCGAAATTGTGCAAGGGGTGCTTGCACAATTGCCTTGGTACCACTAGGTTGCCCTGCTGGACAAGCTCAACAGCCCGGATGAACGCCTCTGGTATGCCGCCAAAGCCATTGAAAATAACTGGTCGCGCAATGTGCTGGTGATGCAGATCGAATCCCGGGCTATCGAGCGCCATGGCAAGGCCATCAGCAATTTTGCCGAGCGCTTGCCTGCGCCCCTGTCCGATCTGGCGCGAGAATCCCTGAAAGATCCTTACCGGCTCGACTTTCTGGGGCTGGGCGAAGAAGCTCAGGAACGTGTCATCGAAGACGCGTTGGTGCAGCACATCACCCGTTTCCTGTTGGAGCTTGGCGCAGGCTTTGCCTATGTGGGCAAACAGGTGCTGGTCAACGTGGGCGGCGAGGATTTTCACCTCGACTTGCTGTTTTACCATCTGAAGCTGCGTTGCTACGTGGTGATCGAACTCAAGGCCGGCAAATTCAAACCTGGGCATCTTGGTCAGTTGGGTTTTTATATGACGGCCGTCAACAAACAGGTGAAACACGAAGCCGACAACCCCACCATCGGTATGCTGCTGTGCAAGGACAGGAACGAAGTGGTGGCAGAATATGCACTTACAGACAACCAGCAACCCATAGGGATTGCTGGGTACCAGTTGGTAGATTCCCTGCCGGAAGCGCTGCAAACCAGTCTGCCGAGTATTGAGCAAATTGAGCAAGAGCTGGCGGGTAGGCCGTTTGAGGCGGATCTTTAACCCATGTAGTATCTGCCGACTCACAGCTAGAGTTGGCTCGATCAAATTCTTGGCCCGGGTACCCCACATCACACTTCTGTCGCTCCAGTGCTGAGTACCCTTGTCACCCTCGGATCAAACAGGGCCAGAAAAGATCGGTACATTACGTTCCTCATAAACTCCCAGGAGGAAAAGTGGCAGTTACCGAACTGGACTGGACAACCTTCAAGAGGCTTATTGCGTAGGTATTGATTCGGCGAGCAGGCAAGCGGTATGATATTGTCATACTTCGCTCCTGAGAGGACGCCCGGATATGAGTATGCACAGGAAAACCATCACGCTGACTCAGCAACAGGATGACTGGGTGAAAACTCAGATTGAAAGCGGTCACTTTGGTAATGATAGTGAGTATATTCGCGATCTCATTCGAAGAGACCAGCAGGCAAAGGAACGCCTTGCCGCCCTACGGCAGGCACTCGCTGATGGTGAGTCAAGCGGGAAGCCTAAATCGCTGGATATATCTTCTATCAAAGCGGCCGGTCGTAAACTGATGAGGACGGCTGATTAGTGCTAAAGCTAAGTGTCACTCCTAAGGCGGAAACTGATCTGACCGGGATTTGGCTGTACATCTGCGAAGAGTGGGGGGCAGACCAGACTGATAGGTACTTGGATCAGCTTGAGGCGGGCATGAAACAGCTTCTTAGCTATCCGTTACTTGGTGCTGACTATGCCTATGTGCTTACCGGCTATCGCAGATTGCAGGTAGAACATCACGCGGTTTTCTATCGGGTGTTGCAGTCAGCGGTGCTTGTTGTTCGTGTTCTGCATGAGGACATGGATGCTCCTCAAAGGCTTTTGGACTAGTGATGCTTAGCCCTGAGGTCCAGCAGACTGTGCGATGATCAGAAGTATTCCAGTCGACCGTTCTTACCCCACATCACACTTCTCCCGCCTCAAGCCTGAGCACCCTTGACACCCCCCACCCCTCCGGATCAATCATGACCAGGAGGATCCGCACATCACACCCAGGGAGGGAATCATCATGTCAAACCGCCCCACAAACCTGTCCGACCTTGTCGTAGTCATCGCCGGCGCCTCGAGTGGCTTCGGCCGCGGCGCAGCCCAGGAACTCGCGGCTCACGGTGCCAGGGTAGTCGTTGCTGCCAGGCGCAAATCCATGCTCGACGACCTCGTCGCCGATATCGAAGCGCGTGGCGGGGTTGCTGTCGCGGTGGAGGCCGACGTCAGCGTATCGGCGGACATTGGCAGGCTGCTGGTTGAGACCCTGTCGCGCTTCGGCCGTGTCGACGTCTGGGTGAACAACGTCGGGGTTGGCGCCATCGGCTATTTCTGGGACATTCCGATCGAGGATCATGCCCGCGTGGTGGATGTGAACCTGAAGGGACTCATCTACGGGGCGCATGCGGCGCTGCGGCAGTTTCGAGCCCAGGGCTATGGCACGCTGATCAACACCGGATCAATCGACAGCGAGACCCCGTTGGCGCTGCAGAACACCTATGCGGCAACCAAGGCGGCGGTGCTGAGCCTGAGCCGGTCGCTGAACCAGGAGCTGCGGCTGGCGGGCGAGGACGATATCAAGGTGGGCACGATCATGCCGTGGGCTGTCGATACGCCCTGGTGGCGGCATGCGGCGAATTACACCGGGCACGCGCCGCGCATGGCGATGATGGACGACCCGCAGATCGTCATCGACGCCATCGTCAAGGCCTGCATCAATCCGGATGAGGAGCAGCCGGTCGGATGGAAGGCAAAGGGTTCGGATATCATGCACCATCTGTTTCCCGATCTCACCGAGCGCATGTCTGCCAATGTCGCCAGGTCGGAGGCCGAGAAGGCGATGTTGGCGCCGCATACGACCGGCGCACTGTACGAGCCGATGTCCGATGGGCTCAGGATTGATGGCGGTATTCGCGAGCGGATGCGGCTGGAGGATAAGGATTGAGTAGCGATGGCTGAAATTTCCGGTGGCCTGGTTCATGAAATGCCCGATGATCTGGCGCATGCCTTGGGTGCCGACAAAGAGGTCCTGTCTTTGTGGCAGAGTCTGACGCCCATCGGCCGCAACGAATTTATCTGCTGGGTGGAAGATGCCAAGCTGGAGAAGACGCGGGCCAAGCGTATTCATCGCGCTGTGGAGGAGCTTCTTGAAGGCAAGAAGCGGCCATGTTGCTGGGTGGGGTGTATTCACCGCACCGACAAGAAGCCGAGCAAGTGGCAGCAGGATGTATTGATCGACAGGAAGCCGGCGGGGTAGCGCTGGGCAGAGGCGGTGCTGCAACTTCGCTTCATCGTTTCCTGGCCAGCCACCTTCTACGCGCTGTTCCACAATATTTTCCCAAAATACAAAATCTTAGCCAGACGATCCGCCATGGCAGCGGCTCGTTCCAATTCATACACCGCATCCAGAACCAAATACGAAGCATTCCCATTTACATCTCCGCAGGCGCAGGAATATACTCCGCCCCCTCGCTTTCTCTATCGCCATGCGCGGAGTTTTCATGAAAAAAGTCACCTCGGGAGCTGTAGTGCTCGCAACGCAATGCGGGCTGGCCCTGGGACTTCCCCAGCTTGCCGTCGCCGCTGAAGCCACCTCATCTACCACTAACGTTGAAGAAATCATCATCAAGGCTATTCGCAGCGACCGCCAGAGTGGCGGGGCCACCGGCCTGTCGCTGGACGTGTACGAGACTCCCCAATCGCTGACCATCCTCGACGCGGAAACGCTGGAAAGTTTCGGGCTGGCGGACATCAACCAGATGCTGGAGATGACCACCGGGGTGAACGTTGACGCCACGGAAACGGATCGCACCACCTATAACGCGCGGGGCTTCGATATCACCAGCATGCACGTGGACGGCATCGGCATTCCGTTCGGCGAGCTGATTGTGGGCGATCTGGATACGGCCATTTATGAGAAGGTGGAGGTGATTCGTGGTTCCAACGGGCTCATCACCGGCCTCGGTAATCCGTCCGGCACGGTGAACTACGTGCGCAAGCGTCCGGGCAACGAGCGGGCGGTGAATACCTCCCTGACGGTGGGGCGCTGGAACGATACCCGCGTGGTGGCGGACGTCTCCACGCCACTGACCGAATCCGGTCGCTGGGCGCTGCGCGTGGTGGGTGCCTATCAGGACAACGAGAGCTGGCTGGATCTTTATGCCAACAACCGCGTTGTAGGCTCGTTTGTGGTCGACGGGCAGATCGGCAACTCGTTGACCCTGGCGCTGGGCTACACCCATCAGGACAACGAGAGCGACGGAGCCACCTGGGGTGCGGTGCCCTTTATCTACAATAACGGCGTGCAGGCGGAGTTCGATGTCTCCACCACCACGGCGATGGACTGGGCCTATTGGAACACGCAGACGGATACCGCCTTTGTCGAGCTTGGCTGGCAGGCGAGCGATGCCATCCGCGTGACCAGCACGCTGACGCAGACGGACTACGAAGAGCAATCCGAGATGTTCTATGCATTCTGGAACACCGGTCTGGATCAGGCGACCGGTCTGGGGCTGCATGGCTATCCGGGCAAGTACGACGGCAAGCAGGACACCCGCATCTGGAACACGGTGGTGGAGAGTCGCTTCTATGCGTGGGACCGGGAGCATCAATTCAATGTGGGCATCAGTTTGGCGGATCATGAGTCGGCCACTGCCGATTTCGCGCCGCTTTCCGGTTTCGATGTGATGCCGGCATTCCCTGGCTGGACTGGCGCAGAAGTGGCCCGGCCTACCTGGGGCCCGGCCTATCTGGGGTCTGTGGACGACATGTCCCTGAATCGCCTGTATGCGTCGTTGCTGTTGGCGGTGACAGATCAGGTCAATGTGATTGTGGGGGCGAGCAAGGTCGACTACCAGAACGAGGGTCTCAGTTGGGGTGTGTCGACGGATTCGGATGAGGATGGCGGAAGCCCCTATGTCGGCATCACCTGGGAGGTGGCGAACGATCTCAACCTGTACGCCAGCTACAGCGATATCTACCAGCCTCAGTACTACCTGGACAAGAACCTGCAGCCGCTGGGTTCGGCCGAGGGCAGTAGCGTTGAGGTGGGACTGAAGAAGCAGTTCGGTGGCAACCTGCTGGCGACGGTCGCCGTGTTCAAGACGGAGCAGGAGAATCTGCAGGAGTTCGTCGGCTATACCGATGGCGATGGCATCGATGACACGAATTACAGCGACGACTTCACCTTTTCCGAGTACCGCGGCATCAACGTGGAAGCCGAGGGCATTGAGCTGGAAGTGTCAGGTTACGTGACCGAGACGGTTCGCCTGCAGGCCGGCTTTACCCATCTGAAGATGGAAGATCCCAACGGCGACAAGCAGCGCACTTATATTCCTCGCAACAGCTTCAAGATGCTGGCGACCTGGGCGCCGCCATCGCAGCCGAAGCTCGATCTGGGGCTGTCGGCACGCTGGCAGGACGAGGTGTATATGGAATCGGGCTATGGCCGCATCACCCAGGACAGCTACGGCGTGCTGGGGGGCTATGTCAACTATGCGCTGAGCGACAAGATGAATGTGTCCCTGAACCTGGACAATATTCTTGATGAAAAATATCTGAGCTCGGTGCATTACGATCAGTCGTTCTACGCAATGCCGCTGAACTACAGCCTGTCTTTCCGCTGGAGCTATTGATGGCCGCACTGATATCCATTGCTCTTTTATCCATGGTTCTTTCCCTTGCTGCTGCCGGCTTGATCTATTACAGCTGGCGCCAGCGCGGCAAGGCTCTGCTGGCAGCAGCCGGCTGGTTGTTGGCGCTGGTCTCGGTCTTCGGCTGGTCCCGGGTGCTCGGAGCCGAGATCGGCACCATCTATGCCATCGCGATTTTCACCTGCCTGGCCTGGGGAGCGGTCGCCTTCAACGCGGAAGCGCCCAAGGCTGCCGCAGCGGGTGCGCGTCCGTTCCAGGGCCTGCAGCGGCCTCAGCTGCGGGGCATGTTTCATCACAGTGTGCTGTTTTTGCTGTCGGTGCCGGCAGCGGGCGTGATTGCCATGATGCTGAGCATTGCACTGGTGCTGCACCTGCCGTGGCCGCTGCTGGACCGGGCGGCGGTCGCCATCTTCGTGTATCCCGTGCTGTGGGGCGCGCTTGGGGTGTGGATCTGCGCCCAGGAGCGACTGCTTAAACCTGTCCTCGCCAGTGCGGGGCTTCTCCTTCTTTCCAGTCTTGTGATGTATATCCGCCTATGAATCTGCTGCCCCCCCAACTCGTCAAACGCTCACTGTCCAGCCACTCGTGGCTGGGTCTCGCCCTGGGCGGTCTCATGTACATCATCTGCCTGAGCGGCACGATCAGCATCTTCTACGAGGAGATTGAGCGCTGGGAACATCCGCATGCCGAAGAGTATGTGGACTTCGATCCGGCGGTGCTGGAGGCGGGCTTCAATGAGTACATGTCCTCGCCAGACACCGAAATGACGGAGCACATGTACCTGGTTTTTCCGAACGACGTGATGCCGAGGGGGCGGGTGTCGAGCGATCTGACCGGGCGCTTCGTCAACCGCGACGGCAGTCTGGGTGACACGGCCTA
>Ga0233380_1001037_pt1 | contig 13183 bp, 11 predicted proteins | sample ElkDunMinimDraft_9_FD_191541 | JGI IMG/M metagenome (GOLD analysis project Ga0233380, IMG submission 191541) | Fecal eukaryotic communites from dung pellets of Tule Elk in California, USA - Elk Dung F36 | ecosystem: Host-associated > Mammals > Digestive system > Large intestine > Fecal | place... | reverse complement strand
CAGCGACGGCAGGGCAGGGGTCACCACCTGGGCAAGCGCGGTCAGGACCACCAGGAGGCGTGGGGCAGCCGAAGCGGCGCTGAGGGAGGGCGTTTGCATGATGGTCAAACCAGCCGGGCATCGCCAGGTTCCGGCATCCCCCTGGGGCTGCCCCTTGGGACGGGGGCGTTTCGAGATGCCGGTTCGGGCGATGCGGTCTTGGCGCATGGCACGGGCTCCCCTACCGTCGCTGGCGAACCAACACTTTGATTGAGGAAGAGGAAGACGTGGCGAAATTCACCCCCGAGCAGGCGGCGGACGTTCTGGCGATCAAGCAAGTGATCTACGAATGGGGCGACGAGCTCGACATGAATAACGGGCTGAGCATTCTGCAGTCGGGCGTGCTGGCCGATGACGTGCGCTACTTCGTGGGCGGGGAATGGCGCGAGGGCAAGGACGCGGTCGCCGCGTTCTACCAGTCCCGCAAGGCCACTCTGGGCGAGAATGCGCCGGTCATGCGGCACATCATATCCAGCCTGCGCGTCTCCTTCGAGAACGCCGACCACGCCCGGATCGGCTACCTGCTGGTGTTCTTCGCCAAGGCGGGCACCCCGCCGTTTGACGGCTATTGCGATCCGCTGGCGGTCGCCGACGTGAAGATGGAATGCACCCGTGGCGCCGATGGCGAGTGGCGCATCTCTCTGTTCGACAGCGGCCAGATCTTCCGCCGCTGAACATACCCCCGCAGCAGCCCGCCGCAGTGTGCCGGGCTGCTGTCCCGGGCAGAACCAGCGTTCCTTGAAGCCAGCGTTGAAGACAGCGCTGGTCGCGCCTCGCCAAGCTGCTAACCTGATGGCATGCGTCACCACTCCTTCGCGGCCCTGACCGCACTTGCCGCCAGCCTTTGCCTCTCCGCCTGCGCCCCCTCGCAGGGCCCGCGAGCGGCGATGGGCGGGTTGCCTGCGCCGGTCTCTCCGGCCGAACTGGTCCAGGCCGTGAACATTCCCTACGAGAAGTTCACGCTCGACAACGGGCTCACCGTGATCGTCCATACTGATCGCAAGGCGCCTATCGTAGGCGTGACGACGTATTACAGGGTGGGGTCCAAGCACGAGCCGCGCGGGAAGACCGGCTTTGCGCACTTGTACGAACATCTGTTCTTTGGCGGCTCGGCCAATGTTCCCAATTTCGACATCCCGCTGGAGGCCGCTGGTTCCACCGCGACTAACGGTTCCACCTGGTACGACCGCACCAACTATGTCGAGACGGTGCCGACCGGGGCGTTGGACCTTGCCTTGTTCATGGAAAGCGACCGCATGGGGCACTTGTTGCCGGCGGTCACTCAGGACAAGCTGGATAAGCAGCGCGGCGTCGTACAGAACGAGAAGCGACAGAGCGACAACGCCCCTTACGGGTTGATGGACTATGCCGTGGGGGAGGGACTGTTCCCGGTGGGCCACCCCTATCGGCACGAGACCATCGGCTCCATGGCGGACCTGGAAGCAGCTTCGCTGAGCGATGTGCGCAAGTGGTTCACGGACCATTATGGGCCCAACAATGTTGTCCTGGCGCTGACCGGCGACATCGATGCCGCCACCGCGCGACCGTTGGTGGAGAAGTGGTTCGGGGATATCCCGCGCGGACCCGAGGTAAAGCCGGTGGAGGCCGCGCCCGTCACCCTGGTCGCGCCGGTCAAGCGGGAGATGACCGATCAGGTTCCGGTCGTGCGGGTGACGCGATCATGGAGCGGGCCAGGGCTTAACGATGCGGATGCACCGGCGTTGCAGATCGGCATGCACATCCTGGGCGGCCTCGCCAGCTCGCGGCTCGACAATGCGCTGGTCCGGGGGCAGGAACTTGCAGTGGGCGTGACGGCTTATGCCCGTCCCTTCGAACAAGTCGCGTTCCTGCAGGCGTCGATGGACATCAAGCCAGGCGTCGATCGCGCACAGGCTGAAGCGGCGTTTGACAAGGTGATCGCCGACTTCGTGGCGCAAGGCCCCTCGGCGGATGAAGTTCGGCGCGCTGTGACGACGACGCTGTCCGGGGAGATCGGCGCGCTCGAGGTGGTTGGCGGAATGCGCGGCAAGGGCGCCACGCTGGCCGAAGGACAACTCTATTCCGACGACCCGGAGAAATACAAGAAGGACCTCGCCGCGATGGCGGCGCTCACCCCCGAGCAGGTGAGGGGGGCGCTGCAGCGCTGGCTCAATCGCCCGACCGTGGCAGTGGCCGTCGTTCCCGGCGAGCGGACGGAGTCCGGCGAGACCATGGGCGGCTGGGGTGACGAGGCGAGCAATCCTCCGCCCGAACCCGACGCCCGCAAGCCCGCGCCCCCGATCGCCCCGGCACCCGTGCGCAAGGCACCGCCGGTGCAGCCGATAGCGGATCTGGTGTTTCCCCAACTGGAGCAGGCCCGGCTCTCGAACGGAATCCCCGTCACCCTCGCGCGGCGGACGGCCGTGCCCAAGGTCGCGCTGTCCATATCGTTCGACGCCGGCTTCGCGGCGGACTCGGTAGACAAGCCTGGCACTCAGGCGCTGATGCTGGCGGCGCTGGAGGAAGGCACCAAGACGCGCAACGCGGTCCAGATCGCGGAAGAGCAGGAGCGACTGGGCGCCTCGATCAGCGCCGGAGGCAGCCTGGATCGCAGCGCCGTCACCATGTCCGCGCTGAGCGCCAATCTGGCCCCCTCGCTTTCGCTGCTGTCAGACATCCTGCTCAACCCCGCGTTCCGGGCCGAGGACGTGGCGCGCATTCGCAGCCGGCAACTGGCCTCCTTGCAGCAGACGCTCGCGTCCCCGGATGCCCTGGCCCAGCGCACTTTGCAGGGCCTGCTCTTCGGGCAGCACCCTTATGCCCAGCCGATGGACGGGCTGGGTGAGGCGGCTTCGCTGGCCTCGCTGACAGGCACTGACTTGCAAGCCGCGCATGACAAGTGGCTCCGGCCCGATCTGGCGCGCATCACCGTTGTCGGCGACGTGACCATGGATCAGCTTTTGCCGCTGCTGGAGACCGCCTTTGGGGGCTGGACCGCGCCTGCGGCCCCTGCGCCCAGCAAGCCGGTGAGCGCACCGGTGCCGCCCGCAGCGGGCAAGATCGTGGTGATCGACCGTCCCAACTCGCCGCAGTCGGTGATCACCGCCGGCCGGGTCCTGCCGATCGCGGGCACCACTGCCGGCACCGAGGCACTGAACCTTGCAAACGACGTGCTGGGCGGCGGTTTCCTCTCCCGCCTCAACTCCGACCTGCGCGAGGAGAAGGGCTGGAGCTATGGCGTGATGAGCGCGGTCATGCGGCCGGTGGGCCCGCGCAACCTGTTCGTGGCGGCTCCTGTCCAGACGGATCGGACGGGAGATTCGATCAAGGCGATCGTGGCGAACATGGCGGCGTTCCCCGGCAAGGCCCCGCTCAGCGCGGAGGAACTTCAGCGGGTGACCGAAGGCGCCATTCGCGCCATGCCTAATTCCTACGAGACCAACGGGGCCGTGCTGGCCGCGATAGAGAACAACCAGAAGCTTGGCCGGCCGGACGATTACTATCAGACGCTGCCGTCGATCTACCGCAAGCTCGGCGCGCGCGATATCGAGGCTGCCGCCCGTCAGTACCTGCAGCCCGAAGCACTGACCATCGTGGTGGTGGGCGATCGCAAGCAGGTCGAGCCGCAACTCAAGGACATCGGCCTGCCGGTTGAGTTTCGCGAGGCGGCGCGGCCCGTCGGCGCGGGGGCGGCGCAATGAGCGTGTTCGGTGCCTGGGACATCCGCATCAGCACACCGCTGGGCGAGCAAGTGGGGACGCTGGACATTGCGCCTGCTGGCAAGGACGGCTTTACCGGCCGGGTCCATGGCGGACCTGGAGAGATGACCATTGCCGGACGGGTGGAGGGCGACCGCCTGATCTGGCGCATGTCGCTGCCCAAGCCGATGGCGATGGATCTGGACTGCGAGGCCCGTGCGGATGGGGACCGGCTGGCGGGCACTCTGAAGGCGGGGTTCTTCGGTGGCTTCAAGCTGGCGGGTACGCGCGCGCATTCTCGTTGACCGGCGTTGGTCTCCCATTTAACCGGATGATTAAATGAGGCTACCCGGGGCACCTCGCGGGGCGGGGTCAGGTGGCGGGAAAGGGAAGGAATACCAGATGATTCTCGACAGCAGCGTGGCGGCGATCGTGACCGGCGGCGCATCCGGACTGGGCGCCGCGACGGCGCGGGCACTGGCCGCGAAGGGCGTGAAGGTTGCTCTGTTCGACCTTAATGCCGAGGCTGGTGAAGCCATCGCGGCCGAGATCGGCGGCGTCTTCTGCGAGGTCAACGTGACCGACGATGCCAGCGTCGATGCCGGGTTTGCCAAGGCGCGCGCCGCTCACGGGCAGGAGCGGGTGCTGGTCAACTGCGCGGGGATCGCGCCCGCCGCCAAGACGGTGGGCAAGAACCGCGAGACGGGCCAGCCCAAGGCGCATGACCTGGCGCTGTTCGAGAAGGCGATCGCGATCAACCTGGTCGGCACCTTCCGCTGCATCGCCAAAGCCGCTGCAGGCATGGTCACCCTGGACCCGGTGGACGAATCCGGCTCGCGCGGGGCGATCGTTAACACCGCTTCGGTGGCGGCCCAGGACGGGCAGATCGGCCAGGCGGCCTATGCAGCCTCCAAGGGCGGCGTGCTGGCGATGACGCTGCCGGTCGCGCGCGACCTGATGAACGACGGCATCCGCGTGAACACCATCCTGCCGGGCATCTTCGAGACGCCGATGATGGCGAGCATGCCGCAGCAGGTGCAGGACGCGCTCGCGGCCATGGTTCCGTTCCCCAAGCGCCTGGGCAAGGCGGAAGAATACGCGAAGCTCGCGCTGTTCATGGTCGAGCACGATTATCTCAACGGCGAATCCATCCGTCTCGACGGTGCGATCCGCATGGGCCCGAAGTAACCGAGCGATGAAAGGTCGCGGTGTCCAGGAGGTTGATCTCGCCGTCCCGCCGGGCGCGCGCGAGCACCTGCTCGACACCGCGAGCGCGATCATGCGCGACGGCGACATCGTCGACATCTCGTTGTCGGAATTGTCGTTGCGCTCCGGGCTCAACTCCGCGCTGGTGAAGTACTACTTCGGCAACAAGGCGGGGTTGCTGAAGGCACTGCTCGACCGGGATTGGCAGGCTATCGTTCGCAGCGTCGATGCGCTGGTCGCCAAGGACGACATGGACCCGGAAGCGAAGCTGCGGCGCCATATTTCCAAGGTGATCGATACCTTCTACGCGGTGCCCTACCTCAATCGCCTTACCATGCGCATGGTCCGCGAGAGCGATGATGCCGAAGCACGCCGGATTGCCGACTGCTATCTCTCCCCGATTTACCGCGCGTACGAGGATCTGATCGGACAGGGGGTCCGCGCTGGGGTGTTCAGGTCGATAGACCCGCAGCTGTTCTACTTCACGGTGACCGGCGCGGTGGACCGGTTCTTCTCGACCCGGCTGGTGATGAAGTACTGCTTCGACCAGGATACCCTGACCGAGGAACTGCGCGACCGGTACCGGGAGCACACGATCGACATCATCATGGCGGGCATCCTCGCGCCGAACTGAGCGGGGCTCAGCTGCCTGCCAGGCTGGCGGCGATCACGGACAGGCCGCCCGCGGCTATGGCGACGCCGTAGGGAATGTGAGCGCGGCCGCGCTGGCGGGCGAAGATCTGGCGCAGCCCGTAGAGAACCAGCCCGATAACGCCTGCGGTAAGCGCGGCGAGCAACCAGCCGCCTGGCAGTGCCGTCGCGATCCGGCCGATGTCATCGGGTGAAAGCGGCGGCCGGCCCGTGGCGAGCGCATATGTGAAGGCGCAAACCAGCATGATCCAAAGTGTTGCGGCGCTTGTCGCCAGCGCCTGGCGCTGGGCCGAAAGCTGGTCGGTGCGCATGTTGTACACGGCCAGGGCCACCGCGGCCCCGCCGCCGACCATGCCCATGATCGCGGCGAGCTGGCCGAAGCTGCCGGGTGGCAGCCAGAGCGCCAGGGCCGTCAGCAGCTTTACGTCGCCCCCGCCCATCTGCCGCGCGACGAACAGGGTGCCAGAGAGCACGAGGGTGAGCGCTGCGAGGCCCAGCTGGAGGAGGATGGCCCGCAGATCGAGCCCGGAGGCGAGCCAATACAGCGGCGCCGACAAGGCTATCGCGGCGTTGAGGCCGTTGTCGATCTCGCGCCGGCGCAGGTCTGTGGCGGCGGCGACCACCAGCGCCATTGCCAAGCCGACGAGCAATGCGTACGAAATCCAGGTGCCCGGCACCACGCGATGGTTCCCCCTTTGGGCACTGCCTTAACTATCATGACTTACCACAAGGTAACCAAGCTGCAGCGCCGAGCGAGCCTTACGTGAGCGAACCGGCCGCTCCTTTTGCATTCGACGGCAGGGCCATTCCTTCCGCCGCCGCCGAGAGTTCGTGGCGGGCGGGCGATGGCCATGTCATTCGCCGCATCGACTGGGCGCCTCCGCCGGGCCAGATGCCGAAGGGCGCTTTGCTGTTCGCTCCCGGGCGGGGCGATTGCTATGAAAAGTATCTCTGCGTGCTGGACGAGTGGCATCGGCAGGGCTGGTCAGTCACCGCTAAGGACTGGCGTGGGCAAGCGCTCTCGGGCCGTACCGGCTTCGATGCGCGCACCGGTCACATCGACGATTTCGCAAGCTGGGTGGCGGACTTCGAACAGTTCTGGCGCGAGTGGCGCGACACCGTTCCGGGCCCGCATATCTGCGTCGGGCACTCCATGGGCGGGCATATCCTGCTGCGCGCGGTAGCCGAGCGGCGGGTGCGCCCTGATGCGCTGGTGCTGGTGGCGCCGATGCTGGGCCTCAATCCCGGGTGGATGCCGACGAAAATCCTGCTGCCGTTGAGCCGCGCCATCGCGCAGCTGGGCGACCCGCGCCGGCCGGCCTGGCGAGACAGCGAGCTTCCGTTCTCGACCGCAGGCGCGCGCATGGCGCTGCTGACGCACGATGAACGCTTCTACGCGGATGAGGAATGGTGGCGCAAGGAGCGGCCCGAGCTGGGGATGGGGCCGGCCAGCTGGGGGTGGATCGCCGCCGCGCTGAACTCGATCGCGGGGCTGGAGCGCCCGGGGGTGCTGGAGGCGATCGAGGTCCCGGTCCTGATCCTGGGTACGAGCGCGGACCGGCTGGTCTCCTGGCCGGCAATCCGGCGCGCGGCAGCCCGGTTGCCTCGAGGCGAACTGGTCGCCTTCGGACGCGAGGCGCGGCACGAACTCCTGCGCGAGGCGCCTCCGGTGCGAACGCGCGCCATGGCGGAAATCATGGACTTCATCGATCGTAGCGTGCGGACATCATGAGCGGACCCCATTACGACATCGTGGTGATCGGGGCTGGTATGGCCGGCGCCTCGCTCGCGGCCGAAATCGCCGGGCAAGCCGAAGTGCTCGTCCTCGAGGCGGAGGACCGGCCCGGCTATCATACAACTGGCCGGTCCGCGGCGTTCTGGACCGAGAGCTATGGCGGCCCGGGCGTGCAGCCCCTGACCACCGCGTCGGGGCCCTTGCTGCATGAGATGGGCGTGCTGGGTGCGCGCGGGGCGCTGACACTGGGAATGGCTGGGCAAGAAGCGGAGGTGACAGGCTTCATCGATACTTACGCCCCGCTTGGGGTCGCGGTCGAGTGGCTCGACCGGGCCGCGGTTGCGGAGCGGGTTCCGGGGCTGCGGGCCGAATGGACTTGTGGCGCCTTCGAACCCAGTTGCTGCGACATCGACGTGGCCGGGCTGCATCAGCGTTATCTTGCAGAGATGATGGCGGGCGCTGTCGAGCTTTGGTGTCGCGCTCATCTGGTGAGCGCGCAGCGAACGGGCTCATGCTGGGACCTGACGCTGGCGGATGGGCGCGAGGCGTCCTGCGACGTGCTGGTGAACGCGGCCGGCGCCTGGGCGGATGATGTCGCCCGGCTTGCAGGGGCCGGGGCGCTGGGCATCGCGCCGCTGCGGCGTACCGTGGCCCAACTGCGGGTGGCGCCGCAGCCACCTGCGGAACTACCCCTTGTCCTGGATATCGGCGGAACCTTCTACTTCAAGCCAGAGTCGGGGCGGCTGTGGCTCAGCCCGCACGATGAGACGCCGAGCCCGCCCTGCGATGCGGCCCCGGAGGAAATCGACGTCGCAACCGCGATCGATCGGTTCGGGCAAGTGGTGGACTGGACGGTCGAGCGGGTTGAGCATCGCTGGGCTGGCCTGCGCTCCTTCGCGCCGGATCGCCTGCCGGTCTACGGCTTTGACAGGGAAACTCCGGGCTTCTTCTGGTTCGCGGGGCAAGGCGGCTTCGGGATTCAGACCGCACCGGCGGCGGCGCGGCTTGGGGCAGGGCTCCTGCTGGGCCGGCCGGACAGTGAACTGGACCCACGCCCTTACGCGCCCGCGCGGTTCGCGCGCTGACGTAGCCGGGAGCGGGCTACTCGGACGCTGCCGCTGAGGCCTCCTGATCAGGCTTTCGGCGCGGGGCGAGCGCATGCCAGGCCAGGAGCACCGGCTCCAGCAGGGCCATGCCGATCACGATGCTCAGCATGCGCTGCAGCGCTGGCTTGATCTGCGCGTCGGCATAGCTGTCCGGCACCAGCACCACGAGCACGGCCAGCGTGAACTGCAGTCCCACATAAGGCGCACGCTTACTGCCGTTTTCGATGTGCCGGCCGATGATGATGCCCAGGCACGTTCCCGCGATCAGCAGTACTTCGGAGCCCTGGGCGATGATGAGCACGACGAGGGCCAGGCAGCCGCCCGCCAGGCAGCCGACCGCGCGGTGGAGCAGCTTCCGGCTGACCGGGGCGAGCCCGCTGACGCCAAGCCCGGTCACCGGCAGGATCATCACCGCCATGATCGTGACGCCCGCTTGCGCAAGCTCGGGCATGCCGGTCAGCCAGTGGAACAGGGGCAGCAGCGCCAGCGCCACGCCCGCTTGTGCCGCGTGGCGCGCGGCACCCGGGTGCCAGTGCATCCGTGGTGCGCTCTCAAGCGGGGCGCCCAGGGCGCTGCTTCGCGTCAGGCGCGCCACCGCGAGGCTCACCACTACGCAGGCGAACGTCCCGGCAAGCACTTCGAGCATGCGGGTATGGGCAAAGTCAGCCGTGTCGAGCGTGGGGTGCTGCAGCTTGTCGAGCAGAATCATCTCGAACGTGAGGCCGAACAGCAGCCAGGCATAGGATCGCCGCGCAGTCAGCGTGCCATAGAGGCCGATCGCGCCGACGAGCCCGGCGGCGGCCATGGAGAGCGGCACCGAGTTGGCAACCACCGGGACGAGGGCGAGGGTCAGGCCCGCGCCCAGAGCCGTGCCTACGATCCGCAAGGCTCCGCGCAGCAGCGTCTCGCGCGGGTTGCCCTTCATCAGCACGAACGCCGTGAACGCGGCCCAGGCGATCATCTTGGCGCCCAGCCAGTGGGCGATCGCCACCGCGAGCATCACCGATACGACGCAGGCGAGCTCGTCCACCATGCGCGGCCCTGGCGTGACGATCGTGCGCATTTCGCGCCGGATGTCTTGCGCAAGGCCTTCGAACATGGAGCTCATCTGTAGCGGAAGAGGAGGCGGGAAACCCTAGCCTGCCCCGAGCCGTGCGGCGCGGCGGGCGGCGCATTGACCCGCCAGATGGATGGCGGCGATCGTCGCCCCCGCGCTGGCGCGACCGCTGCCCGCGATGCCGAATGCGGTGCCGTGGTCGGGCGAGGTCCGCACGATCGGCAGGCCCAGGGTGACGTTGACGCCCTGGTCGAAGTCCAGCGTCTTGATCGGGATCAGGGCCTGGTCATGGTACATGCAGACGGCGACGTCATAGGCATCCCGCTCGCGCGGGGCGAACAGGGCGTCGGCCGGGTGCGGGCCGGTCACCGCCAGCCCCTCCTGTTGCAGGAGGGCAATGGCCGGGGCGATGACCCGCTGCTCCTCCGTGCCCATGCGGCCGTCCTCGCCGGCATGCGGGTTGAGCCCGGTGATCGCGATGCGGGGGCGTTCGATGCCGAAGTCGCGCTCAAGCCAGGCGGCGACCACGCGGACCCGGCGGGCGATAAGGTCTACCGTCAAAAGCTCGGGCACCGCCGAAAGCGCGGTATGAACGGTCAGCGGCACCGTGCGCAGCGAGGGGCCGGCCAGCATCATCACGGCATCATCGCGCGGGGTGCCGCTGGCATCGGCGACGAATTCGGTCTGCCCCGGTTGCGTGAAACCGTAGCGCGCGAGGTGCGATTTCGCGATCGGGCCGGTGACGATGGCGCCGGCCTGGCCGTTGACGGCCAGGGCGCTTGCCAGTTCCAGGGAGGCGATCGCGAAGCGGGCGCCTTGCTCGTCAGGCTCACCTGGGCGGTACAGCGCATCGGCTCCGGCCAGGACCGGGATGCCGCTCGCAAACACCTCCGCTGCCTCGGCGCAATCCGTGATCGGCACGATCGGCACATCCAGGCCACGTCGACGCGCCGCCTCGGCCAGAAGCTCTGCGCCGCCACAAGCGAAAAACGCCGGCAGGCCTTCCTCTTCGCGCCGCGCCCAGGCTTCGGCGGCGAGTTCGGGCCCGACGCCCGCCGGGTCGCCCAGCGAGAGCGCCAGGGGGCGGGCACTTGCGACGTCGGCCGCAGCCCCTGAGACAGCGAGGTTCATGGTCGGGCGCGGGGCCGCCGGGTCAATTGTACTCGATGACCGCGTCGCGGCGCAGGTCGCGCAAGTACATCTGGGCGCGCTTGTTGATGCGGTCGTCCTCCAGCTGGGACATGAGCTGGTCGAAGCTGGGCCCGGCATCGCTGCCCGACGGATCGTCGCGTCCGCACAGCATCAGCACGCGCACGCCGTCCTGGATCGACCCGAACGGCGGGGAGGTCTCACCGACATTCAGCGACAGGACCGCGTTCTGCAGCGGCCCCGGCAGGTCGCGCGCGCGGACCTGGTCATTGGCGACGACCTGCGCGCCAAGCTTGGCGGCCACTTCGTCGACCGCACCGCAGCCCTTGGCCGCGCTCATGGCCTCGGCGAAGTTCTTTGCCCGGGCAGATGCCTGGGCCTCGGTGGTGCCCTGCGGGAAGTTGATGGAGATCTGCTTGAGCGCCAGCACGGCATCACGCGGGTCGGCGGTGAGAACCTGGCGCTTGTCGATCAGGTAGATGATCGAGAAGCCGCCCGGCACCTTGATCGGCCCGACCAGCTGGCCCGGCTCCAGCTCGGTGGCGGCCTGCCCCAGCTCGGTGGGAAGCTGAGCGAGCCGGATCCAGCCCAGATCGCCGCCCACGGCTGCGGTGGAGGCTTGCGAATACTGGCGGGCGTAAGCCACGAAGCTGCCGCCCTGGCGGATCTGGTCGACAATGCGCTTGGCGTTGTCGAACACTTGTTGCTCGGCTTCTGCGGGAGCGGCGAGGTAGATTTCGCCGATGCGATATTCGTCAGTGCCCTTGGCGGCCTCCATGCGGGCCATCACTTCGCGCACTTCGTCGTCGGACACGTTGATGAACGGCGAGACGTTGCGGCTGAGCAGGCGCTGCCACGAAAGCTCGCCGCGGATCTGGCGCTTGAGCGAGGCGGCGGACGAACCGACTTTCGTCAGGTACGCGTCCATCGCGCTGATATTCTGGCCGAAATTCTGGGCGGCGACGCGGGCATAAGCCTGGTCCACCTCTTCCTGCCGGACTTCGACCTCGGCCTGCTTGGCGGCCTGGATCTGCAGCGTCTCGTCGATCAGGTTGCGCAGAACCTGAAGGCGAAGGCGGTCCCGCTCTTCGTCGCTGACCTTGTTCTCGTTGGCCGCCAGGATCAGGGCCAAGCGCTGTTCGACGTCGGTGCCGGTGATCACGTCGCCGTTCACCACCGCAGTGGCGCGCCGGACGTTCGGGTTGTTCTGAGCGAACAGGCGCACGTTCTCGGGAATGGAGATACTGTCGCGCGCGTCCGCGTCCTGCGCGTTGACCGTACCGGAAAGTGCGGTGGCCAGCCCGGCGGCAATCAGAGAGCCGGTCTTCAGGTAGTTCCGAATGGTGAGCCTCACCCTAATGATTGTCCCGTCCTGGGGCCGAACGCGGCCCGATCCGCAAGCGTCGTTCAGGCCGCTGCCGACCCCGCACGTTCCAGACCGCCGTGCAGCAGCGTGGCTTAACCGAAAATGAGCATGGCTGATAGCGCGATTGCGCGCTCGTGCCAACGAAGGGCGGGAACGCGGCGTAGGGGCGCTGACTGGCTCCCCCAGGTGTCGGCGTCGGCGGTCGCAAGGCCGCACGGCGCGCCGGTGTCCGCTGGGTGAACAGCGGTCAGTCCTTGGGGCGGCATAGCCGGCCGGGCGCGTAGGCTGGCTATCACGATAAATGGGAGCAATTGGTGTGAACGCCTTCGTTGATCAGATAGTTCAGAGTCGCTTCACCCAGACGATCGACGGAGTCGCGGTCGCGACCGAGTTCGAAGACGTCATCAACCCGGCAACCGGAGCGCCCTTCCAGCAGAGCCCCGCAGCCACCGTCGCGGAAATCGACGCGGCGGTCGCGGCGGCGCGGCGGGCACAGCCGGCCTGGGCGGCGCTGAGCTGGGACGAGCGCGAGGCGCTGATCGGCAAGCTGGCCGACGCCATCGAGGCGAACATCGAATACCTCTCTGTCCTGCACACGATGGAGCAGGGGATGAACATCCCGTCGTCGCGCGGGCTGATGCTGGGCGCCTCGGCGAGTCTGCGCATCATCGCTGCGGTCCGCGCGCCCGATGCGGTGCTGGCGGATAACGCGACCAACTTGGTGACCCAGCGCTGGTGCCCGCTCGGGGTGGTAGGCGCCATCGCCCCCTGGAACGGACCGGTGATCCTGGGCTTGCAGAAGGTCGTCACCGCGCTGATCGGGGGTAACACCATCGTGCTCAAGCCCTCCGAGCTGACGCCGCTGGCGACGCTGGAGGTGGGCCGGCTCTCGCGCGAGATTCTGCCTCCCGGCGTGCTCAACGTCATCGGTGGCGGCCGCTCGACCGGGGCTGGCCTGGTCGCGCATCCCGGGCTGGACAAGGTCTCGTTCACCGGCTCGACGGCGACGGGCATTCACATCGCCCGCCAGTCGAGCGAATTCCTCCGGCCGGTCACGCTGGAGCTGGGTGGCAACGACGCCGCGATCCTGCTGCCCGATGGCGATGTGGACGCACTGGTGGATGCCATCATTCGGGTCGCCCTGGCCAACCGTGGTCAGTTCTGTGCGGCGATCAAGCGGGTCTACGTGCCCCGGGC